>Ga0302186_10000609_pt1 | contig 31684 bp, 23 predicted proteins | sample II_Bog_E1_2_FD_198782 | JGI IMG/M metagenome (GOLD analysis project Ga0302186, IMG submission 198782) | Peat permafrost microbial communities from Stordalen Mire near Abisko, Sweden - II_Bog_E1_1 | ecosystem: Environmental > Terrestrial > Soil > Wetlands > Peat | place: Sweden: Abisko... | reverse complement strand
ATATGGCCCCCCCCCCCCCTCGATCATGTATAGCTATACATGTCCCCCATCGATCATGTATAGCTATACATGGCCCCCATCGATCATGTATAGCTCTACATGACCCCCATCGATCATGTATAGCTATACATAGCAACAATCGATCATTTCTCGAATTGCTATAATTTATTTTCCATTTTTAGATCCCAAAAATAGAAATTTCAGATTCAGGCAACATAAAAAACGTGGAACGAAATGACATTTTGCAAAATCTCTTCGATTTATCGTTACGACTTAATGGCAGAGCGATGCTTTTCGAACTTATCAACAAAGCTCAATTGATGTTGAGTGATTTTCATCAGAAATCACAGGAAAGTCTGGCCAATGAAAACAAGCTTTATGAGGAAATGCTTCGAGAACAACAGGAGAAAATCGAGATTTTAGAACAAGAAAGAGAAAACGAGGAAAAAGAACGCATGAAATTGAAAGAAGTTGAAAAAAAGAAAAGAGACGAATATTTCGATCTCATGAATATGGATGAAGATAAGGAAAACAAATTGAGACTTCAATGGCTCGAAGAACGAGAAAACGAGGAATCTGAGGATTTCGAAGAAGAAAGTCTTGAAATCCTAAAGAAATATGCTGCGGATTTCCCTATTTCCGAGAAAGACCTTCTATTGATAAACCTGATAAAAAGTCTTATGACTTTGATTTCGAAGATCAAAGGCTTTAATTTATCAGATTTCTTGACTTTCATCTTCAAAGAGATAAAAAAGCTGAATTTGATAGAAAATAACGAGGTTTTTAAGCTTATTGAGCGGAAATCGCCTGCGAGATATGAGAGACTTTTGAGTGAAAAGCTTGGGAAATATAAAGAAAGTCTTCATAAAGGTTCTGAAGCGAAATATGGCAATTTCCTTGAGAATTTAATGTTTGGAAATATCACAGAAACAATTCAAGAAGACCTTTTATCCAAAAGACCTGAGTTTTTTCTGGATTATAGCAATAATCCTATATCTGCTTCAGCGACTATTTTCTCTAAGACTATAAGCACAAATGATGAGAAAATCGAGAGAAATATCGAGAAAAGCCTAGAAAAAGGCCTTAATAACTCCAAATCGCGATATCAGATCGATTTCGAGGAAATCGCTAGTATAGGCAAAGGGTCTTTTGGTGAGGTTATTAAAGCGAAAAATAGGTTAGATGGAAGATATTATGCTATAAAGAAAATCAAGATATATCAAGGCAATTTCCTGAAGAAAATCATGAGAGAAGTCCAGACTTTAAGTCTCATGCATCATCAGAATGTCTTGAGATATTATCAGGCTTGGATTGAAGAAGTGGAAAGCGATATTGAGAAAATCGTAAGGAGTTTTCTTTGTTTTTTTGGAAGAAACCTTTATTTCGTTAGGATGTTATCGATGAATCTGAATTTTCAGAAGATAATGAAGATCAATATGATAGCAATTCTTTCTATAATACGAGTTCCATGAAATTCAATTTCTCATCAACTAATAAATCAACGAATAATGGTTTTTTCTTTGATTTTAATTCTAAATTCAAGTCTTTTTTAAGAAAAAGCCTTGGACATTAATAACAATAAGCCTGAAAATTCCAAGAAAATCCTCATTCTTTATATCCAGACTGAATTCTGCCAGAAATCGCTTCGAGATCTGATCAAAGAAGCCGAAATCCATAAAGATCCTTCTCTCATTTGGCGTCTTTTCCATCAAATCCTAGAAGGACTTCATTATATCCATGGCCAAAAGATCATCCATCGAGATTTGAAGCCAGAAAACATCTTTTTGGATTCCAGTGGAGATATCAAAATAGGAGATTTCGGCTTAGCGAAATCTCCAGTGGTGCCTTTGGATATTACCAATGAAGCTATGAATATATTGACCACAGTTACTGAGGAAATGAACATAAAAGATCTCGAAATGATGGATCATTTAGAGAAAACGAAGAAATTCGGGACTTTTTTCTATAGATCTCCAGAACTCGATTCTGATGCGAAACATCTCTATAATCATAAAGTCGATATATATAGTTTGGGGGTCATTTTCTTTGAATTATGGTATCCCTTCAAACATCGACATGAAAGAATCCGCCTTTTGACTCAATTGCGATATGGCGAGAAATTGCCTAAGAAATTCGAGGAGTTACATGCAAGACAATCAAAAATCATCAGATGGTTGATGGAACGAGATGCCAAGAAGCGGCCTTCTGTGTATGATATCTTGAGTTCTGAGTTGCTTCCACCCAAGATGGAAGACGAATATATAAAGGATGCAATCAAAACGATAAGTAACCCAAATACCAGCTATTATAAACAAATAGTCGAGGCGATTTTCAGGAATAACAATATATTATCCATTGAAATAGAGAAATTGCTCGATTTAAAGGATCTTTCTAATGGATTCAGTAGTCTTAGCACTAAGGAAATCGTTTCTTTCATGAATTCCAGAGGAGTTCTTGAATTGAAAACCCCGATTCTCATGGACCCTGCGAAATCCATGCTCAAGGCTAGAGTTCAACAGAAAATCCTTCAGGAAACACATAAAAAAACCGGGTTTTTTAAGAGTTTGGATTCTATAGTGAGTTTCTTGAATAATGAGGGAAATATCGTCTATTTACGCAATGATCTCCGAGAAGGCTTTAAAAGGACTTTGATGACTATGAATAAAGGCCTTTTCATGAATAAAGTCCTAAGGAAATATGAAATAGGAGAGGTTTTCCAAAAGAACTCTAATAATCAAATAATCAATTCTCGATGGATCTGCGATTATGATGATATTTCGCTTTGGGATGATACTGGATATACTTTCGCTGAGACTTTGAAGTTTTCTTTGGAATTATTAGAGAAATTCGATCTTTCAATATCGAGAATTCGCATAATTCATGCTGTTTTCCAAGAGGAATTCTTCAAAGCGATAGGTCTTAATAAATAAGAAGATCAGATCCAATATCTTGGAAACTTTAAAGGAATCACAGGAAAACAATTGGACTACTCATACTTTGAGACAAAAATTGAACACTGAAATCAAGGATTTAGATAAAGGCTCAATTGAGAAAATCCTCAGTTTCTTCGCTATTAAAGGCACTTTAGCCCATTGTAAAAAGGCGCTTTTGGGTTATTTCTTCAATAATTCGATAATAGAGGAAAGCTTTGAATCTTTAGAGAGAGTTCAGGCCAATTTACTTGAATTCTATAATCTTACTAGGAAAGTGGTGAATGAATTGCCTTATATCAGCTTCCTTAAGACTATTCCACCTGAGCTTTTCCTTGATCTCACGATAAAAACCAAAAGGTCCGGTTTTAAATCAGGTCTTTTTTATATAATTGATGTGAAAGATGCAGGCGAAGGCTTCATTCATGGAGGAACCTATCCTTTGAATTCGAAAACCCTTTGTAAAGGCGATTTAACAGGACTTGAAATCGATGAGAAGAAAAACACGATTGGTTCAGGTTTTAGCGTGGAATTGGAAAGTCTCAATAGATTTTTAATGAGACGCAGAAATTCCAAATTCAAGGAAAAAATCAATAGGAATGTCTCATTTTTCTTCAGATATGAAGCCTTGATTTGTTCTGTGGGATTGAATGTTTTAGAGGTCTCTTTTTAGCTCTTTGTGATTTTTGTGTGTCACTTTTTTTGTGTGTCACTTTTTTAGTGTGTCACCTTTTTAGTGTTTGTTTCAAATTTTTTGTCTTCCTTCATCTTTTTTTATATTTTTCCTTTCTTTTTTGTTTCCCCTTTTTTATCTTCAGCTTTTTTTATGTTTTTCCTTTCTTTTTGGTTTCCCCTTTTTTATCTTCAGCTTTTTTTTATGTTTTTCCTTACTTTTTAGTTTCCCCTTTTTTGTCTTCATGTTTTTCCTCTTTCTTTTTATGCTTTCTTTTAATTTTCTAATCGTTTTTAGGCCAAATTGAAATTCCTGATGGTGTGCCAATTGAACTCCTTGCCAGCGATGATCTTTTCCTATGAAAATGTCAATCATTCATTGGAATCCCAAATGGAATTCGCAGAAAAGCATGAAATCAACATATTGATCATAATCAAGGAAAAGGTTTATCCATTAAAACAAAAAGCCTTGATAAAAACTCGCTCCACTGAAATCTTGAAATATAAGATCGAAAAAGAATATAATATAGAGGAATTTTCGGCTTTTCTGAGCCGAATGTATAAGCCTTCGAAAAAGCAATTAATGGGAAATACTAATAATAACACCGTGAAATCGCTTTTTTAACAAAATCGAATAAAATTCTTATTAATATATTAAAATTTTCTTTAAAATGGCTGATAAACTATGTGCTGCGCATCATACCAAAATCATAGCATTTTGTGTGTCTCCGTCCTGCCAATTAAGGACTCTTTGTTCCTTATGCATAGTCCAACATATGAAGGAAATACATGCAGAAAGCTCGGCTTTCGGAGATATCCAATTATTGAATTTAGACCCTTTTTATGAGAAATGTCGAGATAAGCTCGAAAAGGCACAACCTAAATATCGAGTTTTCATGGACGAACTCGAGACCTTTCGAGCCAATGCTGCGAAAAGATTGATTTTCGAGAAATTGATTGATAAAACCCAAAATATCAAGCGAAAAATACAAGAAATCCTCGATAATTGCTTCGAAACCCAAATAGAGCAATATAAGGACTTTTATCAGAAACAAAGTCTTCAAATCGCAGAGAAACTCAATGGTCTTCAAGAGAAATTAAAAGGTTCTGCGGATTTCATCGATAAAATCCTTGATAAATCAGAAGACCCCGAAGCATATTCTTCAATGGAATTCACTTTCCTTCAAAAGGTCTTCACAGAAAGTCTGGATCTCGAATTAGAAAAGAAAAAGACCATTTTCCAGAAATTGAATATCGAGCTTCAACATATCAACATGCAAAACTCTAATATCGAAACCTCCATTGAGGCTTTTCTGAAATCCTTTTCGATGGATCTCAATGATTTCCTCAGTAAAATATTAGTTAAAACCACTGCTAATACGAGCCTCGTGGGGTTAAATGAAAGCAAAAGTGCTATCGATTTACAAGAAAGCGTGATTTTCACTAATTTCTATCGAGAAAACCTCAGAAAAGAGGAAGAAACCAGATTTCTCAATAATAATCGTTCTTTATCGAATCTCATGAGCATCAAGACGGAAGAAGAGGAAAAAGATGAGGAAATAAGCGGAAATCAATGGAAAAAAAGGAGCTTTACTCCAAATCGAAAAACCCATCGAGACGAAAAACTCTTTCCAACAAGAAATAAGAGGAAATTTGGGGAAAACCCGAAAATCGAGGAATTAATCGAAGAGGAAAATGCCCGAAACTCGATTTCTGAGAAAAAGACTCAAATTCAAAGAGAAGCCAAAAAACTCCTAAAGCCTGACTTTTCCCAAGAATTCCATATCGAAGAGTCTAATAAGAAAAAACCGAATAAGCCTTTGAAACCTCAAATCGTTAAAGAGAAAGAAACTATGAATAATCCAATAAAAGGAGTTTTCCCTGAAAAGAACTTCCAGAATTATTTGATTTATATAGCGAATTTATCCTATAAGAAATATAATATGATGCTTTTTACTCAGGAATTCACTAGAAAAGTGGCTTCTTTAAAGCCTCAAAGCGAGAACAATAAGGCAATTTTCGCGGAATTCCAAAAACAATGCAAATTGGCTGAAAACCTCAAAAAGCCTCCGCAAGAAATCAGCTTCTTATATCAAGATTATTCCGGAGATTACTTTTTCCTTAGTTTCCCTTGGGATTATGCGAGATTAAAGACTGTGGAAGCTTATTATTTGGTTTTTAATGAGGAAAATCAAGAGAAATTAGAGAAATTCCGCAATTTCATCAATGGAGCCAAGCTTTTATTGAATATGGGCTTAGAAAATAAGGAAATGGAAGTCATTTTCACTGAGATTTATTATGAATTGGGAATAGCCAAAAATTGCGATTTATTGAGATTGGCGATTTGTTATCATATTCAGAATAATAACAGGAAAAAGGATAGTAGAGAAAGAGTTTTATCGATAGAGGAATTATTGGATTTTAAGAAGAAATATATTAGTTAACTAAAAAATGAATAAATTATAAAGAAAAAACTGCTTTTTGATTATTTTCCTTAATTTTATTAGAAAAAATGGCTGAAAATATCGAAGAAATCCTTCAAAGGATAATAGATTATCGAAATGATTCAAATACCCTTTTATTAGCCAAATTCAATATCCAATATCTGATATCGATCATAGAAAAGGATAAAATCATTCAATTGGAAAAAGCCTTTAAAGAATATGACAAAAAAGGAGTCGATATTATCGATTTCGTCCGTATTTTCCTCAATATCCTCGAACATCAGCCCTTTGAAACTCTTTATTTGATCATCACATTGATTGAGCTTTTCAGACTTATTTCCGAAAACCTCAATAATGCCAGTTTCCTCAAATTTCAGGATATAACTAATTATATTTGTGACAGTTATATGGAAAATTCCATGGATGATTATCTTCTCAAGACTAAGAAATTGCCTGAGCCTAAGAAATTCACTTCTGAAAAACAAGGAATTAGAGAAATCGATATAAATGCGCCTCCCATTTACGGTATTTCAGAGGAAAGTCTCAAAAGATTGGTTCAAAGCCGGATCGTAACTGATAGTTCCCATCATAATAATCAAAGCATTAAGATGGGACATTTCGCTATGGAGATCCAAAAGGTTTTTACATTGGATTCATTATCTGATAGGATCAATATGTATGATTTGGAATGCCATTTAGAAAAAGATCTGAGATTAAAAGGCCAAAAGGATAAAAAAGACATTATAATTTTGAGTTTCGCATGGTCGAATAGACAACAAAGGATCGGAGCGACTATGAAGGACTTTTCATTGATTTTTTGGGATGCTTATGATAATTTCGAATTCGAAAAGCAATTTTTTGTGACTTCAATCTTGAATGAATATCAAACTAATATCTGGTATATCGAATATATGAACCAATGGATGACAACTGATCGAAGTAATGTGATAAACGTCTGGGATATTGAAAAAGAGGCCTTGAGTTTCCAATTATCGCATAAAAAAATCCAAAGCACGATCATTGAAATCATCGAAATCCCTATAATGAGGCTTATAGCAGTGGGTTCTTTGGATAAATTATTGACGATATGGGATTTGAATAAAAAGGCTATGCTTTTATTCATCGATTTGACTATAGGCGGGATCCATTCTTTATTATATTTCAAGACCTATCAAGTCTTAATCACAGCAGGTTATGAGAATTCGATTTCAATATATCAAATAAACCCGATTTATTTGGATCACGATTTGATAGGGAAATTGATAGGCCATAATTCCATGGTGACCTCAATTCAATGTATTGAGAAAACCCCGATTCTTGTGAGTTCTGATGATAACGGGACTTTGAAATTATGGGATATTCGAAGCTTCAAATGCATCCAAACAGTGGAAGTAGGCTCGAAAACTGTGATCACCCGCATTTTAGATATCGGAATTTGTGGAAAGATCTGCTTTCTTGGCTCTAGAGTGAATTTCCTCGATTTTGATGCCACTTCGGAAATATCAGAACAAAAGGAGGATTTGATGTATGCGATAAAGGCGGAATATAATTATATGCAAGATGAATTGATTATATGCACAAGGAAGGATTTGAGGTTTCTGGATTTAGAAACTGGAAGGATCAAGAAAATCTATCGAGGATTATTAAGGAAATCGGATGATGAAATCACGATCTTTAAATCCGTAGAACAAAATAAGAAGTTCGTGATTGGAGATCATAGAGGCGGATTAATGCTTTATCTATATAATTCAGGGGAAAAATGCGCCTCTTTAATGGGACATAATAATGAGATTTCCAGTTTAAAGGTCGATTATAATAACAAATTATATGTTTCGAGCTCTTGGGATTCGAATATCTTGATTCAAAAGGAGGAAAAAGGCGTTTTTGAGGCGAAAAGAGAAATCCATAATTGTTTCCAAGGCAAAGAAGTGAATTTATTAGAACTTTCTATATATCATAACCTAATTGTGATGATTTCTAATAATAAGACTATTTATCTTTGGGATTATGAATATTGCAAATTATTAGGCTCTATCGAATTAGAAGAAGGCATCGAACCCACAAATGTCTGTTTTATCAATGGTTTCGGAATTTTGTTGATATCCACGACGAATTGCTTCATTTTTATCATCCAATTTTCCATTGATGAACAAAATATCACCTATAAATTATTAGGCAAAATCAATATCGAAAACGAGAAAAACGCCAAAGATTCAGATGAAGAAGCCTTAGAAGAAGAACTTCGATCTCCGAAATTTCAAGATTTAAAAAGCCCGAGATCTTCAATAAAATCCTCTGAACTCAGAGCTTCGATGAGAGCCTCGATTTTCCTGAATTATCGAAAAAGCCCCACTCAAAATAATAACGAAGAAACGAAATTGAACCTTTTCCCAGCCCAAGAAGATGAAAATACTGAGGAATTCAAGAAAAAGCTCGAGAAAAAGGTTTCGAATATCTCGAATAAGATGTTAGTGGATTTAGAATATGCGAGAGATTCTGAAAAGCCTAAGGAATGTCGTTTATTTCTGGGTTTATTGAAAGGAGGGGTTCGGATATATGATATATTTAGGATTTTCGAAGAATTCGATTTAGAAGTGATGCCTCATGCGAATAAAAGGATGAATTATAATGCTTTTCGAGGAGCTAAAGAGGATTTCATTTCTGCGGTCAAAAAGATCAAAGGAGAGCCTTTTCTCATAAATGCTCATATGAATAAAGAAGTATTGAACTTCAATAAGAATATTATCACAGATTTTCAGGCTCATAAGGAACAATTGACTACTTTGGCTATAATTGGCTTATCAGAAAAGAGGATTTTAACGACTTCTTTAGATTGTTTCGTCAAGATATGGAGTTTTAAAGGAGAGAAAATAGCCGCGATGAATATCAATCATCCTTTGCCGATTATATGGGATTTGAAGCTCGATAAAATCAAAAGAACGAGGAAAAACATCCTTTTCGCTTTGAAAATCGTGGAATTGATCTTCAGAAGATATAAAAGATCGATTCTTTTATCAGAGGAAAAAAACATCAATGTCAATAGTTTCCTTAATTATCTGAATAATCAAAATCCAACATCGAAAAGCCTGAAATTGCCCAATCTTGAGGAAAAATCCTTAAATCCAATACTTTTAAAACAGGAGTATTCACCTCGAGACCTTCAATATGAAAACATCAAGCATATTTATCAAAGAGAATTGATGGGTCCGAGTTTAAAGGAAATGGAAGCTGAAAAACAACTGATCTTGGCTCAAAAGGTCTGGAGGAATGAAATGGGTTCTTCTGAAGATAAAGCGAAATTCTTCGCTAGGGATTATTTGACGAAAAGACATGAGGAAAAAGCCTATAAAGAAAGAGATGCTATGATGTTTTTCGAGTCGGATTTCAGAGAAAAGCTCACTATTATGCATGGATATGATGAATTGCCTGAAGATGTGCAGAAATTATCGAAGATATTAGAGAATTCCATTAAAAAAAAGAAGAATTTAACCATGATTAACAAAAATCCTGAGAAAAGTCATGAGAAAAAAACACCAGCGAAAATCGCCAATAAGAAATTCACAATATTTCCTCCAATTAAGAACTCCGATAAAAAAAATATAGATAAAAAGACTAATAAAGCTCAGAAATCGCAGGAAATCAATAACAATTCCTCATTAATCTCACAAAATAAAAGGACTTTTCTGGAATATGCGTCTATGAGGAATCTTTTGGATTCCACGGAAATTTCACAAATCAACGTTTCTATTGAAAATAGTGGTTTCCATCAAAACGACAAGACTTCCTTTAAAAACGTCTTGAAAAACATCGATAAAAAGCTCAAAAAAGCTCAATTAAGCGCCCCGAAGCTCGCTTTGCCCAAAAGATCTAGCCAAATCTTGATAAATTTACTTGATAATTCAGAATCTTTCGAAAAGTCGAAATCTCGTGTTTTTGAGAAACATAGCGCGAAACTTAAAAATAAGAAGATTTTGAAGAAGAATTTATATGAGGAAAATAACAGCGTTTTAAATAGCAAGGAATCTGATGATAATATCGATTCGATGTTGGCTGAAATGAGGAAAAATGTGCAAGAAAATGTGAGGAAAAAGCTCGAAGTCGAATTAACGATCAGGAAAAAAGAATGGGAAATGGAAACGAAAAGGAAAATCATGTTAGAATTCAAAAACGAGGAAATCAAGGAAAAAGTAGAAAAAATTGAAGAAAAAGAAAAGGCCTTGGAAAAAAAACAGGAATTGGGCTTTTTCACTTTAGGACAGATGTTTAATAATATCATTAAATTCTAAAAAAATAGACTTTTTTTAAAAGACTTTTTTTAAAAGACTTTTTTTTAAGACTTTTTTTAAAAGACTTTTTTTAAAAGACTTTTTTTAAAAGACTTAAAAAGCCTTAAAAAGACTTAAAAAGAGTTAAAAAAACAAACTTAAAAAGAGTTAAAAACACTTAAAAGTCTTGAATTTATCAAAAAACCTAAATAAAATGAATCAAATTCAATTAAAATTTATTTTGCCCTTCGGGACCTTTTCGGAAGTCCTGGAAATCGCTGAAAACCTCACTTTTCCCGAGCTGAAGACCTTGATTTGGGAATATTTCCAGGTGCCAATCGAAAGGCAATTCATTCGAATTCGGAACTTTAATATCGATGTAAGAAACCCTAAGAAAAAAGGACTTTAATCTTTTATCTTTAATCTTTAATCTTTAAAAAAGATGAGGATAAATGAATCCTTTCCTTTGAGGTTTTATGGTTTGGATTCACAATCTCAAATCCTGATAGAAATAATCTCGCATTTCAAGGAAAAAGCCTTGGTTTTTTCAAAGAAAATGAAAATCCCGTTTTCTAGGACGAAAAATTATATGGATTCCTTTGAAAATTTGAAGATCAGACAATTCCTAATAAATTTGATCAATAAATTAATCGAGGTTTTTTCTTTGCTAATAATAAGAGAAGAGTTTCTCTATAAAAGGACCTTTTAACTATCGATTTAGGAAAGCGCCAAAGGGGATTTGCAGATCGTTAGAACTTTATTAGAAACCCCAATACCGAAGTTCGAGGATGAAAGCGACTTTTATCCTATGTTTTCATTGAAAAAAGCCTATATCTTCAATGAAATAGGAGCTAAAGGGTGGAATTCGATCCATGCGGCTATTGTGAAGGAACAGAAGGAAATAGTTCAATTTTATTTGAAAAAGTAAGGAAAAAGGCCGATTTTCTAATATAATTTCTTGATGATTTTAAAGAGGAGCCAATTTCGATATTCCGACCATTGGAGGATGGACCCCTTTGATGTTGGCTATAAACCTCAATAACCTCGATCGTAAAAGGCTTTATTAAGAAATTCATTAGAAATTAAATATTGCGAAAAAGTCTTCAAAATGATCATTTCACAAGGAAATATCGATATTAATAAACGAACTGTCAAAGGAACAAGTCTTCATATCGCAGTGAAAAAAAAGGCCAAAGCTATGATATCTTTATTGATGGATTATAAGGCTGATCATCAGTGATTTTCCTTCGAATTTTATCTAAAATGAAGCTTTTTACTTAGTATCAAGGATAAAGATAATAAGACAATCATGGAAATCTGTAAAGATCCTGAAATCATAGGCCTTATTGAGAATGCTTCTTCTGTTATGATGAAAAGCGTAATTTTCATTAATTTATTAAAGAAATCCTTTAAATCATCACCAGGAAACTCTAAAAGACCCGAAAATGCTACCTATGGTTAGTGGGGAATTATATAAGATTCGAAATCTCTTGATTTCAGGTGGAAACTGCAGGTTTTTCATAATAGATCCCACAGATGGGACCTTTATGAGATTTAAGAAAAGAGATGATTATCCTTTTAATCCGAAGTATTCAATTATTAATTGGACTTTTTAGTAATTGGTTGATTTTTTGTTAGGGAAATCGTCTATATTCGAGAAATCAAAAGCATCAAAAGAATCCAACCGACTTGGTATATGAAGAAGGATTTCCTTTATTTCGAGGTGGAATATCATAATTCTCGACAAACCATCGGTTGTAAGCATTTATCGACATTGAAACAATGGCTCTATTATCTAGAAAAAGCCTTGATTTTCTTCAAAGATCCCACTTCTCAGTATTTTTAATATTGTTGATTTTCTAATATTTTTGAAGATATGAAAGAAGTTCCTATCATAAAATCGAGAAAATCGAGATCTTAGATGTCGAAAAAGAAGAAGATTCATTAGTTTATTCTCTTTATAAATCCAAAGAAAAGGTCTCGATTGAAAAGAAAAACGTGGTCGAAAGACGTAATAAATTCGTCGCCAAAACCAAAGAAGATTCAAGAAGCCTCGTTTCCTGTAAAAGCCAATCCCAAATAAGAAGTCCTGCTCCAATTAACCTACAATCGCCTAATAAAAGCCCGAATTCCCCAATGACCCAAAAGGCGAGATTCGATTCCTTTGAGATCTTAAGATTATTAGGCTCAGGGACTTTCGGGAAGGTGTTTTTGGTGAGGAAAAAAGATGATGGAAGGGTTTTCGCGATGAAAGTCCTTAAAAAGAAGGATTTGATATTCAAAAAACATCTGAAATATGCGGTTACTGAAGCGAATATCTTGAAGAAATGTTGCCATCCTTTCATTCTTCGCATTCATTATAGTTTTCAAGTTCTTAATTTCTCTATATTTTTTCTAATTATATCATTGAAAAGACCCCGAAACATTTTTATCTCGTGATTGATTATTGTCGAGGCGATTTATCTCGAGAATTAAGCAAAATGATGACTTTTAAAGAAGAAATGGTGCGTTTCTATATCGCGCAATTGATCCTAGCAATCGAATATCTCCATCATCAAAACGTCATATATCGAGATCTCAAGCCTGAAAACATCTTAGTGGATCTTGATGGAAACATCAAATTGGCTGATTTCGGGCTTTCTAAAGAAGGTATTGGAGATGATGATAAAACCAAGAGTTTTTGTGGTTCTCCGGCCTATTTATCTCCAGAAGTGGTCAATAATAAGAACAAAGGCTCTGCAGGATATGGCAAAAGCACTGATATTTATGGAATTGGGGCTGTGATGTATGAATTAATGGTTGGAACCCCGCCTTTTTTGGCTGAGGAAATCCCAGAAATGTTTAAGAAAATCACAGAAGCCGAATTAAGTTTCCCCAAAAATCTCTCTATCGAAGCCAAAGATCTCATGAAGGTCTTTTAAATTTTTAATCCATTGAGAACCTCATTTATCAATAAGTCATTTTTATTAGAAATTAGTTGTTAAGGACCCTTTGAAAAGACTCGGAGTCAAAGATAAAGCCGAAATTAAGAAACATGCCTTTTTCAAGAACCTCGATTGGGAGAAAGTAGTTGCCAAAGAATATAAGGCGCCAATCGAAAAGATCGATTTGACTGAAAGGATGCTTCGAAAAGATGAGACTTTGAAATTCCAGGATTACGATTATGAGGATTTGAATTTTAACGAAAATCGGGTTCCCGATTTCAGTTTCGCGATGAGTTTCAAAGATAAAATCTAAAGAAAAACTCAAATTTTAATCAAAAAAAACGATTTTTCTTAATTATAAGGCAATTTAATTTAAATCTAAATTTAAATCTAAATTTAAATTTCAATGTAAATTTAAATTATATCCAATTTCTTCATATCTTTAAGAAAATTATTCGTTTTTTTCTCTTCAATCAAAGGCGGATATTCAAAAGAGTTTTGGCAAGAGAAATAAACAGCCGATTTGTTATTATCTTCAGGCAAAATCAAGGACTTTTCTATAGAAGCTCTTTTCTTATGGAAATTCAGGCCTTTTTTCTTTTCATTAAGAGATTTAATTTCCTGTTTTTCCTTTAAAATCTCGATTTCATTAAGTTTGCAGTTTAAATCCTCTTGGAATTTCTCTATTGTTTGAAAAAGCTCATTTTCTTTAGTCGAAAGTCTCGATTGTAATTGCGAATTCTTATTTTCGAGCTTCTTGATTTGAATTTCAGCAGAATTCAGCTTTTCTTTCAAATTCGTGATTTCTTGTTTCAAATCCAGGTTTTCTTGGGTTTTCGATAAACGATCTGTTGAGAATTTCTTGTTTTGTTTAGCGATTTTCTCGAATTCCTTTTCTTTCATCGAAAGGGCGGTTTTTAACTTTAAAACGCTGTTTTTCTCTTGAATCGTTGAAAGAATAGTGTCTTTTTCATTGGTTTTTTCAGAAGAATTAGAGAAAATCTCGAAATTATTGAGTTTTCGCTTTAATTCTTCATTTTCGGCCTTTAAAGTTTGATTTTCAGGTGAATTCATATCTTTTTTCGCTTTAATTGCTTCTAATTCCTGAAATAATAGAGATTTCTCGTTTTCTAGAATATCGACTTTGACTTGAAGATCATTGTTTTCTTCAGAGATTTTCGTTAGATCTTCTTCTAAGGATTTAACTTTATCCGATAAATTGGTCTTTTCATTTTCATTGACATCGATTCGAACCAATAAATCCTGATTTTCCTCAGTTATCGTGATTATCTCATCTTCAAAAGTCTTCAATTTCTCTATTAAAGCCTCATCTTTCCTATGAACTGGAGAGATATCGTTTTCTTTGAGTTTCTTCATATTTTGCTCTAATTTCTCTAGGATTTTCAGCTTTTCCTTTGATAAATCCTCATTAGAATACTCCAAATCCAGGACTTTCGCTTTGGAAAGCTGAAGATCGTTATCAATGAAATTGAGCTTTTCGATTAAAAGCTTGATTTTTTCCTCATTTTCCTCATTTTTCCTGAGCAAAAGGTCCATTTTTCTCAGAGCTTCTTCGTTTTCGGTTAAAACTCTTGATTTATCGAATTTAAGCCTTTCATTTTCCTCATGAATTTGATTCAATTCCTCTTCTTTTAAGTTCAAATTTGATTGTAAAAGCAGGTTTTTCGTTTCAAAGGCCTGCATAATTTCATCACATTGTTTTAATTTGATGATGAGTTTTCTATAATGTTCCAAATCCTTCTTTTCTGTGTTTTCTCCTATTTTTTTGACTATTTCTTGTTCAAGGAATTGGTTTTCGCATTTCAATAATTGGATTTTGGTGTTATCTTCTAATATTTTGTTAGAAATATTCGAAAGACATGAATCTCTGGCCATCCAACTTGATCTTTCTTCCATTTTTTAATAAAATTTAAACTTTTTATCTTTTTTTTTAAACAATAAAGAAAAAAAGCTTATTTTTTCTAACAAATATTAAACAAAAAAGTCTTAAATTATCATTATCACAGAAAAAAATCTATATTCATCGATATACTTATATAAAGCTTAAATTAAATTAAAGATCCTCTCAAAGTTCTCAAAACCTTCTTATTCCTGAAGGATATTATCAAGCCAAATTCCATCCACAATCCTTCCATCTCTTAAATGAAATTGGCCTTTTCCTTGGACACAATCGCTAACAAATCTGCCTATAAAGACTTCTCCATTGACTAGACTCAAAACGCCTTCTCCTTCCTTATTATCCTCCATGAAATCGCCTTCATATTTCACCCATCCTTCTCCCAATTCTTCGAAATTGCGATAATTGAATTCGTTCAAATACATAGGATTTTCGTTATAAACGATGCCTTTTCCATGGAATTTATCGAATTTCCATTCGCCTTGATAAGCAATGCATCCATTTGGATAGAACAAGACTCCAAAACCATCAATATGGCCAGATTTCCAATCGCCATCATACATTCCTCCATCAGAATAATAGAATTTCCCTTTTCCATCTCTGAGATTATTCATCTTTTCACCATGATAGACTGAACCATCCTCATAAGTCTCATAAACCAACATTCTTGATGCCAGAGATATAGGCATTTCATGTCCAATGGCCGGTTCTTCATATTTCTCAGGCAAAAGATCAGAAATTGCTGAGATTTCGCCTGGAATAATCAGGTTATCAGCTGGGCTTTTGGAATAGTTCTGATGTTGAGGACTAATGGCGATTTGATGGTTCGATGGAGTTTTCGATAATGGGTTTTCAACAGGTTTCAAACCTTTGAATTCGTTTAAAATCGCTTGGATTTCAGGCCGAATGAAGGAAACTCCATATTCCGATTCGAAAACTGTATTTTGAGGATTTTCCTCTCCTGTTTCGAATTTCTTGTTTTTCTCTTGATTTTCTTCGTAATGATTTTGTAATTTAGTGGTTTGAGTGGGAGATGGCTTATTGGATAATTGGAGATCTGGATTATCGAATTTCGCATTGTTTTGGAATTGCGGGAAAAATGGGATGTTTGATTGGTCATCAGGTTTCATGGGTTCAATGAAATCCTCAGTTTCTTCTTGAGTTGATTCCGGGATATGCAATTTCTGAGTGTTATTTTCAGAAATCTTCTGATTTTTATGGCTTTCTTCAGGATTCTCGATCACTGTGATCAAAGGTTTGAGGATCTTTTGTTTTTGTTGAAGCACAGGATTCGTTTTTATTTGATTTTCCTTATCTTGAACATCAGAAAGAGATCGATAAGAATCTAAATTTCCTTTAGATTTCTCAGTTAAAGTGTCTTTATCTTTGGCTAGAACTTCTGGTAATTGTCTATTGATGATAGGTTTGAGCACATTATTGTCGTTTTTCTCGAGAAGTTCTGCCAATTCCATGAAATCTGGTCTTTTGCCTTCATCCAAAACGAGCATTTTGAAAAGGATGTTTTGGAAATCTTCGCTGAAATTCATTTGAATTTGCGATTTTCGTTCATCAAGCACTGCTTTCGCCAATTTGAATTCTTTGAAATCGAACAATTCATCCGAATTTTTACATAAAGCGCATTCCAATAAAATGCATCCCAAGGCGAAGACATCAGATTTCGTGATGTTATGTTTCGGATTCCAGGCTTTTTGTCTCAGGCCATCTAAGAGTTTCGGAGAAAACAACAGACCTTTCGTCTCATGGCCAGTCAATACAGACAAATAGGCAGGCATGACTCTTAAAATCGAGGGTTCTGCGATTTTATAGACTGTTTTTTTCGAGGAGTTATTCTGCAGAAAAATCGTATTCATCCTCAAATCGCCATGAGTTTGGCCTTTGGTTTGAAGGAATTGCATGGCTGAAGTGACATCCTTTAATAATGCCATGAGGTCATGTTCAGTGTATGGAGATTTGCGATTTTGGAGATCAGCCTGAAGATCTATTGGGAGATATTCTATCGCATGCATGATCTTATATACGCTGGAACAAAATTGTTTCTCACAAAAGGAATTGACTTGTCTCAATTGAATGATGTTTGGATGTTGATATTGGGCTTGTTTCGAGAGCTTTGTGCTTTCTTGTTCATAATCTTTAGGCGTTTGGAAGACTTGTTCTCGGATGGCAACCAATTGCTTGGTTTTGATATCCTGCATGATGGTGAGATCTCCAAAGGCAGGCGAGGATTTCTTCTGGAGGAATTTATAGTTGTTATAAAGGGATGGAGATTGTTTGGCTTCAGTGGCACCCATTGGAATTTTTAGCTGTTAGAAGTATTTTTGAAGAAAAATGAAATTATTTTTTTTTTCCTGTTAACGGCCTTTTAATCAAAATTTTTCAATAAAAAAGGACTTTTTTTTCTTGAGAAAATAAAAATTAAGAAAATTGAAAGTGGAAAAAAAAAAGAAAAAAAAAAAAGGGATATCTTAATTAAATAAACCCCCTCGCCAAAGCTTTAAGAATCTTTCGCATTGAATTAAAATCTAAAAAAACATTAAAAAATTTGTTTTTTCTAGAACTCAAAATCCATCTCCATCCCCTAAAATGCCTCCAAAAAAGGATTCCAAACCCAAGAAGGCCGGTGATAAGAAAGTCGTTACTGCCCGTATTTCCAAATGGTATAAGGCTGACGACGAAAAGGTTCATTTCCATAGACGTCAGAAAGTCGCAAAGGTCGCACATCTCCGTCGTAACATCGCTCCAGGCCAAGTTTTGATCCTTTTGGCCGGAAGATTCCGTGGAAAAAGAGTGGTCTTTTTAAAACAATTGAAATCTGGATTGCTTTTGGTCAGTGGTCCCTTCAAAATCAACGGAGTCCCTCTCAAAAGAGTCAATCAGGCTTATGTCATCCCCACGAAAACCAAAGTCGATGTCGCCAATGTCCAAGTCAATGATGTCGATGACGCTTATTTCGCGAAAAGCAAAGCCCAAAAACTTAAAAAATCAGAAGAAACCTTCTTCGCCACCAGTCCCGAAGTAACTTTTCTTAACATTTAAGAACTTCTTTTATTTTTTCGACTCATTTTTGCAACCGGGAATAGAAAAGCCAAGAGGAAAAGGCCAAGGAAGCCGAGAGAAAGAAGGAGAAATTCGCTAAGCAAAGCAATGTGGATAAAAGTTTGCTCGAAAATGTCAAAAAAGTCCCGCTTTTGAAGAAATACCTAGCTGCCAGATTCACTTTGACTTCAAGAACGAGACCTCATGAGTTGATCTTCTAAGCGAAATTAATATAAACCCTAAGAAAAATAAGAAAAAGGAAAATTGTGGATTTCTTTTAAAAAAAAAAAATTCATTGATTTTTTTTAGAAAAAAAACTTTTTTTTGATAGAAATAAAAAAACTTAAAAACCTAAAAAAAATCAATGAAGCTCCATTTTATAGATAAATAACAAAATATATATGATTCTAAATAAAATAAAAATAAAATAATAAAGAGACTCTATTTCAAAGGCTCATCCTAATCATTATAAATTTATAATTATTTGAAAACTATTGTTAGTTTTATAATTAATTTTTTTTTTTACTTCCCAGAAAAATGAACTCTCAAAACAGCGAAACGAGCCCCAATTATGAGCATTTCAACATAAAAGTCCTAAAGGAGAAGCCAACTATCACGAATAATGAGGCTCCTCTAGAGGAGTCTGCTAAGGATGGCAATTTAGCTAAGGACAACAATTTAGCTAATGATAACAATTTGGAAAAGGACTTAGTGTTTTGTTTCAAGAAAGATGAAGAAACGTTAAAATCAGAAAACGAGCTTGAAGTGAAGAGCGAAAGCAGTGCCGAGGAACAGAATATGTCTCGAAAGGAGTTGATGCAGGTTATGATAAGAAAGAATTTGAAGCGGAAGAATGTAGAACGTTATTTGGAGAAGCAATTGATTGAGAACGAGGAAATGAGACAAAAGGAACTCAAGAAAACAAGAGGGAAGACATATTTTCTGAAAAATCTGACATTTTCCCTCATTTTCAAGATCGCTGGAGTGTTTTGGCAGGCCTTCATCAGTTTCTTATCTTGTATTACTTATGTTGTCGGAACCTATTATCCAGCAGATGAGTATCATTAAAATTTTGAATTTGTTTTATTTCATGAATTTTCTTTAGACAAACGGCTTTCGATGCTTTGGAATTGTTCTTCGTAACACAATTCACAATTGATTATACGTTGGGTTTTGTCCTGTCGAAGAACAAATGGAAATTTTTCTGGAATTTCCTTAACATGATCGATCTTTTGACTATAGTGCCAGTGTTTGCTCTTTACATTGCGGTATAAAATTTATACATTTAAAAGTTTTTCTTAAATTTAAACTATTTTTCCCTACAAGCCGGTTAATACATCTAAAGACGGCACAACCGATTCCTTAGGCCAATTCGTTGGTTTCATCACGGTCATTAGAGTCTTCCGTATTTTGCGTTTATATCGTCTGTTCAAAATTGATAAAAACGATTCACCAATTTCCGAAGTAACTGAAATCCGGAAGAAAATCATCATGATTTGTTGCACAGTCCTTTCAATGATTTTCATCGCATCTGGTATTTATTATTTTTTTATTTTATTTTTCGAATTTTTACGTTTTTAGGTGTCATCCAAGCCTTTCAAAGATTATCCATCTTCCAATTCAAATTGGCAACCCCCAACAGTATTGATCTTAGTTGGGATCTTTCATTATATTATATGGTGGTTACATGTACTACCGTGGGTTATGGAGATATTTCCCCTGATCCAGGTTCCTGGTTCGCAAGAGGCTTCATTGGTTTGTTCATCATGTTCATGATCATTTTGATTTCGAAACAAACCTCAGAATTGAACACTTTAATTCAATTTGACTCTCAATATCGTGCGGGTTATAAAAGTTCAGCGAAACATATTCTTTTAATCGGTAATATCACAGCCAACAATCTAATGAAATTCCTATTGGAATTTTATCATCCAGATCATGAATTGCAAGAAATCATCAAGATCTTTATCATTCAAGAAAATCATCCCACCAAAGAAATCAAAAGCATCTTAGAAAATCCTAAATATGAGGATTTTCTTGGTTATATGATCGGGAACATTTTTAAAGAGGGGACCTTGAAATTGGCAAAGGCTGAAAGCACTAAGGTTTTAATAATGAACGATCAATTCGTGACAGATTCGAAAAAAGATGATACATTCGCATTGTTGGCTTCGAAAGCCTTGAGAGAATTCCATCCCTCCCTGAAGATTTTTGTGCAATTATATGATCCTGATTATTTGTTGCATACATGGGCGGATTGGGATGTTGCAATGAGCACTCAATCATTCAAAATGAGCATGATAGCCGCCAATGTGTTCAATCCAGGCTTTGGAACCTTGATTAGTAATTTGATTGTTTCCAGCAGTTGCAATTCGAAGGATCGAGGCTCCATCCCGTTTTGGACTTTGGAATATATGAACGGATTGGGACAAGAAATTTATATCATAAAGTTCGAAAGGGATGTCACAAAGGAGTACGTGAATCAAAATTATTCGTCAGTGAGTAAGAAAATCTATAGAGAAAGAGGAACCTTATTGATTGGTGTGAGGCATTATAACGCGAAAGGTTAAAATTCTTTATATGTTCATCTTTTCTATCAAGATATCTTAGAAAGCACGCATTTTGATTTCTATGAAGTCCTGATCAATCCTCATAATTACACCATTCAACAGAAAGATGAAGGAATAATTCTGGCAAGCAACGCAGAAGATGCAAATGCCATATTCCAGACAACAGCAAAACGAAGCCTATATACTCATGAGTTGTCAGGTGCTGCGAAAAACGCTATCGGAAATTTGCCCATTAATCAAGTCAACACGGAAAGCGAAGGAGATCTCTCTAAGGATCATTATAGGATGTGGGAAGTGGATATGCAGAATTCATTGAAGAATCATATCATAATTTTCGGTCTTTATGAGCATTTTTCTGCATTGGTTCATTATCTCAGTCCTTATACCTCACAATATATCTGCTTTATAAGCGATAGACCACCAGGCGAAATGTGGAGTAAACTTGTAAGAGAATTTCCGAATGTGAAATATTTCGAATGTTCTTTGACTAATATTGAAGAATTGGCTCGAACTGGCATCAAAGACGCATTCCATGTGATTCTCTTAACTTGGTTGGTTCCAGATTCCAATATCCAAGATTCAGGAATTTTGCCAATAGCAAGAATAATGGAGGAGAACTTCAAAAATGTGAACTTTACCCTTGAATTGATTGATGAATTGAATATGAAATATCTGAACAATCGTCCTTCGAAAATCCTGGAGAAATTCCCACCATTCTATTGGCCTCGTTATGCAGCTTCTAATGTATTTTTCTCAAGTGTTTTGGATTATATCATGGCACAATCGTTCCATAATGATTCAATTGTAGAAATCGTTGGAAAGATTGTTCTAGGACAAAAATATAACCCGAACATTTCCGGAATCGAAGAACATTCGACGCTTTTGACTATTAAAATCCCAGATTCGTTGCCACAATTCATGTCTTACTCCCATGTCTTTGAATATTTCATGGACAGTGAAGAACCTTTGTTGCCCATTGGACTCGTTCGATTTCCAGGATCTTATGATAATGAATTGCCGTTTGTTGTGGCAAACCCAAAGCCGAATTCTCCGATCATTGTTCCTAATTAAAATTTAAGAATTTATAAAGATTTTTCGATTTTAATAGAGCGGAGATGTATTTTTATTGTTAGGACCCGAAGATCGCAAGGGGACAACAGTAAGAAGACCTTCAGAAATGAATTTAGAAGGAGAGAAAAAAGGAGGAGTTGGAAATATGTACAATTCTTCAGTCGCAGGCAATTTCACGGCTTTGGATGAGATCATTGAAATTGCGAATAAGTAATATAAATTAATAGTTCTGATTTTTGACAGGAAGTTGGGAAGGATGATTAAAGAAGATGACCAATTGAATATAAACAGTGAAGAAATTGCGAAATGCGTAGAAACTGAATTGAATATTACATCAAATGAGAGAAAAAAAATTATTGTATTATATTTTGTCGTGAAATGATAAAGTTAACTTTATTAGGAGCAAAATGATAACTTAAAAGGACTTTTGAATGAGTATCACCAACTGAAGAATCAATTGATGCTTAAGAAAATGAATAATCCATGAAAAAACTTTAATGGAAAATATTTGAAATTAAAGATTAGTTTTTTGAAAAAACCAAAAAATGCTTTATATTTTTAATTAAATGAGACAGAAAAAAATTGATTTCTAGAATATTTCAACTATTGTATTTTTCAAATTTTATTTTAATCATAATATTATCAACAAACCTTAAATTTTTTAATTTTCCTCTATTTCATTTGTCTTCGATTTAGTACAACAAAAATATTTTCAGAAAGCGGTTTTTTTAATTTTTTAAAATAAGATTTTAAAATTTTGCAAGTTTTGGCCGTCTTTGAGACCAAAATATATAAAAAAGTGCCTCAAAGTCAAAAATTATTATTCTTATTTTTTTGTATTTTTTTATGAAATTCCGAAATTCCGAATTATTTTTTAAATATTTAAATCGAAACATTAACAATAAAATGAAAACTAATGATCAATATAAAGTCATAATCAATTCCTATGATCATAATCTCAAGAGCATCAACTTCCATCCCATTCAATTCAATTGTGGAGACCTTGATAGCACCGAAATTCTCAAGCCATTTTCTGAAGATTTTGAAGAAACCATCCAACTCCTTAACAAAGATAAAGATAAGAGCACCAAACATCGGAAAATCAAGATCGATCAAGAGAATTATTATCTTTCTGATAATCCTGTAGAAAGATTGGGTTTTGAATTGAATTGTTCGAATGATTCCTTTAGTTTTGCGAAAGGGATGAAATCCAAGCCAGAAAATGAAATGAATGAAAATAACAACTTTCATGATCAAAATTTCAAAAATGGCGTTTCACATTCTTCAACAAGCGATCGATTATTCCAAATGTCAGCGATTTTGAAGGAGAAAAAAAAGCTGGAGATTCGAGAAAATGAGTTAAAAATGCTTGAAAATTGCAGTTTCAAGCCACAAATCAATAAAAAAAGCTCACATTTGGCCTTGACTCGATCTTTTCGGGATCTTCTGAGAAATCAAATTATCCATAAATCCACTAAAACTGAGATTCCAACAGTTTTTCTCAATGAAAATCAAAATGATAGGGATCGGGTGCCTAAAATCAATAAAAGGTCTAATGAAATCGTTAGAAATTCGCATTATTCACATTCTCCTATATATCAAAGACTTTATAATCAAAATCTTCAAAGAAAATCTAAAGAGAAATTTGCTCATGAAACTAACGAAGATGAAGAAAAGAGAAAACATCAAAACAAAAGCAAAATCAACCGAAAAACCTTGCAAAAGGCAGCTGAACATTTCAAAAGAGAATTCGAATCTATTTTGAATACTATGATGATAAATGAAGGGGAATTTTCAAAGGATTTCAATGCGGGACAAATTGAGAAAATCCTTATGAATTTAGGGTTTTTAAGAGGAAATCAACCAAAATCAGGCAATTCTCTTTCTCTTTCTAAAACAGAAGAAAATCTTTTGATGAAACAAATGTTCTCAATTTTGAATAATAATTCGAAAACTCCTTTGAATTGCTTAAAAGCATCGAATCAAAGATTGTTGAGGTTTTTGCTTTGTGTTTTGGGAATCGACCCCAAAAAAACCATCGATATTTTCGAAGATTTTTCCTTGAAACGGCCTGAAGAAAAAAAGGTCAACAATAATTTGGCTGGCGTTTTATCCAAAGATGATGAGAAACTTCAGGAAATCGAAGAAAATGAGAGGAATTTCAAGGATTTCCTGGAATTTTCAACCGAGGAAGATCTTTGTCGATATAAGACTTTGGAAACTATTAAATCCTTGAGAGATACGAATCCGAATATTCAAGAAATCAAGGATTTATTAAGTCCACAATTAAAGATTTTAATAGACGATAATTCGATATTAGCCAAAAATGAGGATTTCGGGTTAGAAATGGAGGAAATCCATAAAAGATTCCAATTATTCCTCAGAAATCGCTTGATGTCCCAAAACGAACAGACCTTTAAAACCCATATCGAAAGTCTCAGTTTTACACCTAATATCCTTAGACATTCTAAAGAAATCGCAACCAAAGCTCGAGAAAAAGTCAGAAAAAGCAGTCCTTTCTTAACATCGGATCTTTTCGGACTTTATGAAGTGAAGAAAAAAGCCAAAATCAATAGTCTTTATGTCAACAAAATGGAGGAAATCACGGATTCTTGTCCGTTTAAACCTGAAGCAGGTCCTTTTATGAAGATTCAAAATCAGAAAATGACAGAAAAAGGCATAAATTCATTGAAAAAATTGGCTTCTCCGAAATTCAAAATTCCTGAAAAAAAGGCCGAGGAATTGGAATTTGAAAAAGCGAAGAAAGAATGCACTTTTAAACCGAATGTCTTGAAATCGAAAGCCACGAATTCCTCACAAAGCAAAAGACCCTCGTTTAAATTCCGCAAGGAATCCAAAGAAAACCAAAACATTCAAAATATTCAAAATAATCAAAAATCCAATAAATTAACAAAAAAACCAAAAGAAAAAGAAAAAGAGAAAATTCCATTGGTGATAGATGTGAAATTAAAAGAAGGTCAAAAGGAGAAAATCGTGATACAGAAACATTCCGATCTCAGCGAAATCCTCAAGAGTTTCGTTTCAAAACATCGTATATTTTTTTCTTTTTACTTAATAAAATTATTATGAAAAAGAACTAAACGCGCAGCAAAAAACCACGCTTTATGAACAAATAATCCTACAAATCAGTTGTTCTAATACTAATTAAGAAAAGAAAAATCCTTAATTTTATTTAAAGAAAAATCTTTGAAAAAAAAATCCTTCATTTTTAATTTTAATTTTAATTAATTGACATTTATCGGATTATTCAGGTTAATTTTTAATTTTAATTTTAATTAATTGACATTTATCGGATTATTCAGGTTATTTTGTTTTTCATCCAATTCCAATAACAATTGTAAGATATCATTGCCATTAATGAGTCCATATATTTGGAAAGTGACTAAATGCATAACAAAATTATATCTCAATTTCCCGAGAATCGCTTTATTGGTAGTCACGAAATCCGAAAGCAAAAGCTTATAATCTCGTTTGCAAAAAGCCACCAAACGCAGATTTTTAATATCTTCAGTTCTTTTTTTCGGCTTGTTAAAATCCCTCACGAAATTATTCCATAATTTGAAGAATTCCTTATCAGTTTCATCGATATCCTCGAAATCATTAATGGCCTTTTCCTCAGATTCCCTTATAGGCTTATCATCGATTTCCAATTCGCTTTCTTCAAAAAGACTATCATCTTTTATGGGTTCCATGATATTATTCGAATGATAAAACATCTTGCCTTCTAATTTCCGCTTGATTTCTTCACGAGAAAGCGATTTTGAGGCCTTTTTCTCCTTTTCCTCATCGGAATCGCTCATAAACATCATGGAAGTATTGGTTTTGGGCTTTTTGCGCCAATCGATTTCCTCAGAAAAGCCTTTTTTCAAGGTGTTTTGCACTGAAAGCTTGACTTCATATCGCATTCCTTTGATGAGTTTCTTGGATTTGCAACGATAAACGAAAGCCAAATTGTTCAAAGCTCTTTTTTCCTTGGTTTTGCCTTTTATAAAGAGAACATATTGATTTCCATGAGATTGTTCTAATTTGAATTCGAAGGAGAAATTGCGATGAATGAATACAAGATGGAAAACTGCGAAACTGGCTTTCAAATAATTCTTCTTACAAATAGGACATCGAAATAAGGCCTGGAAATCTCTATTGAAATCTGTTGAAATCTTCAAATTTATGGAGGAAATAGATTCCAATTTCTGTAGAATTGTCTTGATTTGAGGCTCGAAAGTATGGCTAGCCAATAGGATTTGTTGTCTGATATTCCTTTCTAATAAAATAGGAGTTTTGGATTGAGAGAAATGATTGTGATTCATGATATTTGAGGTATTTTTGTTTCGAAATATTAAAGAATCGCTTCGGCGGGACTTTATTTATTTATTTATCGAAACAATTCGACGAAAAATTCGAAGCTTTTTTAAAAATAGATAAAAAACAGCGAAATTTTGGAATATAAAAACATTTTAACGCTAAATGAAAATTTAATTAAATTAATGGGATTTCTTAAAGAAATTATTTTCTTGTTTTCCGAGTCTTTTCTTCACGTTTTCGAAAACTACATAACTGATGGAAATCGCAGGCACAGTCTTCATGAAATTGGGTATTAAGCCTTTATAAAAGCCTTTGATTCCTTCATGTTTTTCGATTTTCTTCGCACAATCTCTTAATCCTTCATATTTCAATCCTTTCATTCCAGGCATTCCTTGTGATTGAAGTCTGGTTCTAATCACCGCAAAGGGATAACTCACGATTTGGCCACAAATGCTTGAAAATGCTCCACATCCCAATAAAATTATAGGTCTTGGGTCTTTCCTATTCTTTTGAATATAACGATCTCTTAAGGTATTATAAATGGCTAGATCTATCGCTGCATAAGGCATCACGCCTATAATAGAAGCTTGTAAGCCTTTATATAATCCCAAAGATCCTTCATTTCTATAAGTCTTCTTTATACAATCAATGATTCCAGTATATATCCCCAAAGGAGCCAATGCCAATCGAGTCTTGGTGATTTCTAATGGATATACCACTAATTGTGAACATATTCCAGCACAAGCTCCCGATAAAAGCCTTTCAAAAGCCCTTGGATTATGCGAATCCCTACAAAAAACCCGTTTAAATCGATCATAAGCGAGGAATTTCACTCCAGTTTCTGGAACTATTTTCAAAACATTGGTGCCATTCCCTAAGAAAAAGCCCTTCCAACCATTTTCCTGATATATTATCATCATTTCTTGGAAGATTTTGCCTTGGGTTCTGCCCATATTCGCCTGGAAAAGCACCTTCAAACGATCTAAAGGCGCGGTGGTGGTTCTTGATATCGCGCCAGCCACTCCTCCTGAAACGAAAATCACCCATGGAGAATTGCCGGTCTTTTCTTCCGCGATTTCATCAGGAATCACCATAGATTCTCCTAAATCGATAATACTGGCTTTTGTCCAATAATCGAAGACTTGTTCGATATGGTGTTTACATTCGAGATCATGATTTTCAAAGGATTTCGGATGTTTATTTTTAAGGAAATAGAAGAAATCATGATAATTGATCCTTCCATCCTTATTAATATCGAGATCCTGATGGATTTTCTCTATTAATCTATGAGTCGGAGCGATCGAAAGCTTCGATAAGGTATGATGGAGATCTTGTCTGCTGATATATCCATCATTATCATTATCGAGATGTTGGAAATAATGAATTGCGACAGATTCGTCGAGATTTCGCATTATTAACGTTTATAAAAAATAATATGGATTTTTTTTTTGATTATTAGAAATTAACTTTGTGTTTTCTTTTCTTTTAAATAACATTAATTTTCTCGATATTAGAAAACCTTTATTTCATCATTTTCACCTGTAAAACATCTTTTAAGCATTCATCTTGTAATTCATTGAGATTTTCCTTCGAAAAGAACTCTATGATCTCAGAATTGAAAGAAGTCACTGCCCTTAAGGTTTCTTTTTGTAAGGCCAAATCCTCAGAAGTTTTCTTGAAAATAATCATCGATTTCTCTTCTTTTTCTTTTTCTTCTTCAATTATTGGGAATCTACGCAATTTCTCGAAGAATTCCTGAGAAATTTCATTGAAAATCTCAACTATTCTCTTGATATTTTCAGCTTTATTTTCTCTTAAATTTATCAGAATCAGCTTTAAAATATCATCTTTCGCACCTTCATAACTCCAAAAACCACTATAAGCAGATATCGAATTGAAGGCTTCTTCCTTTAATTTCAGGCATTTCATTTCTTTCACTAACATCTTTTCTCTGATTTTCGCATAAATCTCGATATTTCGACAAAGAAGCAACCCGATGATTAATTTCTCCAAATCTGGCATTTTCTCGATTTCTTCATGATTTCCCTCGATTTTCCAACCCAAAACGGCTTCAATTTTGAGGATTCCAAAGGTTTGCATGGCTTCTTTGAGCATGATTTCTAGAAAAGGAAAAAGCATCTCAATTATTGTTTTTCGCATGAAATCCTGTAAAGTGCCGCTGAGGAAATCCATCACTTCTTTAATGAAATTCCGCTTAGAAAGAAAGGTTTGCGAGATTTTCAAGAGATCCGTGCCTTTTAACACGATTTTCTCTAATTCCTTAAGAAAAATCGAGTTTTTCTTCATTCCTTCCAAAGAACCTTGATGCAATTTCTCGAAAAAAACCTCAATTTGAGCTTCGAATTCGGAGCTAAAAAACACGATTTTCTCTACAATTTCCTCGATTTTTTCAGATGGAAAAAGTGGTTTTTTTGGTTTTTCTTTCAAAGCGATTTTCGAACTCAATATCATTAAAATCAAAGCCTTTTCGCATCGACTTTTATTGAGAAAATCAATGGATTTTTTAACGATTTTATCGAAAGTCCCAGTTTCATTGAATTCGAGGAAAAAAGCCTTTTTTCTATTAGTCAAAGGACCTAAAACAGCTTCTTCGGCCTTCATGATTTCCTGGAATTTCAAGAGTTTCGCGTTTTTTTTGAGAATCAACGATTTCTCATTATCTTTTTCATCCATTTTGAAGCTTTGGAGAAAAAGATCTTCTTGGCAAAAAACAGTCCAAAATTCGCAATTGTTTTTCCTTTGGATTTTCTTATAAAAGTTCAAGAAATTTTGTTGATATTTCTCGATTTCGAGCTTTTTGATTCGAAGGAAAATCGTCGGGTTCTTCTCAAGTCCCTTTTTCAGGTTTTCTATGAAAAGTTTATTGTTGAGATCTGAAGAAATGAGGAAAATTCGAAAATCCTTAAAATTCACGTTTTTCAGGAAGATTTTCTGATGAATAAAAGGCTTTTCCTTTAAAGAAAGCAGAAGAATCGCATGATTTGAGAGGATTTCTTTGAGATTTCTCTTTAAATCCTGGAAATCTTTAGTGGAAATCACGGTTTTATTAGAGGAATTAAATGAAAACTCGGTTTTATAGGTTTCTCCTTCAAGGATTTCTAGCAAAAATGGAGAATTAACATCAATGAAATTCTTAGGACTTTCCAAAAGATCCTCTTTCAAGCCTAAGAAACGAAGCATTTTATTGATAAATCCGATCCTTTCAGACAAAAAGCCGGAAACCACGAAATTCAAAGGGTTTTTTTCTGATTTTCTTTCCAAGAATTCATTGATTGAATTGAAAAGATTCTCATATTTATTGAGATTTTCGTTGATTTCCCCAATATCTTCCTTTTTTTCTTCTTCCAAGATCTGTGGTTTTTGAAGAAACTCGCTTCTCAATAACATAAAGTCCTCATTATCCTTCACTAAGATCATTTTCTTGATTTTTTCCACATTTTCTTCAAACCTCAAACTTCTGAAAAACAATTCAATGAAATCCGGGCGGTTTTTTGTCTCGATTTCAAGCATTTCTTTCCATAAATTCATGATTTTCTCAATTCTTTTCTCTTTTTCTCCAATTCCTCCAGCTTCGATCATGAATTTCTGTTCAATTTCCTTCAAAACCCTCTCGATTTCATAACTCATATTCTGAGGAAATATTGGCAATTTCCCATAAGCCAATTTCATCATGACAAGTCCTAAGGAAAAAACATCAGATTTATAAGCATTGACCTCGATTCTTTCTTCAATAGCCACTCTAAATTCAGGCGAAAAATAAACCTCTGTGCCTATAACAGTGTTTTCCTGTGTCATTTTCTCTTCATTTCCAGCGATTATGCGTTTCGATATCCCGAAATCTATCAAAGTCAAATCTAAATCATCAGAAAACCCAGCTTTTTCATCTATTAGGATATTTTGAGGCTTCAAATCGCGATGACATATTTGCAAAGTCTGTAAATAGGCTAAACCATTGATGAATTTGCAAAGCACGTTTTCGAACAATTTAAAGGAAATCGAGCCTTTCGTCGCGAGGATCAAATCGTTCAGGTTTTTCTTCTTCAAATCGAAAATCAAACAAAAAGTCCGTTTTCCTGTTGTTTCATCCGCAGAAAGGAAAAAACCATGGAAATTAGGAAAAATGCTTGGTTTTTGAGGCAAATTTCGTAGATCTTGAAGGAAATTTATCTCGCTTCTGATCAGAAATTCAGGACTTTCTTCGCTGATATCGAGGACTTTCATAGCAAAGACATTGCCTGAAGGTTTATGCATGATTTCAATGACTTTCCCAAAACTGCCTGAGGAAATGTCTCGAAGATGCTTGAATTCGAAAGGCGCCATTTTATCGAAAAGCCCATTTTCAATGATGTTCATGTTTTTTGGATATTAGAAAGAATTTTGTTTGAAAAAATTGACTATTTAAAGAAATTATTTGAAAAAAAGTAAAAAAATGACCGAAAAGTCGTCATTGAAATCCCTTGAAAATAAAGAAAAGGACCTTTTCCAATTGAATTCGCAAGTCAATGAGAAGACCAAAGCCTTAAAAAGCGATTTTCAAGGCAAAATACAGGAAATTTTGGCTTGTGAGGCTGAAAACTTGCCTGAAAAAGACTTAGAATCTGATAATTTCCTCGAGAAATATCAGGAAAAGGTCTTTGAAGTGGATTTGAGGTCTTCAGATCCTGATCTTTTCTCACAATTATCGAAAGTGAAGGCTTCAGAGAATTTGGCTTTTATTCAGGAAATCGGTGATTTGAAGGCTAAAAACCATGAAAAAGAGACTTTGATAATAAATCAAAAGGAGGAAATCATGGCTTTAGAAGTCGAATTAACAGATTTCATGAAGAAAATTAGAGAAAAAGAAGGAATTATCAATAAAATGCAGGAAAAAGGCAAGGGGATTTCAGAGGATTCGAAGAAATTCATCAAGGAAATCACGATTTTTAATGAGAAAATAGAAGCTGTTCGAAGAGAAAAAGAAGAGGTTTCAGGCAAATTTGAGGGCTTTAAACAAGAATTGGAGAGAACATCGAAAAGAAAAGAGGATTTGATGCTTGAAAATGAAGGTTTTATCGAAGATGGAGCTAAAAAAGATGAGAAAATAAAGGTTTTGGAAAGGAATTTAGAAGAAAATAAAGGGAAAATCAAAGAAAAAAGAATGGTTGAAACTGAGGAAAAAGAAGTTTTCTCCAAAGAAAACGAGAAATTAATGAACGAACAGAAAAAACTCATCAGACAGAAAAACGAATTGCTTGCGGGATTCAAGAAATTGAGGAAATTGATCGAAATCCTCAAGAAACAAAAAACCCATTTGGAAATCGCTGGATCTTTGGGATTTTCAGAGGAAGAATTCATTAAAGCTTTGGATTTGCCAGAAAAAATGCTCGGATAAAAAAAAAAATTTAAAAATTAAAGAAATTTTCAGTTTTTTCATGTTTTGCTTCTTTTTTTTTGATAAAAAATCCTTTGAATTTTTTAATATGCGAAATAAAAAATCTTTTGAATTTATAAGA
>Ga0302186_10000608_pt1 | contig 31773 bp, 28 predicted proteins | sample II_Bog_E1_2_FD_198782 | JGI IMG/M metagenome (GOLD analysis project Ga0302186, IMG submission 198782) | Peat permafrost microbial communities from Stordalen Mire near Abisko, Sweden - II_Bog_E1_1 | ecosystem: Environmental > Terrestrial > Soil > Wetlands > Peat | place: Sweden: Abisko... | reverse complement strand
TCCTGATCCTCGTGGACGAACTGTCGTTGTCGTTGTCCACGAAAAACATTCTCTTCTCAGCGACGGCACCAGCCAGCAAGTTTATAGACGCCCTAATCCCCTCAGCACCAGGCCTGGTGACTACCACGCAATTCCCCCTGTCCCTGAAGGTGAATGCAAGCCGCAGGTTGTCGGAACCGCACACGAAGAAGACCGATATGTCGCGACCGATATGCGACTGTATATACAACCTCAGCCGCTCATATATGTCTGTGAAATTCAAAGCCACCTCTCCGAACAAGCCGGCCCAAGGGTCGACGTGCATCCAGTGGTAATCCTTTATCCTGTCGTTTATAATGTCGATCCTCCTGTGGATCGGTATGCTCCTTTCCTTGTTCTTGGAGCCGACGTACTCATCGTGGTCCGGCGCAAAGTAAGCGCCCATCACCTTGTAGCCGCCCTTCTCGCAAGCCTCCTTAGCCTTCAGCACCATCTCGACGTGGCCGTCATGGATAGGGCAGAAGGAACCGGTAGTGAGCAGCACGCAAGGATTAACGTCCACGTCGCTAATGTCCTCGAGGCAGCCAAGCGGCGTACACGGAAAATCAAGGACGGTCAGCCCGAGATCGACGTCCCTATCGTTAGAATCGTACATGAAGCCGGCGTACTCTATGAAGTCGTAGCCGTACGACACGTACAGATCCCTATAAAAAGGGTCCCTCTCTATCTTCCACTTAAGCTTGGGATTCTCCGTCATGCTCATTAAGTTGCTTTAAAAATAACGTCGCCCCTTATGATCACCCTGTCGTTAGGGAACCGATCGCTCGGACCATCAAACACGGCGACATCGTGGCAAAGCCTGTGATCGAAAACAAAAATACTGCCCTTGGACGGCAATACCTCCGTTATCACCTCGCTTTCTTTCGTCTCCCTCGTCCAGTCGGAGTGGTCCCTGTCCCATATAGGCAAGAAAACCTGGCCGTCCCGAACAAGCCTCGTGCCGCCGGTTTCGTTCGTGGTAAGGTATATAACCACCGACATCAACGTCCTGTAATTAGGGTCTGGGTACACGAAACCGGCGTCATAGTGAGAGTAGTGCTGGCCGCTCTTCTCGTACTGCATGAACCTCAACAATGGGCTCAAACCGAACGGCTCCCAATTTCTCCTGCCCTCAAACCCACCCTGCCACCAGTCGGTGGCCGTGAACTCGTTAACGACCCTGTCGGAGAAGAACCGGCTCATCTTGCCCCATATCCTCAAGGCAAGCTCCGGGCTCCACATCGTCACCCTCTTGGAACCGACCCTCTCGTCCTTCACATCCTTGTTACCCTGGACGCTAACCGGCTCGAACCTGCCAGCCTTCGACATCAGCTTCACCAAGTCGTCGCAGGTATCAGCCGACAGAACGTCAGTAAGCAGGAACGCGTCAGGGTACACGTCGAGCTTGCCAGAGACCTTGGTCATGTATATGAAAGGCAACTCGCTCACCTTCGGCTCGTAGCCGCCAGGCAGCGTGCTCATCCTCGGCTTGGTAGAGCCTATCAGCGTCCTTATGTCACTCCTGTAATTCTTGTTGACCGGCAGGTCCTTCCTTAGCATTGCCATCCGCCTTCTATTTTAGAATTTAAAACGTTGACAAACCTCGACGGCATGCCAACCTTATACTTGTGTCGATTCTTGTTGTGCAACCTCTCTATGTTCCTTATATAACCGATGTACTTCGCAAAAATATCATCCGATTCATTCGACAATACCATGATCAACTCAGGCACCATATTAAACTCCTTCGCCATCAAGTACAAACCGAGGAACTCGTAAGTCGAGCCTATCATCTCCTCGTCCACAGAGCCATCGTAAACGTCACCCTTAGGCACGGAGTCCATGATGCTATTAGGTATCTTAAGTTTAAGTGCAACATCATACACCTCGAGCTTGTGCAGGTCTGCAATCGGCTGCAGGTCAACCATGCCGTCGGAAGCCTTCCCGTAGAAGCCTATGTACGAGCCCTCGTCCCTGTTGGTCGTGCCGACGACTATAGAACTAAAACCCTCATCCTGCAGGCCAGCTGCCTGGTAGTAAAGGTAAGGCGTCCTTATGACCGACACGAGCTGGCCAAAAGCCCAGCGGGAACGCTCGCAGTCTTTAACATCTTTTGAAGTGTATGCGACGAAAGCTGTAGTCAGATCAGCAATCTTAAACTCAAATGCCGGCTCGTCCTTGTACAAGGATGCCATCTCAGTGGCCCTCTCAACAGCCTCGTCCTGACCAGTCGCACCGTTACAGTACATGGGCATCGAAATAGCAACCACCCGCTTAAGCGGCCCAATATCACCTTCAACATTGACACACCTCATCAGCAAAGCAAGCACCACAGCAGAGTCAATCCCACCAGACAAACCAATCACGACGGAGTCAATACGCTCCTGCCTGAAGAAATTTATCATCGCCCCAGTCTTTGCTTCCAAGTAGTCATCCACCTGGAAATTGCGCTTGCCATTAAGCTTGCCGACCAAATTGTAGTAATCTCTTGTCATAAATTAAATTGTAAACGTATTTTAACGAGCAACAGCGATAAAAAAATTGAAACAGGGATAATATATGTTTATAACAGGTAAGCCAAGTAGTCAAGGTCGGTCAGCGCGGACCTCAAATCGAACGTGTCTTTGCCGTCGCCACCAAGTATTAGACACTTCCTGCGCCAGACGGCATCGTGGCCGTGGCCCGGCGTGAGCGCATGGGCGATCTCGTGCAAGATAGTGTTCCTGACCGAGCCGTACTTGCACAGCAACACGAGGGTCGACGAAAGATATATGGTCTTGGCCGCATAATCACATAAACCCATGTTCGCAAGGTCCTTATTCAAACAGACCCTCCAGCCACGCAACTTGTTGACCCACATCAGCCTCTTAGCCAAATCGACAGCGTTGTCTATATTCATGACACAAATGTAGAGACATTTCCCCAAAGAACACAAAAAAAGGACGGGTAAAGACCCGTCCACGCTGAGTTAAACTTTTATGAGCATTATACTTCACAGTAGAATGGTTCTACCTAAGATAACTTGACTGTTCATTCGCCTCTTCCTCTAACTGTATATCCCTTTCGATTATTCTACCAATGAAATTACCAACCATGATCGAAAATATTACTATAATAATTTTCACTCTACTCTATTTTTATTTGATTAAACCGGCCGTCACATACCACACTTGGAACCCGACTAAAGCTTAGGCAAGTCCATCAAAGCCATATCCCTCAAGCTCCTCTTAGTGAAATCATCAATGAACTTGTTGATCTCCTCCTCTGTCGGGATGCCCTGGACCATTATGTTGCCGAACTTGTTAATGTACGCCTGGTACAGATCAACAGACCCAGTGACCTTCTCCACAAGGTGACTAACCCCGTTATTGTCCTTCCTCATAAACCTGATCACCTTCTCCTGGTTGATGGTGCTAACCCACACGGCGTCCCTCGCACTCAGATTTAAACCAAGGCCCGTCGCGAGATTGAAATCGTTCTGCCCGTATAACTTATCCCTAAAACCCCTATCCTTCTTCGCCTTGACATAGATATCCAGATCCTTGAACCTCCCGAGCGTTATGTCGTTGTCTTTCAAGAACTTAGCAAGCGCCTTGTACCTGATCGGCGTCCCGTAGTCCTCAAGCTCGAACTCCTTCCTGATCACGTATATCAGCTCAATAGGCAGGGTAATCGCAAGAGGCATATCGCCCTCGTCTATCACTGGGAACACAGCCGTCGTGTCAGGATCGAGCTCCAAATACTTCATGCCCCTGACGTCCTCAAGCTCGTAGTCCTCAAAGTCCTTGTCAACCTTCTTAACCTCACCAGCCGACTTTTCACCCACAAAAGGGTCACTCACTATCCTATCCTCGTTGTCCCCAAGGGACTGCTCCCTCTCCACGTTCGCCACGGGGTCCTTGTTGACCTCAACCTCATCCTTGCCAACCAGCTTCTTATACACTTCAAGCAACCCGTCCATCGTGTCCGCCACCCTGCCAGACAACTCCTCGAACTGCTTGAAGAACTTCAACAGGTAATTGTACAGCAGGAACGACACAATCGCAATAAAAGCCACTATAACTATCGTAGCCAAAACAATATCCATTCACTAAAATTTGATTAGACACAATATTAGGCCCTTCCCAGACACAGCGACAATCGGAACCTACAGAAACACCAGAATCCCAGTGAAGTGTGAAATCCGCACACTATATACGGATATATTGTATTATATTGTATAATAGGGCACTCCAGGGAACCAATTGAATCGAAAGTTCCGGTGCGACACAACGTCACACACGAGTGACAAATCAGGCTTATTCTGAACGGTGGCGACTTTTCGTCGTTTCGGGCCTTTCGCTGGGGGGACAGGCCCTCCGCCGTGGCCTTTCGGAGCGCCTTCCCTTGCTGAAACTCGGCCTTCACCTGTCTTCCTGTCCCATTTCCGGCTCCGCTGTCCCCCGCCGCGGCGTTTTCTTCGCTTTTCGGGGCGTTTCCGTGGGTTTCCGGGTGCCCCCAGGCCTCCGGGGCCGCTTTTGTGCGGGCATCGCGCTACATTCGTGCCATGTTTGACTTGGAATGGGCGGTCGGTTACTCCCGGGCGGCGTCCGTGGGCTCGGAGTGGGAGATGAGGGCGGCGTGCGCGCTGAGGAACGCGGAGTGGCGCGGCGACGGCGTGGAGATGCTGCGCCGCAGGCCGAGGGTGCGCCCGGACGGCACGAGGGACGGCGGGCGCTACAGGGAGGCGCTGAGGTACGACCTTGTGGTGCCGAGGTACTCGCTGGAGGCGGTGCTCTCTTCTGGCGACGCCTTCCTGCTGTCGAGGGTGGAGGAGGCGATGTCGCTGTGCCACGTCCTGCTGTTCTACTCGTCGAGGTGGCGGTCGACGATGCCGTCTAAGAGGGACAAGACGCCGATGCCGGCGAGGTTCCTGGAGTCGTTCGCGGGGAGGGACTACCGCAGGCTGCTCGACGGGCTGGTGTCGCTCGGGGTGGTGGTGGAGGACCCCTTCTACCAGCCGGGGGTGTTCGTCGGCAGGGAGGGGTCCGGGGTGTGCAGGCACTTCGCGTTCTCGGTGGAGCGGCCTGAGGTGTGCGTGTTCCCGCTGCGCGGCAGGGTCGCGGTGAGGAGGTTCTACGGGGTTGAGGGGGACGGGGACGTCCGGTACGCTGACGGTTCGTCCTCTACCGTGAGGGACGCTTCTCTGAACGAGTGGTTCTCCATGAGGTTCAGGCTGTCGGACGACGCCGTCCTGCACTCGGAGGATGATTCGTACGGTTTCGAGTACTATTACTCCAACGTGCTTGCCGGCGGGGAGCTCAGGGAGGCGCCGGCGGGGCAGCGCCTGCGCAGGTTCACCATCGGGAGGGACGCCTTCGGCACGCGGCTCTACCACCCCTTCCTCAACATGAACAGGGCCCTGAGGCGGTACGTGGAGATCGGCGGGTCGACGGACACGGAGGAGATCGACGTCAGGAACAGCCACCCTTACTTCTTCTCCATGCTGTTCTCCGCCGGGTTCCTGGACGGCGTGTCCTCGGTGCTGACCGACGCCGAGCGCCGGCTGTTCCTGTCGGTTGCGGAGGACGACGGTCACCGGGAGAGGGTGCGGATGCTGCAGCGCATCGCGAGCTCCGGCTCCTTCTACGACTTCCTTTCCGGCGAGGTCGTGTGCCCGGACGTCAAGCTGATGAGCATGTACTACTTCTACGGCAAGCTGAACAGGCACAACGAGATATACAGGTTCTTCGAGAGCCACTTCCCGTTCGTGAACATGGTGAAGCGCTCGCTGATAAAGATGGGCGGGAACAAGAGGCTCTGCCAGATCATGCAGCGGGTGGAGGCGCTCGTGCTGATAGACGGCGTCTTCATGCCGCTCATGGAGCGTGGCGTGGACGTCCTGCCGCTGCACGACGCGTTCATGTTCAACCGCAGGGACAGGGGCGTGGTGGAGGAGGCGCTGCTGGACGCCTTCGTGAGGTTCGGCGTGCCGGTCCTGCCGTCGTTCTCCGGGGAGGAGTCCGGGAGGATGGTGTCGGAAGAGTTCGACGACCTGAAGAGGAGCAACTTCAACGTCATGCTCAACAAGAACTTCATATACGAGAGGCTCAACCAGATCCTACGGCTGGCCGGCGTCAGCAGCAGGGTCTTCAAGGACGGGATGAGTCCGGAGAGCCAGGCGATGCTTGACTCGAGGTTCGAGGAGCAGAGGCACCTGCTCCCGGACGACCTGCAGGACGAGTACGTGGGGCTCCGCATGGCGCTCGACTCTTCCAAATTTGACCTTATAGATTTTTCTCCTTACTTTGACGGCTATGACTGCTGCCAGGCGACGAAGAGGCGGTACTCGTACGGCGGGAGCTACGACCTCGTAAAGCTCAACCCAATAGAGTACCTGAACTACTCGCTCGGCTTCGACCAGAAGACGAGAGTGAACGAAAAAAAATACGTATATTAATGGGAAACACAAGTAAGATTGTTGGCAGGCTCTTGTTGGAAGAGTCCGTGTCAGACGCCGAGGCGGCCAAGCTGCTCGGCTTTGATGTAGAGGAGGAAAGAAAGGACACCGAGTGTTGTGATGACAGCTGCGGCGGTTGGATTGAGACGGAGGACGACGATGAGGATTTGTATGAAGACGAGGACGAATTCACTATGAAATCGAGCTGCACGCTACGCAAAAAAAACGAAGAGTGGGTGAGCGAGGGAGCCTTCGTTGATCACAGCGATGTTGTTGAGGACGGCTACGCCAAAAAGTCTTTCGACTGGAGCGAAGGCATGGTAAGCAAGGAGGACGTGGACGCCTGGTTCGAGGATCTTAGGGCCAGGGATACCGGCCGGAAGGCGGACCCAGACAAGGAGCTGTTCGACTCAATAGGCTTCCAGAAGTTCATGTACGAGAGGATGCTCGCCAAGCTTAGGAACAGGCCGGTAGACGACACGATAAAGGAGAGTGCCGAGGACATGCTCAAGAAGTCCATCAAGAGCTTCGAGGAGACGATGAACAACATAAACGCGTCGGAAACCGGGCCCTACGTGTCTTCCTTTACGAGGATGAATCTTGAGCGCCGCGAGAGGGTGGAACGCGAGAAGCAAGAAGAGCGAGTGCTCAGCGAGGCGCGCAAGAAGGCGAGGGAGTTCGACGACAAGTTCCTCGACCTGCAGGACGAGGTAGATGATGCGTTCCTGAACTTGTCGTTCGAGGAGGTGTACGCCTTCATATTCGACAGGATCGTAAACAAGTTCGCCGTCGTGTTTTCCGACCTGTGGCTTGCCGGCGACGAGAACTACGGGCTCCACCTCGAGGATACCGTCAACCAGCTGATCGACTACCTCGACCACAGGGTGAGCCTAATAGTTACGCACCCAAAGGAAGATCTCGCGCCGGCAGACAAAACCGAGGTCGAGCCCGAGGGGCCTGTAGACTTGCAGGCGGCTAAAGCCGACGTCCGCGACATTGACTCGATCAGGGACGAGCTCGCCAAGCAGAAGGTGAGGGAGCACCAGGAGAAGCTCGAGGCGGAGAAGGAGGCGGACAGGCTTTGGAGGAAGGGGGTGGACGAGTTCATCAAACAGAAGCAGCAGGAGCAAGGCCCCTTTAATTACCCGCTCGTCAACCCACTGCCATACCCCGTGACGATACCGAGCACCGAGCCACTGCCATACACGCCATACTGGCCATACCCTTACACAGGGAAGCCTTGGCCGCAGGCACCCGGGATAGGCACGCCTTACGTACCTGGGATAGGGACGGCGCCTGCGTGGAACCCGCCGTACATAGTAACCTGCACCGCCTGTGCGAACGGAGGCGTTTGCAATTGCATATTAAACGGCCAGTTTACCTGTAACTCCGACCAGAGGTAAATGGACAACAAAGAAATGGACCTGCTGCTGTCGTTCGACCTTTCGACGACGGTGGTGGGCTACAGCATATTCTCGCTGTTCAGGGGCGACCTCGTAACGTGCAAGTACCACAAGTTCGATGCGGACGAGCTGGTAGACCGCGGCATGGAGCTTATAGGCCTGATAGATGACATACTGGCCAAGTGCAAGTCGGACGGTTTCGGCGTCACGAAGTTCGTCATAGAGGAGAGGCTAAAGAGCTTCAGGCAGGGCGGCACGAACGCCGACGCGATGCTCAAAACAGCCCAGCTTAACTTCGCTTGTCAAATCATCATGAAGACGAAGGGTCTAGAGACCGTCGAGATAAACGTTAACGCCGCCAGGTCAGCGTGCTTCCCGGGCTTCCACAAGGTCGCCAGGGCGCGCAAGGACGTCAAGCAGAAGGAGGTCGCGTTCGAGTTTGCCGTCAAGGAGCTCGGGGAGTCTTTCTTCCCGAAGAAGGTGCTGAAGTCAGGGCCGAGGAAGGGGGAGGAGGTGTTCCTCGAGGAGGCGAAGGACATGTCCGACAGCTGGATTCTCGGGAAGGCGTATTTAAAATTGTATGACGGCAAGTAGCCAGTGCGATATTGGGCTATATTTGTCTGTTAGCAATTACAAATTATGATGACAAGAGAGGTCCTCAAACAGTATCTTAACTCCAACCTGGGCGACGCGATATACACCCGCCAGGGCCTGAAGTACAACTGCCCGAAGCCTGGATGCGACCAGGGGGACAAGTTCAATCTCGAGATAAACATAGACAGGAACATATTCAACTGCTGGGCTTGCCACTACTCCGGCTTCATAAGGGTCCTCATGGAGGATTACGCGAACGACAACGGATGGAGGGCGCTTGATTGTTTCAGGCACCAGCACGCGGAGGCGGTCGAGCAGGCGGTCGAGCAGGAGGAGAAGGTAATAGCGCTGCCGCAGAAGATGGCGAGCTTCTACCTGCACAAGCCGGCGGCAGACTACCTCATAGGCGAGAGGGGGATGAGGAAGAGCGACCTCGTTAAGAGGCGGGTACAATATTGTTATGGCGAGGATGAGATCTACTATAACAATATTGTATTTCCGTTTTATGAGGACGGCCGTCTCGTCGGGGCGTGCCTGCAGGACCTCAAGACGAAGAGGTACAGGAACCTCGGCAGGCTGAACTTCGTCCCTTACAAGGAGTTCATAGACGTGGACTACCCGATAGTCCTCGGCGAGGGCATATACGACGTGCTTCCGACCGGCAACGGCATACCGATACTGAACACGGAGGTGAACGACCAGACGGTCGACTTCCTTAGGGAGAGGCGCGTCGTGCTCGGCCTCGACAACACCATAGACATGGACCACTTCGCGAGGCAGATAGACAAGCTTATGAACGGTGGAGTCGGCAGCCTCGTCATACTTAACCTTTACCAATACAAAGACATGAACGAATTCTACTGCAAGGACAAGCCAGCATTTTTATACGAACTAAACAAGTGTTTCGATGAATCCAGACCAAGCTAAAAAAATCATTTGTATAGGCGACATACACATTTTCAATTCTAAGAGGTTCGCGGAGCACCTGTCGGTTTTCAAGGAGTTATACAGCGTGTTGGAGGACGAGAAGCCTGACCTGATACTAATACTTGGAGACACGATAGACAGCAAGATAAGGCTCAGCCCGGAGCAGATTGATATATGCAGGAGCCTGTTCATAAGGCTATCCAAGTTCTGCCCGATCATAATAATACCAGGGAACCACGACGTGCAGCTTAACAACGCAGACAGGCTCGACTCGATCTCCCCTATCATACACTCCATACAGAAGGAGAAGGTGAACCCGATATACTACTTCAAGCACTCCGGCCTCTACAGCAAGTTCGGCGTCCAGTGGGCGGTGTGGTCGTGCATAGACGACCAGCTTAATCCTTTCGTGAGCAACAACGACAGTGGGGAGTACACTATAGGCCTCTACCACGGCGTCATCAAGGGCGCGAAGAACAGCAGCGGCTTCGAGATAGGCGGCGGCATAGACATAGCCGAGTTCATAGAGTGCAACCAGGTGGTGGCCGCAGACATACACAAGCAGCAGTTCTTCAGGAACGGGGAGATCGCCTACACTGGGTCTCTGATACAGGTGAACGTCGACGAGGAGCCTGATGGCTCTTACCTCGTGTACGATTGGAACGGGACCACTTACGACACGACAGTGAAGAGGCTTACGAACATCTACTCCACGGTTAGCGTGAACGTTAACGAGAAGGTGCCAGCCTTGCTGCCGACGCAGAAGGTCCGCGTCAAGTTCGACGTGGAGAGCCACACGAGGAGCTCCGCGATAGAGTTCGCGAAGAAGATAAAGGCGCAGCACAACGTTGAGGTGGACCTTCTGCCGGTGGTAAACAAGTCGCCGCTGTCTTACGGCAATGTGGCCACGAACAAGATAACATCGAACAACCTGATAGACTACTTCAAGGAGTTCATAGCGAGCAACGCGGCGGAGTTCGGCATAGTCGACTTGCAGAAGGATACGGCCGCCCTGCTTAGGTACGACGTGGAGTTCTCGAAGGGCGACGTTAAGATATTCGACAGCGGCGACTTCGACATATACAAGCTCGTCATAAATAACTTCCTTTCGTTCTCAGACGCGGAAAACGTCATAGACCTTGACATGGACGGCCTGATAGGTATAATAGGAAAGAACAGGAGCGGCAAGAGCACAATCATAAAAGCGGTTCAGTTCGTGCTATTCAACGAGATGCCGAACAATTCGTCTGCCATCAAGATGATAAACAAGTTCAACAAGTCGAAGCCGGCTTACGTCGAGATATACTTCACTAAGAACGGGACCAGGTACAAGATAAGGCGGACGATAACGGCTGACAAGAAGCTATCGGTTTGCAGGCTCGATCTTTCTTTCGAGGAGATCGACGACATTGGAAACGTTATAAACAACTTCTCCAAGGAGAGTAGGCCACACACGGAGAAGGAAATCCAGAGATACCTCGGCATAAACGAGACCTTCGAGATGCTTAGCATTTTCTCCGCGCAGAAGAGACAGGTCGAGTTCATAGACTGCAAGAACTCCGACAGGCTGAAGCTCGTGCACAAGTTCCTCGGCCTGCAGCCATTCGAGCTGAAGGAGGAGAACGTCAAGGACATACTGAAGGAGAAGAATGCGGTGTACAACACGCTCATGGCTGAGCTAAACAAGAACAAGAGCATCAGCGTCGTCGAGAAGGACATAGTGAAGACGGAGATCTTGCTGAAGTTCGACAAGTCACAGGAGACCGAGTTGTTGGACGAGCTCGAGGATATTGAGTCGGGCTACAAGGAGGTTAACGAGATATACGCTTCAAACCAGCGGGCGTCAGGCAGCGTCGTCATAGACGTGAATGAGTTTAACAACAAAATAGTTCAGCTCGAAAAGGAGAATGCCCAGTACAGAAATCTTATCGTCGGCAAGAGGGCGATGGTGGATCAGATGAGGGGGGAAATAGCGAACGAAAAAACAATGTTCGAGCTGTCAAACGGGCCTATAAGCGAATACGATAGCGTCAAATCGGCCAAGGCCGCTGTGATAGAGAAGTCCGTGAAGTCGATAGCCGTCATAGAGCACGAAATACAGAAGGCGAAGTCGCAATTGAACATTGATAGTTGCAATACTTGCGGTAAGAAGTTTACGGACAAAGACAAGGAAAGAATACTTGAAAGCATCTCAAGCCTTGACGCGGAAAGAGATTCGATCGCAAAAGCGAGTGACGTCGTAAGGGAAGAAATAAAATACGCGAAGGAATGGCTTTTGAGGGTGGAAGACGTGGAGAAGATAGCCAAGGATATAGAAAGGTACCAAATAATAAAGATCGAGAACACCATAAAGAACAACGAACTCGAGATAAGCAGGCTAAAATCGAAAATATCCGAGTACGAGAAGGTTACCGACGCGAGGCTTATAGTCAATTTGCTGAAGGACAAGGTGGCAGAGTATTACCACGACAAGAACTCGTTAAACTCGAAGATAAAGGACGTTAGGAAGAACATATCGAGCTACGAAATGAAGCTCGCCTCTATGAGGTCGGAAGTGAAGGTGTATGTGGACAGGATGAAGACGATAGACTCGCTGACCGAGGAGATAAGGCTCCTGCGGATATACAAGAAGATAGTCGACAAGGACGGCCTGCCGCTTTTCATGCTGATGTCGAAGATAAGCGAGATAAACGACCGCATAAACACAATAATAGAGCAGATATTCGACTTCACGGTTGAATTCAAGGTAGACGACAAGAAGGGCGAGCTCAAGATACAGTTCAACTACGAGGGTGATCCAGAGCACAACGACGTGGCGCTCGCGTCCGGATCGGAGACGTTCATGATAAACCTGTGCATCAAGGTGGCGCTCGCTCAAATATCAATATTGCCCAAGGTGCAGACTCTGTTCATAGACGAGGGCTACGACTCGCTCGACAAGGAGACGATAGAGAAGCTGCCGGACCTGTTCAACATACTGTCTAACTACTACAAGAACATAATAACAATATCGCACATGGACGAGATAAAGGACCTGTGTAACAAGCAGATAAAGATAAGCAAGTCAAAGCGATATACCGAAGTCGCTTAGATTAATAAGAGGAATACCTAAAAGCTATTCCTTTTTTATTAATATTTAAAAAAGAAATCATTTTTATGAACAAAGCGTTGCTAATTACCGAAGACTCTGCTTATTTTAAGAGGGGTGAGTTGCTCGAGAGTTACGACCCCGTTGACGATGGGGTCGTTTGTGACGGTAAGTTCATTAATGAAAATCAGTTTTTGGTTATAGAGGATGGAATGTCTTCTTCGGCCGAGAAGAAGGTGAGGAACATAATAAGGGAGCAGGTTGAGAATTTATTCTTTAAGTTGCACAATAACAAGTAATGCCAGATATAAACACGAAACTAAGTAATATTGTTGACAGGGCGTGGACACAGCCGGAGGAGCAAACGATAGCAAACTACATCAACAAAAACAAGGATGCTATAATACAGAACCCGGCCGGCGCAAAGCAGTTCATAAGCCAGCTGCAGGCGGACAACAAGGACCTCCTGATGAGCTGCTCACAAGAGTTCACCAACCTGCTTAACGATTTGTCTTCCGACATAATGGAATCAAGGGAGAAGTTCGCACTTGTCAAGAGCGTAGACAGGAACGGCAAGGACTGTATAAAAACTGTAAAGGTAGACTTCCTGCAGGAGGAGTACTCGATGGACTGGATGTCTACGGTCAACATAAGAATTCACAACAGGCATGATACGCCATTTAGCCAGGAAATAGCGAAGACTATAACCAACCTGCTTAGAAACAAAAAGTACAACGTTACTTCAAAGATAACGGGCAGGACGGATGGCACCTCTATTAAGGAGATCTACGTTACGGATTTTCCGATGACGCGGCTTATTCAAATATCCAAGGACCTCAAAAAGATAAATAACGAATTGCAGTGCGACCCATATACAAAGGGGACATATATAAATAAAAACAAGAACGAAATGAACGACGAAAACAACGAAACGCATAAGTGGGACATAACGGAGAACAATACTGCCGACATGGCTGTAATGGACAAGCCCGCATTCGGCAAGGAGTTAGTGCGCAAGAGGCTCGAGGACTTCGATCCTTACGCGAACGCTTTAAATGTCAAGAGCGGTTCGAAGACCGTCACAAAACTTCCGCTGCAGGAACTTAAAGAAAAGCTCATCGGCATAAAAGGCCTTGAGAGGTCGTTCGTAATGGAGCACAACTTGAGCACCTCTGGTGAGCACGCTAAGGCGGTGTTGATACACGAGGACGGCGAGACGAACCTGGAATTCAGCAAGTCTGATTTCGAGAGCTTTGTCGAGAAAAACGTCAGCCGCGACGGTAAAAAAGCTACCTTCGAAAGGTTCATATCGGAGCAGACTGATGCCAAGGTGCAGTTGCTGCTTAAGGAGTACTTCAAGTCTTTGATAACTGAGGACATGGGCCTAAAGATTGATGACGTAAAGTTCGATTTCGACAAGGTTATAATAGAGTACTACTACCCAAGGGATAGGAAGACCACTTCTCTTGTCGTGCCATTCAACGAGTTTGAGCAGTTTTGCGAGAGCATAGACCCTAACTACGACGAATACATATACAAGGACAGGTCCGCCGGCGGTCTCGGCTTCGAGATGAGGCACAATTTTGATTCTTACTGGGACAACATACCGAGTAAGGAACAAAACGAGCTTGTGATGAGATTCGTCGAGAAAAAAGGCATCAAGACGGAGGCTAAATCTACCATAAAGAACAAGTCGGTCTACCGCGACTATAATATATGGAAAGAGAGCGTCGCAACCAAGACCGGAAACAATTTCGACATAACCGTCAGCCAGGGTAACTTTATAGCCAAGGAAGGAAAGAAAATAGTAGGCGGCTGGAATAGCAAGCTAAGAGGTGGATTCATTTATAAATAAGATAATATTTAAAAACATAGAATTCATAAATACATTAATGAAAATACCTAATAAAATAGACTTTTCCGGCTTACTTGTAAGGAAAAATTTCGGGAAGCAAACACCTGAATACAAAGAGCTCGACAATATAAACGAGGGCTTGGACTGGAGGAACTATTGCAATAAGATGAACGCTAAGGGAATAAACGTAACGTTCGACGTTATTACGGAGTCCTTCGTTGTCATGCCGAACGATCTAAAGAAGACGCTCAAGGAAGACAACGACAGGTACGACCTTGATACGGAGGACGCCAATGTATTTTATGAGGACGACGAGGATTACCAGGATGAGCCAGATCCTATAGTGTCATCGCCTTCGCCTTCTATGCAGGTATTGTCTTTGGATGACCTCATGAAGATACTCGGCCAGACTATTGGAACGCCTAACGTTATGTCAGTGGCACCGGTTGCTGCTGGAGTGGCTGAACCACCAACAGCCGCTGCGGATGCAAGCGTCCCTGGTGGAACTGAGGTTAAAGCCCCACCTGTGCCTGGCACGAAGTTGCAGGGTGGACCGGAAGCTTTGAAGGCTGCGTTCCACCAGGAGGATGGCAATACGTTATCTTCCGACTTTAAGGAGCTTGCGACCGAAATATCATCGCTCGAGAGCAAGACGCAGCCGAACAATTCCTACGTCAAGAACATCGACGGCTTCAACACCGAGGAGTTCCAGCAGATAGGTAAGGACATAAACGCGCAGATAAAGGAACTTGGCATAGACGGCTTCGAGGACGACGACGAGGTCGATGCACCTTACGACCAGCCAGGTATGGAGCCGGATGAAAACATGAAGCCGCTCGAGAATACCCTTGGAGATGTTCCGAACGAAAATGGTTTTGCCGGCGATGCCTCTGGATCTATAGAGGATCCCGCTGACGCAGAGCCTACTGACTACACAGATGATTTTGGCGACAAGGACGAGCTGGACGTTGAGATCGAGCCTACTGATGTAAAAGACAAGGGAAGCAAGGAATTGCTTACTGACGAGGACGACTCGGATGATGCGGAGGACGAGGACGACGATTTGGCGGAGGGTTTATACGACGGTGACTATTTCAACACGGACGAGGTTAACGACGATGGCGAAGGCTACGGCGAGTTCTTCACGGACGAGATTAACGACGATGATGAAGAGCCTTACAATGACTCGATGTCCGATTATCAGGAAGTGCCAGAGATGAACATTAACGACAAGATGAAACTTGGCTCGAACGACATACAGATAACTTTAAAGGGCGTTACGATAACTATAAGCGAGCTCGGCTATATAAGTGAGACCGTGCAGAAGGCCGGCAACAAGCTAAGGTCGATAATAGGCGAAGGCACAGAACTTAAGATAAACGTGGAGGCTAACGACAAGCAGTACGTCATTGAGTACTCAGACAGGCCTTCCAACAAGACGAAGACGCCCTTCAGAATAAACAAGTACAATTTTAGAACTCTCGAAGAGGCTCTCGACCGCATCAATTACAAGAGGGAAATAAAGGAAAACAAGGTTTTTAGAAACATACTTAACATGGACCTCGCCACGAGGAACGACGACAATTATAAGGCGTCAGACATATTCGAAGAATCGGCCCAGATAAATTACGTAGCGGGCTGGAACGTTAAGTCTGTAGGCGTCGTGAACCTCAAGAGCGGCATGAACGAGACATACTCGAACATATTGCAACACAGCACCGAGCCAAACACGCTCGTTATAACAGAAAACAAGGAATACCTTCTTTTGAAGGGCAACCTGAAAGAAAGGTCAAAGCTCGGTACGGTCAAGGAGCTGATAGACCCTAAAGGGAAGAAATCATACGGCATATCAAAAGTTGTCGGCATTTACGAGAATACAGAAAAGGGACTCGGAAACATAATGTTTAGAACCAAGAAGACATCAATTCCATTGCTTGTATGGAAATAACCAATTAACCAATATTATCTTTGAGTGGAACCTTTATGGTTCCATTCTTTTTTGTAATATTTAAAATAATAAAATGCCACTTCAACAGACTCGACAAAGTAACATATTCGGTAACGAAAAGCTGATGGACGTTAACAAGTTCAAGCAACTTGCCGAGGAGACAAAGAAAAGCTTTGAGTCGTTCCTTTTTGATTTATTAAACAAGCTGTTAAAAGAAGAGAATTTCAATATAAACGTAGATTACGATATTACGAAGGACATCTACGGACTTTTCAACGTGAACGTGAGTGTTAGGAACAGCAGCTATTATCATTTGTACAAGGCTAAGCAAGCGCCATCTACAGATCCAAACGCGATAAAGAGGGAGGACAGGACCTTCTTGAACTATGTCATAAACAAGTTCAGTGAAAACTTCCCGTTCGTGACCAAGGCGACGAAATTTGAGAATCCGAAGAAGACTTATTCTTACCTCAGTAACGCGACCAAGGTAAACTACTATTTTACGGTTAGCTTGTACCACATGGAGGAGACAGGAGCTGAGGTTACCGGCAGCCAGTTCGTAGAAAAGCTGATGAGGGACACAAACATGTTCCACCACGTAACGCACCCCGACAAAATGATGGGCCAGGACGAGTTTGAGGCTCTCGCACCGGTAGTGAGGGGCAAATTGAAGCCGGACAGCGTCGAGGTTACATTGTACCCTAAGTACGACAGTGTTAAGAAGAAAAAGACCTACACAATCAACCAGGCGAGCAACGGAAAGAGGATCGCGGTGAGGACGATTTACAGGTTGTACAGAAAAGGTATATTCAGAGAGGTATAATGTCAGTAATAGCAACTATATTTGAACGGGACTAATGTTGGTCCCGTTTTAATTTATGTAATGACTATCAGCAATCAAAAGACGGGCAAACTTACCGAAGACTACTTAGAAGCAAATTTTTTATCTCTCATATTGAAACATTTTGGTTATTTGGAGATGTTTACTTTGGATAACAGTAAAAAATTTGATGGTTTAGGAAGAGATTTTTTGTTAAAGGGGTGCATATCTGGAATGGAAATGATTGTTGATTGCAAAGGAACACCGGATATTTATTTGTTCGATATAATATATGAACATCCAGGTGGTTACAAATGGAAAAAATTTAATCGGCCTTTTGGTGCTAAATGTTTAACTACACATTATTTTATCAAGCCAGTAATAAACGAAACTGGAGAATGGTATGGAACCGAAAGATTCATAACTAAAGAGGAAAGATTTTCGGAAGTTTTAAACATTTCGTTTGATGAGTTTGATAAAATCATTTGGGAAATCAACGGAATTATGCAAAAAGTCGGAGCTATGAATATAAGGAAGATAGTAGAAAAGTTGTCTCCATTTTTAAAAGAAGGTAATGAAATAAGATTCAGACCTTATACAGATGATACAAATATTAATCATGTAATGATCGTTAATATAAAAAAGCATCAGGAATTTTTAGAAGCAAAGAACAAAGGATATTTAAAGGATAAAGCAAAATGACAACGAGTGAAAAAATTTTGGTCTTCGTACTTGCACTTCTATTCTCGCTATCTCTATACCTTTGGATAAGGGTTGAGTACAAGAACAAGCAGTACCAGACGATCGAGGCTCAGGCTGCGGCGCTGACCGGCCAGGTGAGCACATACAAGGACGAGAACGGCACGCTCCACGGGCAGGTGCAGTCTCTCACTGGGGACAAGGAAGTCTACACGATCTTGTACAAAAATCAGATAGATTCCATGGCGAATCTTCTGAAGATTAAAGGCAAGGATATAAACAACTTCGTTAACGTTGGGGTGCTCGATAGCGGCAAGATAACTAACGGAAAGGTAGACACATTCAAGTATGTCTACTCTGCTCCAAGCGGCTTACCGGACATTATCAACAATTACCCAAAGAACGGGGCTGATAGCGCATTGGGCTTGAGCGTATCGTACAGCGACAAGTGGCTAAACTTCAAGGGAAAGATTATGAACAATGGCTTTAGCGGAACTTATAGTATAAATGACAGCATGACCGTTATTGGCTACTCAAAGTCTACGGGTTTCTTAGGCCTCGGCCCGACGCAGAACTTCGTGGACATATCCTCCACCAATCCGAACGTGCAGTACAAGAACATGAAGAGCGTCATACTGACGAGTACGGCGCCGAAGAGGTTTTCTATTGGACCATACGTTGGTTACGACATCGCGCACAATCAAGTGAGCTTTGGCGTATCATTTCAATACAGCCTTATAAGATTCTAATTTTACTCATACGAACAAATTAATACAAGGGGACGAAAGTCCCCTTTTTTCATTTTAATAGTGGGGGGACCTATACGGATGATTCGCATAATGTGATCTCTTTCGTTTACCTGAAAAATATTTCATTTTACAAACGCTAAACTTCTTTAGCGTTTAAGTTTGCAATTTCGTTAAATACTTCTTTCCGACGGCTTTTGTGTGCCCCCACAGCCGTAAACGCTCCCATTTGGCATTTCGGGCTCCGTGGCTGCATTATTTAAAGATTAAAAGTAATAATGCTTACTACGAAGAGGTTGATGAAGATGAAGCCCGAAATGAGGCAGGCCGCTATACTCAAGGAGAGGATACGTTGCTTCATGGACTACAAATACATGATCGAGACTTACTTTACAGTTGACTCGAAGAACGCGAGGAAGCCGTTCATATTGTACCCACACCAGATAAAGGCGCTCATGGCGTATCTAACTTATCAGAACAATATAACCATGAAGACGAGGCAGATGGGCTTCACGACCTTTACGAGCGCCTTCATTGCGGCCGAGCTCATAAACAAGAATAACTTCAAGACCTTAGTAATTTCCAAGGAGATGGGCTCCGCGAAAGACTTTATAAAGACGATTAAGGATATACTGGATAATGCCCGTGATTTTACGAGGATAACCGACGACATTAAGAGTGCTTCATGGCTTGTGCCTGAGTACAAAGAGGGCTACAACAACAAGGAGAGCTTTGAGTTGACCAACAGTTCTTTTGTTAAGGCACAGGGTAACACGGAGGATGCTGGTCGTGGTATACCATCGTTGAACCTCGCGGTCGTGGATGAGGTTGCGTACATAGACAGGAAGTCTCCGGAGAAGATGAAGGAGATATTTGCGGCTTTGAGCCCAGCTCTCGCGCTTGTAAACGGCCGCACGATAATGATCTCGACTCCGAAAGGAGCCTTCGGTTGGTACTATGACACATACCAGAACGCGAAGCAGAGGGGTTTCAACGTTATTGATGCGCACTGGACTGAGCACCCGATATATAACAAGGGACAGTACAAGTGGGTTGCGAACAAGGCGCTCCCTGGCGGGGGAGAGCTTAAGTTCTTTAACGATGAGTGGCCTGAGACGCTCGTGGATAGAGAAACAGGTATAGTGTCCAAGATAGACAAGAAGTCTTACCAGTTCATACTTGATGGCGACATGAGATCGCCATGGTACGACAACGAAAGCAGAAAGCTTGGCCCTACTAAGACTGCGTGTGAACTTGACTGTCAATTTACAGGTACTGGTGGTGAGGTGTTTGAAGCTGTCATACTGAGAACTATGGAGACATACGCAAAGACCTCTAAGTTCGTATGTCTTTATCCGAATGGTATAATGACTAAGTACAAAGAATACTTCGCACCTGAGGATGGTGGTAAGTATGTCATTGGCAGTGACGTTGCGACCGGGGACGGTAGTGACTTTTCAACTGTCGTCGTGATGTGCTTGAAGACTTTGAGAATATGCGCAACTTTAAAATTGCAGGTCATGCCGAACACCCTTGCGAAAATAATCATGCAGATAGGCAAGAGATATAACAATGCAATAGCCGTCGTGGAGAATGCCGGTGGTGGAGGTACCACGCTGCAGGAATTAAAGACGATGGGATATAGCAACATTTACTATTCGACGCTGAACAAGAAGGATGAGTCGCTCGGCGTTAAGAAGAGGAAGATAGGTCTTTGGATTTCTGAGGAGGTTAGGACCAAGGGTGGTGACAAACTCGAGGAATTTATAAGGAACAACATCATTACGATCAACTGTCTTGATCTTTCGGCGGAATTTCACAATTGGATATGGGATAAGGATGGTAGGAGAAGGCATGCACCAGGCAAGCACGATGACTTGGTTATGGCTTTGCAGCACGCCGTTTATTACTACAATTACGTCTACAAGAAGAATGTCAGGCAGAGGGATACGTTCTATAACACGTTTGACAACCAGACGACTGAGTTCTGGGACACTAACTCCGACAAACAAAATATAAGGGGCATGATTGCTACGGATAAATACAATTACAATCCTTTGGAGGCGAAGAGAAACAACGGTATAGACATTATCGATCAAAAGAAGAATTTTTTCGTGAAAGAACCAGTTAACACAAATAAACGCCGCTCTTTCTTTATATAATCAGGGCTATTTAAAAAAGAAAATCTACAATGATATTGTCTGCAGGGATAAAGAAAATATACGAGTCCATAAAGGGGATCAAAGACGAGAACAAGAAGAAAGAACTTGTCAAGTCTCTTGAGAACAAGATAATTGAGAGCAAGGTGCTTTCGCACGTTTTCGGTTTGATTTCCGAAGTTAACTCAAAGGCTGGAAAACTCGATCAGATAGGCACTAATAAGTTTTTTAAAGAACTGAAAGAAAAGCACGATGCTTTCGTTACCGAGAACAAACTTGGTAAGGCGAGCATCATGAACGAGGAAAAGAAATTGCTCGAGTTCTTCAATGTAAACCTGAAAGATGTACAGCCGACAAAGATAGACCTCTTCATCGACGGCCACAAAAACACCATAAGGGAAGACGTTGTTAGAAACATTGTTTTCAACAAGGCTTCCGGAAAGCTTAAGGCTTTGAAAGAGGCCAAGGTGGCAGTTATAAAGGAAGGCTATATGGACATAAGGGAGAACGCTGACTTCGTTTCCCTACAGGAAAGACTTGATCTCATGGAGACAAAGGCTAAGAGGTTTAGCGGTAAACTCAAGGAGATGGTTGACTCGAGCGTTGTATCCATAAAGGAAGAGTCCTACAAGAACTTCAACAGCGCGGTCAACAAGGCTTACAAGCTTAACATGCTTACTGAGCTTATACGCACGCCAGGCGATGAGACTACTGATAACGAATATGAAGACATAGAAAAGGGTGGTAATGAGGTAAATGTCATGATAAGCGACATGACTTACATACACGACATTTCCGTTTCTATTTCTAAGGACCAGGATAGGGCGATAGAAATATTTTTCAAGCTGAGGCTTTACCCGATCACGAGGCGTGATTCCGACTGGATCATACAGGCGCCTAAGATTAGGTCTCTATTGAAGCAGTTTGAGAGGATAACGATAAACAAGTTTATCTATCAAACGGGGTTACACGATATTCTTAACCCGGTTGGCACCAAGTGGATACCTACGGTTGCTGGTAACTTCTTCCCTACCGACAAGAAGAAGGATGTAATTGTCAAGGCTGCTGCTTTAGAGATTATACTCCACTACCAGAAGGACGCTCTCTACACAGTGAACGCTGTTAGGCCTACCGATACCAAGCTTAAGGTTGGTGACGTTGGTGGCATCGAAGACATAAGGGACGCGGTTGCTTCGTTCTTGAAGGACTTCGACAGCTTCCTTCCAACAGTTCATGAGCTTGAGGCTTACCTTAATCCTAAGGCACAGCAAGAACACACGGCTGCACACGGAACTGGCAGGTCTACAGAGTATAAGAGTGTTAAGGGGACTGCCGATGAATATTACAACGACAAGAGGACCGGCGATACGAATGAGGATGACAACCCGCTTATAATAGGCGACGCGAGACTTGACCCAGAGCATGGAGAGAAACCACTTGGCCAAGACAAGGAGTTCGTCGGTGACAGTTGGAAGAAGTACGAGCCTTCGCCAGAAGACGCACGAGACGACGACCAATTTGATCAAACCGTAACTAACAAGTTAATTCGCGGCAGGAAGCCTAAACCAGGCCAGACGCCTCCCGGCCAGAAGAAGCAAATAATCAAGAAGGCACAGCCTCAAGATGATGAAGAGGACGAGGTGCCAGTAGAGGCTACCAATGAGCCTTTGGAGGTTTAATCAATTAAGCAAGGATAACCATTGAAATAAAGAGGATGCCAGCGAGAGCTGGCATCTTTCTGTTTATATTGATATTTAAAAGAATAAATACTGAAATGAAGAATAGTAGATATAAGGTTATAAAAGAGGCAGCTGCCGTTAACGATGTGCAGTTGTCTGATTTATACGATGCTGTTTCAAATATCGAAACTCAGATCATAAAGCTTAATAGTATGGCTATGAAGTTTAGCGATCCGTCCGTTAAGAAGGCAGCTATGGTTTTGAAGGCGAAAGCGCAGGACTTTAGCAACATGCTTGACAGGGTAATGGTCGCCTCTTCCGGAACTAACAACGACCCGGCAACTACGACAGTTCCGGAGGACCCGAATATTGACAATGCAATTGCCGATGACAGCGTTGATAACAGTGCCGCGGCAGGCCAAGGCCAGGTTCAAGATCTCGAGCAGCGCCAGCCTGACGACAGGAGCGTTATCGAGGGGAAAACTTATAAGCCGACAGTTAAGGAGGCTTATTTACTTAAGAAGAAATTTCCACTCGCCGAGAAGACAATCAAAGCTCTTAAACTAAACAAGAACCAAATAAACAAGTTGCTTGAGGCCAGTGATTTTGAATTCGGTTCTTATATGGCAGAGGGTGGCGGCTTTGATGTGGACCCCATGGAAAAGCCAGATCCAGAACAAGCGAGCGGCTCCTTAAGTATAGACCTTACGCAGGCATATTCTAATCTCATTGAAGGTCTTGACGACGATACATTTAATGGTTTCAAACAGAGCGTGTCATCTGCGCTCGAACAGAGCATCGACAACATACAGGATAGCGTTGGCGAGCAGGCGGCTGGTCAATTTACACAACTTATACAGGGCGTTAGCGCGGCTACTTCCCCGGAGGAGTTCGACACCGCGATGAACTCGTTATATGATTTCGCAGATTCAAACTCAATCATTATAAAAACCGCCGGAGACAATGAATAAGAATTACTCTAACAAAATAAAACTTATCGAGCAGCTGACCGGCTTCAGGGTGTTGCTTGTTGAGGTTGACGAGGGACTTAAGAATAACGCGATAAGTTATTTGCAGAGAATATCCGACGACCTTGACAATTTGAGCAACGACATAACGATCGCTATATCTAAAATAGGAGACCTGCCAAACCAGGACGCTGCGAAGACGAAACTCACCGGGCTTGCATCGATAGTCGCCTCTGCACAGTCAGACAATGCAGAGATGATCTCAAACATCACAAACATGCAATCAAACCAGGCGATCATGGACCAAAGCAACCAGTTGCCACCTTCGGAAGGCGACATAAACGAGGACCTAAGTATGACCTCTGATGACGTTATAAACAACCTCGACAAGGTCAAAAAGATGGAGGATAAGAATATCCCAATAAGAATCGACGACGATACGACAAGTACAGCTTATAAAAGCAATTATTAATGAAAGCCCGCTAAATAAAGCGGGCTTTTTCTTTGCTACGTATTTAAAAATAAAATCTGTTGATTTTTAATGAAAAAGACAATCGTATATACAAATAGATTCAATAAAAAAGATAGGGCTATTCTTGTCGAAAACTCTAAGAAGGGATTCAATGAGTTCCTCCTTGAGGTTGAGGGTGGTAATAACTACCTCGAAAGGGCAAAGGCTAATCCTGATATGCCAATATATCTTGTTGGCATAATTCAGAAGGGTGATGCGCCTAACAGGAACGGTAGAATCTATCCATTCAGCATTCTGAAGAAAGAATGTGAGAGGTATTTGAAGGAGGATGTAAGGGAAGGACAGTCTTACGGAGAGCTTGACCACCCTGCGGAGTCTACAGTTCCAGAGTTGAAGAACGCTGCTATGACGATAGAGGATATATGGTTTAAGGGCACGGAGGTATGGGCAAAGGTGAAACTGCTGAACGCTTACATGCCTGAAGTGGCATCCGGAAAAATAGCTCGTGGTATTATACTCAATGGGAAGACGCTTGGTATATCATCGAGAGCCCTCGGCTCTGTTTACCAGGATGGATCCGGTTATGACATAGTTGATGAAGACCTTGAACTTATATGCTGGGACCTCGTATCAAAGCCTTCCACCTATGACGCGAATCTAAGGATAGCTGAATCCGAGAAAAAGGCCGGCAAAGTGCTTACTGAGTCTAAATGCTTTGGTGATAGTTGCAATGTTGTTACATCCAAGGAAATAATACATGAGAAAAAACTCGCCGGGCTTAGTAGCGTTGACAAATCATTTTTAAGCATCATGGGAGTTGAAAAATTCTTACAAACAAAATACGGAAAAATATAATAATGTTAAACAATCAGATTTCCGATAGATTATCAAACATGATAATAAACCAGCTTAAAAAGAAATACTTCGGTACGATTAAGACTAATGCTGATTTAACGTCTTTTATAAATGGCGTAGCCGCCAAGGTGGAAAATATTGACGGGTTGAGTTTGAACGATCCGGAAACGTTCGGTGATATACTGAGCAGGGTAAAACCATTTGTCAAGGAGTTGAATGATAACCTGTTGAAGAACAAGACTGGCCAGATGAGCACTAACATAGTTGAGAGCGTTTTGAAAGCGTCGTTAAATGAGACGTCTGCATGGATACCTACTTCAAACCCAATACTTAAGTATGAGGATTCAGAGATCGTAAAGAAGATAAAAGCCGCTTTTGATAAGGATTTTGAAAAGTACACCCTGTTGAGGATATATGAGAACGAAGGCGGTCCGTTCATAAACATGGACATCGCTATTAAACTCGATGAGGAGATAGGCAACGACTTGGAGTTGAGGAGATACCAGCTCGCGCAGATCATGGGTAAATTCAGGTCGGATTTCTTGACTGAAATATCTAAAGTGTTGCCAGTTATAAATATCAACACGGCCGCTTATGAATTCAGCAAGAATGACGACCAACTTAAATTCGAGGTTACGCTGTTGTTGTCTGACAACGATCAAAGGGAGTGGGTAAGCGGAAAATATAAGTCGAAGAAATATCCGGAGGCTATAGAGGAATCTGTAAAAAAAAAGCTTAAGAGGGACGACAAGGTTATAAAGGAAGGTAACACGAAGGTGTCTTGCGATTTCACTTTCGAACCTGGCGTTGAAGTTTTCGATAAAATCGAAAAACTAAACGGCCTGAGAGGCGTTCAGGCAAACGTTATCAACCACAACACGATAAAGGTTAAGTGGATTCAGAATTATTACAGCAAGGAGGATTTACTTAAATTGATGGAGGCAACTGCGCACCTCGTTAAGGCTATGCCGCTGGCCGTAGCAATTAACGATTACAAATCCCACAGGATAGACATGCAAATGCTCGAGACTGCTATAAAGGCTTGTAACAGGCAAGAACTCGAGAGATTCGTATTGAATCAGCTCGGCGTTAAAATACAACCGGAGATAAACAAAGGAAATGAAAGCCAAGGAGCCGACGACAAAGAAGTCAAACAAGAAGGAAATTCACCTTTTTAAAGTTGACACAGACGATATATGCGACATAATAGACAGGTTGAAGAAGAACAAGGATTTGGAGGTAAACATGGTTGATGGGTTTACGATAAGAGTAAAGTGGCAGTCATCAAAGTATTCCGTCGAGGAAATAGAGTCTTTGTGTAAATAAATTTATAAAGGAGCAACAAACATTGCTCCTTTTTTATTTTTTAATATTTAAAAGTAAAACCTACAAATGGCTAACGATAAAGTTATAAAACAAATCCTTGAGAAGATAGAAAGCATAGTTGACAAGGAGTGGAAGGACGCGAAACCAGACCTCGAGAAGACTTTCGAGAAGTCAAGTGATAAGGGCGAGCACGAGATAGATGCAGAGCCTAAGTTCGACAAGGTTAAAGATGGCGGAGACCATAAGATGGAACCAGAAAAATTCAGCACTAAGGTTAAGGGCCAGCCTAAGAACGTTACTACCCCAGCCGACGAGCAGACTAAAGCAGCCGGCAAGGTTAAGGGTGAAGTTAAGGAGGCTAAGGCAAACACCTATGTCGACACTATTACCGAATACATAAAAACAACTGCGGAGTTCAGGAAACTCGCTGAGTCTTTCAATACAAAGTGGAAAAATGCTCTGAAAATAAACGAGGTTTCCATATCCAACACGAAGAGGATTGTTGAAGCAGTTGGTGTCATGAATTTCATGGTCAAGAAAACTGTTTCAGCTACGATCGACAACAAGGATAAAGCCGGCTTCAAGAAGGTGTACGAGTCTATAAAAAAAGATTTGTTACCTAAACTAAAACTTATTAACGCCCAGATGAAAGAGGGCGCAGCTAAGGATTCTAATGTGTTCGAGGAGGAATTCAACAAGACTATTAACGAATCGCCTAAAGCAAAGGCACAGCGTGAGCAAATAGAGAACTCTTCAAACAGTAAGGTTCTCTACATCAGCGAGGCTGCTTATAGCACTGTTAACTGGCTTAAAGGCGAGTTCTATTCTAACCTTTTTAAAGAATCCATTGCATATAAGAATGCGGTTGATAGCGTATTAGTTACAAAATAACTGTTTTGAAAAAGTACTAATATTTAAAAGATAAATTATTAAAAAGTTTACAATGGCAATCAAAAATACAAGGCATTCTATCGCAAACAACGATTCTAATAACAGGATGAAGGCTAAGTTAAAAGAGAACTTCAGAAGGTTTATTTTGGAAGAGGACGGCGATTTGCCTGATGATACTGCTGACGACGACGATCTTGGTGGCGGCGACGATCTTGACGATGCTGGACTTGGTAGCACTGACCTTGGCGATGATGGAATTGGCGCTGATGATGACGCTGATGACGATGGTCTTGGCGATGATGACGGTCTCGGAGCTTCACCAATCGAAGATCTTACAGACACCCAGGCAGACCAGGTTGACACTTGGATTGATGCCCTTTTGAACGATAGCATTGCCGACGAAGACGTGGACGGTCTCGACCAGCTCGATACCGAAGACCCTGCCGAAGACCTTGACCCACTTGGCCAAAAAACCGCTACTGACGGTAGCTTCCCTTTGAACACAGACCAGGTTCAAGACATTGAGAGCAGCGATAACTCTTTACAGGCTCTTGAAGATACTTTAGCCCAGTTGGCTAAGGAACAAACAGAAGAAGTCCCTAACGACGACATATCAGGCGATCTTAATAGCGCTGACCTTGGCGATGACCAACTTGGAGACGACGACCTTAATGAAATAAACGAGTGGGATGAAGAACCCACACAAATGATAGAATCAATGGAAGATATGGACAACACTGAAATAATGGATGAAGCAAAAGATCCATTTGACGGAATTGACGATTTACCTGGCTACGAACAGGGTTACGATGGCGAAGACGTTAAGGATGAACTTCAGGAAGATGTTGATCTTGCTTCCGAGCTCGCCGCTTTGGACTTCAAGGAAGTACCAGAGGGTCTTAACGATAAAGGCCAGAAAACTGTAACGCAGAAGTCTAAGGCTTCCGACAGGACTACGGAAGACATCGCAGCTGACGTTGCCGGTGTTGTTCAGGAGTCTCTTAAGAAATCAAAGATGCTTGTTAAGTCTGCTGCAATTATCGCCAAGCTCAAGGAGATAAAGGAGTCTAAGGAAAAAGAGATCGCCAAGCTTAAGCTTGAGAACTACAGACTTATAAAGGCTAACGGCCTTTTATCGGTTGCTGGCGACAGGCTTACTGCTGATGCAAGGACCAAGATTTCCGAGTCATTCGACAAGTGCAAAGATGTTGAGCAGGTTAATAAATTCTATACATCTATGATAGAGTCTATTAAGAAGATCAACAGGCCTTCTCTTAACGAAGCTGTTGCTGGCGTAAAGGGTAAGCAGCAAGTAATGCGTGAGAACAAACCTGCAGCGAAAGACGTGTCTTTTGCTCAGCAGAGGAAGAACATGCTGATGGGGTTACATACTGAAGACGACGTGTATTTTGACAAATAATCGTTTTTCAAAAAGCACCGTATTTAAAATAACATAACGGTTTAAACAACAAGGTTATCACAGAAAAAAACAATAAAATGAAATTCTTAAAAGAAAATATAGACCAGAAAAATCTCGGTAGGCTTACTGAGATGGACGAGTCCGCTAAAAGGAAGAGGCTCGTTGAGGCTTGGAAGGGCACTGGTTATCTTTATGGTTTGAGAGGTAAGGACGCATCGAACATGTCTGTTCTTATGGAGAACCAAAAAAGGCAGATCCTTAAAGAGAACAACACTACACAGGATATGGCCGTGTTTGATACAATAGCTATCCCTATGATAAGAAGGCAGAATGCGTTGATGGTTACCCCTAACCTTATCTCCGTACAGCCACTTTCTTATCCTAACGGTTTGGTGTTCTATCTTGACTACAAGGTGTCTAACACCAAGAAGGCTTTACAGTCAGACTATCTTCAGGATGGCGGTGTAAACAACATGGATGGTAACACATTCAGCACGCTTTCTGGTTACGATCAGTTCTACAACAACGCTAACTACGACATCTCTAAGGGTCGTGTTATACCTCGCGGTTGGACTGGTACAGGTTGGGTTACTGGTGACAGCGCTTACGCTTCATCTTTCTCAGCTACAGCTGATTTGACTTCCGGTTCTGGCACAGCCCAGATTGCGATACTTGAATTTGACCTGACTGCCGTTGGTGGTATCACCATGGACCAGGCTGCTTCTATCGCAGTTTATGACGCTGCTGGCGTTGCAATTCAGAACGTTGACTTCTTCGTACAGAGGGTTCCTCAAAACTACGGTGACTTCATCCTGTCTTCTGGCAGGTCTGCGAACAGCGACACTACTTCTACAGCAGGTCGTAACGCTAACGGTGCACCGAACAACTTGCTTAGGTTGAAAATTATACCTACAAGGGACAACCTCGGCACGCTTAGCTTGAGGATAGCTTACAACGAATATATGAACCTTGAGCTTTACCCAGCTTTCTCTTCGGAGCTTAAGCTTGAAATCGTTCAGGTTCCAATCTCCACTCAGATACACAAGCTTAAGACTGCTTGGACTGTTGAGCTTGCGCAGGATTTGATGGCGTACTACGCTGTTGATGCTGAGGCTGAACTTTCTCAGTTGCTTGCTGAGCAGATTGCAGGTGAGAAAGACAGGATGATCGTAAGAGAGCTTGTTATACTTGCCGGTCACTTTGAAGTATGGAACGCTGATTTTTACGGCACTGTTGATCCTAACCCAGCTAACACTGTGTTCAGGGGTATAGAGTCTGACTATAACCAAGGTCTGGTTCTTGCAATCAACCGTGTTGATGGTAAAATCAGGAAGTCCACTAAGCAAGGTGGTGCTAACTGGATACTTATCTCCGCAGAGGGTGCTGCAAAGTTGATTAACCTCAACTCTTACAAGCCAACTGATATGGACGATAAGGGCACTAAGTTCGCTCTTGGTGTTGAGAAAATTGGTACTCTTGAGCAGAAGTACACAGTTTATGTTGACCCTAACTTACCGGGTAACGTTTGTTTGATAGGCCGTAAGGGTTCTACCTTCTTCGATACTGGGTACGTTTATGCTCCTTACATCGAGTACATCTTGTCTCCAACAGTAATCGAGGACCAAGACTTCAACCCAAGGAAGATGATCTCTTCAAGGTTTGGTACTCAGATGTTGAACAACAGGTTCTATGGTGTAGTATATATGCAAGGCTTAACATCCTTCGACGTGTATCAGCCAAGCCTGGTTAACAACTCCTAAGGGAATTAAAAACTCGAAATATAAAGAGGAACAGAAATGTTCCTCTTTTTGTTTATATGGGTATATATTTAAAACTAAAAGACAATGGATTACTCACACACAGAACTGCCTCACTCTATCTCAGGTTCTATCCTGCCATCCACGCTCATCGTCGGCCAAGCCAAGATAGCTGTCACGGGTACCGCGGTTCAATTGCCTTTAAACGTAGTCAGCAACGGCGTAACGATAACGGCCAACAAGACAAACGCCGCCAACTTATTTGTAGGGTTGTTAGGCGTTTCTACGACCAATGATGGCACCGGGAATGGGTACCAGCTTCCGGCCGGCGCGAGCATCGTCGTCCGCGTAAACAATACTGGCGTTGTGTACATAAACGGTACTGAAGGTGATTTCGTCGCCTTCATAGGGAACTAATTTGTTTTTTTCGCTTTCTTGGCAACCTAACTTATATTTGTTTTAACCTGGTGCATAAAGACATCAATAAAACAACATAAATGAAATCAAGAATCAAGGTGGACCTGGACCACGAATACGTGCCGGTCCTGAAAATCGAATTAATCACGTCTGGGGATGACGTAAGGGACAAGATGCTCGGCAAGTTCGTAGGCCTTATGAACGACGAAAACTTTTACTGGAGAAGCGAACTTTACGACGGCACAAACAAAGCAAAGCTAAGTTGCAATGGGGTCAGTGCTGGAAGCAATGGCGAAACGGTCCAGGAGTTCACGCTCACGCCGCACTTATACAGCAGAAATGAATACAACGATTTTAAAATCCGCATGGACAAGGAGGAAAAGCTGAAGGCCGAGGTAGAGCGCATCACACAGGAGAGGATAGACGATGCCATTCGCGAATGTGAGAAGAGATTAAAAGACGATCGAGCGTCAGAAGACGATGGTTTGGAAAATCGAGTGCCAAACGAAGTCATTGTACCAGCATCCATATTTAGGGGACATGTAAAGGTGGAACCGAAAGACTTGCTAAGAAAGCTTGGCAAAGCCGGTTCGGACTTGGAGGACTTCATAATAAACAAGTACAAGTCAGCACAAGCCGAGCGCGACTCAATAGACTATAACAGACCACAGTAAATAAAAAAGGGAACCTAATGGTTCCCTTTAACTTTACACAACTTTTAAATCTTCCTGCGGTCCTACAGTAGTCTCGTCTTCGGCTGGTGGAGCCTGCGCCCTAATCTGTTTGTCTATGTTCTGGACGAATTCACTTATCACTCCAAAAGGCACAGTAGGCGAGCTATTGGAAATAATGTTACTTAGGATCTGTATTTCCTTCTCGTTTAACTTAATTGTAAAATCCATTCACTTGTTTTATTTGATACAAATAAAAGGGTTTTGTCAATTAACTCAAAATCCCAAATAACAACATCAGGGTCAATACGGGCCAATTCTGGACACCTTTTGACCTGGTTAGATGTAACAGCAGGGGTGCGGTGATATATCGGCCTGCTGAGCTCCATTTCGACCCGTGTGCGCTGCAGGATGAATTTCACGTCATGCAATGCGGTATCATCTGCGTTTATCAGGTCCCTTACCTCTAAGTACCTTTTCTCGAAGCTGTTCTTGCTTGCAGTCTTAATCAACTTCATGATTTGCTTGCGGCCGGGCACGTTGTAGTGATAGCAGATGTAAGTAAACATTTCTTTCACCTCCTTGAACTTTACTAAAACATCTTTGCAGTACACATTGCCT
>Ga0302186_10000607_pt1 | contig 31776 bp, 39 predicted proteins | sample II_Bog_E1_2_FD_198782 | JGI IMG/M metagenome (GOLD analysis project Ga0302186, IMG submission 198782) | Peat permafrost microbial communities from Stordalen Mire near Abisko, Sweden - II_Bog_E1_1 | ecosystem: Environmental > Terrestrial > Soil > Wetlands > Peat | place: Sweden: Abisko... | reverse complement strand
TCACCGGTATCCTCGTCAACAAAGTCTTCTACCCATTTTTTCAGCACCCTTGCGGCAAGCTTACGTCCAATGAATTTTTTAAGACCTGATTTGCTAACTTTTACTTCGTCGGCCAGTTCGAATAATTCCAATATATCTTTATCAGAATCATAACCGATTGCGCGAAGTAAAGTAGTAACAGGGAATTTCTTTTTACGGTCTATATAGGCATACATGACGTTGTTAACGTCTGTAGCAAATTCGATCCATGATCCCTTGAATGGAATTACACGGGCCGAATATAATTTTGTTCCGTTGGTATGACGGCTTTGGCCAAAAAACACACCCGGCGAACGGTGTAACTGGGAAACTATTACACGCTCGGCGCCATTGATAACAAAAGTGCCTTTCGGGGTCATATATGGAATAGTACCCAGGTATACGTCCTGTACAATGGTTTCAAAGTCTTCGTGTTCCTCATCATTACATGACAGGCGAAGTTTAGCTTTTAAAGGCACACTGTAAGTTAATCCGCGCTCAATACATTCCTGTATATCATATCGAGGCGGATCAATAAAGTAATCAAGAAACTCTAAAACGAAGATGTTTCTTGAATCTGAGATCGGAAAGTTTTCGGCAAACACTTTGAACAAACCTTCTTTGTAGCGGTTGTCAGAAGTAGTTTCCAATTGAAAAAATTCCTGGAAAGATTGCAATTGAACATCAAGAAAATCAGGGTATTCCAATACTTTCCTGCTGGTAGCAAAATTTACTCTTTGATTATTTTTGTTTGCCAAGGGATTATAAATTTAGTTTATTAAATGTAGATGTGTGTATTGAGTATTGAGACTTGAGACTAAGAAATGCAGTTTTTACTACCCGAAGCAGCAAAATCTCCTATCTCAAACCTCGTATATAAAAATCTCATTATTATAAACAGCAATAGACCCCGACCAAACGGACGGAGTCTTATGCTTAAATGTATGGGCTATATTACTTAACTTCAACTACAGCTCCGGCATCTGTTAATTGTTTTTTAATAGATTCAGCTTCTTCCTTAGTAATGCCTTTTTTAACTTCTTTAGGTGCGCCATCCACTAAGTCTTTAGCTTCTTTCAAACCAAGGCCGGTTAAGTCTTTTACTAATTTTACTACAGCTAATTTCGCGCCGCCTGCTTCTTTCAGGATAACGTCAAATGCTGTTTGTACTGCCTCAACTACCGGTGCGTCGTCGCCGCCGCCAGCTACAGGAGCTGCTACGGCAACTGCTGCTGCAGCTGGTTCAATACCGTATTCATCTTTTAAGATTTTTGCTAATTCGTTTACTTCTTTTACTGTTAAGTTTACCAACTGTTCAGCAAACGCTTTTAAATCCGCCATTTTATTTTAAATTTTTCTTTTAATACTTTTTGTTTTTTAAATCGAACTTTCCGGTGTCCGTTAACCTTCTCTTTCCTGTAATGTTTTTACCACGCCGGCCAGTATATTTCCGCCTGATTGAAGCGCTGAAATTACGTTCTTAGCTGGTGATTGCAACAATCCGATAACTTCGCCGATCAATTGTTCTTTTGATTTTAAATTGATCAAAGTATCTAACTGATTGTCGCCGATAAAAATCGAAGCATCGATATATGCAGCTTTCAAAATTGGCTTTTCACCCTTTTTCCTCAGTTGTTTGATCAACTTTGCCGGAGCGGTTGCTGATTTTGAGAAAAGGATTGATGACTGGCCCTTCAATACTTCATATACCGGTGTAAAATCGCCACCGCCTGTAGCTTCCATTGCCTTTTTGATGAGGCTGTTTTTTGCTACCTGCATCGTGATGTTGCTTTCGAAACATTGACGACGGATGTTATTTACTTTTGCAACCGTTAAGTTTGAAGTATCGGTAATATAAAAATTACCGTATTCTTTCATTTGTTCAGTGAGGGCAAGAACAAGGTCGTGTTTTTCTTCTTTATTCATGATTATATCCCCGCTACTGTTTTGGTTTCAATTTCAATCCCAGGCGACATGGTCGACGAGATGTGAATACTCTTAAAATATGTGCCCTTTGCTGCTGATGGTTTTAGTTTTGAGAGTGTTTGTAATACTTCCAAAGCGTTTTCATAAATTTTTTCAGCAGGGAAAGACGCTTTTCCTATTGAGGTGTGGATGATACCTGTTTTATCAACTTTGAAGTCGATCTTACCGCCTTTAACTTCTTTCACAGCTTTTCCAACCTCTGGAGTTACTGTTCCTGATTTAGGGTTAGGCATAAGGTTACGCGGACCGAGAATACGGCCTAAACGTCCCACTTTAGCCATAACACTAGGCATAGTAATAATAATATCGACATCAGTCCACCCACCTTCAATTTTGGCAATATAATCATCCAAACCTACATAATCTGCACCTGCGTCTTTTGCTTCCTGCTCTTTGTCAGGCGTGCAAAGTACCAACACACGCACAGTTTTACCGGTTCCATGAGGCAAAGTAGCGATACCACGCACCATTTGATTGGCTTTACGCGGATCTACTCCTAAACGTACATCAATATCAACAGATGAATCAAACTTGGTAAGAGTAATATCTTTTACCAGGGATGACGCGTCGTGTAATGAATACGCTTTGTTTACCTCAATTTTGGAGAGCGCCACTTTTTGATTTTTTGTTAATCTAGCCACTGTCTTTAACTGATTTGTATTTGTTAATTAATATGAACTCGGAATTCGTAAGTCCGATTTCGGAATTAAACTTCCGCATTCAACACTCCGCATTTCGAATTCCGTTAGTTCCAGGGAGCCGTACCTGATACGGTTATTCCCATACTGCGAGCTGTTCCGGCTACCATTTTCATGGCCGATTCTACTGTAAACGCATTCAAGTCAACCATTTTATCCTTAGCTATTGCCTCAACCTGGCCCCAGTTTACACTGGAAACTTTTTTGCGGTTAGGCTCGGCAGAACCACTTTTTAAACCTGTAGCTTCCAATAACTGGATGGCAACAGGGGGGGTCTTTATGATAAACTCGAATGACTTGTCAACATAAACCGTAATAAGCACGGGTAAAATCTTACCAGCCTTATCCTGCGTACGTGCATTGAATTGCTTGCAAAACTCCATAATATTCACCCCTTTTGCACCCAATGCAGGGCCAATTGGAGGTGATGGATTTGCAGCGCCGCCTTTCACCTGCAGTTTCACCATCGCACCGATTTCTTTTGCCATTTTTATTTAATTAAATTATAACTCAATGTTAGTAAGTGGAAGCTATGTAACATTTATCTTTGTGAGTGGTGAGTTGTGAATGGTGAGTAGTTAGCCCACTTCTTCATTTATCACTTACTCCATTTAATATCTTTTTAAAAATTTCAAGGCAGCTTCTGTTCATCATTCACTACTCACCATTCTCTGCTCACTATTCACCTCTCACTACTCACTCCTTTTCTACCTGCATGTAATTCAATTCGAGCGGTGTACGGCGACCGAATATCTTTACCATTACCTTTAACTTTTTCTTTTCTTCGTTAATCTCTTCAATTACCCCGCTAAACCCGTTGAATGGCCCATCCATCACTTTTACACCTTCGCCAACAAAGTAAGGCACATTCATGGTTTCTCCCTGTGCGCTCATTTCGTCAACCTTACCTAAAATACGGCTAACTTCCGATGGCCGCATTGGTATAGCATTCCCCGACTTATCACCTAAGAAGCCTATCACACTGTTTATATTCTTGATGATATGTTCAATTTCTGCATCAAGGGCCGCTTCAATTAACACATAACCCGGAAGGATATTGCGTTCTTTAGCAATTTTTTTCCCATCGCGCATCTGGTAATACTTTTCGGTTGGTATCAATACCTGCGGTACCAAATGCGTTATACCCAAACGGGCAATTTCGGCATCAATATATTGTTTTACCTTTTTTTCCTTACCGCTTATAGCTCGTACAACAAACCATCTTAACTGATCACTCATCTCGCTATTTCAATATTAGGTTAGTGAACTATAAAACTGTTTCAGCAAAAAACGTATGCTCTGGTCCATAACCAATATCACCAACGCTATTATAAATGCAGCTACCAATACTAAAACAGCGCTGTTTTGCAATTCTCTCCAAGTTGGCCAGGTCACTTTCTGGGTTAACTCTTCGTACGACTCTTTTATATACTCACTTACTTTAGCCATCTTTTATATTTTCTAACCGTATGCACGGGAACAAGGATTCGAACCCTGATCAAAGGTTTTGGAGACCTCTATTCTACCATTGAACTATTCCCGTATAAGCCTAAAGCAAAAAGCGAAAAGCAAAAAGCTTTTTTATAGCTTTCTGCCTTTGGCTTTCTGCTTTTACCTGTTTCTTATTTCAAAATTTCAGTTACCTGACCAGCACCTACTGTTCTGCCACCTTCACGGATAGCGAAACGTAAGCCCTTCTCCATAGCGATAGCGTTGATCAGCTTTACAGTGATGGTAACGTTATCACCAGGCATAACCATTTCTACACCTTCGGCCAATGAAATTTCACCGGTTACGTCTGTAGTGCGGAAATAGAATTGCGGACGGTATTTGTTGAAGAACGGCGTATGACGGCCACCTTCTGCTTTTGATAAAACGTAAACTTCTGCTTTGAAATCAGTGTGCGGCGTTACCGATCCTGGTTTGCAAATAACCATACCACGACGGATATCAGTTTTTTCAATACCACGTAACAATAAACCTACGTTATCACCAGCTTCACCCCTGTCAAGGATTTTGCGGAACATTTCCACACCTGTAACAGTTGATTTTAAGTTTTCCGCACCCATACCAAGGATATCAACCTGTTCACCTGAGTTGATGATACCACGCTCGATACGGCCTGTTGCAACAGTACCGCGACCAGTGATTGAGAAAACGTCTTCAACCGGCATAAGGAACGGAAGCTCAGTTAAACGGGGAGGGATTGGAATATGAGCATCTACAGCATCCATTAATTCCATAATTTTTCCAACCCAGGTTGGATCACCGTTCAAACCGCCAAGCGCCGAACCTTGAATTACAGGAATATCATCACCAGGATATTCGTAGAACGATAATAATTCACGAATTTCCATCTCTACTAATTCTAATAATTCCGGGTCGTCAACCATGTCTACTTTATTCATGAACACAACTAATGAAGGCACACCTACCTGGCGGGCTAACAGAATGTGTTCACGTGTTTGCGGCATCGGGCCGTCAGTAGCAGCGACAACTATAATAGCACCGTCCATTTGGGCAGCACCTGTAACCATGTTTTTTACATAATCCGCGTGGCCCGGGCAATCAACGTGCGCATAGTGACGGGTAGCAGTTGAGTATTCAACGTGAGCTGTATTAATTGTAATACCACGCTCTTTTTCTTCAGGGGCCGAGTCGATCGAATCGAAAGAACGGGCTTCTGAGAAACCTTTGTCAGCCAATACTTTGGTAATAGCTGCGGTAAGGGTTGTTTTACCGTGGTCAACGTGACCGATTGTACCGATGTTTAAGTGCGGTTTACTGCGGTCAAACTTTTCTTTTGCCATGATTTATATTTAATTATTGTAGGTTAATTTTAAACTTAAAAACTTTATTCTCTATAATTCTATTGAGCCAACAATGGGATTTGAACCCATGACCTCTTCCTTACCAAGGAAGTGCTCTACCCCTGAGCTACGTCGGCTTTTTTTTTGATTTCGGATTTCGGAATTTCGATTTCGGATTTATTTCCTTATCAAAAATTTATTATATCCGGCATCCAGCCATCTTCTATTAAATCCGAAATCGAAAATCCGAAATCCGACATATCTCTGAGCGGAAGACGAGGTTCGAACTCGCGACCTATAGCTTGGAAGGCTATCGCTCTACCAACTGAGCTACTTCCGCTTTTTTCAATTATTGAATTAGTGAGTTGTTGAATTATTGAATTAAAATCAGCAATTCAACTCTTTCCAACTCAATAATTCATTAATTCACTAATTCAACCTCGTGGGGGGAGAAGGATTCGAACCTTCGTAGCCGAAGCAACGGATTTACAGTCCGTCCCATTTGACCGCTCTGGTATCCCCCCGGGAATTGATTTCGGATTTCGGATGTTCGATTTCGGATTTGAAATTGAACATCCAAATTAAAATTTCGTTCGGATTTAATCCTTAAATTAAATCCGAAATCGAAATTCCCAAATCCGACATCAAAACAGAGCCTCCTATCGGGATCGAACCAATGACCTACTGATTACAAGTCAGTCGCTCTACCAGCTGAGCTAAGGAGGCTTAAATTATTCCCTTTCTTACCCCCTACGATCATAAAGACCATCGGAATTGTACCGGTTAATTAATAAGGCTGTATTTTTATTTAAAAGAACCACCCCGTTTAACAGGAGCCGGCATAATTATATACCTCTCCAAAAGGGATTGCAAATTTACACATTTATTATGCTGAACAAAATTTATTTTTCAAAAAAATATAAGGGGTCTTTAGCAGGAATTTTTGATGCTATTTTTTAAGGAAATACGTTGGAAAGGGTATTTAATTAAATCAGTCCCTGATCTTTTAACCGTTGTACAAGAATGCTTATATCTGCTGTATTATGTTCGCTTTTAAGATAGATTTCGGCCAGCAGAACTGTTTCCTGGTTTAAAATGACATATGTGATCACCCTCGCCCCGCCTGATTTTCCCTTATTTGTTCCGGTTATAGGTATTCTTATTTTATAAAAATCATGCCCCAGTTGTGTGCCAGCAGTCGGATCGATAGCTAAATCCGCAATTAATTTAGCGATATCGGCCTTTATGCCTATATGTTTTTTGCAATTCTTTTTGCTTCACTTGCAAATTCGGAAGCTATAATAACTTTATAGCTCATTTAGGAATTCATTTGCGTCCTGAAGTTCAATCTTACCTTCTTTGTAAAGCCTGATCTCTTCGGCTGATTTTTTCAGGCGATCATAAATTACTTGTTCCGATTTATTTAACGGCCTGTTAGCAATATCATCATCCCGCTTTACATCGTAATCCAAACCAAAGGCATCCAGCACGGCTTTAATAGCTTTTTCGGTTTTTTTATTATCAATATTTACTATGAACGTAGTCATTATTGCAAAAATACGATATTCATTAAATACCGAACAACATTTATCTTCTAAAAAAATCGGCGGGCTATAAACCCGCCGATCCAAAGAAATTTTCGTTCTTTATATTGTTTAAAAACCTTCGTCTACAGTAAGTAAACCTGCTTTTTTAGCCGCCTCTGCGGATGTTGTTTTCTTTTGTTTGTACTTTTCAATTTGCTTGCGCAGGCTTTCAACAGCCAAATCAGTAGCCTCTTCAAAAGTTTTGCATTGCTCTTTGGCAAATATCTGGTTGCCCGGCAACTCCAGTTTAATCTCCGTTATCTTATTGGCTTCGTCTTCAACGTTCTCCAACTTCAAATACACTTCACCGCTAATAATGTGATCATAGAAGGTATCAAGCTTATCAGCTTTCTTCTGGATAAAATCCAGTAATTTTTTGTCTGCATTAAAACGGATTGATTGCACTGTAATTTTCATGATTCCTCCTTTTGTTTATGCCTTTGGATGGGCTTGTTTGTAAATAGATTTTAACCTTTCGACAGAATTGTGTGTATAAATTTGGGTAGCACTGAGGTTAGCATGCCCCAAAAGTTCTTTAATGGCGTTTAAATCCGCTCCCCTGTTTAAGAGGCTTGTCGCGAATGTGTGCCGCAATACATGCGGGCTCTTTTTATCCTGGGTTGATATATAAGAAAGATACTTATGCACGGTATTATATATGAGCTTCGCGTAAGCATCGGCTCCTTTGTCTGTAACGATCAACGTTAAGGAATTGTTGCAAAAATGTTCATTTTTCTTTAAGTCGAGATAAGTTGCCAGCAACAATTGCAGTTCATTATTCACCGGGATTATACGTTCCTTGTTTCTTTTTCCCAAAACTTTAACTGTTCCTTCATAAATGCTGATATCCGTTTCTTTTACGCCAAGTAATTCGGAAAGCCTCATCCCTGTTCCAAATAGCATTTCGATTATCAGCTTATCGCGCACACCCATAAAATCGTTGCCGAAAACTTCATTTTCATCCAGCATTTGCGTAAGCCTGGCATCTTCCACAATTACGGGTAAGTTTTTGGGTATTTTTGGGGTGTTGATTTTTGAAGCAGGATTAACCTGGATAGCACCTTCCTGCAGCAAAAATTTAAAATATTTTCGCAATGTTGCAATCTTGCGGTTAATAGAACGGGCTATAATATTTTCGTTCATTAGCTCTACCATCCAATTGCGGATATGATAATGCGTAATTTGAGAGGGATGTGTTATTTCGGGCGCTGGCGGCGGGGTCTTCTTCTCCGGGTTGTTGAGAAAGGAAACAAACTGCTCAAGGTCTGACTGATAGGCGGATACAGTATGTGGGGAATACCGTTTTTCGAATTTAATATACCGTATAAACCGCTCTAAAAACATAAAAACTGTTTGCAAATCCGAATGAGGAAATTACAAACAGTTTTTTAAATTAAAAAGAAAATCTTAAAATTCTTTATTTTATTTCATCTTTTAAATCATTAATCAATTGCTTATTAAAAATAGTAACACCTCGGGTGTTAAGATGATTAAAATTGTAAAACATTGCTGTATCTGCGCAGATAGTATCCTTTGAATAGTTTAAATATTTTAGTTTATATACGGCAGACAAGTTTTGATAAAAATTCATTATTTCACTGCGGTTAACTATCATGTTTTGAAAGATGTCGGTAGTCGGCGGATATACGAGAATTAAATCTATGTTTTCTTTTTTACAAGTTCTTATTAAATCAATAAAGTCAGCATTGGCAACAGGATCAATCTGAGCTGTTATGCCATTCGGATATTTCTTTTTAATCGCTGTTAAATCTTTATTGTCCCAATACGCGTTTGTTGATAAAAACCCTTTATATTTATTATTTCCCTTTTGATGCTTGCTGAAAAAACTGATTAACCCGGTTTCCAACGTCCCTGTATTATGACAGTATTTATACAGGGGAATATAAAAATCCAAATAGCTTAAATAGCTGTGGCCGCCAAAGGTTTTAATATAGTCCCGGTTCAAATAGGGTATAAATTGTATATAATGAAATTCTATCTGTGGATTTGATAACTCATTAAGTGCAATTATCTGGATTACAAATTTGGGTTTGCTGTTATACTTCAAATAAGTGTCAAATCTCCATTTTTGCATCGGGAAGTCGTGCCCGTCCATACCCAAATTATAGGTAGAAAGCTTAAAATTCTGTTCAAATTCTTTGGGTGAAACCTGCTTCCATGCCTTCGAAGACCCTAATACGATAATATCTGCATTTATTCGGGATTCAGTAATATCGTTCCATTCTTTATAGTCGATAGAAAAGTCTGACTTTTTTAAGCCTGTATCCGCTACCCATTGCAAAGAGTAGGCTAAAACCAGGCAAATACATATAAAAACAGCCAGTCGTGTTAAAAAAAATTTCATCTGTATCAATTTAAAAACCTAAAATTGAAAATATATAAACCTGGGGCCGTTAAATACCCCCAGCAATAGTATCAGGAAAACAGTAAAGATTATGGCCCCCCAACGTACAGCAATATTTTGAGATGTAAAAAAATTGAATTTTTGGGGCAGGTATTCCATTTTATATTCTACCAAAAACAATATTGCTATAGGTATGAGGGAGTGTATTAAACTGTATATCCCCGCCCCGTAGAAAGGTTTTGCTCCAAAGCTTTTTAATTTACTGATAAGGATAAACGCATCGGTAACCGAGTTGGCCCTGAAAAATATCCATGTAAATGTTACCAAAGCAAGTGTGAACAAGATATTGCCGACGCCAGTTAGAGCTGTAACTATGCCTTTTTCAGGTAATTTGGGCAAATAGGGCTTGATGATTAAATATAATGCCATGTACAACCCATGCAGAAGGCCCCAAATAACATATGTGTAATTGGCGCCATGCCATATTCCGCTCAATAAAAAAACAATAAACAAGTTCATGTACCGCCTTCCGGCTCGTACTTTGTTTCCCCCTAATGGAATATACAGATAATCCCGGAACCAGGTTGACAGGGAGATGTGCCATCGCCTCCAAAATTCCTGTATGTTGGCAGCAAAATAAGGCCGGTTAAAATTTTTCATCAGGTCGAAACCCATGGTTTTGGCGCAACCTATCGCTATGTCTGAATATCCCGAAAAGTCGCAGTAAATTTGTATAGCGAAGAAAATGGAGGCTATCACAATTTCTGTCCCGTTATGCAATTTAGGGTGATTATAAACATGGTTCACATATATAGCTAACCTGTCGGCGATTACAAGCTTTTTAAAATATCCCCATAGCATCATTTTTAGCCCCGACACCATTAAATCATAATTAAACGGGTGTTTTGTGTGAATTTGGGGTAAAATATTTTGCGGCCTTTCGATAGGGCCTGCCACCAGCTGCGGATAAAACATCACATACAAACTGTAAACTCCAAAGTGTTTTTCAGCTTTCTGGTTGCCCCGGTATACCTCAATGGTATAACTCATAGCCTGAAAAGTATGGAACGATAAACCAATAGGTAATAATATGCTGAGATAAGGGATAGGGTCGTGATAATTCAACTTCTGAAGCAGGATATCAATATTCAGGTTAATAAAGTTGAAGTATTTAAAGATGGCCAAAACGCCAATATTAGCAACAAGACTGGCCGCTAAAAGCACTTTCCGGTGATGGGGTTCTTTTGCCCTTTCTATAAATATACCAGCGAAATAATCTATAACTATGGTGAACCCAAGTATTAAAATGTAAATGGGCACAAAGGCCATATAAAAATAACAACTCGCAGCTAACAGGAGCAACCATCTAAATTTATAAGGACAGGCAAAATATAATGATGTAACTATTATGTAAAAAACTAGAAATTCTATAGAATTAAATAACATACGTTTTTAGACGAAAAAAAATTGGCGGCTTAAAATAACAAAAAGTTAATAATTATATAAATTTGACAGGAGAAAATAGCAGTGCGGGGCCGGCCGCCGCGAATAGGTAAGAATTAGAATTTCCTTTGGGTTTGGATGGTCTGCACCCCATAAAAAAGAAAGACTACTTATAAATCCGCATTGTGGATTTACAAATAGTCTTTTATATGAGGAGAAAAACTTAAAATGCCCTTACGGGGAATTAAACAGTTGTTTCCAGGTTCATGTTTTGTTTGTAGATGGCGTGTTTAACCACGTGACGGCGGGTAACAGATTTCTTTTCGAATGCCTGACGCGTACGGAGTTCTCTTAGAACACCTGTTTTTTCAAATTTCTTTTTGAAGCGTTTCAACGCTTTGTCTAATGATTCGCCGTCTTTTACGTTAATAATGATCATATATCCCAAATACCTCCTTTCAGGGAAGGCAAAGGTAGGGGATTTATTTGGATAATAAAAAATGTATTTAAAAATATCGTACACCGGATGTCGAATTTTGAATGATGCAGTGAATAAAGAACCCGTCGTAGAGCCGCGATGCATCGCGGCTCTACCAAATTGTACATCCGAAATTCATTATTCGATATTATTTATTGCATTATCGTATATCGACTTCATTAGGCCGTATCATATTGCTTATGTCCGGTCGTAACATAAATTCACGCCGCCAGAATCTTATGAAAAGCTGATCATTGCTAATTTTACTAATTCTTTTTTCGAAACCTAACTCTTCTAAAAAGCATTTTCTTACTGGCCTCTAACCTTTCCCGTAGATATAAAAACTGTTGCAAATACATCTTAACTTTTTTAGCCGGATGAAAATAAATGATATGAGGAACCGGGATATTCTCTTCTATAATGTCATAAATGGGTGCGCATTTGAAATAGAACAGCAGTTCGGAACAAACCCGCGCTTTACTTGCGCTGTTGCCAATTATAATTTCATAAGAAGTATCATTTGGTATACCAAATCTGACATATGCGCCGGCCAAAAAGGCTAACTTTTCGTTATCATTCCTGAAAATGTTTTTTCTTAAAATGCCTGCACCAACAGGATTTGTATTGGTTCGCCCGAAATTGTAGTAGGCATCGAATTTTTGAGTCAGTGAAGCGGAAATTATACTTGCGCCGTACATATGAAATTCAGCAATAGTATCTCTTTTGATTTTATATGAAGAAGTGGGATAATCTTTTCTCAAAAGTGAGTCGACAGCGACTTCAAGCGGGATTTCCGTTATGTCATATCTGTCGAGATAATTTTTTAACTCGGGATCGGGTTCCCGCCCCATATAATCATTTAATGTTCCTAAAATAAAGTATTCTCTTTCGATCTTACTTAACTTTTGCCCAAATGAACCTTGGCAAACTAACGTTAAAAAAAATGCAATAAGTAGTTTAGGCAGCTTCATGGTATAAATATAGGCAAAGTTTAAATTAATAAACCACTCACCTAATCAACCATTCACAATCTATTGTACTTACGTTTAGGATGCCGGCTGGTATGAAAAATATGTAATACGTAAACAACATTCTCTTTTTTCACAAACCAGTAAACTATAATATATGGAAATTTCTTAACAACGAATTCCCTGGTATTTCCTTTCCTGTTTTTATATGCTTCCGGGTTTTTCGAAATTGAAATTAAAGCGTTGTCAATTGTTTCCGTAAAACGCACACCTAATCCAACGGATTGTTCTTCGTACCAATTAAAAGATTCCCTAACCTCCTTTTCGGCTGCCGCTGAAAAGGAAAAACTAATGTTCATCTTTTTTAAACCGGGATAATAAATCTTTCTTTAAGTCATCCCATGAAATACCACGGTCTTTCCCGCTTCTTAATTCAGCCGAACGCCTGTCAAGTTCAGCCATCATCTCTTCATCATTCCACCATTCATAGCGTTCGGTATTTTCGGCAGCTTCTTTCGCCAGGAACTCCCGTTGCGCTTTGGTAAAGCCGTCTTCATCAACCTGCTCGGTTTCCCGAAATTCTTTTAAAACGGCAATTATCTTACCTTCATAAGCTGCCCTTAACGATGGGGAACTATTATTCCACGCTTTTGCCGATGCTTCGTCAACGTCCAATATAATGGTCTCCATAATTCTTAAATTACGTTATTAACAAAAATACGTGATATAATCCTTGTGAACAAACGGTTACTTCGAAAAAGAAAATTCAAAATCAATCTTAAAATGATATATTAGTCTGGTACACATGCGTTGTCGTTCCCTCAATTATTTATTCCGGTAATATTATCAGCACAATGAAAGTAGAAGTAATCAACCAACCCTTCAGTTTAAACATTCACGGTTTTTCCGGTATTGCCATCAATAAAGATTATGCCGGGACTGCTTTTAAGCTTATGGATAAAATGTGGCAGGCAGTTAAGTCAAATGGCTTAAAACATAAAGGCTTAAACATTTGGGTTTACGAAACAGGTGAAAAAGTATTTGCCGGGGTTGAGCTTTACGATACCCCCATACAGGATACCGGGCTCGAACAAAAAAGTATTTCGCTGACAAAGTATGCTTATTACAAACACATAGGCCCTTACAAGCAGATAAAACAGGCCGGCCAAAACATGAGAAACGAATTGAAGCGGATGGGTCTTAAAACCACTGACCCTTATATTGAAATATATGGGCATTGGACGGCTGATGAAACTAAACTGGAGACGGAGCTTTTGATGGCCTTTGAGTAAACGCATATTATCAATAATTCTGTAGCGGTTCAGATTTGTCAACTTTTAAAAAGTTGACAAATCTTGTGGGTTCCAATTTCCAACAAAGGCATCGGAGGTAAACATACCACGCCTGGCACCAGCAATACGTAGTTTTACCTATAATTTTTTTTAATTCCTGAAATACTTAAATTAAGTATTTTTTTATATATATATTTATAAACTATATAATTATATGTATCCATTTTAACCCAATAAATGCCACACTATACAGACTCAGACGTTATATCGCTTCAAAAAATAAGTATTCTTCCCAAATATTGGGAAAGCTTAAAACCGCAGAACAACGTGCCCGGCGCTATAGAGGAAAGCTGGAGATTAAAGATGGCTTTTATGGATGAAATATCTGTACAAAACAATGTTGTGGTTTTTTTATGGAATTCATTTACCAACCGTTTTTTATATGTGAGTGATAAGCTTAAGGTTTTATCCTATTATGACCCTGCCATGTTTATCGTCGAAAACGGGGTTGAAAAACTGCTTTCATTGATCCATCCAAACCATTTACAGGCGGCGTTACAGTTAATTCAGCAGTTAGTAGTAAATTACTGTGCAGATAACAATAAAGCGGATTTTAAAAATGTTAAGATTTCCCTTAATTATATGTTTAAAAACGGGCTGGGGGAATACCTGCAAATTTTGCACCGCCCGGTTATATTAGAGGTTGATGAAAATAACAAACCTACACTCGTCCTCAACATTACCCACCATGTTGATCATATAAAAAGGGATGATTCAATAGGCGGCATAATTATAACCGGGGATGAAAATTTCATTTTTGACTACGACCTGGAAGAAAAGTGTATTGAACCGCCGAAAAAAATATCCGACCAGGAAATGAAAATATTGCAATTGCTCGGCAAAGGTTTGGACACCAGGGAAATTGCAGATAAGCTTTTTATTAGCCCTCACACTGTCGACACCCACCGACGGAACATCATAAAAAAAACCAGTTGCATGGATACCACAGGTGTGGTTGCTTTTGCAAAATTGGTTGGCTTGATTTCTTAAAGTCAACTTTCTTTCGTTTTCAATCCATTTATCTATTCCTATGTGCCGGAACGTGGTAAGCTTGCATTTACCATGTTTACGTTCTGCTGCATCATAGTACAGGCATAATTAATTCAATTAAAAGAATCCAAATACGCTGGTTCTTTTTAAGCTAAAAGACCATACCAGACCAAATTCTCTAAAATCGTATCCCTGCTTTTGTGTGCCTTATATCATAAAAATTCGCCAAATAAGTACGCTCTAACTTACGCTTCCTTACCAGTTAAGCCCGACTGGACAACATACTCAAATTGAGTATTTTGACCTAATACTCAATTTAAGTATTGATGTGGCTGATTTACAACAAGATATTTACAGAAGTAAAACTTATAACAGCTTAAATATTTCACGACCAACTTAATACTTAATCATCAAATCAATGTTAAAAACAATTTATTTTTTGGCCATTATAATAACAATGGCCATCCAATCGGCAAAAGCCCAAAGCTCAGTTTTGGACCTGGGCGTCAGGCTGCAAAAAGATGTGGGCCTGTATTCTGAAAACGGTATATCCGTAAACTATTCAAATCAAAACCTGATGCCCGACAGGCTGTATTTTGGCTTCAGCTATTTTACCAGCCGCTTAGGCACAGCGTTTAATTCGAACGCCATAAAGCAGGATAACTTTTTACTTTCTGCTTCTTATTATTTCAGGCGTAACCGAATTCTCCGGCCCTTTGTAAGGCTCAATGCAGGATATTTTGATGCTGATTATGGCAGCGCGATATTTAATGTACTTCCCGGCAATACCTATTTGCTATCGCCGGAAGGCGGATTAAGCTTTCAAACTCATTTACCATTAAAAATAGCTGTGTCTTTTGGCTATAATGTTAATACCAGCAACGGCTTAAACAATGTGCCCGGTACTATTTATCCATTTTTCTATCAACTCACTTTATCATGGAACATCTTAAAATACAAAAAATGAAAACTACAATACTTATCGCAATTATGATACTGCTGCTTGCAGGTATGATGATGGTGCTGCCTGGTTGCAGCAAAACCCCTGTAGTCCCCGCCGGTGAATTAGGCGGCGGCGTAATTATGGACCCCTCGCTCACCGATCCGGCAGCATACCGTATATCGGTGTCACAACCAAACCCTACAGCGGCACAAGCACAAGTGCCGGTGATTATTTGCAGCCATGGCTATAGCGCCTCTACTTTTGAGTGGAACGAATTCAGGACATGGTCTGACAGCACAAGCAAGTATTATATAGACCAGGTTTTGCTGGCAGGGCACGGCACTACTTATGCCGCGTTCAAGGCATCGACCTGGCACGACTGGGAATCAACTATAGTGGATGAATACAACTTACTTGTTAGCGAGGGCTATAAAAACATTGATTTTGCCGCAAGTTCCACAAGCTGTACGCTGATGCTGGATATTATTCATAACGGGTTATTTAACAATGCCAATACCACGGTCCATATTTTTCTTGTCGATCCAATAGTCATCCCTTCAGATAAGCTCCTCTCGGTGGTTGGCATCGTCGGGCCCATGCTTGGATATGTGACTGCCGACAACGCACCGGGTGAAGATGTTTATTATTATCACTACCGTCCGCAGGAAACCCTGCAGCAGTTAGAGAATGTTTTGACGACCGTCCGCGGTGAGCTCCAGGACGGGATAACGTTACCGAAAAATGTTTACCTAAAAGTATATAAATCTATAAAGGACCCGAGCGCCGACCCGGTTAGCGCAGTGCTGGTGTATAATGGCGTTAAAACATACGATGGCGGAAAGATAGACATTAATATGATCAACTCCGATATACATGTTTTTACGCGCTTAAACCTCGTGCCCAACGTCACCCCGCTTGACCGGCAAAATCAGGTTTATGCCTTCGGGGATATTACGACAAGGATATTTCAGTAAATGCGTAACCGTTAAATCAATTTAAAATGAAAAAGCCATCACGTTGCAAAGTTTTCATGATCACATCCTTTATATTCTTCATCTGTTTTACCGGGTGCAAAAAGGATAAAGTTTTAATTCCTTTTTATCCGCTGCCTGCGGATGGTTTGGCCTACATACAATTTAACACGGGAAAATATTTCATTTACAAAGATTCGGCAGCCAATAAAATTGATTCTGTCATAGTAACTGAAAGTTTACTTTCCGGGACTTCTGGCATTTCCGGACCAAGTTTCGTTCACGACTATACAAGCCAACAATACACACTTGTACTTACTGAAGCTGCACCTGTACCGGGCCTGGTATGGTTAAGCGGCACCGCGCCGGGCAATTCGATTGAAGCAATTAATTTGGCTGCCCCTGACGGTCATTTTATATTTCAATACTTTACTTCTAATCCGGCAGTCCCCGGTATTATTCCAACAATACCTATTCCATTAATGGTTGTTGAAGGGAAAACTTATACAAATATTGTTCTTACTTTAAGCTCCGGGCCAGGGGGCAGCAGCTACTTCTATTATTACTGGGCAAAAGGTTTGGGCCTTATTAAGCGCATTGAAACTCAAACCGGCGGGCCCGTTACCAATACCTATACCCTGTTAAGGAATAATTGAATAAGGATATTATAATAAACAAATCATGAAAAGAAAAATAATGATCGCGGTTATCATGCTTGTGCTGACTGTGGCTTTTGATAAAGGTTTCGGCCAGGGCATGCAAAGCGACACCGCGAAGATGCCAAATAGTTACTGGGGCTCTTTAGGCCTCGGCGAAACTTCTTTGGGGTTTTTTACCGGCAGGGCAGATGCCAACGCAGAACTTTCAGACGGGTACCTGATAGCCGGAAGTGCACAAGTTGAATCAAGTTCGGTTTTTGGTGGTACAGAGGTAGACTCGTATGATATATTGTTTGGAAAAATATTTAAACAAGGAATTTCAATGTTTACCCTGTCTGCAGGGCTTGGCCTTGTAAATGTTACTACAAAGAGTTCCACCCTTTTTTCAACTGCACCTCAGGTAACGACAAGTCAAACCGGTATCGGGTTACCAATCGTAATTCAGGGTTATTTGGTAGCCGGCCAAACCTTCGGTTTTGGTGTCAGCGGTTTTCTTAATTTAAATACGGTTAAAACCACCGCAGGAGTAATGTTTAGCCTGGCAATTGGCCGTTTGGCAACCCATAAAAAGTAAGATAAAATTTACCGCTAAACCCTTTAAAATTAAAAAATGAAAAATACACTCACCTTAATCGTGCTCGCGTTCTGTTTTGCTCCTGGCCGGCTCCCGGCCCAAAACATAAACCGCGATTCATTAAAACGGAAAGCTTTCAACCGCGACTCCATTACCCGGGATTCTATAGCAGATGTTGCCCGGATAACTACCATCGCAAAAACTGATGGGAGAAGGCTGCGCCTTAGTACCGCACAAAGGCAGAAATTTAACGCGGACAAGAAAAACGTTGGCTCTGATTTACTTAAACCGAGGTTAAATACAGTATCAGACACCCTGCTACTGAGTGATTCTGTTTATGTAAAAGCGTTCCGTATGGCTGCTTACAATAAAGAATTAAAGTACCGCAAGCGAACCACGGGACATTATATTTTGGTTGGTGGGATTGTAGCCGCGTCTGCCGTTGCCGCGGTCCTTATTGCAGCTGTTATTGCCTTCGCTATTCATCCCAGAATTTAAATTCATTTATAGTTATAGCTGACGATCAGCGTTTTATCAACATTTAAAGTGATTCAAATCAAAAAAAAATGAAAAAAATAATTTTAAGCATAATTGCATTAACAGTTTTTGCAATCATGATCGTGCAATCCTGCAATAGCTCATCATCCAAACTGGATAAATTTATGGGGCAATGGAAAAGCACGGTCAAACCAGAAAAGGATGAGTGGCTTATAAAAAAGGAAGATGACGCCATTCTGATCATCTCGGAAAAGGATACCGTAGTTGCCAGGTACGACAAAAAAATTGACGCATTAAAGTGTTGGGTGTTTACCTCACAGAGCGTAATTACCTACAATGAAAAAACCGGCCATATTTTGCTCAATGACGGCAAAGACGGCGAATTAAAAAAAGTGAAGTAATTATTATCATGAAAAAATATTTAACGCTAACCATATTACTTTTTTGTTTTTCTTCAGGCAGCCTCCTGGCGCAAAACAAAAACCGGGATTCAATAAAGCGCGAAGCGTTTATTCCTGACCAGTTTAGACCCGATTCTACTATAAGGGATTCTCTTGTCCGGGATTCATTATCCCATATTGAGGACACCGATCATATGGGTAAACGAGACGGCCGAAGGTTGCGGCTCAGCAAAATTCAATGGCAAAAGTTTAATCACGACATGCGAAACGCAGGGTCCGATTTATTTAAACCCACATTGCATACCGTATCAGATACCCTGCTGTTAAAGGATTCTGTTTATGTACATGCGTTCAGAATTGCCGCGTATTACAAAGCTTTAAAAGACCAAGACCCGGGACGAACCGTGGGACATTACATTTTGATGGGCTCTGTCAAAGTGTTAATTGCCATCCCTTACTACACTTTAGCTTTTTTTTTCTGTCACAGTTGTTCATTTCCACCTCATTATGAAATGAATGGTAAAAAACATATTAAATGATATGAATGCTGCTAAAAAAATATTTCAAATCACTATAAAAATGAAAAATACACCTAAAATACTAATTGCTTTAAACTTTATTGCAATCATCGCAACACAATCATGCCTTAACACTTCATCCAAACTGGATAAATTTATGGGGGAATGGAAAAGCACAGACACCACAAAAAAGGATGATGTGTTTATAAAAAACCAGGATGACGCCATCCTGCTCATCGCAGGGAAAGACACGGTAGTTGCCCGGTACGATAAGAAAAGTGACGCTTTGAAACTTTTGGGATCGGGTGTTATTACTTATAACGAAAAAAACGGCCACCTGTTGGTCAATAACGGCAAGGACGGCGAAGCAATAAGGATAAAATAAATAGTTGTATAATTTACGCCGGGGATATTTTTTGAGAATCGTTTATTATAAACGACTTAAGCAATATGACACCCCCCCAAAAAAAACAATAAAAAAATGAAAAATACACCTAAAATACTGATTGCTTTAAACTTTATTGCAATTATCACTACGCAATCATGCCTTAACACTTCATCCAAACTGGATAAATTTTTGGGGAAATGGAAAAAATCAAACAACCCAGAAAAGGGTGAATGGCTTATAAAAAAAGAAGATCACGCCATCCTGCTTATTGGACCCGGGAAAGATACCGTAGTTGCCATGTACGACAAAAAAACTGATGCCTTAAAGTTTTGGGGGGTTATGTGGATGTCGCAGGGTGTTGTTACCTATAACAATAAAAACGGTCACCTGTTGCTGAATAACGGCAAGGACGGCGAAGCAACACGTGTAAAATAGTTAGTTATATAATTTACATAAAAGGACATTTTTTGAAAATTCATTAGCATCAACGACCTAAGCAATACGCCGCTTAAAAAACCATTAAAAAAAATGAAAAAAATAATTTCAATCACAATTGCATTAACGGTTTTTGCAATCATCACACAATCATGTGCTACATCGTACAACCTAAATAAATTTATGGGTGTTTGGAAAAGAATAGACAATCCCGAGAAGAAGGATACGGCAATTATAAAAAAAGAAAATAACGCAATTGTTGGCACTTTAGGCAAGGATACCTGCATCGGAATATACGTTAAGAAAAGGGATGTCGTAAAATTTTATGTTATGGGGCAAGCCGGCGTGGTTACTTATGATGAAAAAACCGGCCATATTTTATTGAATAAGGGCGAGGATGGTGTATTTCAAAGAATTAAATAATTGTCAAAATTAACTAAATTGGTATGAAAAAATCGTCAGCATTATTTATCATCTTTATTAGTTTCTGCCTGTTTGCAAAAGCGCAGGTATATCTGGGAGCTGGCGGTTACCCGAACGGTGCGGCAATGTCTACGGATTTGACGCTCGAAGCGCACGGCCGCCCCACAGCCTCAGATAAGTTCTATCTCGGCTTGCGGGGACAACTCGCGTTTGCCGATCATGCTGCTTACACCTCTATTTGCATTACCACCGACTATTACTTTTCACGGCCCGAAAATGGCTTCCGCATATTTGCCGGCGGCGGTTTTGGCGGCTTTAATGAACTTAGCGTGAGAAACGGCACAGCTAATAGCGATAACTTCTTTAATCTCAACAACGGCAACTTTGGCTTCTTCCCAAGGATCGGTATTGAAGCAGGGCGTTTTCGCCTTTCGGCAGAATACAATATTACAGGCGGCATTGATAATTATGCCGCTGTTAACCTGGGCTTCTTTTTCGGGCGCGGCAGAAGAAAATAATTTTAACGAACATGGTTTGGAAATTATCGGTAAATTACAATTCCATTAATTGATGATTATGAAAAGAATATTCATCGTCTTTTGTCTTTTTATTGAAGTGCTTTGTGTATCAAAAACAGTTGCGCAAAAGTCGGGAATTGACAGCCTCAACGCCAGGCTTTTAAATGCGGCCGACACGAACAAGGTAAAAATATTTATTCAAATTGGAGATGAGTATAAATTCAAAGATAATTATGAGAAAGCCTTGTCCAACTATTTGGATGGATTAAAACTCGCTGATTCGATTAAAAATAAAGAAAGTCTTTTTTTATCATTAAAGAAGTTAGCTCAATTTTATAATGGCTTAAACAAAAATGACCAGGCGCTTGAATTTGGTTTAAGGGCACAAAAAGTGGCAGAAGACGAGGGTAATAAGCAAAACATTTACGATATATTGGATTTAATAGGCGGCTTCATATATTTTAACGAGGGTAAATATGACAAGGCAACTCAGTATGGCCAAAGGATGATGAAAATAGTAGAGTCCCAGGGTGACAAGAAAAAAATCATTTATATGCAAATGTGGTTCGGTGATTTATATAGAGCGGAGGGAAAATCAGACTCGTCTATAGCAATTTACTCAAAAGCTGTGCATTACGCAAAAAAACTTGGCGATAAAGATTACTTGTATTCAAGCATAAATGGCATTGGTATGGCATACGGAGAAAAAAATCAGTTAAATAATGCGTTGAAATATTATCTCGAAGCATTTAAGGGAGCTGAAAAGGCGAACGTCAATACAAACAATTATGGATACAATGTTGCAAATACTTACTTTCAACTAAAGAACTATGCTAAAGCGTTAATTTACACCGATAAGTACATCTCGATTTGTAACAAGGCCGGGGACAATAGAGAGAAATCGTATGCCTATCGTTTACAAAAAGACATTTACGCCCGCACCAATAAATACAAAGAGGCTTATAATGCACTTGTTGAATATAATAAACTTTATTTTTTACTTCATTCGGATGATGTTCAAAATAAAATGAATTTATTACAGGCGGGGTTTAATGCTGAAAAAGAAACAAACACAATTGAATTTTTACAAAAGAGGGCATCGCTGCAGTCAAAATTAAAGAATGTACTGATTGGTGCGTCCTTATTGCTTTTGGTGATAGCGTTTTTGATAGCAAATAAATACCGTCTCGAAAAAAAATCGCAATTAGTCCTTTCTTCAAAAAATAACGAACTTAATAAAACCATTAACCAATTAAAAACTACCCAAACCCAACTCATACAATCCGAAAAAATGGCATCCCTCGGCGAACTGACGGCCGGGATAGCCCATGAGATACAAAATCCGCTAAACTTTGTAAATAATTTTTCCGAAGTGAACAAGGAAATGATTGTTGAATTAAAAGAAGAACTAAATGCCGGTAATGTTAACGGGGCTTTAACCATCGCAGATGATATACAACAAAACGAAGAAAAAATTAATCATCATGGTAAACGTGCCGATGCCATTGTAAAAGGTATGCTGCAGCATAGCAAAGCAAGCAGCGGCGTTAAAGAACCAACTAATATCAACGCGATTGCCGATGAGTATATGCGCCTGGCCTTTCATGGCCTCAGGGCAAAAGATAAAACTTTTAATAGTGAAATGATTGCCCGTTTTGATCCTAACCTTCCACAAATAAACGTAGTGCCCCAGGACATAGGAAGGATTATGCTCAACCTCTTTAACAATGCCTTTTATGCCGTAAACCAACGGCAAAAAACAGCCGGGCCAGGTTATAAGGGGGAAGTGACCGTAACAACTTATACAGAAAACGGTCAGGTTATAATTAAGGTAATGGACAATGGCATAGGAATCCCTGCTGCAATCAAAGACAAAATAATGCAGCCATTTTTTACTACCAAACCAACGGGCGAAGGTACAGGGCTTGGTCTTTCATTAACTTACGATATGGTTGTAAAGGGAAATGGGGGGAATATTATGGTTGATAGCGTAGAAGGCGGGCGTACGGAGTTTACTATCTCGCTGCCATTAAAACAGGTTTAATCATTTAAGATTTTTCATATTTTAAAAGTTGACAAATCTTTCGGATCGATTCAATAATCCGCCAGCACCACAAAATTATCACACACCGGCATAAGCCGCTCTTTCCCATTCAAAAACCCCAATCCAACCACAAAAGAAAAACCCGCAATTATGCCGCCCATTTCCTCTATAAGCTCGCTAGCTGCAAGTGCTGTACCTCCGGTTGCCAGCAGGTCATCATGGATCATGATATGGTCGCCTGGTTTAAATGCATCGGTATGCAACTCTATAACAGCAGTCCCGTATTCGAGGTCGTAAGTCTTTTGTTTTATGGTAAAGGGCAGCTTACCGGCTTTGCGTACGGGCACAAAAGGTACCCCTATCCGGTTTGCCAGGCTAAGGCCAAATAAAAAGCCCCTGCTTTCAATACCTGCTATGGCGTCAATACGAAAGCCCTTTAGTTTTTCCGCGAAAGCGTCCACAATATTATTGCATAAAACCGGGTCTTTTAATATAGGGGTTATATCTTTAAAAATAATCCCTGGTTTTGGGAAATCAGGTATATCACGTATGGCCGATTTAATTTGCTGCGCTATCATTTAAAAATCAAATAAGGTTCAATTTTACGCAAAATTACATCATCAAGTATCGCAATATTTTTCAATTCGGCTATCGAGGAATAACTCCCATGCTGGGCCCTGTATTCAATTACCGCGCTTCCCTGTTTATAACTGAGATAAGGAAATAAACGCAACTGGGCAAAAGAGATGTTGTTAATATCTATCTTTTTCACTAAAGTCTGGTCTACGGTAACTTCATCTTTAAGCTCTTTATATTTCAAGGAATCAACGCCATAAACTTCTTTTAGCTGTTCTTTATTGTAAAACCCGCCCAATCGCATCCGGTAACGGTAGATTCGAATGGCGAATGATGGCCCAATGCCCCTGATCTCCGTCAGTTTTGCCGAATCAGCGCTATTGAGTTCAATAATTTCACCCACTTTGGCTTTTCTTGAAACATAAACCTCTTTGGGAATAGTGATATACGGTTCCAGCCTTTTATAATCGGTATCGGTTAAGGCGTATATCTTTTTTACGTCTTCGTTATTATAAAACCTGCCGCCCTTTGCTTCATAATGTTTTATAATATTAGCCTGGTGTTCACTTAATCCCAATTGCTCCCATTGTTCAACCGATAATCCATTAGGGTTAAATGGAAACATAACAGGGTGTGGTATCCTTGTATCAGAACCGTAGTTAATTGGAAAAGAATTATTCTTGCGCTCCATTTTGCTTAATTGGGCTAACGTTTTATCAAAATCTTTAATATTTATTGTATTATCTTTGCGGAACAATTGATAAACGTAAGGCGCAGCCATTACCAGGGCAATTAAAATAACCAGTATCACCATGCCGTTCCATTCCCTTTTATTTATGGAAAGGTAACTTTTTATCCGGGCTTTCATCCAATAGGTTTATCATGTTAAATTAATTAAATTTCCTGATATTTGTGCCCTTTTTAAGGGTTTATTTTTATAAAGAATGAAAGTTATAACCACCGAAGAGTTTGCCAAAGCCACCAAACTGGATAAGTTGAAGATGCCGGGCCTGGCAGCCTTACTGATGGAAATAATGAAAATTAACCAGGTAAACGAACTGTTTGCCCAGGCGCAGCCAAAACAAGGCCCCGAATTTGTCGACGCTATTTTAGAAGGCTGTGGTATCGATATTGAATTCGACGAAAAAGAGCTCAAAAACATACCGGTGAGTGGTAGCTTTGTTGCCATTGCCAACCACCCATACGGTGGTATCGAGGGCATGGTGCTGCTTAAAATTTTATGTATGGTAAGGCCTGATTCAAAATTGATGGCCAATTTTTTGCTTAAAAAAATACCAAACCTCAGCGACTATTTTATAGCTGTAAACCCTTTTGAAAATGTAGAACACTCATCAAGTATAAGTGGTTTAAAAAATACACTGGAGTTGTTGGCGAATGGAACCCCTATTGGTATATTTCCTGCAGGTGAAGTGTCTACTTATAAAGTAGACAAGCAACAAATAACTGACCGGTTATGGCACCCTGTTGTAGGTAAAATCATCGCGAAGGCAAAAGTACCTGTTGTGCCCATTTACTTCCACGGCAACAATGGCTTGCTTTTTAATTTGCTTAGTTTGATACATCCAACACTGCGCACCGCTAAATTACCGTCGGAGTTATTTAATAAGCATGGGCATACCATAAAGCTCCGTATTGGTAAGCCTATTAATGTTGAAGATATTCCTGATTATACCAACAGCACAAAGTTGCTCAGCTTCTTAAGAGCGCGAACATACGCATTGGGGACCGGCCTGGAAAATGAAAAAAAAATATTTAAGCCCCGCAATATTTTTAAAATTAAAAAGCTGCCTGAAGCCATAGTGCCGGAAATAAGCCGGGCAATAATTGAAAAAGAAGTAGAACCTTTACGCGAAGAGTATAAGGTTTGGACCGAGAAAAACTATGAAGTTTTTATTGTACCAACCGCTTCAATTCCCAATATTATCCGTGAAATTGGAAGGCTAAGAGAGGTTACTTTCCGCGATATTGGGGAAGGAACCAACAAAGCATCAGATCTTGATGAATACGATATTTACTATCACCATCTTTTTATATGGGATTTTGTGGCAAAAATGATTGTCGGCGCATACCGTATTGGCCTGGGTGATGAAATATTTTACAGTATCGGTAAAAAAGGATTCTACATATCAGAATTGTTTAAGATAAAACCACAATTTAACCCGGTATTAAAAAGGAGTATTGAACTTGGCCGTTCGTGGATCCGCAAGGAGTACCAGCAAAAACCACTACCTCTTTTTTTACTATGGAAGGGTATATTAAAATATTTAATTGATAACCCACGGTACAATTACCTGATAGGCCCGGTAAGCATTAGTAATTCTTTTTCGAAATTTTCAAAGTCACTCATTGTTGATTATATATACCGTAACCATTTTGATCATGAAATGGCCCAGTTTGTAAAACCCCGGAAAAAATTCAAGGTCGACCTTTCGAGTATTGACACTGATTTATTAATGGGCGGAGAAGATACATTTAAAGGACTGGACAACCTAATTTCGGAAGTGGAAACCCGTAATATGAAAGTTCCGGTATTGCTTCGGCAGTATATCGCGTTAAACGCAAAAATAATCTGTTTTAATATCGACCCTAAATTTTCTGATTGCCTTGACGGGTTTTTAGTACTCGACCTCGAAAAAGTACCGCAGGATATATTGGAGAAATTGGGGAAGAATTTGTGATAAATTGGTTTTTTGAGTTGGCTGGTTGATTAAGTAAATGGCTTTCAAAAGGGAAAAGATATGTTTCTTGTAAGACTCCCAACTTGATCAAGTTTCACCAATTTATGGTAGCTTTTCTAACGTAAAGTATTGATTTACAACCAGGGTATCAACCGGATCGTTGTTAACAATAGATCCAAATATGATGGAAGCGTTTACCAGCCAATGCGTAGCATCGGTTCTTTTACCCTTTATTTCGCCTCCAATTGGCTTAGTGGCCAGGGTTGCACGACCACAACAAAGACAATCAGATTCCTGGGCTATTATTTGGCCTTCCGCTATCTGGTCCGAACCGATGTCGAAACTGTTGCTGCTCAGCAATGTTTTAAAATAAAACTGGCGTATCGTGCCGCATCCGCTTGCATTCGTACTATTAAACCAAAATACCCTGTAATTGCCCTGAACCGGCAATTTAATGTCAGTATAATCGGCATTATCGTAATAGCTATAATTGCAGCTAAAGTTTGCAGGGCAGTCGGTTAAAGCGCCATTAAGTACCACATTAGGACCAGTGTCCTTGCGGCAACCAAGCGCTACTACAAGCAGGGTAAAAATTGTAGCTTTAACGTTCATAACCTATAATACGATAGGTTTGGTATTCCCGCTACAATATTGAAAATTAAATTATTGTTGCGTAACACAACAAACACTAGCCTCCCTGGGGCTTTTTCCTGGTTCTTGATTCTCCGCTCATGCTCCTTTCAGTACCTGATTGAAAATTTCTTCAATATAAAATGTAGCAGCCATATCGGCCCGATCAGCAAAAACTTTAAATCATCAAAAAACGAAGGCTTTTTTCCTTCAATTTTATGACCGATAAACTGCCCGACCCAGGATAATACAAAAATAATCAAACACACCTCCCATAATGCAGGGCCGCCCGTTTTTTGCCAGGCACTTAACTCAATAATCCCATAGCTAAAGCCAAAAACTATAAGTAACATCAGGTACGACAATATAGGCGAGAGCTTGTAATAATAATAAACACTGAACGCGAGTAAAAAAGACGCCCAGTTAATAAAACCGTTATACCGGCCTAAGAAATTAATATAGGGAAAAGGGATTGTCCACACAAGTCCGAATAAACTAAACACAATAAGCGGCACACATATCCAATGGATGATTTTATTGGTGGGGTTTTGATGGCTTTCGGCGTATTTATCAAAATAAATATCCACAGGCCGTTTAGTTTCGGCTTTAGTTGAGGATTTTTTGTTTGAAGTACTTTGCAAACCAGAATTACTTATGAATAAAGTTAATTATAGCCAAAACAGAACCAATTATAGCCAAAAGCTGGATTAAGCCAACTGTATAAACAGTTTTATACATATTCGAACTAAGATCAGTTCTCAAACTTTCAATTCGGTCAATCAGGTCGACTTTAACACTATCAATTCGTTCAGTAAGGTCTATTTTAACGCCGTCAATTCGTTCAATAATATCTGTTTTATCTTTCTGCGTTAAAAAAAGCTCCTTGCTTAGTTGAAACTTTTCATCCTGCCGGTTGTCAATTTCGCCTAAAACATCAGAAATAAATGCAGCATCTTCACGTGAAAAATGATATTTGGTGAAAATTTCGGAGACCTTTGATTTTAAAGTAGCCTGCATTTATTTCTGTTTTTTAATTATACGATAAATGTAAACGTTTTATTCCTATTTAGCAAACGCAACCGATCTTGTTTCCCTGATCACCGTTACCTTAATCTGTCCCGGATAGGTCATTTCGGTTTGTATCCGGTTTGAAATATCTGCAGCCAGTATTTCCGACTGGGCATCGCTTATTTTTTCACTTTCAACAACAACCCGCAATTCCCGGCCCGCTTGTATAGCGAATGTTTTTTCGACACCTGGGTACGAAAGTGCCAGCTCCTCCAGTTCTTTTAACCGTTTAATATAGCTCTCAACCACTTCACGGCGGGCCCCTGGACGGGCGCCTGATATAGCGTCGCAAACCTGTATAATAGGCGACAACATTGAGGTCATTTCTATTTCATCGTGGTGGGCGCCTATCGCATTGCATACTTCCGGATGTTCTTTGTACTTTTCGGCTAGCTGCATACCCAAAATAGCGTGTGGCAGTTCCGGATTATCATCAGGCACTTTGCCGATATCATGGAGCAAGCCTGCACGTTTGGCAAGCTTTACATTTAAACCAAGTTCTGCCGCCATAGTAGCGCAAAAATTGGCTACTTCACGGGAGTGCTGCAATAAGTTTTGACCATAGGATGAACGGTAACGCATACGGCCAACCATCCGGATCAATTCGGGATGGAGCCCGTTTATACCGAGGTCGATAACAGTACGCTCTCCAATTTCAACAATCTCCTCTTCGATCTGTTTCTTTGTTTTGGCAACTACCTCTTCAATACGTGCCGGGTGGATACGGCCGTCGGTTACCAGGCGGTGCATTGCAAGGCGCGCAATTTCGCGCCGTACCGGGTCAAAGCCCGAAAGAATGATAGCTTCCGGCGTATCATCCACAATAATCTCTATGCCGGTAGCTGCTTCGAGCGCACGGATATTTCTTCCTTCCCGGCCAATAATCCGTCCTTTTATTTCATCATTTTCAATGTTAAAAATCGAAACGGTGTTTTCTATCGCGCTTTCGGTAGCAGTACGCTGGATAGTTTGAATAACTATTTTTTTCGCTTCCTTTGTCGCCGTAAGTTTGGCTTCATCTACGATATCTTTAATCTGTATCATTGCCTTACTACGCGCTTCTTCCCGTAAGGTATCCACCAATTGGTTTTTTGCATCCTCTGCCGACAGGCCCGCTATGGTTTCCAGTTGCTGCACATGCTGATTTTTCAGGTGTTCAACTTCCTCCTGTTTTTTTACAACAATATCCGTTTGCTTTTCGAGGTTTTTACGGGTATTATCCAGTTCATTTTCCTTACGGTTCATATTCTCCAAACGTGAATTAAGCGATTGTTCCTTTTGCTTCACCACATTTTCGCGCTGGTTAATCGTATTATTCTTTGCATTTATCTCCTGCTCATGCTCGGCTTTCATCTGCAAAAACTTCTCTTTTGCTTCGAGTAGTTTGTTCTTTTTTAAGATTTCCGCATTTACTTCTGCGTCTTTTAAAATCTTTTTTACTTTATTTTGCGCTGATATTTCCTGTTCCTTAAACAGCTTTCTCAGTAAAAATCGCCCGATCAAAAATCCGGGGAGCCCTCCTATCAATACACCGATGATAAGGTATAATATTGTTGTACTCATGTCTATAAATTGGTATTAATAAAAAAACCGCAACTAAATTTCTAAGTGTCATGTATTGAAAAACTTCTTTTCGGATATGGAATCACAGGTTACCGTTAACTAAAACGATTAACGCATGCCTCTTTGATCCTCAGATATTGAAGCGTTAAGTTTTTAATAGTGAAACTTAAAATTTAACCGCGGTTAAACCTTAAATGCTCTTAATATTTTAAAGAACGTTATTGCTTTGAAAAAAATTCTGATAACAGATAATCCAATTGATAAACCTTGTCTGCTACCTCTGTATCTTCTACAGAAACTTTCTGATCTGCTTTTAATGTGGACGTTGCGTAATGCAAAACACACATAGCAAGCAAGTCTTGTTTATCCCTCACTGCGTAATTTTCCTGATATTCTTTTATCCGGTCGTTAATTAGTTTGGCCGCCCTGCGTATTATTTCTTCCTCTTCCATGTTTACCTTTAAGGGGTAAACCCTGTCAGCAATATTTATTTTTATTGAGATTTCTCCCATCTGAGCTTTTCACTTTTTGCATCACTTTTTCAGCAATACAATACACTTATCTATTTCTTGCACAAATTCGTTAATTTTTTGCTTTATGTCAAGACTTTTTTCATTTGTTTCTGAAAAAGATTTAGCGAGCTTCAATACACGAAGCTTTTCTTCAAGTTCTTTTGTCCTATTCCTGCTCACATTTAATGCCGTATTCAGCGTTTCACTCTCTAATTTTAACAAATCATTTTCTTCCTGCAAAGCAGTGCACAGCTCAATTAAGTGCTCTGTTTTTTCTACAATTTTGGTTAATTGTTCTGCTGTGGAAGCCATTTTGTTAATTAAATAGCGAATTAGTGAGTTGGTGAATTAGTGATTTAAATAAATAGTCTGAAAAATATACTGAGATAAACATTCGCTCAATCATTAATTCACTAATTCAATAATTATTTTCTTATCTCTGCTCCCGCTTCTTTCCCTAAGTTATACATAATTTTCTGCATAACCGAATCTATGGCTTTATCGGTAAGGGTTTTTTCATTATCCTGCAAAATAAAACTTAGGGCATATGATTTTTTTCCTTCCGGAAGCCTCTCCCCTTCATAAACATCAAACACATCAACTTCCTGTAAAAGCTTACGTTCGGTCTTATGAGCAATCTGTCGTAGCTGTTCAAAGGTTACAGATTTATCGATCAGCATTGATAAATCACGCTTCACCGATGGAAATTTAGAAACGTCTTCGTGAACAATAGTGTTTTTCCGGGCTATGGTAAGGATCATATCAAAATTAAAATCAGCATAAAAAACTTCTTGTTCTATTCCGGTTTTTTTTAAAGCCTGTGATGCCGCGGCGCCAAAAACAACCAGATGCTTTTTATTCCACAAGTATTGCAAACCGTAAGCGAACTCATTGTTCTGAGCATCTTCTGTCGTAATATCCTTTATTTTCAACCGGGATATTACGCCATCAACAATGGCCTTCAAATGGTAGAAGGAAACCAGTTCCGCCTTCTGGTTCCACCGTCCGACCTGGCTTTCACCGGTTAAAAATATCGCAAACCGTTGACTTTCTTTATACTTCTCACCGTCAAGTTCATAAACTTTACCAAATTCGTACAGTTTTAGGTCAGTATTGCGCCGGTTTAAATTATAGGAGACCGCCTCCAAACCCGAATACAGCATGCTTTGCCGCATAACGTTAAGGTCATTACTTAACGGGTTTAAAATTTTAACAGCCTTGTCAATGTCTGATGAATACGCAGATTTTGTAAGGGAGTTCGACATAATCTCGTTAAACCCATTTGCGGTAAGAACGTCCGACAAAGCATTTTGCACGCTATCTTTTTCCGGCCTTACCGAATTATTAAGTGACGCTCTGACCTGGCTTGGAATTTCGATATTGTTATACCCGTAAATACGCAGAATTTCTTCCACAACGTCCACTTCGCGGGTGATATCAACCCGGTAGGGAGGTACCTGTAATGAAAGGCCCTCGCCGGTTTCCCCGGCAATCTCAATATCCAAGGCTGTTAAAATGGCTTTTATTTCGCCATGGGGGATTTCTTTGCCAATAAGCCGGTGAATGTTCTTATAGGTAACGTCAATTGCAAAAGGCGCCACGGGATCGGGGTAATGATCAGAAATGTCGCTTGAAATTAAACCACCGGCTACTTCCTGAATA
>Ga0302186_10000604_pt1 | contig 31827 bp, 12 predicted proteins | sample II_Bog_E1_2_FD_198782 | JGI IMG/M metagenome (GOLD analysis project Ga0302186, IMG submission 198782) | Peat permafrost microbial communities from Stordalen Mire near Abisko, Sweden - II_Bog_E1_1 | ecosystem: Environmental > Terrestrial > Soil > Wetlands > Peat | place: Sweden: Abisko... | reverse complement strand
TATTTTAATTAAATGTATTTATAATTAATTGGGTTAATAATTGCTGAATGCTAAAAGCTCTGAGAAGGACAACAATTTGCTTCTTCTCTAAGTTATCAAAGGAGTCTATCATGAAAAGCAACTATGATCAGTTGATCGGCATGATCGTTAAACAATATGTAAATTACGTATCAACTTAGAGTCATAAAGAAGATAAAAATAGCAATTCTATTTGTCTACAAGAAATACAACATCGCTTTAACGTCATCAGTAAGGGAGATTGGGTGCTAGATATCGGGGCTGGACCCAATTTCTATTGGACAGATATGGCAATGGGCATGGCTGAAAATTAAAATTACTCTCATAAAGTGATCTCCAATGACGTTCTTTAATTTTCTAAAACTCGTGCTAATCACTCCTACGTTAAAGGAAATTTTCTTGAATAACAAGTGCGAACAAACATTGCTCTTGAGTTAAACTCCCGCAAATTTAACACTATTCTCATTGATGTATCGCCTGAATTCACTGGAGATTTGCAGAAAGACGGATATTAAATAAACCAAATTATTTACGAGGCTATGTACTTTAGCAACCTTTTTTTGGAGAAAGGAGGAAATTTGGTTTGTAAGATACTCAACTGCGAGAGTAGTAAAATATTAGATGTAATGCTTTTCTTATTCAGGAGAGCGGAAAAATTTTCTTTCATGAAAGCTATAATTTTAAACCAGCAATTATTAGATAAAAATCACCAGTTTCCTTTTTCGTTATGAAGGGGTTTGCAATGAATTATCACCTTTAAGCGATGAAAGAGTTTTTGAATCGCTATAGAGGAAGTGCAAAAACCAAGACTGATATAGTTCGAGAGTATCAAAACAAATACAACTGGGATCCTGTGCAGTTGATCAGAAACAAAGCAAAAAACGATATTCTAATGTTAAAAATGTAAGGAAAATCTGAGAAGGATATCGAAAATATGTTCTCTCAAGATCCGTTTGTTAAGGTGAACTAAATTTTGAAACAGATTCGGATGATGGACAAATTTAAATAATAAAATAATCAAACTTAACTGGAGAAAACTGTGTATAAATTTACAGATGGCAAAATGTTTGCTCATTCTAATTAAGTCCCCACTACTAGAGAGGAGTGGATTGATTTTCTATAAAAAATCGAAGCCAAGATGAAGAGCAAAAATAATAAGAAAAAAGGAGTTGACAAGACAAAAATAAATTTATAGCCGCTTAAAGATAACGAAATCTATATGAAGGATCATATGTCAACTCCATAAGAATAGAAACCCCCTCTCTATATCGAGGCTGATCTCTAAGGAAAATACTAATAAGTTTACGAAAAATAGTTTATAGAGGAGTAAATCATCAAATTAAAAGAAACCTATCCTGAAAAGTCCTAAAAAATTGATAGTTGGAGAAAAAAACATGGAGAAGATAAACCTGTTAATCTATAAAAAATATTTGATTTGAAAAAGAAAGATGGTGCAGAGGAAGATATTCACGATCTGACTGAATCAATAAAAATTATTACTGACGAACAGTACAAGGCAATTGTTGATAAAGAAAGATACTATGAGGAGAGGGAGCTCAATATCGGTAAACTTCAAACAGGAAATCGTACTAAATTTAAAAATCGCTGAAAAAGCAAATTGATCATCAATATTTCTGCTGTGGGTCAAATTTAGTTAAAACTTTGAATTTTGGTTATGGTTGTGGAAGTGATAAAATAAGCAATAAAATGCTATTGTTGAAAATTTGAATTTATGTAACGGAAATTAATAAGGGATATTGTTTAGAAATGAAGACAATCAAAATCATTCATTTGAATAGAGAAGCCAAAAATGGATCTTCTGCTAGTTCTGCAATAATATTTGTTTTTGTTTAAACTGGAATTTCAATGCATTTGCCCTCCAGGTCCATCAGGTATCCCTTAAATATGAAAGAAGGAAATTTTCTGGCCAATTTATCAAAAGCTTATTGCATGTGTTTGCGGTGCAAGGCCTCTTCCTATTCTGGTGGCGAATTAGGATAAAACTTTTTGTAGGCCCCACAGTCTCTGTGATCAATGAAAATGACTTCTCTAAATTTGAGTCAAAATACCTTGAATGATGAAGTTCTTTTCCAATATGCATGTGACCCAATAGTGCTTATCCCCATTCCGGATATTTTTTTTGAGTAAATCCAAGGCTTGCTCCAGCCACCACATAAGTATCATAGCTATGATTCAATTTCAATTAATTGTCAACGAAATTAACAACGTCGTCAACAAGTCTGAAGTCCATACAATGTATAACAAAAGCCTCTGCATGATGACATTCCAGTTGCTGCTTAGCGGACAAGTGAACAGATCCGCTGCCCATTGACTATATATATCTTAATGATAGTTTTGAAATGATTAAAGAAGATGGATCTATTAAGTTTATTCAAAATAGCTTTCATTATTAATATTAAATAAAAATATATCAGTTAAGAAACATTTGTTCAATGGGAAAAAGCTGGATTAGATTATATAATATAATTAAAGAGATATTAATCGTAAATGTTTCTTCACCAATATATTAAATGTAATATCAAACCACTGAATTTTTTTAATTTTAATTGGTAATGAAGGCTTCAGTCAAGATAGATTCGTATAATTGTTGCCTTAGCCATGAATACATTTTATTTAATCGTAATTTTATTACTTTTGTTATTCAAATAATACTGAGGATAATTTGATGATTCATTACCTGATATATGAAATTAATTTAAAAATCAAATGAAAATAGAAAAACCTAAGTGGTGGGTATCTATAGCTAAAAAGTTATTTGTAAATAAAAATCGCCTTTCTCCTTTTCTGCAAATATTAGCTGAATGCGCGCAAGTTCTTCTTTACTTGCCCATCATCTACAATCTTCCACTTACAAATTCAATACTATCCACTTTTTCTAACATGTAACTAAACATCTTTATACTATTCATTATTCTTGTTTTGATAAAAATTCGCAGAGAAATTTCCCTCATCAAATTCTTTTATGTCATCATTCTAAATTTTTTGATTCAATCCTTGCAGATATCGAAAGATTCAGGTTATGCTATCTTACTAGTAATTCTGATAATCCTCATAGGAATCGATGTAGTCAGTAATATTTCTTTTGACTTTTACTCATAAAATGTCGGAGCTGAAAATCTTAACTTCATAAAAATAATAAATCCTATTGTCATAAGTTTTGGAGTCATTCATTCCACCTTATGGCAAACTTCGATAATTTTCCAAATTATTTCAATAAGTGCCTTTGTTCTTTTGTTTCTCCTTAAGAGAGCCTCGATGATGAAGAATAATAATGTCAAGGAATTAACGCTACGCTTCTATTTATGGATGGCATTTTGCCATATTTAAATCATGCTATCAATATGGATTAATATTCCTGCTTTAGCCGAATTGGTTGTCCCTTTGTTCATTTCACAATTGGTTTACTATTTCTATAGCAAAAGAAAGAGTTAAATAAAATTAGATGAACTTATCTCCCAAGAGAAATATCTTAAACTAGCTTTTGAAGTTTGTAAATATCTGCATGGAAAAACATATAGTGAAATCATGGAAATGGAAATGAATAATTTTTTAGGGGAAAATTTTCGATAATCTCTAAAGCCTTCTCAAAGAAGAGCATTAATATATGAAAAGCTTTCCGTATTATTAGCAAGAACAACTTCGTTTTAATCACTTCTTATTTCAGCTGAAATATATCTCTTCTGGAATCATCAACTCCTAAAGTCAAAGAATATAATTGAATCAATAAAAATGAAATTGAAGTTCTTTTCGTGGATGAACAGGATTCTTGTTTATAGAGTTTAATAAACTCTTTTGAGCCTATATCAGTAAAAGAATAAATAAATTCACTTCTTGCATTATCAATGTTACTATCAATGTGATGAATTCAGAAGTCTTCTTCTAAAAACTTCCATTGCCTATATTAATTTGTGGTAATACACCAGAAAACCTGAAATACAACCATAAAAACTAAGAACTCTCTCAGATAAACTTGTTTATTTATAACAATCAGTGAATAAATCTTTTGATTAAATTGAGGTTAAATGCGTAACTCTCAGCTTACTCTATGTTTCATATATTTTTGAAGTTGCTCGAGATATCACAAAAGGCAATAAAATCCTATAGGCGCTGGCTTTTAATGAAGATTTTGAATTAAATTTTTAACTTGATGAAAAAGTATTCTTGCGATTGAGTCTTGAAGAATCTCATCTCAAAATCCAGAAAATCGGACAGAATGTAAGCTCATTATTAGGATACAACCGAAAATAGTTATAGGGGCAAAAGAGTTAAATTTTTTTACCAGAATTTTATCGCAAAAATCATAAATAATATGTGGAGCTCCTTTTAATTTAGAGATTTTAAACCCTCTATCTGTTCAGCAAAAAAACAGTAGCAAAAAATAAATGGGGCTATTATGAAGAGTGCAACATCATTCTCAGACTTCATTATGATATTGGATAATAACTGCGGCTCGAAGGATATATTCAAATTAAAAAAAACAACAAATATTCTTGGAACAATTTCATTTTCGTTGCTGAAAATTAAGATATTATGGAATGCTCATAAAATCTTTCTGATTTAAATCCTATTCAGAATAAAGTTCACAAAATTGGGGAATATTTCAAATAACCAATTTCACTTTCTTAACCGCAGTTTCACAAGAGTCAAGAAAATGTGATATAATATCATCCTCTGGTAACTTTCATTGTTTAAAAACAAAAAGTTGTTTATTTTGTTCGCTCCATTTAATCTCCATCTGAAGTATCATAGGAGTAGGTCGCCCATTAAAAAATTATGAACATGCTAAATTCGATGAACCTTATACACTTCGAGTGGTAATTTATTAAAGAATATTATTTAAAACTTAAAGCCAGTTTGGAGAGCATATTTTCTATGGAGTATTTAATTTTGCTTGTGGTGAGCTTGATTCTCATGATTGGAATATTTGTCTGTGAATATGAATTTTTGTCGTCAATGAATTTCAAAAGCGCCAATAAATCATATGTCGTAAATACTTGCAATGAGCTATTAAACTTTTATAACGTTAGCTTGAAGTTGGGTATGGATATGAGTTACATTGACCTGAATTAACAATACGGATATTCAAATAATTTTACTAGCTACGATTTAGTTCAATAATCCCTTTCCTTGCAGACAGTTAATGAAGAATTAAAGCAATTCATCAATAATACCTATACTTTACCCTCCCTAGTGCCTGGAATTATTTATAAAAAACCTCTTTATGATATAATAGTATAATTTTTAGCTAACGCTTATATGGTTGAACAATTTAGCGATGATCCTTTTGTCGTGAACTCATCAATGACTCGAGCCCGGATATCATTTCAAACTATTTTTGTGAGTGCTTTAAATGATTACAGAACTAGCCTTTTAAACTCGTTTATTGGAATAGAAAGCAATAATAAAACTATTGACATTATTGCATTAGTAGTCCTAGTAATACTGCTTATTTTCTTATATTTGATAATTGTACGATTAGAACATAAAATGAGAGTCAATGAAAATGAAGTATTCAATGTCATTGGCTGTATTCGTGACCAGCAATAACTTATTGATTCAACTAAACAATTCATCTCTAAGATTACCAAAGAATAAATTAATTATCACAGACTGTAATTTTAAGATATAAGAATAACTAAAAAGAATGATTCCACTATCTTACCGGATATGACTGCTTCAGCACGAGAACAAGCTTCTATTTCAGAAATGTCACTCCGATAAATGTCAGGCCGCAATTTAATGGACGAATCTTTAAATAGATCAAGTATATTACAAACCCTTCAAACTAACCGAAATGAAGGACAACCACAGCAGCCTTCTATTGTTCATCATTCTTTTGAAATAGCCCTGTCTAATCGTAATAAAGTGCTTTTAATCGTGCCAGTAATCCTTGTTTTGCTAGTGATAAGTCTTGCTGTTGGAAATCAAATAAAAAACAACATGATGAACGATCTTGATGAAGTTAATTCGGCCAATAACATTTTTAATTTTTACAAAGTATGTAAAATTTAATTTATTTAGCATCCTATTTCTCCAAAGCAACGATCGGCCTTCTAAATCTCATAAATTTAAGAGCCACTTATAATAAAGTCAACACAAGTCTTTTTGATGCATATCTTCCCAACTTCTATAAATTTCAATTAATCATAAATTTTCAATAATCAGCTTTCACTTAATTTGCTCCTTTTTAAAATTACCTGACACAGGTTCAATACCAATATATGTGCAACTATATCAGTTGCGATCCTCGATACTCTAATCAGGTCAACATAATTTACACTACAACGATTCAAAAGATGACTCAAATTATGTCGTCATTGGAAACAATCGTCAAATATAATACTAGTGCATTTTTATCATCAATGAACAGTAGTAGTATACAATATTAAATCGATTTATTATTTTATACTGAAGGAGTCATTAGAAATTATCTGGCAAACATCTTTCAGGTCTATCTTCAATGTTTCAGCACTTATTCATCAAATTTATCAATTAGTAAGTCCATATTTATTGGTTCTATATTCGTTATTACTGCTATAGGAGTAATTTTATATATAATCTTGGCGGCTTATGTCTATAAAAATCAGTGGTATCTGAGCAAAATTGCTCACCTAATAAAAACAGACAGCTACATAAATGATGACAATCATGTGTTGGATAAAGAAAATATAAAGGCACCTCCAGCCAATGAATGATAATTAATTTTATCAAAACATTACTTATCCTTCAATTATATTAAATATATATTGTATCATTTACTATTAATTGTTAACCCTCTCATTTAAATTAAGTAATATCAAATTATAATTATATCAATTCAGCATGCAAAAGCTGCTTACACGAATAGCTAAAGCTCCTCTCACCTATATTGCAGATCTAAGAGCAATCACTTTCAAGTAGTATTTGCATATTCACACTAACTTTTCTCCTTCATATCCCATCATGATATGTACTTCACTAGTATTTACGTTAATATTGGCAGGGACAATTCTGGACTTTGTATTTACAAATCCAATGAATAGTAAGTGCTTTGACAATGTAAAGGGAGGGGCATATGTTATTGCTATTCTCTATCCCATTGAATCTATACTCTGCTTTATTTGTCTCACTGGTACAATAGCTTTATCAAAAAGCAAATGCTGGAAAGTATTTTGGATTTTACTGTTTGGACCCATTGTATCAGGATTTGCTTTTGGTGAAGTTGGATTGGTTGTAATATGTGCTCTTTCATCAGGTTAAAATTAGTTAATAAGAACTCCTGCAATAATAAAGCGACCTAGTTTTATCGATGCGATTGTTTATTTGTATATTGCTTTTTTCGCAATGTATTTTATCCTTGTACCCTCAATCAACTTCATCTACTAACGTCAACAGTCAGATTTAAAATAAAAAACAATATAAAAAACAAAAGATGCTGAGGAACCTGTAGAAAGTGAAAAACCCAAGAAAAGCTGTTGTAGCAGATTCATTACAATTCTTTATTATTTCCTAAATACTATTCTTGTTATTTCTGTAATGTTTCTTCTTTTCATTAAGATACTTGGCCCAATAGTATTTACTTATCTTTGGATTGAACTCGCAGCCAATTCACAATATATGACAAATAGCCTACAAAGAATGATCCTTGCTTTTAGTCTTCTTGCTTACTTTGCTCCATTATCACTCATGATTATTACAATGGGAGTTCAACGAATATTTAAGCTTGGAAAAGGAAAAAAAGATTAATCATAGGCTAAATAGTAGGAAAATAGTTAGAAAAGGACCATTGATTTATAGGAATCACAAAAAGGACGCCCCACTATTAGTTAAAGATAATCAAAAACTTCAAAAATAACCAAAAAAGAAACATTCAGTGTGCAATAATAAATTTAATTTGACCGTCAATCTGATCCCCCAAGAGTTTCTACTGTGAGAAGTAGTATTACAAAAAAGCCATTACTTTGATTCTTCCTGATATTGTAAATCTTTATTCATTTTATATATGCTTCTGGTCTCGACAAATAATCCAAACGACAGGAAATTGCTTTAGTAGGAATTTTCATCGGAAAATATGTGCTTCAAAGTTCCATCGAGGCATTGTTAAACTCTAATTGAAATTATTAAATCAATTGGGTTTTAGTTTTTTTAAAATAGTTTGCCTACTCTTGCAGAAAAAGTTAAGGAAATAGTAATAAATTCAATTCATATGAACTATTCATTAACTTTAATCAGAGAAGTCATGAAAATAATTCAATAAGGTTAAGAGATTCGGTAAGAGTATCAATCACATTTCATCTAAATGAACAATGCTTTTTTAGGAGAGAATGAGCAGTTGATTAATAACAATGAAGATTAAATCAATCTGACTCTGGATCAACTATATTATGATAGTCTCAAGGGCTAAATTCATAAAACAGAGAATATTGATAAGCTCGATTTTCAACTCTATTTACCATAAAATGAAGAATTAAGCAAAATAAATAAAAAGGAAATAATTACCGAAACAACAATATCATCAGATATCGAATAGGCGATAACAAATGGCAATTAAACATTTACTGGAAACAATAAACTTTATAATTTGTTTTCTTCAACTAAAAATACATTTTCTTGTGACTAATGGAAAACTTAAAGATATGTGAGTCATGAAAATTCAAAAGAGTTGAGTTCTTTGAAAAAAAAGGGAATCAACGTGCTTGAATGCAACAATGAACTTTCTCCTTTAATCTAATAAGAAATAAAATACGATATTACTCAAGATTTATATTTATCAAAAAGTACAAAAATAAATAAATAACTGGAGAAATTTATGTACAAAAAACTAATGAAATAATCATTAATGCATTCTAAAATGAGACTAAGAAAAAAGAACGAGTGAATAGAATGATTGAAATATTTATTTTAATCGTGATTAGTCTGCTCTTAAAGACAGCTGAGAAAAAAATTATTTGGATTTCATATAATTTAGGTATTAGATCATCTTTCATTAGTTGATTTTTATATTGTTTGTGGCCATATTATTAAAATTACTCAATTTATTTCATCAAGATCATTGCCAGCATAATCGAGCCAATCGTCACTGTAAGCGCAATACATAGCTTAAAAAAATAGAGTATAAGGCAATTGCTTATAGATTTAATCGCTATCAGAGATATCCGTCTATTAAAATTGACCCGCTTCATTAATTCATAGAATGAGATACGATTTCGCAAAAAAACCTTATCAATACAGTTAAAAAGTCGTGAAAGTTGATCTTCGCAAACAATTCCTTTAAACGGAATATCATCCACTTGTAATTGGAGATTAAATTGAACATAATGGACTCCATAACCTCATGATGGGTGATTTTAACTATTCGATTACTAAAATACTTAGAGATCTTAATTTTTTACTCAAAGTTCGGGACAAGTAATTTTGGGAACATTTAAAAACTCAATAATAAATAGCTTAATCCGAACAAAATTAAAAAATACTTATTTCAAGCTCCGGGGTAAAAACTAGATTAAGAGTTTGTCTTTAAAGCTGCTTAATTGTTTTTTCTCGAATAGAATACTACAAATATTCTCAAATGAAATCATCCCCGCCCCCATTAGCCTAAATTTCAAAATAAAAAAAAGCAAACATTAATTAGAGTCAATCTGATCAAAGTCACTACCAGTAAAATGAGGCATAAGTCTGGTACTAACTGAGAAAAGTAGTACTTTTCGTATTTTATCGCATCAGTCATGCATAAACAATAGATCAAAAAGATATCGTCTATGACAATTGGTTTCTAGATACTTGCAAATTATTAGATATATGCTTAATTTACGGTTTACACAATCCATAAATTGTAAGAAAAATCGTATCCAACGTATTTTCAATGAAGAAAGATGAATACAACGAAGATTTTATAAACTGTGTTCAAGTTCTAAGAACAAGGCTAGAATAAATATGTTAAGAACTTAAAGACTTTACAATTGACTTATAATAAATCTCGAAGAGCACAGCAACAATCAGAAAATATTAAAATCCTTCGAAGAATTTTATTCAACGGTTGATGAAAACTTTATTCGGAGTTTACGATGTTTGTCTAAACATCGAATCAATTTACAATTATTTCCCATACGAATCGATTATATAAACCCTAAAGCATGCTTTAATCTTCAAAAGATTAATTTTGATATACAATAAAATTCGGTATCACGCTGACTACAAGTGGAAATTTGCAGAGCAACGTAAGACTTTAATAAATGTCCTCAATTTCATTTTCAAAAAGATCGTGCATGTCTTGCAAAGCTCCATCATCAATATCAAAATATAACTTGAAAAAGCAGATAATCCTCATCTTTTAGATATGAAAAAAACTTATATTAATATCTGCTATTTTACTGCAATATTTCCAGCTATTTCTTGGGAAGATCGGGATGATGCATAAAAAAAGAATTTGTATAGAAAGTACTGTCAACAATTAATAAAAAATATAATTTTAGTTAATCCTTCAAAAAATCTTTTTTCAAAAAGATTGGTCAATTTATTCAAATCAAACTAAGACTCAAAGAAATATATGTCAAAAATATCTGATTTTTAATAAAAATTTAAAAAGCAGATTATCATATAGAAATAGTTTAGAAAAAAAATGGAATTATGGAAAGGATTACATTTGAAAAATTCTTTAAAAGACTACTTTATTTAGCTGCAAAAGAAAAGATAGTTTTTGAAATAATAAATGATAAAGATATACGATGATTAACCAAGTTAGGAATAAGAAGACATTTCTACCCATTAAACATTAGAAAAACTTGATTTAGCGGATACACATATCCCCGACCATCATTTAGAAACAGATATTTCTAAAATATCAAAGGATTTATTTAAAAAATCTAAAGATTAATCTGGAAGACATAATCAATCTGATTATTTTGGCAAAAAATAGTAAGTCAACGGACTAAAATTTAATTGGGATAATAATTCTTAATTTGAACTAAGCTCCATCAATGCCAATGAGGAGTACTATCTCCTTGAAGACATTGAAGATTTTGGATTATTCGATAATAATAGTGATACATCAGGTGTGAACACTATTCTCACAGAATTTTCTGGGCTTCGGAGTGATTTTCCATAATTCCTTTGATTTTATAAAGTAATATTGATCATACCTATCATTTCAATGAAGATACATTCTTTATATTGATATTTAAGTTATGTCTTTCCTGGGATCCATTAGTAAATTATAAATAGATTTATAAAAGATTAATTATCATATGAAATAAATATAATATTAATGAAAAATGTTAGGCAAATGATGCTTGATGTCCATATTGACGAAGAAAGTGATAACAGTTAGTAGGATAATAACAAAATAAAAATAGAATCAAATTATCCAAATTATAGCCAGACACGCAATAAATACGAAAGCACTGCACTGACTCGAGGATTATTTTCACAAACCGAAGAAGATATTAATTACAATATTTGCCCAAAGAAAAAATAAGAACAATCAAGTAAGGTGTAAACGGAAGAAATTAGAATTTCACATAGATCTTCTCATCTTTTACATTAGATGGAATTTGAAAGTTCGGAATCAGATTAGGAAAAGTGTGAAGATGATCAAGAGCAACCAAAAAAAGAAATTAATTAACCAGAGACGGCATTGAACAAAGAGTTTTTAATAGCTCCATTGGGCAGTAAGCAATTACTTAATATTGTATTTGACGAAAGTGATGAAGAAGATGGTGAAAGTACAAAAAAGAATCGTATCCAAAAATAAGATAAAATTGAAAGTGTTACTTACAAGGATATTGATAAATATCCCAATTAGAAGACTAATATATGTTAATTTATAAAAAATGAACTGCAAAAAGACACAAGAGCAAAGTTTACAATCAGTCGAGATCAATCGGGTTTTAACATTCTTTGGCCAGAATTTATGCTTATTCTTAACGAAAATGGGAAGAAATGTGCTTATGCTAAGAAAATGATGGGAAATACAACTGCTAATTATTATATTACCGTTGAAAAAGGAGAGTAAAATGTTGAAAGCGATAACTTCATTGGAAAGATGCGATCAAATTTTATGGGGAGTGCGTTGAACATATTTAGCTCGGGTGTTAGTCCGAAGAAAGCTCTAATGGGACAAAATATACGTTATATCCAAGCCACTATTAAATATATTGGGCAACTGATGCCCAAAAAACCTCGTGAATTTGAAGTTTTTATACTAAAAGATTAATATAAATATTTGGATCTCTAGGGAGCAATCAAAAATGAGTAAATAGGATTAGATGTTTTATATAATAGAAAGGAAAACGAAACCAAAATATGGTATTTCAAAAATAGAAGACCTATTTATTCTGAGCAGACAAAAGGATTCATTCTCAATTTCGCAGGACGAGTCCAAAAACCTTCAATAAAAAATTTCATTCTGGAGGATCCAAAGGACTCCAGAGAAGTAATGATGTTGGGAAAAACAACTGAAGATATTTTTAGAATGGAAGCTTCTTATCCTTTAAAGCCCTACATTGCTTTGGGCATCAGCCTAGCCAACTTTGAGAGCAAATATATTGGAGATTGATAAATTGATTATTCTAATAGACTTAAATGCAAATGTAATAATATTTATAAAATTATGGAGAAATGCTAATTTTTAATGATGCATTTAGTAACATTTCGTCAAAATTGAATTTAACATGATTTTTTAGTGGTCAAATTAGACAGTCATTCAAGCAATTAATTTCCTTCAGAGTCATATCTGCGACATGATTTATCATACCAAGCTTCAATTTTGAACTCACTTGAGCATTTAGAGTTATTTCTTGACTCTAAATCTTTATTTTTAAAATCATGCAGGTAAGGTTTCTTTTTTAATCTCGCCAAATCCAAATATATACCTTCTCTGCAGAGTGGAAGATTAATTTTTTTGATGTCTTTAGGTCTCGGACTAGGAACGATTTATAATTTGTGTTCCTCTTTATTTATTAATTGGGCATTATCTCTCTTTTATATCTAAAGAGATTGATGGACAACTGAAAGTTCCATATTTTTTAATTTTTGAATGTTGTTTTAATTTGATATTCTATCTGTATTAAGATGGGGGTTTGAGGAACTTTTTTTCCTTTAACTGTGAAATAATCGTATATAATTGTTTTTCTTCTTTCTGCGAAATCGGAGAAAGGCTTATTTTATCTATTTTCCCATCTTTAATTTCTAAGCGATTGTCAGAGGTGGGATATTTTAATCTCGCAAAACTGAAAGTTAACTATGACTCGCCGCGGAAGTTGAATATTTGGATTACGTTTTTATTCGAAGAGATACTCTTGGGAGATGAAGTTTTATCTAAGGCTTCATATTATATATAATATACAAACTTTAGCTTTAACTGCAAGTCTGTTAATATCTCAAACCTATAAACTTATAAAGAGTTTATTCTTGATTTATAAAACATATTCTTAATTGTGAATTTCGACCTTTTTTTAAAATACATTAACTTTTTGTAAATTTATGATGCAACAATATAATATCCTTTAAAAAGGATGGAACAGGAATATTGAAGCTTAAATAACTTGAACATCCTTGATAAATACTAATATTATTGCAAATGGAAACAAATAAATATTTTAAATAAATTGCTTTAGGTCTAAACCAACTAATTATATAATATATTGATTTTTTAAATATAATAACTAGAAGATGATAAAGAGTAAATTTATATCAGAATACAAAATGACTTGATCTTAATTTTTTAATGCTATTTTACTTTTTAATTAAAATTTATTTTATATTTTTTAACTTCATTTCTGCCCGTGAATTTTCAGTACTTTTATCTGCACACAAAATGAATTGACTTGAAGATTTACCAAGAACTTGCTATCTTTTATAGTTAAAATACTCTCGACTTAAACTTCGTGATGCCTCAGTCTTTTAAACATCTAAATGATGATTGAGCACTGTGAATTTTTCAATCTCTTTAATGATACCTTTAAAATTATCTATATCGGCATTATTTTAATAAATTTTTAGCAATTCCATATATGTTGGTAGTTTATAGTGGCAATTCTATTCGAAATCATGAATTTAGGATAACTCATGATGAGTATTAATAATATAGTTAATGATCTCGATAGATTCTGTCGAATTTAAAGTCACCATTTGCTTGCTAAGTACATTTTGACTGATCCATTAGAGGTGCTCCTTCCCTGTCTCTATTTTCACGGTAATTTCAGAGATGTCTTCATCAATTAGCTTAAATTTGTTATTGATAATTTACTAAAACTCTTCTATAATTTGTGTTTATTTCTTAACAATTTATTCTTTCATACTTTAAAAACCTAGCCTTATCTTTAATAAATTTGCGTTAAGGACATCATTCAGCATGCTTTTACAATGCAACAATTTCTCGTTTTACATATAGAGACTATCTATGTTTTGCTATAAGGATTTGGAAGCATAAATTAACATATTTTTTATGATGGACGAAGCTTTCACCACAGTTTCAACTTGATGGGATTGATGCTTACCAACAAGATATTATTATAAGGGAAAGCATCCGTCAATGCAATCCATACAAACTAGCATTTTTGAAGCCAATTCATGGCGATCATTTTCCCATCGAATTAAAGGACGAACTAATTTATAAACAAGTGGAATTGCTAAACTAGTAAGATAGCTGCAAGAGGCACATTAAATCTATAACTCATCTTAAAGCATTTCTTGAGCTTAAAATTTAAGGAGTAGTTCAGATAAGCAAGAGATGCAGATAGAGTGAGAACAATCGAGGGCAATTGTATTGGAATACAGCTGTCTACAGCTTTAGCATCGAATTGAATGATCTCTCCTCATTTAAATTAAATCATACTTTCGATTTTCTATATTAAGTTTAATGAACTATAAATCAATTATCGAGCTGAAAACAAGGGTAGGCAAAAATGTTTTGATAAAAATAAGTTAAAAGAAGATCTAAAAAAGATAGTATTGATTCATAATAAATTTAGATCTAAAATATTAAATTTCCCTTTTGTCTACATATTAATCACAATTATTTTATCTCGAATATATTAATGTATAAGCTTAAATTTGATAAAATTACAAGTTAACTATCTAATATGATATGAAAATAATCAATATTTGCCTTTCTTCTTCAGAAGATTTATATAATACTCCGCTAATTTTCGGCCATGTTGACTTAATAATTCAGCACGTAACATTTCCACAACTCTTCGTTAACTGACTCTGACTTGATATACTGCTTCTCCATCTGAGTTTATTTTATGACTCTATATTTCAAAAACATCAATGCGATGTTCTAGTCCAATTTGTTTGTATTTGCGCTGACTCTCTCTTTTAATTCGATCAGCCTCCTTTTGCTTCTATTGTTATTGATAAAATTATTTGACATCTTATCCAAGATTATCTTCAGGCTCCCAAGTATTTTGATTGGAAGGGTAACCAACCCACTTAATTCTGTAGAAGGTCTTTCCATTGATAATTTTTTTGGTAGTGATATTTTCGACCTTGTATGTTTTTCCCATCTCCGTAAAAATATAGTAAATAATGTAATTATTTTTTCAAAATTATTTCATACATTGTCATAATCTTATAAGTATGACTACTATAATTCAATTAAGTTGATGTTATGATGAGAGTTATTTTATAATATATATATATACAAACTTAATATTCATGCAATTCCATTTAGAATAATTTGATGACTGCTTTTAAATAGAACTTCATTACAAAAAGATACAGCAAATACTATTTCTGTCTTCTTCTCAACTTCTCATCCTTTACATGCCCAATCAATACACTATCCTTTCAGTAATTAATCGCAACGAAACTAAGAGTTTAAAAAATGGAAAATATCCTAATCAAGCATAGTAAATTAAAAAATATAATGATCAAAGCATTGCTTTCATTCTGGATTATCAAATTTGCATTTTTGATTTATATCTGGCAGAAAAAACCCATTCCTATTCCCTATCGCGCTCTGACATATATTCTGAACAATTTTTATTTGAAATTAATCATTTTGAAGACCCTACAAAGATACTTTTTTACAAAATTTCAGTTCTAAAAAGTACACCTGTTGCCATATATTATGATATTCATTTGCTTTTGGTTAATAAATCCTTGTAGAGAGTGAAAAAGATAAAAACATAGCACAACGATATGAGAAGATATGGATATGCTTGTGGATAAATATTTTCATATCAAATCACTGGGTATACGATCTAAGTTAATTTTACTTAGTCAAGTATCACTCATAAAATTAATTGTATTTTTAGTTTGTTTCTCATTGAGATTAGGATCAACAGAGAAGAAATTTAATTTAATTTTACTCACTAAGAGTTATAAAATGAGCTATCGTCCTATGCTGTCAGCAAAAACGCAGTCAAAAAATTAGATAGAAAAATAAGAAACTTAAATTCACATATTATTTGGAATGAAACTTCAACGAGAAGTTTAGTTTATAAAAATTGTTTTAATCATCGCAAAAAAGATCATGAGATTGGAATTTTTAGGATAAGAGCTTCAAAGCAAGCAAAATATTTACAAATGATGGATTAAAAAATGCCAAAACTAGACAGAAATGTCAAGCAAATGATTTTGAATCTACTAGATTGATTATATTTTGTGGTTCTTTTCACATTATTCTTCTATTATGCTAGTATCAGACAAAATCAGATACGGTAATGTCAAAATACTATCAAATTAAATGATTGAGGAATATTGAATCAGTCTTATTATTTTTATGCTTTCTTCTTTTTCCCTTTGTCCTTTTTGTCTTTCATCATCTTATCGGCACGAGAGATATAACGATCTAAATATGCGTTATTTAAATTATCTTTTTTTGATGATAAATCGCAATAATCTTTTGCTTTGTCTTTTTTAGTATCTGACTTTAAACTTGCATCCAATAAATTAAAATCAAATTGCACAGCCTATTTTTCAAAAATTTAGTCTTTTTTTTATTGTTATTTCAGTTCTTTATTGGGAATTAACTTTTCCATCTCTTCAATTACTTCCTATAATTTCGGGATTTTGAGTTCTGCTAATTTTTTCATCAGTATCTCTTTATTAGGGTAGAATTCCATATTGCTGTTTTACATAAACTCATGAAGGATTTCCTTGGTAACTTTGATAATAGGGGAAAGATCATTAAAATTGGTGATATTGATTTGAAAATCTTGAGTAAACATCAACTTTGGATCAATGAGTAGAACTTAAGCTTTCTTTTGGAAAATCAGTTAATATTAACGGAGTAAATACTCGGCTATATTTTTTCCATTTTCCTTGTTGAAAAATTAGCAAATAATGTATTTGTCATTTGTGAAAGGGTTGGATAAGATATTTTTAACCAAATAGACACGATTAAAGGCAAGCTTCAAGAGAAAAATATATTCACTTGTTTTATGACTGTATGTACCTCGAATTCTCAAGATTCCATGTTGCCCATCTCCTAAAATACTCATCATAACAATAATGTTAAACTGCAAAAACTACCACAACTCTGATTCTTCTTTGATAATAGGAAGATCACCCTTAATTTATGGTAAAAAATCGCAAATATAGAGATGAACACCATTGAAGAGAGGATCTTTCTATTTTCCAATTTGATTTATTTCATTTAAGTACCTTTCAACTTCTTTTTTATTCTCGTATTACACTCTCCTCAATTGTGGACGTGAAAGTTTGGGAGAATTAATTAAAATTTATGATTCGTACTCTAAAAACTATTATTTCAATGTTTTTTCTAAGTACTTATAAAATTGTGTATTTTCGCCATGATAATAGACAAAATAAGTAGAAAGAGCGTAGTCTCGAATTAATAGAAGATTTTATTGGATGATATTGAGGGAACCCAGCAAATCTAAAAAACTAAGAAATTATTGATCAACCTCCTTTGAGAAAAAATGACTTTTAAGTTAATTCATGATTGCTGGAGATAAGGTCTTGTTGATGAAATCTAAATTGGTGCCGGAAATGTAAGAGTTTTTTCTGAGAGCTTATGATACAGTGAGGTATCTGCTAATTTATCTATTTGATGTTCCCCTGGATGATATCTGCTTCATCAAGGTTTTATCAACGACAAATTTGTAAACAAGCTATCCTTCTTTTTTTTTGAAGACTATTTTTTTAGTTTCAGATTCGTTGAAATATTTATATCCGATAGGCTCGATGATTTGAACTGCGTCAGCAACAGCTTTTGCATAATATTTACTGTTTTCATAAATGCAGGCCATTGTGGGTAAGTTCAGATTGATTTATATATAAAATAACAAAAGGCGATTTGACAATCAAAAAATGAAGGAAAATGTTATCCATGATATTACAATTATTGGAAAGTAAAAGTATGCTTATTCACAGTTAAAAAGGATTAATAAAAGCTAAATATCTTGCTTTAGAACTTCTTATTCTAAAAGAAAAATATTGTCACCAGCCATGAATGGAATTAAGCTAAAAGCTTCTTCTAGGCAAAGACAAAGATTTATATCAAGTTAATTTATGAATTTATAGGGAAGAATTAAATCTTTGATTTGAATAGAATTAATCATAACTCTTTATACAACAAATAATTTTTAATTTTTTTTAGTATCTGTTTTGATTTTTAAGAATCAATTTTTACTGTTTAAATTTCATTTTGATATTCTCGAATCTTACCCACCAAAGCTTACTTTTGATTCTGTAGTTTATTTTTTTATTTTACTAGTTATTAATTCAGAATATCTAGCTATTTAATCTTATCGCTAAAACCTTTATTTATTAATTTTAGTTAAGTTCGATAAGTTGAATTTTGCTATTAGAGAGTTTCTTTTCGAGCGGAGAGATAAGTTCGATATAATTTGAGTTTGGTCACATGGGTCTTCGAGGACTTCAGCTATCGCATCATCTATGTGTATTCCTCTTGCTTAAATCGATACTTTTAGAACACTTGCATCAAACTTTTTTTGCACTACAGTCGAGCTTTTTTCAATAGTTTTTAATCATCAATCATATTCAAAGCATAATTTTACATTTAACTGATTGATGGATCTATTTTTTATATCTCACTATTTATTATTACCTCCTTCAAAAACAGAGGATAAGGGGTTTGAATTCTGTTCAATATTTTCCATCCAATAGGACTATAAATGGTCCTTCGCATTCCCACGCATACTGTAGATAAACTCACAATATCAGAAGCATCAAGATATGGAACGATTCTAATGAGAAGTATAATTTTTGGCAATTTCATAAGCAGAGAGCGTGCATTACTCTTTTTGGCCTCAATCGGATTGATCAGTTTGTTATGCATTTATGATAGTTCATGAAGAAGAGCCCTGAGATTGTATTGTAGTTCTTATAAATTACAGAGCATCCGCTTCAGATTTATTATCAAAACAAATTAAAAAAAGCCATAATGAAATAGATAATTGTAAAGTGCACTAAAAGATGATAAACAATTGAAAAACTAATTCCAGACCAATTATATAGAACAACATTAATTGAGATTTAGGTAACTTATATAAAATAATATACTGATCAAAATCAAAAATAGTCCCAATTTTGCAAAATATTCTATAAAATTAAAGTTTCTTTTTTCATTTGCTATTAGCTTAATTCTTGAAAAGAGGGCAGTTCATAATCTAAACCAGTTAGAATTTGACATTCACAGTCTTCAATCTGCTATTTTGTTATTCTATTGCCGCTCCATTCAATCAAGTCAGCTATTTTTGGTTTTACAATCTTTCCATATTTCCCGACAATGAGGTATATAGTCGCAGCCACCTTGAAGCATAATTCAATTTGGCCCTCAAATTCCAGCATTCTAAGAATTTATAACGACATTAAGTATAGCCATTGATAAAGAGATGGTGTCTTAAAAAGATCCTTCAACATGAAGAGTACACTTCGTTTGCATCGAATTTAACGAAGTTTTTTTGATTGAACACAACATTGACAATGCTGAGGGGGTGGCAATATTTAAGTTCCTGCATTAGTAGAATCGACATGTGAGAATGTTTCGGATTCCTTCCTCTTACGAAAAATCTTTTCCATCTTTAACTATTTTTTCGACTTCTCAAGGGAGTGATGAGTTTGTTTTGATGCTGAAGTCGATTATTCCTAGGTCTGTAATGATCGCATTTGGCAATATATATATATTGCTCTATATAATTCATCATATCAGTTCAATAAACAATTTGGCTACTAGCATAAAAAGTAACTAATATCAGAATATCCATTTTATCACTAAAACAGTATGTAATGTCATAGATAGCAATCTTTTTAAAATTATAAATGATAATAGGTTTTTCAAGAGATCAATAAATGATTTTGAGGGTCAGTCGGATGCGGCATTACCAAAATAACGATATAGTCCAGAGGGAAACTATTTGACGATAGAATTTTAACATGAATTTATTGTAATTCTTTTAAGGCAAACTTTGTTGTGACTTATCCATTTTCGCTGCAATAATCAAGCTTCACATATTTCCTAAAAGTAGGGTCAGTATCAAATTTCGTAACTTTGGCTGTTTTTAAGTTACTAAATTTAATGATAGACCTGAAATAATACTTAGAAATGCATATTTTAATCCCCCAACTTTCAACTGATGTGAGAATAGCTGTAGTCACAATAGGATTATTTTGCAAATAGGTACACAGAATTATCTATATAAGAGTAATTTTACCTTTTCACAATCATTTTGAACTCTTTTGGATAAAAGTTTTCCCTTATTACAGTTTTAAAGCAAAGTTGCCATTTATAAATCTTCTTTCTTCCATCCTCTTCCTTCTATTGCTGAAATGATTTGCTGCTGAACAATAATGTCAGCGTATCTTTTTGTCGGCATCGAGCAATGAGCATAAAATGGTAAATTAATTGAGTAATGAATCCAAGTAGCTGGATTCGAACTCTGGACTTGAAAATAATCAGAACCTTAAAGAAGATGCAAAGTTTCATATTTTATAACATCTTTAATGCATTGCTTTATTGATCCTTTTATGAGTAATTCATTTATATTTTTTTGAACTTCATTTTGATTTGTTTCTGGCAAAGGCTGTCCTAATTTCTTCATTAACTCCTTGAAGCGGCCTAATCTCCGAAATCCAGGAAATTTATGCCGAAAAAGAATGGTTTTCTCTTTTAAATTTTTATAAACAAATTGGCCGGCAATGCAACTTGCTAAGATAATGCATTATTCAATCATTTAACTTGCTTCATTTTTAAGCTTTATTTATAACTGCTTAGGAGAGAATTTCTTATCTAATTTAAAGCATTTAATGGGTATTTAAAAAGGTAAAGCCCCACTTTCAATTCGTTTTGCTCTGCTTTTTAAGATTATTTTAGATAATAATTTTACTGCGATTGCAGTTGAGTCAAAGTCTTACACAGAATAACATCCACAATTCCATTGCTACCATTATGTCCTTTATACATCATTATTAATAATTAACTGCAATTGATCGTAAGTAAATATTGCTTTTGGTGATATAATTGATTTATCTACTTCTAAAACATCAAGCACATTGCCTTATTCATCAATATGTAGACGGATAGATATCGTTAAGATTTATTTTTTGACTCGAAGACAACAAATTTTATCATTAAGGGGAGGTGGGAGAAGTGGTATAATTCGATGGACCAGGTTGTAGCTTACTGATCTTTTTTGCAGTTATTAATCAAGGAAAGAATTTTATTTCACAAAATTAGCTATATCAACTAAATGAACCATTATTTAATATGTTTTTTTCTTTAGAAAATTGGTATCTACGCTATCTTATTGTTGGAAACAACGAATCGAGTAAGCTGCATCAAAATTATTTTATTTAATAATAAAAGTTGAGTGCTTTCTAAAATCTCTACGGTTATAGATTTCTTCCTCAGGGATAATATATTCTCCATTTTGGTCAATAGATTTATTGAAAGAAGTCAAGAATATTTAAATATCTTCTGGTTTGTATTATTTGTCCGAAATTCCATGAGTATTAAGAATGGCTTTGGTCTAAATTTAAATTTGCCCTAATTATCCATAATAATCAATTATTCTACATAGTGGATATTTATCTGAGATATCCCAACAGGCAAATTCTGCCAAAAAGTATTTGGACTGGAAGGTTTGGAGCCATTATTGCTTAATTTCATTGATATGGAGATTCATTGGCTGAATACGCTTGTTAATGGGTATGAGCAAATAAAGATTTTTTGCTTTTAAGAATTAAACCTTGCCAACAATTTGCTTGCTTTGTCTTTTAGATATTCCAACTATTTCGCAGAGGGTCTTTTATTTTGTTTATTAAATTATTTTAAAATAAACTTCGTCTTCATGCATACATCGGTTTCGATGCCGGCCTTCCACTATCAATATTTTTTATATTTCATCAGAAATAATCTTGCATGACCATTTTATTTCTTCTCCAAACTAAACTCGACCCTTATAATAGATATCTTCTCCTTTTTCTCTTGATTACTCAATTATTTCCTCGTCTATGTAGTCGTCATATAATATTCTTAGTGGTTTAACAATAAATTGGTTGTTCTTCGCCTTCTCAACTTCTGGCCAAATTTGTCTATGTTATGTCGACTGTGATCTCTTATGTGCTAATTTTAATTACTTTGGCGAATCGATTTCATTTGTATCAATTAATTATTCAATTAAAGAGTATCTGCTTTGAAATTTTTATGCTTTTTTTGCCTATTCCTCCAAAGTAGCTTCGCTGTTCTTAACATTTGTTGGCTTTTTCTCTTCGTATTTAATCGAGACTGTTTGGGAAGACTAAACATGGGGTAGTCTTCCTCTTGGTTTAATTTCTTCTGGTTTTTTGTTAATTTTAGTTTTGATATGAAGTTTCTTTGAATACACTTTTAATTAATTCAATTTCTTTTTCTAAATTGCAGGCAATGGATTATTTTTAGATGCGTTCTCTTTACTTTTCGGTTTTTCATTTTTATTCTCATGGTGGTGTGGAGATTGATACTAATCAGTGAGCTGATATTTTATGTCAAAGAGATTGTCATCATCTTTTGAACTGCATTTAAATTTTTTGTAGAGAGAAAAATGATCGAATTCGGTCATATAGTAAATTTATGGACAGATATATATCAGACTCAACACAAATAATCCCCATTGGAAATATACCAAATACATATCCAAACCATAAATATCTAAAAGGAAATTTAAGTATGCAATCTTAAGCTTTCAAATTAAGTTTCAAATCAAATATAATTTGATTTATTATTAACTTTTTGTGATTGATTCAAACAATTTAAATGAAAAGCAAAGTTAGTAATCGCTCCCAATCTAAATACAAGAAAAAATAGAACATCGTTTCCAAGGATAATTAAAAATAATTTAACCAAATCATGAAATGGTCTGAAGTTTTATTTAATCACATAGATTTATATTATCCTACTTCTGATAAGTCATCTTAATAGTATCATTTCAATCGAGTGGAGTTCATAGACTTGAGCTAACTATAAATGCTGGTAAGTAAAAGAAAACAATATATTCAATTCTCATGCATCTTATTCGATAAAAATACCTAATCATATATTGGAAAAACATATTTCTCTGAAATATTTGAAATATAGTACAAAAGTATGCAAAAGCCAGGCATCATATCCAATAAATCAATCTTCTTTTATACTGATTTGAAAAGTGTTGTTTTGAAAGTGGATGTTTGGAGGCTAGAGTCAGAAAAAACAGGTAAAAGCGTGGAATTTATCTGCAAAAGTATCTATGTCGGAAATGTATAGATTGATCTTTCCTAATCGAGATAAACAGGAATTATTCGGAAAACAATCAACTCATCCGAAACTGATCGATTTTTTAACAAGGAAGATTACTAAACATAAGATTTAGTTTAATCAAGAATTAAAAATTATCCATCAATTCTAACCTATAAAATTATTAATACTCACTCTCTAGCATATTTGCATTACTTCATTCCTCCTCATGTTCTAATCGATGAGTTTGATGAAATAATTGGTCTTAAAAATGGGCATATTGGTTAGGATCAATAAATTAAAATGGATGAAGTATCTTGTATAAGGATTAATATTAAAGAAGTAAGTGTTCCTCTAGTTGCCAGGAGACCTCTTATCGAGATTGTATAAAAAAAGATTGAATTTAACTATAATTTATTCGGGAGGATAACTAACAATTTTAAATAGCTGAGATTGCATTTTTAATTTCACAATGGGTGGAAAGTTATTAGTAATTAAATCATTATTTTAAAATAAGATAATAATTAGTCAATTCTTAGCAGTAAAAAAAAAACTGATTAAAAACAATTGAGCAATGTAAAAAATTCATCTTTAAAGACAAAATCAAACCTGAATCGAAAATATTATGCTGAAAACGAAAAATAATTAAGGCCTGTTTTTTCTCAACAAGGTTGCATTCTATTAGTTTGGCTTGAAGCCAAAGTTTAAAGCAAATTTGATGTCAAATACGGGAATTAAAGAAAGGAAAAAAGCTAAATTACCTATCTCCCTCTTGGATTTTCTTTATTAAGTATTCTTGATCGTCCAAGTGAATAAACTAACAAGATAAGGCTGATAGAAGGCAATCCCTATAATTTATAGCATCTATCAAAGTATATTTATTAAGAAAGCGGAGCAAATAATTATAATGGCTCAAGTTCAGATAACATAATCATGTGTTAGTTTGAATTAAATTTAGATTAGACGTAATTTGGACTGCCAGGTAATATGGAAAAGCATAAAGATGAAATTGAATCTTTAAAAGCTTAAAAATAGAGATTGACTCATCTTCGTCGTAAGATAAAGGAAGAAAAGAGAAGAAAAATGGTATAAATGAATCAATAAATTCCTTTCTTATAAACAACTCACCTAAAATAAAAGATATTTGAGTAAAAGCTCTCTCGAATCAAAGGTGAAAAATAACAAAAATAAAACATTCTCTTGTTTCTAAAATCAAGAGTTAATGATTTAGAGAGATAGGCACTTCACAACCAGTTTAACAATTAAAATAATTATTTTAACGATTCAGATGAAGATCCTTATAACCAAGGAATTAAAATTGTTTAAAAATTACCCGATAATTTTATAGACTATAAACCACAATAAATTAACAATAATATTGATTCGGCTATAGTTGTTCATGTATTTTCTACTGATTACTGTAAAAAAGCTAAAAATCCCCCTAAGGTAAGCTCACCAAAAATTATTTAATAATTTATGATGACTTCAACTTATTTAAATATAAAAATAAAAGATTTTCAAAGCTATTGCAAATAATTCCAATAATTTACAATATTAATTCCCAATTTTAGGGGCAGTCAAGAATAGATTGAAATAACTATGATTAATAAGGAGGCATCTGACAATAAATCAATCAACATCAAAATTACAGCATAAAAAGAGTAAAAGACGAGGTAAATAGTCAATTTATTGTGTAATAGTGCTTTACCGATTTATCTTGAATGCGATCACAATAAGAAAATGAGAGGGATTTATTTGTTGCAATGTGATACATTAATGCAAAGTTGTGAATAAGGATAAATTCTCTTTAAAAGTTTATAAAAAACTATTCAGTTTCGCCAATAAAATACAATTTTGGCAAAAGTAAATCTATCAATGTCCTTTACTCAAAATGTTAATTAATAAAAATAGTTAGCATCTTAAAAAAGTAAAATGATATCTCAACTAATTCCTTGCGCTGATGTTAAATCAAGTCTTATGAATAGGATTAATCGATTTAAGCAGGGAAAAGGAGATGATATGTTTAAAAAAATGGAAGTTATGGAAAAGGCAGTTTCATATTTGAAATCTTAAAATATTTTAATATACTGCAAAAGAAATAGAGAATAAATTATCAAAATTAAATTGTGTAATAAATCGAACCAAAAGCAATTATACACCCTGACCATTTTAGATGACGATAGATAATATCTTCAAAAAGAATAACTGAGATTTATTACTAGATAATAATCTGAATCAATGAAGGCGGGGATCTATCTGGAAGCTAAATAGGAGATATTTACTCAGCTTGTTTACTGCAGTAATCGTATTAACTTCAACTTTGCAAATCAAATTAAAGAAGTAGAGATAAATGACGCTAACTTTAAGAAGATTTACAATCATCCTCATAAAATAAATGTGAGTCTCGTGCAAAAAAATACTAACGTTATCGAACAGATAGTTGAAATTTCCATTGCCCCTGAATTTGAAGATAATGCTATTTTTATTTAAAAATTCATAGGGGAGAAAGAAGATGTTATTTTTCCAGTACCATGTAGAGATTTAGTTCTTAAAAATTAAGATTAAAAGGTAAAAATAGCACCTACAAAATTGACGATCTCAGTTCCTCTACTATAAAATTCAGCACCTTATATAACTCAATTTTCATTAATGAAGCAACCATTGTCAGACTCTAAAACTCAAGTAATTTTTCAAAGCTTTTAGTTTGTGGGATGGGGATGCTAAAAACTTGAAATAATAGGTCGTCTATGGTAAGAAATTGATTTTTTGATTAAAATTCCACTTTCAGTAATCCTCAAAAGGTAAGCTAGTCTATCTTATCTGATTAATTCCATTACAATTAACAGCAAAAGTATGCATGTGAAATTAAAGTGCAACACATAATTTGGATATACTGCTCAACAAATAATTTCCCGCAAAAACAATTAAATTTACGTGAGGGCTCTTATTTCACTGAATTAAATCGGAAAAAATATTTATGGAATTTAGGTATCCGATTAAAATAATGTAATCTTTTATAGACTTGGTATTTATTGCAATCTTCCCTTTCCCACTTTAGCAAGCCATCAAATTATAAATATCAAGATACCAAAAGATAATATCGATCATTCATAGTCCTTCTTGTATACCAACTAGAAAGGAAAATCAATCAATTTTAAAGCTAAATCACTAAGACCAAATTTGCTTCGCTTTAAAGATGAGATGAAGAGACTTTAAAAAAAAGGGGAATGGAAAATGTAATTGCTATTCGATTGGTTAAATATAAAATCGTAAATAATAGAATAGTAGAAATAATAGTTGCAGATATTGATGGGCATAAAAGGAGATGAATTCATTGAGTATGTGCTATTTAAATGCAGGATATCACCTTGATATAATTATAATTTTGCTTTAGATAAATTAGTAAATAATTTTAACATCAAATTATCATTCTTCCAACCTCCTTTAATTTTTTAACTAATGTCTTCAGCTGATCCTGATTTTTCTGATAAGTGGTCTCTTTCTCCTAAAAGAATTTGTTAAATCTTGAGTTAAATTGCTATTCTATATTTTTCAACTCCTGATAGTTGTCTTCATCTTTATTCAATTCGTTAATACGATATATTACTTTTTTACCCATAGTTAAATCCTAATTTTCGCAAAAAAGATTAAATTATATTCTCTAAAATTCTTCTAATAGCGAATTCATTTTTGTGTCTTGTTCGCTTACAAGCTGATGATAGGATGAAATATCTTTGCCCGATGATTCTAAATCGCTTAATTTTTCGTTTTACATGAGTTCTTCTTTAATGAGATCAATTAACTGTCTACATTTTGTATAGAGAAATTATTATCTTATCTTGAGTTCGTCTATCTGCTTATCAGTTTATAAATATTTGTTTTCACTATTCAAAGTGAACATGTTTTTGAATTTGTTCCAAGTATAAGTGAGCACACCTTATCCACTATTGTTTTATATTTGTGTTCGAGCCTCAAATTCCTTTCCAGCCGACAGAAATTCCTTCATTTATTTGCAAGTTTAAGGGTTAAAAATAGGATTGTTTAAAATAATGTTAAAGAACCTTTCAATAACCTTCAGTCTACGGGCAATAAATTAAGCGTCTTTGGCCATAGTAACTTTTGTCTTCATGAAAGTAAAAATGTTGTTTTCAGGAAATGCAGGAAAAATATATCCACTTTATTTCTTTTCCAAAATCTAATTTACAATTTGGCTACCTTGAAAAGAGTTTCGAACTGTGAACAAGTGCGCTGAATCGAACAATAAGGGTTTCCTAATTGATGAACAATAAAATCGTAATATTGATTTTCGAGGATATTAAGATCAACTTCGTTTTTGCCTGGATTGATACTGACTTCATAGATGATTTTTTCCTTGATTTTTGGGGCTTCCATCACACTGATGTTATAGTCTTCGATGACTTAAAAGCCACCATCATCATCAAATTCATTAATCTCCATTTAAGCTTTAAAAAATATAGTTTTAAGATGAAGAGATTTTATGTTTATTACTCTTGCAAAAAATAGGAGTTTTGGTTGTATTGCTGATCTAGTAAAAATAATTATATTTAATCTTTTCGATATTCTTAGCTCTAACTCTGAAAGTTAATAGTTTTTTTCATTTCTAATTGACCAACTCACAAATAGTTGATTGATTGATGCTCTTAACTCTTGATTTTATAAATTTTACCAATTATTTATTATAAAATTCACAATTAATTTTTTAAATTATTTTTTAAACATTCCAAGGATAATTGGAACAAATCTTGGCAATATTTTTATAAAATCTTACTTGGTTATTATTACTAATAGCCTAATTTATTATTTTATTTAATATCCTCATCATTATAGCCATCAATAACCAAAAGATAGATAGGCAAGATTATATTTAAAATCATTAACAAAATTAGGCTTGACCAATTATTTTTAAATCTTAGCAGGACATCAACAACCTTTTCTTCTCCTAAATAAAAATATTAATACCTCTAAATAATTAGGGGGAAGATTTAAATTAATTTTCGGCATGGATGTCCCCTGTATTTCTGCTTCTATGATTTATTTCTAATTTAAGTCATTTAATACCATCAATTGCTTACGCTCTCTTTTGGTTCCTCCCCCATGTTTAACGCGCATGTGAAGATTGAGGGCCAATGATGAAGCATAGTCCTTATTACAATCAGCATAAGGACATCTAAAGTTTTTAATCAACTAACTCTCAATTCTTCTTTTTTTAAAAGCTTTTTTAATTTTCTTAGATTTACAGCTCTCCTGCTGGCTTTCATTTTCCATTTAATTTTTTTCCAATTTAAGGTCAAAAGCTTCAATTTTAACAACAGCATTTTTTTCATTGATGACTTTGATTTTTAAATCTTCATTTTAAATTTCTAATTATGAGCACCTTTATTCCAAAAATTTTATCTTCTTGATAACGTCATTTCTCTCCGCAAAATTAAATGGAATATAGGTTTATGGGGGAGTAAAGAACTATTATTTCGCATCATAAGAGGCAGAAGGGTAAAAAATGAAAGGATTATAACAGAAATTGTAGGCTTGCATTGATCGAAATAATTATAATCTTCAATTATATAAAATAAAGGTGAACTCTTCAATTGATGTCCTCATTTTGACCCTTTTATCATTAAAATAATTGATTAAAACAGCTTTTAGTAATCAATCAATGGCAAATATTGACAAATAAAGTTGTCACGAATTTACCTTATTTATTTTTAGTAAAATTCTCTCAAACCTATATTAAATAGCTTTCAATGAATATTGTGACTTTTTAAAGCTTAAATCATCAAAATTGATAAATAAAATTAATACTTAAAGCGAATTGCGTATAATCCCATGTGTTTACGCTTGTTTAAAAATTTATGATTTAGAGATTTAACTTTCAAATTTTTATTTGAATTACAAAGGCATATTTTGAAATATAATGTTAATGAACGAGCATAATTTAACGATTGGGGCCATTCTATGGTCTTATGCTTAATATTTATTAATATTTTCAATTTTCAAACGTATATAGAATATGGATTTTATTATTTCAATAAATATAGTTTTATAGAGATAATATTAATTAATAAGAAAAAAGCAAATATATATATAAAGATCTTATTTTATATTCAATTTACCGATTTTTATCAATTAAAGCTTATATAGGTGCTTTAAATTATTCGAGGCAAAAATGGTGATGAATTTAATATTGATTTTATACATAAAATTAATTTTTAAATAATTGTCATTTTATTCATTCAAAAATCACTTTCCTGGTGTTTTATCAGTTAAATTTAAAAAATATTAATAAGAAATAAAAATTCAGAGTTTGATTATTTATTTAATTTTAAGAATACATTGTTTTGCTAATCGTTAAAAATATATGGAATTGATGATGTGTCAAAGAAAAATAATTGATAATATTTCAATAAACATAAATCGTAATATTGGAGTGAGAGTTTATCTTTTTTATTATCCAATTTTATATTAAAAATGTCAAGACAATTAGATGATAAAATTTAAATAATAAATCAAATCCAATCCAGCTTCAGACGGAAAAAACTTGGTTATGAAACCTTTTTATAAATTAACAGTCTAGAACTTCCCCCAATCGCCAATGTGATGGTAACATTTCCAGTATCACCACCAAACAGAAGGAAATGCACTTCAATTCATTCTCCTAAAAAAAATATAGCTGAAAAGTAATTGTAAAATATTGTGAGTTTTAATAGTGTAGATTTAAAGAATATCACCAATAAAGAAGCAAACAAGATAATTAATTCACGACATCTCAAGAATAACAATCTTATTTTGTAAAGGACTGGGTTTAGAACAAGTTTAAATTTTACAGGAGACTAAAAAATAGGAAAAAATAGCTATCATTCCCTTTCAATTGAGAAAAAATAACGAAAATAAAAATAAGAATAATTCCTCGTAGCCTACGAACCAATTCAATTGAGTAGATTTAATTGTCAGTGCCAAAAGACGACTATGAACAAATTTTTAACTGTTAAGCAAAGTCCTCAGATAAAGAGAGTTACAAATTATGGTATTTTTGATATTTTTCCTGAATATAGATAAGCGAGGATGAATAAAATAGAAAGAATAAAATATGATCCAAAGCCGTTTAAAAGAAATGATATCCATTTTTAAAGATATAGTCCTTGGCGCATCAATTAACAATAAGAATAGTTGATTATCTGATGATTTATATACGGTAATTTGAGTATTTCACTTGGCCAGACATTTTTCCAACTTTACTATCTTAACAGTTTTCATAAGTTCTAAGATATGGTGTTTAGCTTATAATTTATTTTGAGAACTATTATATAAGCAACAGGCATAAAATGTTGATAGTTTATTTAATATTTTATAAAAATTGGTTTTGCTATTGCCATTATATAACATAATAATAATGAATCAAAATCGAGAAAAGGATTCTTTAATATCGATAAGCTACAAAATGAGTCATATCGATCAATATTTGCAAACAGTTTAAAGTGATATTAACTCTTTAATCCAAGAGGAAACTGTATTTTTGAAGATATTCAGAACTGGAGGTAAGAACAATCATCATGGAGAGAGAGTACCTCATCTTTTATTGATACGGTCGACAAGAATATTAGAAGATAACTGAAGTAAATTTAACTTGAACTAATAAAAAGAGATGCAAAATGTAAGGAAGATATAATACAAATTAACGATCGACTCGTATATATAGGAAATATTCAAAAGCAAAATAGTCTAAGGATAATGTAAATGAAACAAAGAGTTGATAACCTCGAATCAATATTAGGCTCCAATTGATTATTTAATTCACTAGTATCACTAAATTGTTGATAAAAAAAAAATATTCTTTAAATACCATTGATGTATAATTGGATCCAAAAGCATTAATTCTTAAGATAAAAAGGATTTATATTAATAATATAGTCGACGAGAAAGAAAAATATCAAATGATTGAAATGATTGATAACGATATTATTATTAAATTAAATAATAATAAAATAGATTTAGTTTTACTAATGTATTAATGCTTACACTCAAATTAAATAATTATTCATGAAGCATAATAAGTCAATGATGATTTATCAGTTTAGAGTTTGGATTAAAAATAGTATGATAGATAGAGAGAT
>Ga0302186_10000601_pt1 | contig 31850 bp, 31 predicted proteins | sample II_Bog_E1_2_FD_198782 | JGI IMG/M metagenome (GOLD analysis project Ga0302186, IMG submission 198782) | Peat permafrost microbial communities from Stordalen Mire near Abisko, Sweden - II_Bog_E1_1 | ecosystem: Environmental > Terrestrial > Soil > Wetlands > Peat | place: Sweden: Abisko... | reverse complement strand
AAAAAACCCTATATAAAACCATTTGAAAAACACCTGCTTTATAACGTCCAGTCGCATATAATTTAGAGAACTGATAAGATAATTTTAAAAAATCAGCCCCTTTTATTTTAAAAAAAAATCCTCAGCACAATATTCTTAATATATCTTAAATAATAACTTCATATATTTAAAAAATTTTTACATCTAATATAACAAAAAATTTTATAAAAAAAAACTACTTTTGAAAAGCAGTTTTGTTGTTAAAAATATTCTAAGGACCTCGAAATTATTTTTGTTTTTTTTCAAGAAGTCAAATTTTAGCAATTAATTCATAAAACACAAATTCAAAAATTTAAAGAAACTATCATAATCAAGGAAGAATTCCATTTGACATTTTCTGGAAATTATCATATTGGATCGTCCTCCAATTATCACAACTCAAACTAATTAATTTTTCCACATTTGCCATGACCTAATACAAATCCGATTTAAAATTCTTAAAGAAATGTTACTTCTTTATCGGTGCACTTTTCCATAAATTTCATTCTTAGATCATTGACATCCAAATTCATAAAACACGGCAAATCGGAACCCTCCATCATTATAGTGATAAGATAGATTAAATCGTCAGTGTGTTTCCTCAATTCAAGAAATCCTTTGATAACCAGCATTTTAAAAAATAAAAACATGTTTGATTCCTTTCCTCCAATCAATTCAACATATTCCTAAATAATAAATATGTAAATAAATAATTGAAAAATAACAAAAAATATGTTTTTTAAAAACAGTTGTAATTTTGAAAGGAGCAGATTCAAAGGTGATGCCACCAGGAGTAAAATTAAATAAAAAGCCGAAATCAATATGAATGAGATGCCCATTCGAATCTAATAAAATATTTCCATTATGTCTATTTTGTTTTCAAAAAATTTTAATCTCGTTTTTTTCATTTTACCTATCCTTCACATTCATTAAATATGTCACTATTGAATAACCAGCTAAGCTTTCGATGAAATTTTTTTGCGCTTCTTCGAAGTTGCAAGTGAACACTTCCTGGAAAAATTGTTTCAAAGTTTTTGAATTCCCATTTTTTTTTTTTATTTCATCAAGAGACAATGTGTTCGGAATGAATTCTTAAATTTTAATAACAACAGCAAAAAATAATTTTAATTCTTTAAAAACCTATAATTCCTGAGTTTGCGCTTGTCACAATGATATCATAGGGTCTCAGAAACAAATTCAGTTCAGCTTTTTTGAAAATTTTATGCATTTGTTTGATTATTTGCATGGCAATTAGTTCTTGTCTTAAATCATCACCCCCTTTCACTATAAGAGTCCTTACTTGATATGATGGGAAATGTCCATAAGGAGAAGTTTGAGCAATGTTTATTGCTTTGTCTTCCCAAATTTCTCCCCAGGGTCCGACTCTTCTTGGTTTAATGAAACCGTCATTTTTTTTTAGGAGGGAGTTTCCCAAAAATTCTTCTGTTTTTTCTTGTTCAGTTTTGAAAATTTCCTGGATTGCAAGTTTCATTTGCCTCAAATGTTCTGCTTTCACCTCATTGAAATCTGTAGTCGACACATATTCATGAATGATCTGATCAATAAAGACCAAATTGTTGAATGTCGCGAGGTTTTGAAAGGAGTTCCTTTTTTTTTGGAAGGTTTTCTTTGATTTTTTGAGTTGGAAGTCCATATCCATTTGGTAATATGTCAGCTCATCTGAATTTCTTCTCATGACAAAACGTGGTGGGAACAAAATGTTAAAGTTATTAGCTTTATAATATGGGGATTTGCCTAAAAGGTCAAGTGAAGGTGAACTTGAATTTCTTTTTGCGGTCTTTTCCTCCTCTAATAATCCAGAAAAATTCATATTGCTTTTGTTCATTTTTCTCTTCAGGGGGGAATTCAATGAATTTATTGAAGAGTTTGGCCTAAAAAAGGAAAGCATCCAGGAAGGATTGTTGGTTTTGGGTTCATTTTGCTCGATGTATTTAGCGAAGCTCATCAACCCTTGATATTTATTAATTTCGTTGTTGATATCAACAGAAAAATCGTTGCTGAAAACATCAAAATTTTCAAGATTCTCATCATTGATCTCCCAATTATTTGATATGGTGTAGGTGGACGACTCGTTTTTTTTGGTTTTGCTAAAATTCTGAAATAGGTAAGGGTTTGGAATTTGATTGTTTAGATCTTCCATGCTACAAAAAATAATAAAAATTTTAAATCCATTAAATATATTCCTAATAATACTCAATTGTTTCGAGTACTATTTTATAAGGCACTCGTTTCCTAGTGTTAAACACTTGACATTCATCTTCTATAATTCTAACCACGGAATTGGAATGAAATTTGCTGGTTTCGGCAGGAGCAAAAGGCTTTTCGGAAGGGGGAAAAGGCAAAATTATGCCTTCGAACAAATTAAAGACGAGCTTGTTTTTTCTGGAGAAAGAATTTTCGTCCTCACGGAACTTTTTCCTTGTATGATTCAGAAAATAGTTTATTTTTTGCATATATTCTCTCAATTTTGGCTTTCGATCCTCGGGCTTCACGTTTTTAAGACTTAGCGAAATTTTAATCAGATTATTTGTAAATTTCATTAAACAATTGTTGTAGTTTGATTTGGCTTCTTTTTCCTGAAATTTTATCAGCATTTCTTTCAAAAAATGCAAATTTTTCAAAAAATTCGAGAACATTACTTTTTTCATACTCCACAGGATCTGATTCGATCTCCTGAAGACCAGTATTTAAAGGATTTATAAGGGTGTTTCCTTCTCTGATTTCACCATTAACCATGGACATTTCGCAACACTTTTAATTTTTTTTTTTTTTTTTTCATTGAGAAAAAAAAATAATTCATACCCTTTCCAATTTTTCCAACTTTTCGATTTTTTTCTTATCCTTTTTAATCGAAAGACCGAATGAATTGAAAGACCAAAAAATCTCATTTTTTTTTGGAAAAATTAAATCTAGAAAGAAAAAAAATTACTTTTAAATACATTGACATATTTGAAGCGCTTTTCTCGAATAAATATCTTTCCAAAACAGCGGAATCATTCAACATTGCCAAATAGCTATAAAAATTTAATCTGACTCTAAAAAAAGAATAGAAAACCATAATTGAGTTATATAAAAATCAATGTCATCATTTGAAATGCTATATAATTTGTTAACCAAATATGAGTTAATTCCTTCATTCTTGAATTTTTTATTCAGATAGTATATCAACATGCTAATTGTGAAATATTCGGATTGGAAAAGTCGAAGCAAACTGCCAATATCTTCCTTATCATGCTCTTTTTTTCCTTTCACAGGCAAAAGTTTAAAATTCATTTTTTTTTAATTTTTTTATGTTTTGAATGAAAAACAAAATTCTGAAATAATGGTGATTAGAAAAAATAATTTTTTTTTCATTAAGAGGCTCTCAAAAATTCCAAATCGAAAAATAGGCGAACTAATTTTTTAGGTTTTTTTCTCGTAATATTCAAAACAATATTTTTTTTTTATTCATGTTGATATTTTAAATTTGATAAAATGTCTTTTTATAATGATGTTTTTTTGTTATTTGGTCTTAAAAAAAGGAGCATTTTGCTTTTAGCTTTATATAAAAACTCGCGTAATTTTTTATCCACAAAATTTGTAATTTCCCTCATTGAAATAAATGCAGGGTGTTGATAAAAAGAACATAAACATAAATTTAAAAAAAACTAATGATCATTTTCTGAAATATCCATTTGTTCCTGCTTGCATTGCTTGCCAGTGTCTTTCCATTTCCATTTGATTCCTAACCACTGACTCATTCCATGCAGGCCCTTGTGTGAAATTCGGTTGGCTAAATTGTTGGTTTTGGGGCATTTGAAAAGAGCCCATTTGCATTTGCAATTGCTTCATTTTCAACATATTCATATCATTATTGAAGAACATATTATTTGAATAATTCTGCAAAAACATAGGATTTTGTTGGTTGTTAAATATTGGCATCATCATTGGTTGAGTTTTCATTGGCTCTTCATCCTCAATGATAATTACATCTGGATTTTTCATGTGATTTGATGTTGATGGTAGTTCTCTGAAATCGTTTTTCGCTGTGTTCCAACAAAACTCCTCATGATTGAAAACATCCTCACATTTGAGCTCTTCAATACTATTATCCTTTTCTTGAAGATTCTCATTTATAAGATAACTACCATCTTTGAGAAATGTGATTTCGCTGAAGTTTTTCCTGAGTATTTTTGCTTCCTTAAGAATTCTCAAAAAGTGCCCATCTATGTACAGATTATAGCTTCTTGCCTTGCAAATCGGACATTGGAACTTCCTTGGCAAGCTGTTTTCCATCATTTTCAGGTAATTTTCCAATGAAAAGCATTGCAAATGGTCACAATTCGCACCTCTGGCTGGTGTTTCGATGAGACTCAAATCAAGGGCATCTATCATTGAAATAGTTATTTTATCGACTTTTATCGCCAAGTCATCATTGTTCTTTTCTGAACCATTGTTCAGAATAAACTTCTTCAAAACTTTCTGATGACAAATCCTTTCATCCAAGACTCTCACACTGTTGCTGACCTGTGCCCAAGATTGCTTCTCCACGAGATAGATAGCAATAAGATGTTTTGCATTCTCACAAAATTTGAATTGGTTCTTTTCCATTGAGGTGATTTTTTTGGTCACGACCTTCAAGAAGTTGATGCCCATATTGAGGCTTTCTCGGGTGAAAATCTTCTCATCTTTGCGCTTCTTCAATGAAATGCTAACATTAAGAGGTGACAAATCATGGATTTTTGAGTTATTCAAGAAGATCTCGCCATAGTCTATCCAAGTGGTCTCGTACATTTCCTTAGAATTCAATCTGATGGATCTGATCTCGATTCCGACATTTTGGTTCTCCATTATTTTCTTCATTTGATCTTGGTTGATCACAAACATCAAGTCATATACAAGGTTTTCATTTTGCGTCGGAATAGAAAAATATTCTGAAATTTGAGCAATGACTCGATTAAAGGGATCAATCGAGGAAAGGACACATTTAGGACATTCAAAGTCATCGCCTGAAACGCTTTGATCGATACATTTTTCATGAAAACTTGACTTACAATGTAGATTAGTACATTGAATTATTTTATTAAAATTTTCTTTAATTTGATTTTCTTGATTACAAATGCAATTTTTGTCCTTTGAAAAATCTTGAATTTTGGGCAATTCCAAGGAACTCGGATTTTTTATTTGCGAACATCCCATTTTTGCGCAGTTCATGTTATTGATCATCATTTGACTTTGGATTTTCTTCTGTTCTTCTAAATTGCCCTGAAACAGCCCACTGACTCTCATGGAATTAGACATCATTAAATTATAGTAATTTTTCTCTATATTGGAGAAAAGCAAATACTTTTGCAAAGTCTCGTTGTAGCTTTGCATATAAGCATGCATATTTTCTGAACCAGTAGAGGCATATGGAACCGAATTTTGTCCTTGAGTCCCTATTGTTTGTAAAAACAAAATTTGGGACAGTTCTGATATCAAAAATGAGAAGTTTTGAGTTGGGTCCAGATGAAATTGGATAGCCAGCTGGCGAATCGTCTCTAAATTAAGTGACTTTAATTTCTGCTGGGTGAGCAAGAAAATATAAGATAAAATGTTGGAGTTTTTGGCGTTCATAATTTTTTTTAAAAATATTATGAACAAAACATTATTATATCATATTTTAAACACGAGGACAGCTTGGAAAATTATTTTGTTTGATTGGAACCACGAATTTTGCAATAGATACAATATATTTTTTAAATTAAGGGCTTTTAACGAAATAATAAAATTTTGAGAGTTTTGATTTCAGAAATAAAATTATTATTTGTTTTATCTGTTTCCACCGTAAAAATTACGACTTAATTTACGAATTTTATAAAAAGACAAGATATTTTTAGATTATTAAAAAGGATTTTTTGAAATTTGGGATTTTCAATAAATCAAATGATATCAAAAAACAAACTGTGGGAATATAGATGTTCAATATTATGTGTTTTATTCCTTCTCATAAATTCATTTTGAGTTTCCGCATTTTCATGGAACAAAAAGGGTGTTTGCTAAATTTTGATTTGAATTTTAAATATGTTTTTTTCAGATTTCGGCCAATTTTTCTGACTCATTTTAAAGATATTTCATTTTAATTAAGTAGAAAAATAAAAAATGCGTTGATTTTGTGTTTTTTATTTTTATTTTAGGTGCTCTATAATCTAAAAAAATCGAAATGAATCATTTAAATAAAAAAAAAAAACACGACTCTCTCAAGCTTTTTTTTATGAACTTTTAAATATTTTTTTCTTAATTTCCAAGTTTTTTATTTTTTTTCATCGGAACTATCTAATAATCCAATGAAATAGTCATTTAGGTATTTAAAAACCAAAAGATAATTCAGGGTTTGCTTTTTTTGTTCTTTCCCTTGGACATTGAGGCCGATTTTTATTTTTTCATAGCTGTACCAAAAATCTGACTTTCTGACGAAATGTTCATATCGGTACAGATTTGATAGGCCCAAGATTAACCATAGCTCGAAATAAAAAGCTCTGACGAAATCGCTGATAGTTATTCCTTTATGATGCAAATAGTTCTGAAAATGAAAATTAAATGAAATTAATATTAAAAACAAAAAAACATCCAAGTCATAAGGATTATTTAAATTCAAATGGTATGCAATTAATCTGTTTCCCTACATTCCAATTAATAAAAACATAAAATTTAATAAAAACCTTTTCAAAGCTAGCCTGGTCATTTTTCTTCTCTTTAAAAATATTCTCAAACAAAGGATTATCTATAATATCCAGTCTTTCCCTCGAAAACACATTTTTTTCAAATGTTTGCTTTCCTTTCCGATCAATATAATAAATCATTTGCTTTTTGTGAAAAAAAAGGAAATTTCTTAGAAAATTTTGGAATTATTTTTTCCTACTGAATTTTGATCCCAATCATAATGTGTGAAAGTCGTGCTCATGCCTCGAGCCAATCGTGAAAGCTCCCAAAAGAGATAGTGTTCACGTCGAACTGAATAAATGAAGTTCGGAATAAAAAAGTTGGGTTTTTTTCTCTGATCAAATTCCTGCAAATAATTAAAAAATAAAAATAATGGATGATTTTTTAAAATTAACATTTTTCAGTTGATTCGTAAAATATTCAAAACAATAACAGGAGAAAAAGATGGAAAATACAAATGGATAAAAATTGTAGGGTTTCTTCCTTTCTCTAAAATTTTCGAAGGTTTAAAAAATGTCAAGTAAAAAAACCGTTTTTCAAAAATTCCTCGAATTCCTCTCAAATAGAGCAGGAACAATTCATTCCGTACGTATAAATATCTGGGAATCTTGGATTCAAAAAATTTGAAAATTTTCGACATAAAATAAAAAATAAATAAAAATCAAATTTTTTTAAATTTTATGTTTTTTATTTGAATTCGAGAAACAAAAGATATAATTTTATTTTATAAGAAGAAAAAAATCATAAATCAAGAAAAAAAACGATTTTATGCTTTGTTCAGGTAAAAGAGTCGTTCTTTTTCGTTTTTTATGATGATCAATACTCAGCTCATTTTGATTTTAAGTTGAAAAGTTGAAAAAATCTGATATAAACACTATTTATATAATTTCGCTCATATTTTTCTTCATAGATTAGAAAATTCCAAAAAAATGTTTGCCATGAAAACATTTTTGCAAAAAGGTAAATTTTAATATTTTTTTTTTAATCCCAAGGATGATATTTTTACAAAATTTGAAAAAAAACATGAAAATTTCATGCCTTCCTTAGACTGATATTTTTCTTTTTCTTTGTTTTTTTTAAATAAAAAAACTATTTCATTAAATTTTTAATTTTATTTCAGTTTATTCCAAACGATGATGAGAATATTATTGGCAAAATCAAAGAAAGGGCATCACAAAACGAATCATTTCATTCATTCTGATTTCAAAAATTATATACTACTAAAATAAATTTTTCCCTAAACTTGAACTCAAAAATTTAAAAACTTATTCTTTCCAAAATTATTTCTTGAATTTTTATTGAACCTATGACGTAAAATACTTAATTAGGCAGCTATTCTTTAAATGTTTCTATTTTTGAAATTTTGTCATAATTTCAAAACCAAAAAATAAAAGAAAAAGTCGTTCTCCTAATGGATCGTCTCAGCTCAGTCAAAAGCAGCTTAAGCACTTCCAAGACTCACTTTGTTGATTCTTCGATCGACTATTTGCGTTTCGCAGATTTGCTTACTCCCGAAGAAGAAGCTTTCCGTCAACAGGTCCGTCAATTGGCCGAAAAGGAAATCGCTCCATATATCAACGATTCAATTGAGACTGCCTCATTCCCAGAACATTTGCTGCCAGTTTTTAAAAAGAGCGAATATCTTTTGAACTTTATTCCAAAACCTTTTGGTAAAGATACTTCATTGATGGCTCAATGTGTTGCCACTGCCGAATTAGCCAGAGTTGATGGTTCTGTTTGCACTTTTACCTTAGTGCAAGCAGTTTTGTCGATGTATACCATTGATAAGTTAGGCTCTGAGGAACAAAGAGCGAGATATTTGCCAAAAATGGGCAGATTGGAATTGATTTCAGGATGGGGCTTGACTGAAGGAAAAATTGGATCTGATGCTTCGAATTTGGAAGCCACTGTGGTGAAGGTGCCTGGTGGTTACAAATTGAATGGTGATAAGAGATGGATTGGGAACGGTAACAAAGACATGTTGTTAGTTTGGGCCAGAAATCAAGAAAATAACAAAGTGGAAGGATTCATTTTGGAGATGAAAACTCCTGGTGTTACCACTCAAGTCATTAAATACAAATTGCCATTGAGAATGGTGCAAAATTGCCATATTCATTTCAATAATGTGATTATACCTGACGAGAACAAATTGCCAAAAGCCGTTGATTTCCAAAAGGGAACATCAACTGTCTTGAAACATTCTAGAGTTTTTGTTTGTTGGGCTGCTGTTGGTATTGCCATTGGAGTCTATGACAATGTGATCAAATACATTAGCAACAGAAAACAATTCAATGCTCCGATCGCCAGCTTCCAATTGATTCAAGAGAAATTATCGAGAATCATGGCAACTGTTCAAGCTATGTTGCTATTGGTCTGGAGAGTCACCAAGTTGATGAATGAAAACAAGGTGACCATTGGACAAGTGGGAATGGTCAAGGCTTGGGTTACTTTGAGAGGAAGAGAAGTATGCGCTTTGGGAAGAGAAATGTTGGGTGGCAATGGTATTACTTTCGATAATTATGTCATGAAGGCCATGGCTGATATGGAGGCCATGTATACTTATGAAGGCACTTATGACGTGAATAGTTTGGTGAATGCTAGAGAATTGACTGGTATCGCAGCCTTCAAGCCTTCCAAAAAATAAATAATTTAATAACATAGTTAAGAAAAGGATTAATTTAAAGAAAAGTTTGAATCAAAAAAACTTAAATCGAGTTCTTTTTCATTATTTTGATCAAATATTAATTATTTAAAAAGTACTATTGTTATATAAAAATGCAAGGATTGCGAATTTCTCTAATTTGGAAGATTATTTTACCTTTATTAATAGGCATCATTATCACAACAATACTCACAATTGAAGGAATCTCCAATATATACCCTTTAGCGTTGGCGGAGTCAAGTTTAAACTTTAATTTTAAAGAATAAATTTTGGATTTCTTAGAAAGCCAAATTGGGTCAATCGTGATTTCAGACATATTGACAATTTCTTCTTCCACTACCTTATATTTTGAAGAATTTTTTGCTGGGGTAATGGAAAATATTTATACTAACATAAAAATTGTATTGTTTAGACAATCAATGACTTAGGCATGCTGGTACAATATTATTACCAGATTCAATTAGAAATTGCTTTGAATCCATATTATGTCTATTTGTACGAACAAAACAACACGGGAGCAATTATTATATCAGGATATGATGTTCTAGAAAACAACACCTCTTTGAACCTTTCTTCTGGAGAATATTCCATGTGGTTTTCTGAGCCAGACAAAAAAATCATTGCTAATTTATCAGATCAGTCCAAAATAAATTTGGAAATTTCCTTAAATATTGATGCTTATTCATATGTATATTATGATGCGGACCCTACTTTGGTAAATAATGTCCAATTCCAATTTTCTGATGGCTTTTACTATGTGCATCCAGCTACAAATGCTATTAATTTTACTCAAAAACTCATTGAAGATTGCCCATATTCGACCAATGACACAACTGCAATTGATTCTCGTTGCTTGCGATCCTATCAAGAAATGAAAGATTTTTACATTTTAAGAAAAGATGATTACAATTTAGCGCAGATCCTCTTCAATGCACCAAATCTTATGATTGGATCAAATGGAATAATAACAACTGAGTTCTGTTTTGCTCCTTTAACTGCAAGTCTCCAATTTGATAACGTTATTTGCATCGATTATAATTTTGCAGGTGCAAATTAAATAAACTAATCATTTTAACCAAAATTTAAGATTTGACAAATTGGCTGGTGTTGAATCAAATGGAAACTTCGGAAGTGACTCTTTACATTGTCAATGCTTATGATCTCTCAGTTAAAAATAAAAATAATCATTTTATATTTTTCATTTATATAAGGTCAGTTACCATCCAAAATTTTTAACTGACCCAGCTATGCAATATAAATATTCAATAACTGAATTGGAATTTGGTGTAAATTTTTCTTTAGAGTTATTTTTCTATTTATCCAAAATTTAAGATAGATGATAGTTTGAACGTCACTGAAGCTTATGAATTTAATCAGACTTTTGTATATCCAATGATGTTGGGTGCAATAAATCTTTATAACATAACTCCTTCAAACCCGAACAGCACATTAAACAGCACTTTCATAAAAAACGGGAATTTATAGTAATGATGATTCATAAATTTTAAGTATACACATTTTCAAATTTAGTTTTATTTCGATAGAAAAGTGCTATATTAGCCAATGGCATGGAGCAACTGTAGTTATCACTGGACCATTTGAATATTTTTTTGTTCCAATTGAAACAGTCAAGGCAAATATTTCTGATATTAACCACATGGTCATTTATCTGATAAGTGGAGTATCTGCTTTTTTTTTTCTTTTGTTATTTTGGTAAATTGGTTTTGGATTCCCCTTAAATAATTTAATGAAAGGTTTACCTATAAATTTGGTTCCTATATTTTGGAAGCAATAAATGTTTGATTTTAAAGTTTTATTGTATAAAAATACATTTTTTTTAAAGAATTTAGTTCAGCATGAAAAAAAATTAGAAAATGGAGATTTTGATTGTGGTGTTTATGATAATTTTAAAGGTTAATTATTATTTATAATAATCTCTTTAATTTTAATTTAAGAAAGCAACAATGAGCTTAACAATTTGCATTCCACTTTTGATAAAATTACCAAAGTGCTGAAATATACCAATGTGAATGTTTTCAAGTTTATTCTTTTTTTGTTTTCGTTTTAATAATAATAAAAAAAAAAAATAGGGAAAATGACTCGATTGCTTTAATTAATTATGCAGAGGCTCTCAAATTATACCGAGACATGGGTAACACTAGAGCTCTCGGATCAATTCTCTTTAATATTGGAAGCATCCATGTGAAGAACAAAAGATTCACAGAAGCTATCAGCAGTTATCAAGAGTCAATCGCTTGTAATTAATATTTAAAAACATGAAAAAAATTTAAAAATTGCTAGTGGCAAGAAAAGAATTGAATTTAGGAAAAGATCCCATTGAGAATTACAAAGATTTATCGTTTTATTTAAAAATCATGTTTCTTTTAAAGTAATTATTATTTTTAAAAACAAGAGCAGCTAGAGCTTTGATGAAGAACCAGGGGCCTGTTTATGAGAACCAGACTCCTAATATGAAAATCCAGAAAAGCAGAAGATTCGCAGTCGATGGAATGATCAATGATAAAAAAAGTTTGAAAATGATGGAAATTTTAGCATCAAGGTTGTTCCAATTAGCTAATACATACATTTTAGAAGCTAATCATTTAGAACAAGATAAGTATTGATATTTTATTATTTTTTCTTAATGTTTTATTTCGAGTTGGGATTTGGTTTTACATACAATATTGGAAGTTATAGCAATTGAAAGAAATCTAATTTCAGACAGTTCAAGAAAAATCCTGAGTTACTTGATGGCAAGCAAAGCATTTTATGGTTTTTTAATTATTTGTTGGTATTTTAAAAATATCTTTGAAAGAAATGATTTTCATTGCCGAGTCAGAAAAATATTTGAATTTAGCTGAAGATGATCTTCCAGTAAAAATAAAAAATTATTCGATGTTGAAGAATAAAAAAGGAATATCAAGCTTTTTATGAACGAGTTCAAAAACTTAACGACAGTTTTTCTGTAGATAAAAAAAATGAAGATATTCCTCCGACAATTCTAAAACAAAAACTTATGTACCAAAAGTAGATGAATTTTCAACGAGTTTTTTTATTTCGTTTGATTTAAGAGGGCTCATTCTCAGAAAACTAGGCCATTCTAGAGACTCATGCGAAATCTTCACTGCTTGTTTAGTAAATTTTATAAATTATTAATAGTTTAAATTGATATAATATATATTTGGTATTAAATAAAATGTATATTTTTTCTGATTTTAGGAAACAGGAAAGATTTATGATCCTGAGATCAGAAAGCTTTGTTTGGGGAATTTAAAATCCATAATGGAAGAGAAAAATCTTCTTATGAAAGCCCCGAACATTCAAAGATTATATGAATCCAATTTCATTAAAAAAAATAATGATATTATCTTTTTATTGGACATTTCGGAAAGCATGGGAGTGGGTTTCAAGGAAGATTATGCTCTTCGAGAGATTTTGAAAGTATCCTTTGATAATATGAATTTTTTTGAAAATTTACTTAGTTTTTTGATAAATACATGGATAGCAATGACAGAGTCGGTTTTATTAGATTCAATCACAATGTTTATGTTGTTTTTGAATTGAGCGAAAGAGGAAAAAATCATGTTTATTTGAGATATTCAATTCAAGCATCAAAGGAATCCTTTAAAACAGGAGGGGAAACTGCTTTTTTTTCTGCTATATTTGAGGGGTTGAAATTATTTAAAAACGCAGGCATTTCTTATCTCTAATTTTACAATTATTTATTAATTTTGATTATTATTATTTTCTAAGAAAAAAAAGAAAACCATCAATGGATAATCGCTTTGACAGATGGGGAAGACAATGCTAGTAAGATAAATTATGATGAAATTTTTGAATTAATAAAGTATGTTTTATATTTTTTTCCATAAAAACTTGTAATTTTTAGAAAATCTGATGTAAGTCTAATAATTATCGGATTAGCTCTGAACCCAGAATCTATTTCAGACTTAACGCAATTGGCTCGAATAACAAAGGATGGTAATGACAAAAAAACAAATTTTTGATTTGTCTTAATTATTTAATAAAAGGAATTTTTATTGAATCTGGAGATGATACAAGAAACATAGAAATAGCTTTCCAAACGATGAAAAAACAGATTTTCGATGAAGATAAAAAAAATGTGATTTTAGAGAATCTTGAATGAACTTATAAATTTTTCTTTTTAATCATAATTTTTGACTATTTAATTCTTCAATGTTTATGTGTTTTCAATCCTTTTTTGTGTTTTGAGTGTCTCCTGTTGATTTGTTTGAATCGTTTCAAGGAGGGGTCATAATAAGGATCCTTTGACTTTCGATTCTGCTCGAAATTTGCCTGCGCTACATCTGTTCCCATTTCTGCATCTCTACGAGTCTGAGCCTTTTGTACTGCAAGTTCTAATGGTTCATCTTTTCCATAGGTTCTTGGAATATCTTCCTTTTTGCCCAAAAGCAGATCTATGTGGTATTTTTCTCTTTCTTGATTTCTCAAATATTCATCATATTGCTGGGCAGGAGGACTCAATCGACGGTTGGCAGCTGCAATGAGCGTTTTGTTCAATGGATCTAGGATATCAACGATAGGCATATAGAATGGATCGTAATAAGCTTTCTTGTCTCTTTTTAGTCTGTTTTTTATTTCTTTTGGAAAGTTTTTTTTTGCAGAAAAATGAAAAGGAAAAAAAATTACAAACCTAATTTTTGCTTATTTTCTTCAAAGAGTCTCGTTCCATTCGCGAAAATTTCAATGGGAACCTAAAATAACCTTTCAATTTTAAAACGAACTAAATTATAAACTGAATATAATCCTTCTCTTCTTTTTCTATACATATTTCTGATGTTTCCAATAGGATTATAATATGCTGCTTTATCTTTATGGTAAACTGGAGGAAGGTGCTCAACTGACTTATAAGCATCATTGGGATCCTCGAATCCAGGCTATTTTAATTATAAAACATCAAACCTTACCCAAATTTTTTTAAAACGTACGACTGTCTTCAAGAATGTGAGGTTTTTAACCAAATAAATCTGATTCGGTCTTATATCTGAAAGGTTCGCAGGTGTCATTCCGAACTCCCTTTTATCTTTCTCATAAATTTTCTCAGGTGTGAGGAGATGATTTTGCTCGGCAGATAGGGGATTCATTAAAGAATATTGCAGAGGATCCTTTAATATAAAGTATTTTTGCATTTAGTTCAAAAATATTAAAATTTTTGCTAACATCTTCAATAATGCTTGTATTTTGGTCGACTAAAGGTATTGGGAACGCTTGTTGCTTGAGTTGCCCCAATGTTTTCGGGAAATCTTGCTTTGTGAATGATTTGTGAGATTTGTGTTTGGCTTTAGATTTGAGAGAGAGGGAACTTTTTTTGGCTTCAAGGACGGGTAGCAAAATTAAGGCGAGAGCGAGGATTAAAAAGAGAGTCAGGGACTTCATTTGATTTTTATGTTGGAAATGAAAAAAATAAATTATTTAATTGGGATGATTCGATTCGAAAAAACATAATTAAAGAAAGAAACATCAAAATAAAAATTAAGTTTTTTTTTTCAAAAACTTTCCAGATCTTTTTTGGAGAAAAAGAAAAAACAATTTTTTTTGTTGAAATGAAAAATATAATTTAATTTTCAAATTTTTTCTTTTAATTTTTTAATATTTTTTAAAAAATATCTATTTTTTTTTTATAGAAAATTCAATTTTCTAAAGTCTTTTGCTGTATAAAAAATCTAAATCTCTTATTAAAATTAAAGAAATTTATTTTGTTAAAGAAAAAGAATTAAAATTAATAATTTTTTTAATTTACAAATTTTTTGGTGAGTGTTTCTAAAGAAAAATCGAAAAAATACAAAAGGTTTATAAATTAATTATTATTAAAAATTAAGAAATTTACATTTACGATAAAGAAACATAATTTAATTATTCATTTCCGAAAACAATTATCTCTGGGAACCTTGATTCAGAATTCTTCTATAATGTAATTTCAGAAAATAATAGTCTTCATTTTTCATGAATCCTTGAAAGCAAACAGCAGCTTGTCTAATCAACAATTTCTTGAAACACGAGATCTGTTGAAAATTTTTCTCTTTTTTGAAAATCTTCTCAAGAATCAGAAAGTTCTTCTTTTCGAACATATAGAATTTTTTCTCAATCAAGAACAATTCTCGTTGATAAACCTTGAATAGAGGAATGCAAGGGCATTTTTCATTCTGATGATGATTTAATTTGTCCCTCAGGACCCTAAAAGACTCGCTATAAAGTTTTTGGTAAAAGTTCAAATCTTTAGCAGCATTAATATAATATTTTTCAATACTTTTAATGTTATCCTTGAGAAAACTTTCGAGATTTTTCGAAAGCATGGCGATAATCAAGATGTAAAGGCTGAAATAATTTTTCTCCTGATAGAGAAATCGAGCCAGTTCAAAATAATTGGTCAAGATGATAATTTTGTTTTCATTTTTACTTTGGGATGAGAAATTCGCTTCAAAAAAGCGGCTTAAGCTCAAAATCCTTTCATCACATCTTTGGAAAAATTCATTATTATCAAGCTCAAAAAAATTTAGCTTGATGAATAATTTGATATCTATGAACATGAGGATCCTAGCCAAATCCTTGTAGGAAATATGGTTGAAATGTTCGATGATGTTTTCTTTGCTCATTATTTTATTGGCAGGATATTTGATTTGTAAGATGGAATTGTTCAATTCGTTGGTTCTTTTCTCATCAAGAGTCTTGTAAATCCTCCCGATGAACTTCAAAACACGTTCATCATTTTCGTTTTTCTTCAAGTACTTCAAAAAAATTATACAAACCTTAAAATTCACATCCTCACAAAAGTCCCTCGGTCTCTTTTTGATCCATTTCTTCAAAAGACATAAATTTGAAAGCTTTTTTTCTTCCAAAATTGCTTTCTTGAAGGTTTTTTTCTCAGAATTTGCCATATTAGTTGGTGTTCCGGTGAAGTAATTTTGAATTATCAGGAATAGGAAAACGATGGAAGAGAACATGCTTTCATAATTATAGATCAGATGTTCAGATTTGAAGGCCTGTAATGAGTAATTTTTGAGGGAAATCGGGGTGTCTTCTTTGCAAATCTTAACAGTTTTATCAGATAATAAAGATTTCCTTTCTTTTTTGTTTTCGTAAGGGAGATTAAAAATCTCATGGAGGAACTTTCGCTCGGAAACCAAGGAAATCACAGATAGATATTTCTCTTTGTCGTTGGAACTGGAAGGACTTGCATCTTCGAATATGATAGTGAAATTCTTGTTTTTATCAAGAAATGAACACAGTTCCCATATGTAGATCTTATGGTCTGGAAAATTTTTGTCTTTATGCAGATAAGTCAGGAATTCATTGGAAAAAAACTCATTTTCGACTTAATAGCAAAACCTTTAAAAATTTAAAAAGAATTTGGGTTACGAGGCATTTGTGTTTGTATCGAGAAAAAATTTGAGCCTGGGAAAACAAATTAATGGAGCGAAATAATAATAATTTAATACTTTGAAAATTGGGATCCCTTTTTTTAGCAAAATTAAATTGGTCTAAAATAGGACTCTCTTGAAATAGCTTGGTTTCCTCGAACTGTTCAGCCTTTTGTAATGAAGATTTGACTTCTGAATGGGAGGAAAATCCGCAATTTTGAGAAATGAATTTTTGCAAGGAAGAAGGAGTTAATTCAGACATTTTTGCTTGTTATAGAAAACACCGATAAAATATCATGTCACAAACTTTTTGAAATTTTATTAAAATTATTTATATATTTTGAACATTTTAACAAAAGTTTCGGAATTGTCTTTTTTTTTAAAAACTGATAGTATTGCGTTTTTTAGTTTTAAAATATAATAATTAAGCCAAAAAAAAAAGCAAGATAAATAGTTTTGCAAAGTTTTTTATGAAATTAAAATCCAAGGATAACAGGAAATAAAAAAAAGAGAGGAATTCAAGATGCAAAAATATGAAAAAAAGAAAAAAAAAATTAAATAATTTTGCTCCTTCCTTATTGAGTGTTTCCACTCTGGAAACATAAACTCTGCTTCTCATCTTTTTCTTTTTTTCCTTCTGGGGAAGAATCCAAAATCTCCTTATTAAAATTCCCTTGGGGACAGTTTTTATTCTCATTCATTCGTTCTATATCAACTACTTTTTCTTTTTTTTGACTACCAGCACTTTTTTCTTGTTCGAGCAATTGAATTTCCTTAAAAATAGCCAGAACTTCTTCTCTGTCGAGCTAAGTAATTTTACTTAAATTAAAAATAAAATTGTGTTAAAAACATTTTCTTCTTTTATTTCTTCTTTCAAAGAGTCAATTAATTCTAAAAATTCAGAAGCCAAACTTGACCCCTCCTGATTTTTTGAGATTTCTTTCTATATTTTTTATCATTTAGCTAAATTCCAAAAATGATAAAAAATGTAAACGAATTTCATGGAATCTTCAGACTCATTGGTCCCGATAACTTTGCGACAATCTTCGCTTTTTACCAAATCGGAAAAATCAGGTCGTTTAAGCACCTCCTCTGCCAAGCAAAGCTCCACCAAATTTCTCATTTCCTTTCCATAGAGTCCTTCCAACATATCCAATTTTTCTTGTTTAGGCTTTTTCTCTCCCACCATCAAAAGGGCGCAATCTAAGATAGTCATTCCTGTGGAATATACATCGGCTTTCCAAGGGTTGTAGTCAGGCCTATCTCCGAATTCACCTTGAACATAAATTTCCCTTAATTCTGGAGCCATGTAATAAGGTGACCCTTTTAAATAATTTTTTTTTTTCAATTTATTTGATTATGATAAATTTACCAACTAGGGTTGTTGAGCTTTTTTTGATCTCGTTCTCAAGGAAAGATTCGCTGAAGTCTGATAATAGCATGGTGCCGTCCTGAGCAAGCAAAATATTCTCGGGCTTGATGTCCCGATGAGCTAGTTTGATTTCGTTTTGCATATAAAGAAGTGCTGAAATTAAATCTCCTGTAATTTTTAACAATTCAGCCTTTGAGTAAAAGGATTGCGTTAAAGCTCTATTTTTGATATCTTTTTCCAAGGTTTTATCCATGATATCCATCAAAATGCAAAGGATATATTCATTGCGATAAGAATCCAGCTTTTGTTGGCAAATAGTAAAGCCCAAAATTTTGATAATATTGGGATGAGAACAATTCATTAAATGCAGAATCTCTTGTAGGTCCACCAAATGCTTGTCGAAATCAGCTCTTCTGACCTTTTTGAGAGCGTATTCCTTTTGAGTGTAGATAGATTTCACTCGAATGACGGTGTTTTGGCCTTTTGCAATCATGCCTACGGTTAAATATTCCGATAGATTAATGACAGACATTTTTTAAAAATATTTCTTTGTATTTTATTTATATAGATAGATAATTTGTTAAAGCATTAGTATTTTAATTTAATATGACCATGCTTCATTTAAAATTTAATGATTCATCATCCAAAAAAATTCGGGTGATGTCTTATTTCCTGTAATTTTTATTTTTTTATTCTTAGATCAGAAAAAAATCCGAAAATTAATGTTCACTTTTTTGCTTTTATCTCTGCAAAATGAGAGGATTCCTTTCGAAAAAAATTATAAAAATTAAAAATAAAATAAAAAATACTACCAATTTGGTGTCGGAGGGCTAAAAACATAACTTTGTCCATTGCATCCTTCATTTGGTGCTAATGCAGTCCCTCGAATGCACGAACTCGTTTGTCCGCACCATCCTTAATAATTTAAAAATTATTTATTATTTTTTCTCTATTTTTTTTCATTCACCACAAACGGACTGTTTCACACAATCTCCAGGTAATCTTATAACATGACAATCAGCAACTCCCACATTCAAACTTAAAGATCCGTCGTAATAATTCGTGCGACTTGGTATTTCTTGAACAGATTCCAAAGGTCCAGGAACTGGTGGGGTAATAATATCTGGCAATCTTGCTACCATTTGAGGAGTCTTATATCCCTAATGTACGATTTTTTAAAAATTTTAGTCAATTCATTCTTTTGGTCTACCGCTAAATTAACAATTTTGTTAGCTACAAAAGAACCCGTTTGCGCTGTTCCATATGTGACTGCTGTCACTCCATCAGAAATTTGATTATCCGTTACTCCGATAACATTGTATTCTAAAAAATGAAAAGAGTTCATTTTTTAAAAAGAAAATGCCAACGTTTCTTTTCTGTTTTGGAAACAGTTGATGATTTTAATTCAGAAGTTTTCTGATCTTTCTCCATACAAATGAAAAGAGGGAGAAGAACTATCAAAAAGAGAAGCTTCATTTTATTTATATATTTAAAAATTTTTTTAATTGGAATGAGTTTTCGAAATTAGCAAGTTTTCTCATTCTGGGTAAGTTTTGATTTTTTTTAATTTCTTAATTTTAGTTTAACATTTAACAATTTTAGTGTTTTTCATTTGTTCATTTGGAAGCCATGAAATTAAAAAAAACGTTTTAGGAAGCTCACAAAGGATCTGACGCAGATACTCGAGATCAGTTTCCTCTTCGCAAAGTTAGAAAAATGGTCTAGAAGAGAAGCTTGGTTTCTTTCAAAAGCATTTGAATGGTTTCTTTTTTTGACTTTCAATTTTTTTCAGGCTGTTTTTTGCATTTTGACAGTTTAGGGTTTTTGAACATTTTTATTTTCTTTGGAAAAAATGAAAATGTTCTTTCTGCATCCAAAATTTTTTAAGTTTTTGGAAATGAAAGAAACTTCCAATTTTTCAGTCAAACCACCGAAAATTTGGCTTAGTTATCTGAAATTAAAAAACTTTTTTTTTGAAATTTCTGATAAATTCCAAAAGGATTTCAAAAAATATCGTCTTTTTGCGGAAGAATTCTCCCCAAATCAACCTTTTTACCTCTTCTTTTGAGTGTAATAGCAGGATTGCCAAGTATCGCTTTTTATCCATTAAATCAAGAATTCTATTTAATGCAAAGTGTGAAGTTATTTTCTCAAGCAAAACAAGGCATTAATTACAGGTGCTTTCAGAACAGAAATGCTTATGCTGAATGGCACAATGAATTCTTAGATGATGAAAAGGATTATCACGTTCATATTTTATATGGGCCGAAAGGATCAGGAAAAACCACGTTTTTGAAGTTATTTGCCAAAAATAATACGGGAGTTTTTTATTACCCAACAAGTTATTCTGATCTTGACGAGAAATATCCATTTCAGAATCTTGTCAACTCCATTTTTTTCCATGTCAATGTGAACCCAATGTCATGGATATGGACTTATTCTTATATGAACTTTTGGCCAAAACCTGATTTTAATGAAATGATCAAATTCTTTTCTGATGAAGATGTGTCAAAACAACTTCAATCCTCATTAGGGAAACAGCCAATCTTTATTTTGGATGATGTGAACCTGTTGAAGGAGGAGAAATCTCGGAAATATTTTCTCTTACTTGTCAAATTTATGAAAATGGCAGCTGATACGAAAAAAATTCATGTAATTTTGTCAGGAAGTGAAGGTTGGTTCCCTTTAATTTTTAAGAAAGAATTTGATAAAAAAAGAATTATGAAAGCTCATGTTTTTAATGAATTCACTCAAGTTGAAGCACTCAATTATTTTAAATGTTTGAGAGAGAAGAATGATAGCATTGAATTCTTGGAAAGTGTTTATGAGGCACTAGGAGGATCTAGTAGTGATTATACAAAACTAAATGGTCTTTTAAAGCATCATAATTTTGCTTATAGACTGGAAATCTTGATTGAAGAAGCGGGGGAAGATTTTCATAATGCCAATATAAGATTTTCATTTATCAGGCATAATAGAAAAAGATTAGAATTAACTGAGGATGAACTCAAAGGCACACTCTCATTGATGTATAAATTGATTCATGCTAATGGGAGACTAAAAATAGATGAGGCCACTGATTCAATGATTCATGAATCCATCATTAAAATGAATGTCTTTAAAGTTTATTTAGATTTAAAGGAAGATGTTAAATATATTGACTTTCAAACGAATATGCATAGGTTTTATGCAGAAAAGAAATTAGGTTATCGAGGAAATGAAACAGATAAATATGATTTTATGATATATTTGAAACAGGAGTACAATATTGAAATACCATATTATTAAAGAAAGGAAATTTATTTTAAATGACATATAATGAAAAATTATGAATTTGGAAAAAATAATTTTAGCACAATATCTAAGAATCTGATCCAATTATTGATTGTAAATTTTTGACTCAATTCGTGATAATTTTTACGAATTTTCTTTATCATATAAAAAAATTGTTTGATAAAAAAAAACTATCAAGCACACTTAGAAAAAACTAAAATATATTTATTATGGAAATTAAAAAAATCCACTACGTTTTAATTATAAGCTTCTAATAGGAAACTTGAATTTTTCTAGTTTTAGTTTTAAGATTTAAAAATAATTGCCAAACAGGAAAGAAATTTTAAATTTGAACAATATGTTATAAAATTATTTTTTTTAAACAGTTTCTTTGTGTGTTATTATTTTCAAATAGATGATTTCAAAAGAACTTCCTATTTAAATAAAAAATAGAGCAGATCATTGATTTTTTTAAATAAATTGGTTCATCTATTCCTGAAAACCAAAAAAAGATCTTTATATTACGATAAATTATTCTTTCTCCTCCTCGGCAATCTTCATTTGTTCATACATCTCTTCTGCTTCTGCCCAATTTTCTTTAGGATGTTTATTTTCATAATGGATTGCCATTGATTTCAAAGAAGGTTGCATAACCATGCATTTCTGACAGCAAACAAATATATCTTTCTTTCCTTCTTTTGGAGCTTTTCGCTTGGCAATTCCATCAGCACCTCCTCCCGTGCCTCCAGCTTTCATTTTTGCATCATGATGCTTTTTGTTTATTTCTTTGGCAGTGTGTTTGGTGGGTTTAGCTTTTCCTGGCATTATTTAAAAAAAATTTCAAGGATATTTGTTTTAATTGATTATAAAATTCAAGCAAGTCTTTAATAAAAAAGAAAAACAAAAAATTATGACTTTTATGATTTTTTCTTGCATTTTTCAATAATCTCAATCCAGAATTCCGTTCTGGGACTTCATTAAATAATTCATTTTTTGGTTTAATAATTCTCAATATTGTAATGATAACAACAAAAATATTGAGAATTTAATTAATTTCTAGATAAAAAGCCATATTCGGCAAAACATATGAGGACATTCTTCATTTATTTTTTGTTTAAAATTAGCAAAAAAATGAATGAGCTGGTACAAATCGCTTGGAAAAAAAATGATTATTATATTATTTTGAAATAGATCATTTTTTTATAAAATTTTAATTTCGGATGGGATTTTACTCAATTTTGAAAAATGAGTTTTTTAGTCCAGAAATTTTCAAAAAGGAGTCAGAAAAACCACAAAATTTAGATTATTCAAACCATTATATTTATTTCCTGGTTCCCTTGCAATTGGAAAAGGTAAATTTCCAGAGTTTTTTAAGAAGTTAAAACTTGAAAAGGTCTATTGGAACATTTTTCTTATCATTTTGGATTGCATTTTAAGCACTTTCGTTTTGATTCCCTTCCGACTTTTCCTGGGTTTTTTGTCATTTTTCTACCAGAAGTGATTCCAATTTCTCTTATTATTTTATAAAAGTAAAGTTTCTTTTGAAAAATAGAAAAGGATTCTCTATTTTGTTTTATACAGATTTGGTCCATTTACTTTTTTTTGTTTCCTCATCGGTTATTTTTATTTTCCAACATGAGTTTTAATTTTTTTTTAACAAGTTCGTTTTATGCTATTTTTTGGAAATTTCTGTTATCTATCATGGGGTTAGGGGACAAAGCCAGCTTAAGTTATATGGACTTATATTAATATTGGAGGTAAAGAAAATTTTGAATTTAAGGGTAAAACAAAAAATATTTTAAAAAAATTAGACTGTTGATAGATTATTATGCAATCTGGGAGAATATTTCTTATCTTGCTTATGGAAAAAAATCGAAAATGAGAAAAGTCTTTTGAAATGCAAAATAGATATCGTTTTGACCATTATTTATATTAGTAAATATTATATTTTACAAATTTTTATTTTCTTTTTTTTTTATAAGTTTTACATTCTTTGGATCTTTTGACTCTTATGATCATATTCAACGTATCCATAAATTCAGACATCTCCGCATTAGGACTCATTCTTTTCATTCATAGTTCAGCCAAATTGAAAAGCATTGCCTTCAAAAAATTCGATGAAAGACTTTATTTCACTCAAACTTTCATGGATTGCAAGGAAAGAGTCTCCCGTTATCTCTTAATATATTTAATAAGCTTGATGTCCGAAACATTTGTTGATGGTTATGAGTACAAAATTTTGCTAATGTACGTCTGTGATTTGATGGTTGATTGGGTGAATCATTTTTTCATGGTGAAGCTGAACAATTTAAATCCTGATATTTTGGAAAACCTATGTTCTCACATTAAAAATTTTTGCTTTGCAGTAAGATATCTCAGTTGTTGCGGTGGAAAACTTCATGATCTCGAACAATATAAAATTTTCGACATCAAAGACATTACTACTTTAAATAAAAGAATTCCTGATAATGCTTATAAATGCGGATTAAAAGTTAATTATGTAGTTTTTCCTTATATTGTTATAGTAAGTATTTTTTTTTTTAAATGATTGATTTTAAATTTTTAATGATTTTAGATTTGCAAGATTGTTCATACGATGTTCACAATAAAAGGAAACCAATATTTGATTGGGTTTATTTTGCAGATGTTCTTTTGGAAAATAACATTGACCTATATAAGTTATTTTTTCCATAAAAATTCTAATCTTAGTGTTTTGATTGAAAAAAACAAGAATCAACTAAAAGAAAATTCAGATTAAAAGAAATTATGTTTTCCTGTAATAATGGTTTTATTTTTATTAATTTAAATAAAATATTCGTAATTTTTTAATTTTTTTAATTTTGACATTTTTTATAGAAATTTCGCTAAAAATTTCTAATTAAAATAGTTTGAAATTTTATTTTGGAAAACATTAAAATATAATTGCTTTGATTCGATGACCGAATAAAAAAAAGATAAGAAGATGTAATTTATTTAAAAGTGCAACATTTTAAAATCTCAAACATCTTTATTTCTTGCCTTTAATCATGTAGTTAAAAGACTCCGGATTTTTAATCCCTCTCAGGTATTTCGGGATCAGTTTAACAAACAACTTCTTTTGTTCTTTGTTCTTTATTTTTGAGTTTGCAATGTACCTCATTGAGAATTTTGAAAAAAACATTACCGACAACTCTTTGAATGTCTCCTTGAACTCTTTATCTTGATCTTCTTCTTTGATTGTCCAGATGTTTTGAAAGTCCTTCAAATTTTTCAACCTATTCAAAACATTATTGTCAAGCCAGGTATTAAACTGTTTTATTTTTTCAGGATCTTTCAACAACATTTCTTTTTTATTGTTGAAATGAATGTTGGACCTTGCCATGGAATTAAGTTGTTTTCCGAACAATTTTGGACAATTTTTCTGATGATAGCCCTTGCTGGACGATTTTGTGCTGGAAGTTGTGTGCATATTTTCTTGTTCGATTATCTTGTTATAGCGATCAATTGGAGCTGAAAAGTTTTCTGTGGTTTGATCGTTGAAAGGATAATCATTTTCCTGGAAACACATTTCACCATCTTGATTCAAATAGGGAGTTATTTCGGTATCGTCTTGGTTTGTATTCATGGAAGTTTGCAGAAGAAGAGGCTGTGCTGTATTGTTGATTCCTTTAAATTATTTTTATAAGAAAATTCGGAATTCTGGATAAATATCAAAAAGAAAAAGTCTACCTTACCAAAATTTTATTTTTCACCATCAAACTTAAAAGTTATAGGTGAGCATGTTGTTTTGAATAAAAATAATGGTTTTTGAATGTTTTAATGATGTCTTTTTAATTTCCTACAAATGACCTTCTTTGCATTTTGATATTTTAAAACTCATTTAATTTATTAACATTTTTTAAATTTAAAAAGCAGAACTTCTCCTCAATCATTTTTTCTTATAAAATGTCTCTATGTTTTTCGTCAATCCTCTTGAAGTATGAACCGCATCAAATTTTTTTACTCCTGCTGAACTATTTATTAAATTTGTTTTATGAGTCTGGATCTTTGAAACATGACCGCCGTTATTGTTACCAATATATGTTTTTCCTTTCTCAAATGGGATAAATGCAGCATTGGTAGAGTTTGAGACCAATGGCTTTGTGGATGCTCCAGCAACAACAATATTAGATTTTTTTTTCAAGATGTTGTTGCGCTTGCCAATCAATGTTTTAGAATTTGTAGAAACATTGTTTTTATTTAATCCATTCGCGTTTATATCAATGATGTTATTATTTGGATCTACATTTACTATGTTTAATTCCTCTCCAAGTGAGAAACTTCGATTATCTAGGTCAAAACTATTGTTTCCTGTCAAACTGTTATCCAAAATATATTGTTTTCGGCCCACATCGATGTTATCTAAGGAATTATGGCCAATAAGTTCGGGTTTTTTTGGAAAGAGAAAATTTTTAAAGCTGGAAAAAGCAATCATGACAACTGTTATATTGTCAACGGTTCTCTTGCCTATTGCAGTTTTCATTATTTGCTCCACTGCTGTCGCACAAACTTGATGAATGTTGTCACCTAAATTTTCTTTAGTGCTATTCCAAACAATGTCTACAACTTCCTTGGTTGTTAATTTGTCAAAAATTCCATCACCTAAATTTATCATATTTTCCTTTGTCAGTTTATATCAGAAAAAAAAATTAGGGTTTACTAGCTATGATAACGAAATCGTGCTCATCGCAAACTTTAAAGCAAGTGATGTCCGGTATTGCAATGACCACGTTCGGGTTGCCCCCTAATTGGGGGTGTTTTGCTTCAATGTCTCCAAAAGTTCTTGTGACCTTTGAATTTTAATATTAAATTTTAAAATTAAAAAACTTTGATTTTCATAAAAATGGTATAAGTTTTTATAAAATTTACAAAAAATTTAAAAAATTTACAGATAATCTTCCTGGTAAAACTCTGTATGGACCAACAAGATACGTCTGTTGTTCTGCATTTGGAGTCTGATTGATGTCATTTTGACCGCTATTATTATAGGCCTGAACTTTGGTTTGATATATTTTTCCTCCTGCTTCATTTATTCTCTTATATTCAATTTCATCCAAAGGCTTATGATCCCTGCTCAATTGCACTGCTTTTTTTCCTAATTCTACACTCATCACAGCTCTCGAATCTCCCACATTCGAAATATAACAAGTGTCTCCAACAATCAAAAGCACAATACAACATGAACCGGATTTATCAAAATTATTGACTTTATTTTCACTCTCTTCACTTTCCATTACATTTACATTTTCATTTTTCTTAGTAAGATTTTTCAAGGCCATTTCACAAAATTGTCGTTCTGCCTCTGAGAACCCGCCTTTCAACGCTTCCTTTGGGTTATAAGGGAAATTTTCATCTTTGATCACGAAATGATGAAGAGTGTCTCTCAGATAATCAGCGCAATTAACTCCTCCATGACCATCATAAACCCCGAAAAAAGAACATCTGGGCCAAAATTCATTTTGTCTATCAATAGGTTTCATGATATTAAGGATGATTGAAACTCTATCTTCATTATAATTTCTCACGATGCCTTGATTTGTGTTGACGGCATAAGCCTTCACAACACCGTTTTTCTTGAATGAGAATTTTGTGGGTTCATGATTTGGAAGTTCTAGGTCTTTGATTTTTTTGGATCGATGATGATTATCCGGGGTGCCACCAATGATTCGACTAACATTGAAGGTGATTTCATGTGGCACAACATGGGTTGAATTATTATTTTCATATCCTTTGGTGAAGTTTTGATTTGATTGTGCTTGCGAAGAACCAGACATATAATTATTAAGATCCTGAACAGGTGCGGCAGTATGTCCACTATTTGAATGCTTTGAATTATAATAGCTAATCATATACCTATTATTGGCGCCAGAAGGCAAAGGATTCATGACTGTGGTTTTTAAACTATTCTTAGGCTTCAGTTTTCCAGTAGATGAGTTGTTGAGCTTCGTGTTCAAGGTAGGTTGAGCGTTTTGTTTAAAATTCGTTTGGAGATCGTGAGGCTTGGAACCAAGAATGCCTTTGTTACCTTTTTTCTGGGGGGTGGCCATTAATTCTTCTTTTGTCTTTTTAAAAGGAGATTTGTCATAAATGATTTCTATATTTCCTTCAACGGGTAGCGAAATATTTGTTGTGGTGGTAGTTGTTGTTGTGGTTGTAGTCGTGGTAGTGGCAGTGGTTGTGATGACATTTTTATTCGGGTGGGGACCGGCTTTGGAATTTGGAGAAAGCGATTTGTTGATGTTTTTTTTGTCTTTATCAGTGAATGGTATAGCGCCGTTTTTGTAAGGAGTTTGTGTTTTTCCAGTGTAGGAACTGTTCTGAGACATTTCAGAAGGATTGTTGGTATAGGAATGATCATTGGTAGGTCGAGAATGCTTGAACATTGGGGGAGGTAATGGAAAGGAAAAAGTGGAGAAGATTTGCCTTCAAAAGTTGGGTTTTTAAATTAACAGGTTTTATTTTTCTGAATTGCGTTTGTTTGGGATCATTATTAACAAAAAATTAATATTTTTCTAAAAAAAGTTGTGTTTCATTTTAAGAACATTTGCAAAGAGATTTTTTTTATATGATTAAAATATTTTCATTTTATACAGTTAGACAGATTTCAAACAAAATCCAATAACAATAAGAAATAATAATCCTTATTAAGATTTTTTTTAAAACATTCACAGCTTAAAGAGACATATTTCAAACTAATTGCAATGATCGACAATTTATTTTAACCATTTTCTTAAAACATTCCGTAAAACACTCACATTCAAAGGCTTAAATATCACTTCCTTCATTCCTGCCTGGAAACATTTTGTCACGAGACTATTTGAATCAAAGGCTGTACAACATATTATGGGAATATCAGCTAATTTGTAATCCTTTATCAATTCTTGCAACTCAATTGCCGCCTGAACTCCATCTTTTTTCGGCATTTGATAATCCATGATAATCAACCTATAAGCGAGGCATTTAGGTCCACAAATGGAGGTCTTTAGAATAAATTTGTTTTTAAATTTCTCAATAGCTTCAAAAGCATCGAAAGCACTATCACATTTCAACCCTTCTTTCTTCAATAATAATTCCATGGTTTTTATGTTAAAAATGCAATCATCCACTACTAATATCTTATTACAAGTGCATTCATGGACTGATCCCTGGGTTTGTATATTAGTCCTCTCATTAGTTGTTTCTTTTTCTTGTTTCCTAGAAGAAATCTTCATTGAGTCATTCTTGCTTGGAGAATTATTATTGGAATTTACAATAAAATGCTTTCCTTTTTGAGATATGCTCTCGTTAATTAAAATGATCTTTTGGCTCAAATAATGATGCGGAGTGTCAATAACACTATCATCTTCCCCAAATTCATCCCCCATCATAAAAATGTCCGTTTTAATTTTTTGATACGTAGTTTCTCTCAATTTCTTCAATTGAGGACTAGCATTCGAAGCCAGACTCTTCCTGGTTTTGTTGGTGAGACGACTTTCTGAGTTTTTTTCTAGATTGGCAGAAATGACATTCAAAGAACAAGCTCTCGAATCCACGATATCACTGATCTTCTTTTGATCCTCTCTATCTACTATATAAAATGTAAAACAAGATCCTTCATTTAATTTCGTCTCTACTGTTAATCCCCCTTGTTCCTCACTTCCCAAGGCCATTGCCAGGTTTTGGCTGAGTATAATTCCGAATGAACATCCTGTGGATTCAAGGAATTGCATTTTTTCTATCTCGAAGTCAGTGAGGATTTTATGCATTTTTTTCATTTTATCATCCTCAATGCCGATGCCAGTGTCTTTGATCTGGATTTGAATAAGTAATTCTGGAGTTTTCTTTTGAATCTTTGCATGGATTTCCACGAAACCCTTGATGGTGAACTTGATGGCATTGCTCAGTAAATTTATCAATAATTGCTGGATTCTGTTGCCATCTGACATGATCAATTCTGGAATGTCATTATCAATTTTTACTTTGAAAGCCAAACCTTTGCGTTCAGCTTGGACTTGCATTAAATTAATCACATTTTGAAACACTTCTTTCAGATTAATTTCCTGTATATTCAGATAAAACTCTCCAGAATGCAAGGCTTGGAAGTCAATTATGTCATTAATGGTATTTTCCAACAGTTTTAAAGACCCTAGAGCTGTGAAAACGTTATCTTGAAGTGATGATTTGCAACAAGGCTTGAGATTTTCCAAAATATCCTGAAGGATAGGAAGAGAACCATTCAAAGGAGTCCGCATTTCATGAGAAAAAGAGGATAAAAGTCTCGATTGAAACTCATTTTCCTTGGAAAGATTGGCTAAAACATTAATCTTTTCTGCATTTTCAAGATAAATGCAATAACAGAGCTTTTTTTTATATCGAACATTTTTTATATGCAATTCTTTCTGTTCCTGAGCTGAATTATGGACCAGATATGTCCGAATGATGTTCTTCTCAAGAAAGAATTCGAATTTTTCTTCATTTGAATCAAGAAGTTCTTTCAATCTTTTGAATTTAGACCTATTTTTTGATGCTCTACTAGTGTTTAATAGACATGATTTGAATTTGTGTTTGGATCCTAAAGACGGAGATAGACTGTTTCTGTTCAGAGATGCTATGATAGATTGTTGGTCTTCACATCGATCAACCAAGATCTTTTCCTCTTCGAAATCATGAAGATTATCATTCACATCATCGAACCCTTTCAAAGATTTGAGCTTCGAAATAGATGCTGAAAAGTGAGGGGATACATACAGGATTTCATTGGAATCTTTAGACAAAATCATCAAACTTTGAGAAATGAACCCACAGATTTCCTCGAGGTTTGGGTCGTTGGAATCGAAAAATTTTAAAAAATCCTTGATGTTCATGGAAAAAATCAAGATGTTAGGAAGAAAATTCAAAATCGAAAGCCCAACTTCCCGATAGCTTGAATTTTGATAGGTGAACAAAATCAAAACCATGGAATTCACAACAAAAAAGAGGAGAATTTTATGCCTAAAAGGAAGAGTTTTTGCCAAAATAAAAGAAAAAAAGCAAAGAGCTTGCGAATCCCAATAAATTTGAGCAACTCGATAATTTTCATTATTATTGAAAGCGATCTCCGAAAAGGATCTAAAGTATATTATGAGGAAAGTTCCAGAAATTATTGCTAGAGAAATCAAAAAAGATTTCAATTTTCTTATGATCCCACAGGATCGGTTCAAAGAAATGAAGTCCAAATAGAGAAAGAGAATGAAAAAAACGATCAGGAAAGTAAAGTAAAGCATGAGGAAAAGCCTATTTTTAAAATCAAAATCTTCTTCAATTATTATTTCCAAAGCCACTTTAAGGAAAATGATGAAGGTGACAAGGAAAAACTTCAATGAAAAATTAAATGAATTGAGCCTGAATTTTCTTTTTTTTGCCTGTATGGAACGGGGTCTTTTTACTTTGGATTTCATTGGAATGAGGCCAATTCGTAAGCAAGATATTTAATTATATAAAAGAAAAAAAATTAATTTGGGCATTTTGGGAGGAATTTTATAAGAAAACTTTTATTATGCAAAAACCAAAATTATTTAAAAAACGTTAATGTCAACTTTAAAAACAAATCAAAAAATGAGCAAAATGCTAAAATGAAATGTGGTGTTGAATATTAGAAAAATTTAAAGTATATTTCAATGAAAAATGGATGCAAAAATGTTTTATATTTATAAATAATTGGTTTTTTAGAATCGTCCATTCAAACTTCGCTTACTGCCTAAAGACATCATAATATTTATTAATTCCAAATAATTTTTCTTTCTATTTTTTTAATTATAATAAAGAGTGAAAAACTATTAGGAAGAGGTTTCAAGAATTTGTATCTATCAATTCGGAAGCCAGAGTAATATTTTCATGACCGAAACCCATTAATTAATATTTTAACTTTTGGCGTATATGTAGACTAATTTTTTTTCTTTATTTTCCATCTTTCTTTAAATTTGTTAAAACCTTTTAATTTTGAATATTTTTTTAAGTGATCAAAATTTATCATCTAATGGGCATTTTAATAACAAAAATCATAGAAAAAAATGTTTTCTCTATTCTCTTTGAGCTTTTGCTCTAAAAATATTTTTCTTCTTTTTTTCAAAATTAAAACTTAATAAAAAAAAATAATTTGGTATTTTCTCCATCCTAAAATGATTTTTGCTTCTTTTTTTTTCAAATTATAACCAAAAAAAATGTATTGTTATTAAACTTTTTGAAAAAATCAGCACTTTAAAAAAAATTCAATTTTTTTCGAAGAAAAACTTTTTAATCAGAATCAGCCTTTGGGCATTCCATTCTGATACAACAGATGATTCACTTTAAGAAATCAAATTTTTTTTAAAAAAATTATAAAAATATAAAAGAAAAAATTTTTTTTTTTTTAAAATATTTAATTCTGAAAAAATATTTTAGGCAAACA
>Ga0302186_10000599_pt1 | contig 31887 bp, 22 predicted proteins | sample II_Bog_E1_2_FD_198782 | JGI IMG/M metagenome (GOLD analysis project Ga0302186, IMG submission 198782) | Peat permafrost microbial communities from Stordalen Mire near Abisko, Sweden - II_Bog_E1_1 | ecosystem: Environmental > Terrestrial > Soil > Wetlands > Peat | place: Sweden: Abisko... | reverse complement strand
AAATAATTAAAGCTCATTTCAATATTTTCGAATATCATCCGTATGTTGCAATTTGGGCTTAATTTCTGCCTCTACGTTTTGACTTGCAATAAAGTTTAATTCAAAGCTCATTGTTTGTACTTATTTTCTTATTGAGGTGGATATCCTACAAAAATAACCAAATCTCGTCATAGGAAAGGATAAAATGACTACTTTTAATAAAATTTTAACAATTTATAGCGATATTGTTGGAAACAAAAAATACTACAACAAAGAACTGGAAATCAAAATAAAACAGCATATCTAAAGTCTAAGGCAAGATATATTCTTCATTTCCAATTTTTCTACCATCTATAGTGCCCTTAGCAGTAAACAAAGTTAAAATTTGTCAAATTTTATGAAATGATAAAGATATTATCCTATTCAGTTAGCATCATTTTTATAAAAGATTGCTTGATTACAAACGATATGAAATTAGTGTTATACAACAATCAGCAGCACCCTTTCTTGTTTGAACCTTCAGGATTATCAGGGTGGCTCGGTCTTTTCCCTATAGTTATCTTAGGAGTTGATTCAGGTTGCTTGTTTCGATTTTTAGTCATCAATTTTTATCCCAAAATTTTGAAAGCATCAACGACTTGATTACCAGTTTTAGCACTGACTTATCGGCAAAGAGCAATGTTATGAGTTTTCATAAAGTTTTTTAAATCTGATTCAGAAACGGCATCATTAGGAACGTCTGATTTATTAGCTAAAATCATAATTTCACAATCAGGCTCACGATATTTATTGACTTCTTCAATCCAAAAAGTCGCCATTTATGTAAAACTAAGTTTATCATCAATTGCATAAACAAGAACTACTGCATTTGCGCCTCGATAGTATGCTGAAACGATTGATCTAAAGGCCTCAGATCCAGCTGTATCCCAAATCTGCATTTTTACTTTCTTTCCCTTAATCTCGAGGGTTTTGAATTTAAAGTCCACCCCAATGGTTGAAAGCAAATTTTCTGAGTATACATTATCAACAAATCTCAATAGAAGTGAACTTTTTCCAACACCTGAACTGCCAGCAATAATCACTTTGAATCCTTCATCGTAGTCTTTCAGCATATGTATTATCGAAAATATTATATCAGAAAAAAAATCACACAGATCATAAGAGACCATTCAATTTAGATCCATTTAAAAATTTTATTTATCGGAATGAAAACTTTTAAAGGAAGTTATTTTGGTAGCATACGCATTCTTTCTTCTTTTATTATATTCATTAATGTCAGTTTATAAGGCCCAAAAAGCCTTTTATCGCTTATTTTATACATCGCCATTGTAAAGATATACAATTGAACCAACAGAGCATGCGCAATGACAAGCTAAAGGTCTAAATAAAAACAGCAATACCCTAAAGAGTCCTATATTCTTGGTTGTGTTACTACTCTAATCCAGCTTAATCTGATTAAATCGAATAACCAAATATCTGTTAGCCTATTTCCGTATTGTTCTATACCTCCAGCGAGCACTGCAATGGCTCTGCTTTTAATAATAGTAAAAGTATGATCTTTACGGGGGCAGGGTCTTTCCTCGTTGACAGTGATAACTTCCCATCTCTTAAATTTAATATCTAAATTCTGATTAATTTTTCCTGCAACGTTGATAAATAGTAGATCATTATTCACCATTCCATTCTCGTCTTATCCACCAAAGCTAAAAACTCCGTCCATCCTTATTTTGTTTCTAACCACTGGCTCTAATTAGTATGTATGGATTAGTTTATGATGCGATATCTTCTCAAATTTATCACCATAATTATGGACAGTGAAAACCAATGGATTTTGAACATTTCCTCCCCCAAAACTGATGAAGATTAAATCCTAATTAAATTTTTATCGTTCAGTAATACCTCCACTTATCATGAGAGTGCTCCCAAACAAAGTTGTAGCATGATTCTTCAAACTCACTCCTATTCTTGCTCTCAACCATTCCTCTTTCTCTAAATTAAACATCAACATTTAAGAGTTATACTTTTTTGATTTTTCACCGTCTAAATTTACTCCGCCTAGAATAATCAAGTGATTCTTGAAAACATCAACAGTGTGAAAGCATGGAGCAATTTTTGGAGATTCGCCCCGACTTTTAATTTGTACCCATTTTCTTCCTTCAAAATCGTATTTATGCAAATGAGAAAATCCTTAAAAATGTCGTTGATGATATCCTCCCACAAGATAAACATTATCTTATAAGCTGACCATGGTAGCATTGTACCTAATGGTTGGAAATAGAGAATCGAAGCACCGATTAAGTAGTGGACTGAGCTTCAAGTTGGCTTCTAGAACACTGCTTTCATCTCTTTCCATGGTCTGCACTTAAATAATTTTTTCGCAATTTTCCTCTACTTTCTTTTGCTTTGCCATTTTTTTCTTTAGAAGAATATTTTTGCTGACATTAACTTCACATTGAAAATAATCGCTGAATGAGTTATTTAATCGAGTGTGGTTTCTATATATGGTAGATTCGAGTTCTTATTTGTTATATTTCATTTTGACCATTATGGATGGCAATCCTTTTGCTTTTTGATATTTGGTCGAAAATTAAGCAAAAGGCCTTCTCTTGTTCACTGACACTGTTTATCGAAGCATCTTGCCAATTGAGTAGTGATAATTATCAGTACTGTGCCGATCTAGCTTACTAATTTTGCTTGAATTATTTTATATGTCATCCTTCATTAGATTATTTCTAAAATTCTTAAAAATGAATAAAGGCAAAATTTCCATTTTTATAGAAATCTTTATAAATTTAAATATTGATAAACTAGCGATATCGAGAGATTCAAGTTTATTGATTTCCTTAGAAGACTTTGCTTGTTGGGGTTCATTTACAAAAAAAATTAGATCATAATTGAAATAAAATACGCTTAATAAAGAGAGACGCTTTTTTACATTTAATAATGATAATCCTCAATCAAGTGTGTTATAATAAGCTTTATTCCCCCACAATCCTTTTGTCTGAATAGATACTGCCCATTCTCCTTTATTTGCAATAGATTTCTTTGTTCCAAGCTTTCCAACAGTAGATGCTGTGTGTTATTTGGTTGGATGATAATAGGCACTCAGGACCTGACCTCCAGAAGATCTCAAAACTCCATCTACAGAAGTCACCCATGTGGAACCTGGAAGAGGAGATGAGTAAGAAGTTGAAGGTGCACTTAAAATACTTTTTATGACTTCAACTCCTAGGTTAGTGATTTAATTGATAATACTTATTAATACTTGTTGTGACATATAAATATCTAACTTTTATTGATAAAGAAGATAACTTTTTCAAAGACAATATTAAAAATACATTTTGATGTGTCCTTTGTTTTTTATTGAAACCAACAATTCCTTGACAATATTAATAGAGATTACTAAAATATTTTTTTGTTAAAATTCGATTTTGGTTTATATATCATTTACTGTAATTGTTTCCATATTAAGTAACATTTAGTTATAAATATTTATTAAAGTCATCAATGCTAAGACGAAGTAAAATATCACCCATGCCCATTTAAAGCTAATTTCAAAAATACTCTCATCAATAATCTCTAAATTTGATGAAACCGCAAATATTTAGTTCGGCCTCCGCATTACATCGAATCCAGAGAAAGCCCAGACAAGACTCAGGAATGAAGCCTAGCCCCCTAAATTAAAAATATAAAAGTAAGCAATTTCTCTGCAAGTAAAAACTAAATAACAATAATCTCCAAGGAGACAAGAATACTTTAGACTGCTATAACATTAAAAGTGAATATTACGATATTAATAAAGAAGTACCTAAAATATTAACCAATGAAAAAAGCATACTTCATCGAGATGATCTTTTACCGAGATATACACCACCACATCAACAACTTTCCTCAGTTAGAAGTACTCCCGAATTGGATATTTCCCCATTTAATTAATAAAATGATCTGAAAGACAAGAAAGAACAGGAATCTACCAGCACAGAATTCAGTAAACTCTCAGATTTTCCGAGTCAATAATTTAAGAGTCGTTTAAAATAAGTCAAATTCGAAAGAGTTATTTAAACTTTCAGTAAGCCCTTTGCAAAAAAACGCGATCAAACACGAAGTCCATCGATCTTGAAAAATGGCAGTAGGAGTATTCTGAGTAGTCTTCCCTCAATTGAGGTACTTATTATTTAATTTAGCGCTCATGTTCAGCTGCATCAGGAAAAGATATTAAAAGCAATGCTAAAAATGGAGGAGTGAATAGTGCAAACAAAATCATAAAGCAAAAATATAAAATTATTTTACATAAACTATAGTCAGCATCTCAAATGAGTGGCAATACGGTAGGCAATAGTTATTCTGGAGCAGTTTATAGTACATCGACAAAAAATATTAGTAGTACTACTCTTAAGTTCAAAGATGAAATATTCCCACCTGTTTATTCCTCTTTGTTTACTGTTAAAAGAAATCGGGCCAAGATAGGAGAATAAATAAGTTGGAAAAGATTAGGAGAGATTTTTGAAGATCGATAAATAGTTGTTGCATCTCAAACTAAGACTCTTGAAATAACAAAAGGTGAAAAGAGTTATTGCGCAGATTATTTTCCTAATGCATTAAATTGTCTGTCTAGGTGTGATAAAACAATACACAAGATATTTGAAGAACAATCAGTAAATCCTTATGGCATCTATCTTCTGAACATATATCAATAAAGTGGTTGGAAATACATAATAATTGATGATTATATTCCAGTGATCAAAGATAATCAAGGAAAATATATTCCTGCATTCATTCAAGTCGAGATGGGTGAAAAAGGGGTCATCGATATTTGGCCGTTTCTACTTTAAAAAGCATATGCCAATTATTATGCAAGTTATGAAGCTTTGCAGCATGGAAATCTGCTTGACTTTGTTTAAGAACTCACTGGAACTCCAAGTCAAAAGATAGAATTCGGAAAATAAAATACATCTTGTGATGATTAATTTTAAAAAGATTTCATCCAATTAAAAAAATAGATTACCACGGAAGAATTGATTATCATTGGTGAGCTGCTTGGATAAAAGGGGTATATTTCATTGACTTACTCCATTTCCACAGAGCTTTTATCGTATAATGATCCATTTTGTGATTTAAGAGATAGATAAATTACAATCTCTCAACTGAATTGTCTTTGCACAGCACTACATATAATTGCACCTCTCAAGTACAGTTCCTACACTTCAGCAGTTATCCGTAAATAATAATCAAATTCTTATAAATAAATCAATAAAGGTCTGTTCTCAAATGTCTTCCCAATTGTCCGTAATTTCATTGTGTAGTAGTCTGGAAATTTTAGTATCGTTCTAAGACAAAGGTAACATCGAATTTTTCATTTTAAATAAGATTTAGGGTAATACATATGGTGTCGTATGATTTTGCTTCAAAAATAGATAGGAGATAACGGTTATAGATGGATTGATGGAGAGTACTCGCAAAAAAAATCTGTTTCTTTTAGTCAGTGGCTATAAACTGGATAATATTGGCTGCTTATAGAAGCGGAGTGGAAAAATAACTCTCCTAATGAGCTTACACTGCTGAACTATGGAAACGCTCCATGTTATTTTAATAAACCTGTCTATAAATAAGAGGAAAAAATGTTATAATCTGGCTGCATGGATTTAGCACAGCGTTTTGGTCAATTAAATCAAATCAGCAAATTTATCTGCTCGTATCATTACACAACATAAAAAGTAGGCCTAATTATTTAGAACATCATCAATGAGCGAGTCAGAGGAGATATAACAGTAATGAGATCAATTCAAGGATTGTAGTGTAAAGGACTCATCCTACCAGCAAACGCAGAGTTTTACTAACCAGTTATGCACAATGGTCAAAAGATGCTAAGACTACATGAATAAGTATTGATAGATATTCCAAAAGCATCCAGCTACACAGTTGTCCTTAAGATGAGAGGAGGAATCGATAAACTATTTTTTAAATCGTTTAATTTTGGTTGCTGATCTAATATGTATTGTTTTTAATCAATCATCATTTATTATCCTATAAATATTTAATAGCATTTTCATACAATCATATGGTCATGCCTATTCTTACTCATTGTGATGCCAGTTAGAAAAATCAAGCTCGCCCTCAGGGTTAATTGGCTGCAATTTGCTGCTTTTTAAACTTTTAAGCCGATTTGATAAATCACCTGAATTGGCTTCCTGTGACAACTAAGCCAAAGCCTCTAGTCCACAATCTCTCAAAATCTGTTGCTGCTCTTACTAATTATTCAAAAAGATTGCAGAGTTAAAGGCCAGTATTTTATTATTGAGTTTGTTCGCCAATTTCATCAACTTCTCGAGCTTAGGCTTGTTGTGCTGCAGAGAGTATAAAAAGTTGAGTCTATCATATTGTTTTTGTTTTTGACTCGCGAGTTCATAGGCTTCATAAACCCCCTGCTTCAAAGCTTACTCACCTAGCATTTTCCAATATTCTAAGGTATTAATTTGTGAGCAGATTTAAAATGCAAGTTGAAAGTTACTGGCTTGAACAGCTAAAGCAAATTTTTCCTCAGGAGTATCAGCCAAGTCAACTGCTGCAGACGCATACCCCTTGCTAACTAGATAGCTCACCAAACTTTTCTTTTGCTTTCCTAATTTATTTTTAACCATATCATCAACTTTAACCCATTCCTTGTTAAGTACTGCAAGCTTGAAATCAACATCCTAGTATTCTGGATACTACACTTCAAATACTTTTTTTGTGACATTAAACGCAAGAAATTTACGATCGGTCAATTTACGTACCAAGTGAAGTGGCTGCTCTAAAGTTTTTAGCACTCCAGTTTCGCCATTGATCAAAGCATATTTCCAATGATTTTTAGTTGTATAGAACAGAAGATTATCTTTCTACCAGTAAGCTGACTGAATAGAGAAAGTTTAATGAATAGTAGCTAGGGTTTATAATTCTAAAGTGGTGATCAGTAGCACATTTTTTCCGCAGAGGGCTATCTTGTCCTTGCCAAGGACCACTTGTCTGATATCTGAGCCTAATTCAATATTTGCTTGCCCCACAACTTTACCACCCTTTAGATCGTATTTCAAAACTGCTTCTTTAGTTGATATTATGAGCTAGCTTTCATGATTGCTACTGAAAAGGCGCAGGATCTCTAATTTATCAGACAGTCTCAAAATTTTATTTTTTTCCTCAACCCCTTCGAATCTTTGCAGATGAATTTCCTTGGGAGATGCTAAATTTGCCACGTGAGTCTTCGAGATAAAACAGCTGTCAAGAGCTTCATACTGTTTTCTAACATTTGGAAAATTAAGATAGCTCTCTTTCTTCTTGACCATAAATACTTTTTCTTCATTCTCATTAACCTGCACCATGAAAGTGCTTGAATCAAACTGATTGACAATAATTCTGTTAATAAAAGTTAGTGCATTCTTATCTTTAGGGGTATATTGATAAAGTTCTTCTTTTTGAACATTCTTTTCAATATCATACATCAGAGTTTTCATTCCTTTAGCAAATACTACAATTCCACTTCCTATCAAACCGTGAGGCACAATTTACTTATTCAACTCAAAAATTTCAAGACCAGAATCATGACCTGCGGCTAATAGGTTTCCATTTTTTGTCAATCGCAGCATCCAATATCGATCACTTTCACGCTTCTGAGTTTAGAGAATTGCTTTGGTGTCGTAATTCCAAATTCTTAAAGTTCTGTCTTCGGAGTTACTGATGAGAGATGACGATTTTTAGTCGAAGACCACTGATGATACGTTATTTTTATGTCCAGGAAGAGTGGAATGTTCCCAAGCCACTTAATTTGTGTATTTCCAAAGTTTAATTTTACGGTCATCAGAGCATGAGGCGATTAGATTCTGTGAGGGATGGAAGCAAACCCAGTTACATCCACGCTCATGTCCATCAAGCACTTTGATGCATTCAATCTCAACTCCAATAAACGAACTTGGATTCTTTGTTTAAGTAAGTTTCTTTCGAAGCACTGAGAAGTCCCATATCCTTACCGTAGAATCGAGAGAGCAGGAAACAATGAAATTCTTTTCATAATGAAACTGTGCACACATGACGTAATGACTATGCCCAGTAATAATGTTTACACATGCGCGACTTTGATAATTCCAAATTCGCATTGTTTGATCATCACAGGCAGATAGTACCCAAGGCAGTTCGTGATGAAAAAATGTTGATCTTATATAATCTATGTGGCCCTTCATAGAAAACATGCATCGCTTTTGCTTGTAATCCCATACTTTAACCAATCCATCGTCACCACCAGATACGAATAAGGGTAGTTGAGGATGGAAGTCGACTCCTCGAACTGGACCATCGTGACCCTATATAAAATATGGTATACTTCGAAAGTGCTGACGCAGATCTTCATGTTGTAGTCCCAGATCTGAATGAGTCCGGAGTGAAGAGAGGAGATGATCCAGGGCTTGGAAGGATGAAAGGATATTCCCTTAACCCTTGCGCTCTTGACTTACAATTTCAATTTCATTTGATTGATTATAGCATGACACCTGGATCGTAGAAATGATATCTAGACAACTTTAAATCAAGCTTTAATAAAGGATATCTTAACCTATAAAATAATGTTCGTGCATTTAAAGTGAGTAGCATATCCATAAGCAACAAAATATAGAGATGATTAGAAAAGAAGAAAAAGTAAAGTACCTCAAAGAAAAAACAGCTAGAAGAATGCTTATTTATTTTATGATTTTTATTTTCAATTTTTTTGATTGAATTTCCAAAGCAAAACTTACTATTTTTAAAGTTTAGAACATCAGATCTATTGAATGAATATACTCTTAACAATAAATTCGGATAATGATATTTCAAGAGTAGGAGATGTAGACAACGCACTTTGTTTGCTATCATCAACAGGATCAGGGATTATCATTTCTAAAGAATAGTTTCCATTAATGAAAGAATGTTATTTAACAATAAATAAATAAATAATTTATGACTAATCATTCTCATGATGTCATCAGATAACTTTTTTTGATGATTAGATAGAAGATCATTATCTTTAATTAATTTTGAATGTTTAACAGTCTATTATTTAAAGTAAAAAATAAAGTTGACGTCTTTCTGGTAGATCTCCTCTTATACTCAATCTCAACCACTTTGAGTGAGCCTATCATTTTTTAATGATTGCTTGTGCAAAATCATGGATTTTTAAAAATAATATCGATTTTCTTAAAAATGTGAATTAAAAGCTCCTCTTTTTCTTTATTATATAAACTATATATGAGATGATCAATCCTCCACTGATTATATAAACCATTTATTTCTCCAAAGACTACTATATTCATCTCCTTTTGGCTGGATACACATTTTGTTGATATAGGTTTTCCATTAAAGTTCGATACTTTTTTTAATTTTGCTGAAAAAGATGAAAATATGGATCCGCTGTCGTTAAATGATGAGTCCACGATAAAATTGAAATTTCAAGCCTATAAAACTTCATTGTAGTTCAATTTAGCCCTTTATCCGATGAATTACTCAACGCTGAATTTGAAATTATATTTCTAGTAAACAGGCTTAACCGTTATTAAATTACTATTTTATGGCATATCCACTCAGGACAATTCTTAAGCAACCTAATTATAACAGTGATTCCTAGAAATATATCTATTGTCTGCATTTTTTGATTGGAATTCAAAATTTATGAGTTGTAATAATAATGATCAGCAGAAGTTCAATTGTTCTACCCTCCATGAGGTCTCTCAAAGAAGAGCCCATCAAAAAGGATACTAATGAGTCAGCCAAAAGAATAACCAATGTTGGCTTAGATTAGGAAGAGTCTATCAAAGAGAGTAACTTCTAAGAGGAACTTAAAACCAAACTGCTCAGGTTACGTCAATTCATCAACGATCTTGGCTAACTACGCGATGCCCCCATTAACTTGGAATTGCTAGATCAGTTAGAGATAGATTAGGATGTATACAGAAAAGTAGGATATTAGACTGTAATTCAAGAGGCTTAAAAAAGAATTGAGAAGTACCCATATTTTTAAAGGTAGAATGACAAAAACTAGAAAATTGAAGAGAAATTGGAGCGTCTGTGATCTGAAAATTTTAATATGGTTGATCTGCAAACATTGCGAAAAAGATGCCGCCAATGTGAGCAACATTCACAACTAATATGAGAGTTGGGAGCTGATTTCGTCTCTTATCCCAGGTACAACAGCCTAGTCCTGCCTCTTTAAATGGCTGAGCCTCAAGCGTCATAAAATCACATTGTATGGGTGGTCATAAAAGGAAGAGGAAATCTTAATTTAACTCTAAAAGTAATCCAATTTATAAATAGAAAACATGCTTAATCCCGAAATAAATGGAAATATATTTCTGAATAGCTTTATTCTCAAAATCCTAATGCTGATAAAATTTACAGACATCCGAAGCAATGCCGCTAGCATTACTCAAGCTTCTTAGATCCATAGATTAAAAAGGGGCCTTGGACGAAAGATTAAGATTTAGCTTTGCTGCATCATATAATTGAAAATAAGGGATAAAAAAAATGGTGTAAATTGGTTAGGATTCTATAGGGAAGAACTTAAAATGCAATAAAAAATAGATTCCAACTGATTTTTACCAAGCTAAAAAAAAGAAAGGAAAATAAAAATAAGAATGAACTCTAATTGGTCAAGGAATATTTCCGTGATAATGGAGGAGAAAATCCAATTTTAAAAAAGAAATAAGATTCTGCAGGAAAAAGCGATAGTATAATGGATTAGATTCGAGAATAAACTCCGAACTAATAATTTACCACTATAAAGCATACAACTAATTTGCCTCAAATTCCAAGCATAAACTTCCCATCCTCTCGATCTTTAGGGTCAGCTTTTGTGCCTTATAATCCTCCAGATTCTCTGCATAAATTTCAAAGCGATTTTGAGTTTCGAATCAATAAGTCTTTCGTTAGTTTAGATATTTTTCCCTATTAGTAGTAAAAATGAATGATTATCTTGATATTGTATTTACATGTTTTGCTATATATCTTTTATAATATACAACTGATTTATTCATATTTATCACACTCGATAAAATAATAGTCCAAGTAGATAAATAGAATGAAATTATTTGCCTCATATACTCTTGTAATCGAATAAAGTGGTTGATTTATAATATCATTAATAAGATTCTATATCTGCTTAAATTACCCTACTGATGAAACAAACTTATTATTTTTCTTTTTAAATATTTAGAATGCTGATGTTTTATGTTATAATCACTCAACAACTTGATTAGATCTTATTCAATAAGCTGATATCTACAAATAAATGCATTCAAAAAATAGCCGTTTTCTTGTGGCCATAAATTATAATATCCACTGATTATCAATATAATATTCACTGAAAAATAACGATAATATTAACGAAAATAAATGTGGCAACCTCAAAACCAACTTTAAAATGAAAATTACAACTCAGCCAACCTAAAAGTGAAAAGTAAATTAAAAGAGAAATCCGTAAAATCGGAAAATCTTCATTGTTTTAATCATGCATAAAGAGTGGCCACTTATACTCTAACTTCTCTTTAAACAAATGAAAAAGTGTTCTATTGTTAAAAATGTGCTATTATATACGCCAGCAAGGGGTTCCCTATCACTAAATTGGAAGGAACTGCCAATACTGCTCAACGGAATGTTTGCCCCATCGACTAATCCATGCCTAAACGCCAATAGGAGATAGAACAATTTTTAAGATTACTTTGCTGTCAAATAAAATAAATGAACAAAAAAGGGAGCTAAGCTTAATACTCCCTGCGAATTTCATCGGATCATTTCAACAATTTAATTGAATAAACGTCTAGATATTTTCAGGAAATACAAGATATAATCTAGATTCAAAAATTTGTCAGTCTAAACTCCATTCTCAATCAGAGAGCAGCCCTCGAGAATTAGCTCAGGATGATGCGAACTTCTCTTCAAAGTTAAATTTAGCTGTTGACGGACTTCTGGAAAGATATATAAAATAACATGGAGGCTGTTGAATCTGTTGAGGAAAATATATATGAGTCTATTATGCAGAATTACAAAAACAAACTCAATCTGTCTTATTAATTTAACCAGTTCAAAATAGACATACTTATGATACCTCGACCAGCCATTGCCCTCCCAGATATTCCCAAGAGTCTATACTCATTGGCAGAAAAGATTACCCTTAAGGCTGATAATCATTCTTTTGAAGAAATAGATCTTGCTTGTGTCCAGTCGACTGCACATTCGTCCTTGAATCAAAGATCTAGTAAATTGAGACCGCGTCGTTAAAATAGCAAAAAAAGGAATCATAAAACTCTTTAAAACTAGAGCAATAATAAGAAAGCTAAAAAATCATTTACCAAAATGCCAAATACAAAAAATATATAAAACACTAATTCATAGGAGAAAGCATTTTCATTTGATGATCACCCTTAAAATTGCCTCAAAATAGCAGAAAATTCAATTCATCAAGTTATAAAAAAAGATTAGAACCCTTCTTAATTTTAATACGACCTTTAGAATTAAAGTTTCAATCTGAATCAAATTCGATAAAATAATAAATATGATAAAATTAAAAAGCACAAAGGATTTGTCAAATTCTTATAAGATATAATTCCAGAAGAAATGGTTTCAAGTCATTAATAATTTCCAGGAGACTATGTTCCCTACATCTTAAGCTAACGGCATAGCAATGATGCTGACTCGAAAGGGGAGGATACATAAAATGTATGATTTGTTGATATTCTAATCAATTTATTTTAAATATATACTTAAGATATATCAGAGATTAGTGACTAATGCTACAAGATGAGGAAAGTCAATTTACTCAATTAGTAGGCTCGAAGTACAACATCCTTTTACTAAACTCATTTCAAGCTTTTTAGGACTGAGGATGTCATGATTAATCTTTTTTATTTATTGAATTAAGACTGCCTATACTTATGACACGCAAATGTGAGGTATACATAAAGAAAGTCCCACAGTGAATGGAGCACATATATAACCACACCAGTAAGCAAAGGAACAGGGCCAGTATTAAGTAATTTTAAAGTTAAGTTGATTTATGTATAAACTGAATCGGTGCATATCCTGTTGAGAAAGGATTTCTTTAAGAAATTAAGGCGGTCTATCATCATATTTATTGGAGATGCCATTGCAAAATAATGAACCAATAGCTTTAAGAGAACCTACCTTTCGTATAGTCTGTACTGACTGATATTTTTGATCTTTCATAATATTAATAATTAATAAGTTAACCAGACTTGTAATTGTAATCATTTTGCGAATTTAACATTGGAGTTAACCTTTCTCAAAGCTGCAAAAGTTCCAGGCACTTTACCGTTTTTGGTTTGATCAAATTTTTACAAATATGTTTTCCCAATGGGATTGATATTTAAATTTTATTTGTCTTTAACTTGTTCTTTGTCCTTTTTGCAATTACTATTACTTTTTACTCTATTAATATGGACACTATTTTATTTTTACCTCAAGATCTCTTGAAACAAATGAACATTCTTTCTCTCTTCATTACGTTGATCCTTTTCTCCACTAGCTTTGCGACTGTTTATTTCGTTTAGAACTTTGCCAAAACTTTTTTATCCTTTTCTCAAATCACTAAATCTACGAGGAGCTTATTTCTTTTAGATAAAATGTTTTGCTATTAACTATTTATAGGCCTAAGTTGTTAACTTTACATTATCATTAGTTTCAAGGACAATTTATCCTTTAAAAGTAACAAGGTCTGATTCTTTAAAAAAATCTTTAAGATATGGGTGCCGTAAAGCTTGCTAGGCTGTTATTCTTCTACTTCCACTAAACTTAAGTAATTTAAAAATTAGATCAATGCAGGTTTAATCTGCTCCTGAACCAAAAACTTATTTGCTTGTTTTTTGACGAATTGGACCGCATTGCTTAATTATTGATGCTGCAATCTAAGAATTTGTCTCAGTAATCTCCTCTAAAGTAGGTCGACCAATAACTTGTAAAATCTTCTAAATTTGAGCTATGGTAGAGTTGCATCCAAAAAGTGGATTTTTTAGCACCATTTAAGCTAAAATGCATCCGACACTCCATATATCTGCTTTTTAATCATATTTTTGAGAGCCTAACAATATTTCAGGAGCTCGATACCATCTCGTAGCAACTCCGTCAGTCATCACAATTTCTTCATTTTTTCCCATATTAAGATGTCTAACCAATCCAAAATCACAAATTTTCAATTGGCATTGCTAATTAAGTAATAAATTTGAAGGCTTTAGATCTCGATGAACAAGTTTTCCCGAGTGCATATAATGCAATCCAAGGAGCAATTGATAAAGTACATATTTTTTGTGGATATCCTCAATATTTCCTGAGTAGACAATGTGATAAAGATCGGTATTCATAAACTCGAAAAGAAGATAGATATCCCTTCCTGATTGGGAAGGCATAACATCGAACAGTTTTATAATGTTTGGATGATCCATTTTTTTTAGAATAGAAATTTCTCGAAAGGTTCGCTGGGCATCTGTTCCGTGCTGAAATGCTTAAAATACTTTTTTAAGGGCCATTACTTAATTTGATTTGTCTATGGGAGAAACCTTCCATACATGTCCATATGCACCGGATCCTAATTTCTTAATGACTCTGTATTTATCTAAAATATGCTGATCAATTTTTTAGTTATCGGACATAACCGTTATTATATCAATATAGATCATCAACTTTATTAAATGATGAATTTTATCAAATGAATGAATTTTGATAAATTGAAAAGGATAAGGATTATAAAAAAGGACCTTTTTTTAAGAAATTTCGATCCTTAAATGTTAGGAAAGTGTTTTCTTAAAAGTATTAAATTGTAAGCACATTAGTATGATTGTAAGGCTTTATTTTTTTACTTTGTGGGCTATGCTCACTTTATCATCCATATGGCTCTTTTCCTCATTTTTAATCAAAAATGTCATTTCAGTCAATGAATATTTAGTTTACAATGAAGTTGACTTTATTTTATAATTGGTGCTTGGAATGGGCATAATTAACCATTAAATTGATAAGGGATTTAATAAGTAAAAACAACTCTGCTAACTTAAAAGCTAATATCCAATCTTCAATTGACAAATTATTACTCTATTTGAAATTGACCTTTCATACTTTTCTTTATATTTCAAGCTCTTCATATAATGCTGATTAAAATTCCAATTATAAATTTTATCAATATGAAGGAAAATCCTTTAAAAAATAATAACCATCGAGTCAATTTTAGTTACAACCACTCTCCGTGTAAAATAGATACTTTACAAGATAATTCCTCTCTCATATCATTAGATAGAATCACTTGCCTCCATAATGATACTGATCAATTCCTCATTAAAATAAATAATCATCATCCATTGGAAAATAATAACCATTCAGTTTCGGTTCCTGCACATCAAGCTAACAAAAAAGATGTATCTCTACTTCCAGGAGTAACTTTGAGAAAGTCGTTCAAGAAGAAAGATAGGCTAGATTTTGGTGAATAAGGCGATTTGGTGAGTTTAGATGACCATTCTCAACTTATTAGTCTCAAGACCAACTAAACTGTCATCCTTAAAGAAGAAATAAAGTATTTGAGAAAAAAGTTAATTGAAACATAAAATGCTGAGAAATAGTTAAAATTATAATTTTAGTTGTACAAAGCTGGAGTAGAGCAGATTTCAGATAGATCGCAATCAATTCATCCATTCAAATAAGTGGAATTGTCAAAAAATTATTTGACCAATACGCACGCTAAAGAAGCTTAATTATTCTCTTAAAATAAAAAATTGCAGATAAGGATTGGAGAACAGTTAAAAATAATAAGTGCTTTATAAATTGATAAAACTAAAAAATAATCATAAAACAATAATCTTAGAAAAAGTTTTAGGGATATGAGCCGTCAAAATGAAAAAAGTTATACCTTAAAAGAATAGAATACATATTTAAAAAGTAAATTAAAGGAGAGTGATAAGAAGAATCACTAACTTTGCACATAGATTAATAATATAAAAGAATGCTTTAATCAAAGCAAACAAGATAGTTGTGTGCTGTAAGATAAAATACAACAATTATAAAAAATAATTGTAACAAATTAATAAAGCTATTCATAGGCTCTTCAAAAGGTTAAATCTGGATAATCAAGTTTATAAAGTTCATAATATAAGTCACCTATCTCTTCAAGTCATCATTGGATTGAGATAAGTCAACTTCGGTCAAAAAATAAGCAATTATAAGCATCCACTCAAAGACTATTGGATAATTAGCGTGTGCTGATCAGTGAATTGTAGTTTTTCCGTAACTAGTTTAGCAAACGCTAAACTAATTTTCAATCAGTAATATAAAATTTATAAGTGCGTTCAAAATAACTACTAGATCAAGCAAAAATATAAAAGTAATAAATTGAATTTGCAAAAAATCAACAAATAATTGACCTTTAATTGAAATTAAATGACCTTTTTTAGCAAAATAGATAAATGATACAATAACATTCGTAAAACATGCAAAATATTTCCAATCAATACTAGAATAAAATCAAACAAGATCACGAAATGAAAGAGCAATAATATAAACTTAAATATAAATAATTACTTGAAAACAACAATAAAAATTAAAAATTATAGGGGAAATAATCGAACTGTTAAGAGTTGAACTAACACATGCAATGTCTCAAAAATAATCAGTTGGAGGAAAAGTAACCTCAAAAAATAATTTAACTTAAAAAATAAATTTATAACCTAAAGAATGAGCTCTCTTCAACTAAATTAGCCTCCTAACAAAACATTCAAAGACTCAGAGCAAAATATGAAAAATAAAAGCGTTTGGATGAAGAAGAATACAATTATCAGATCAACATCTATATGAAATAAGTCTAAATTTTGGTTTAAGAAATGAATAAACTTAAGGGAAACAAATTTTTCTGCGAAGTTATCGCCTAATAAAATGAAGGAGATGAATAATCGGAAATTCTTGATTAAAAAATAAGAAGAGATATAATGGCTCATAGCGGGGATGCTTCTGATTTATATATTAGTCCTCCTAGCAATATCCATCTTGACTACTCACCTATAGATAATCTATCAAACTTTTAAATCACTGAATAAAACAGAGGAGACAACTATGCACTTCGAGATATCCTCGACTTAGATTCTAAAGTCAACAACTATATCAATAATTTTAGTAAAAAGCTGTTTAATAAACCCACTCACCCCGAATAGTCAAATAATTAATCTCAAGAGTAATGATGTAAATGATTTTAGTAATAATTATTTAAAGCATACTTATATTCATATCTATTCAGCTTGTCCATTCTTTCAGCGTACTTAGAGCTCCAGGAAGGAAGATAGGACATTGCAGTAATTTACTCCATTTCACAGGACCGAGAATACTTTTTAAATAACGAACAAAGTTGATGAACATATTGAGCATGATTTAATTTTAAGGACTTGATTCGCGGCGAATTGGGTAGAGAACAAGATCTTAAACGACACATTAAAGATCACAGTAAATTAAAGCTATTTCCTAAGTAGAAAATAAATTTAAAGTTGCAATTAATCCCCTAAATATCATTTTTAATACTTGAAACTATCGTTAGTAATTTGCGTAATTTCTCTAGTTCTGAGAGATAAAAATAGAAAGCTAATTAGCTTTGTATTTCTCAAAATTAAATCCTTAGAAAATGAAGGACTTATTAAAGAAAGTCGACCATAAATTCTGGAAAAATTAAGAGCAAAAATATTTTATAGCTGAATAGTTTATTGTTTACTTTTTATTTATTTATAATTTAAGTCACTTTTGTTAGAATTTGAGGAACATATCCAAAAGTTGTTTGAGAATAACATGTTAAAAGATCTGTCAGACACATCAAAGCATTATTCTGACTTATAAGGCTTTTTTCATTCATAGTTTGGGCTATAATCATAATAAATTTTTAAACGTAAAGGGAAATATTGTATTTCTTCCCTATATCACTAATTAAACCATAAGTAAAATGCCTAACCTCCTTTTATTCCGCAGTTATTAATGAATATACTAACTCTATATAAGTAGGGCTTAATATAATCAAATTTAATTTCTCACTACCTCCATTAATAATAGATGACATTAAGTCTATGCATCTTAAAACTAAAGCTTTTCTATTTGCCAATCTCAAGAGTGGCAAAACCTGTTGAAAAAGACCCACATAATATTGTTAGAAATAAATTCTTTTTCCTTAGCATCCAGTTATCAAACACTCTAGCAAAGGACACATAACTGAATCATTTTTTTCTGAAACTTGCCATTTCTTACAGAGTTCTGATATTATCATGCTACACAGTGGTTCATTAAGAATTGTATTAAAATATGAATTTTCGAAAATTGAAGAAAGGGCTTTAAAAATATTAAATAATGCTCTTCCCTTGAATATTTTAAGACCATGAGTCAGTGAATCAATTATACGATGAAGAATTTCAGTATTTATGGCAGGACATACATTTTATTGAGAAATGATTTAATCAAGAAAACTGAGGGATGACTATTTTAGCATCATATGAGTTGTATGAGTACCTTAAGTAGGATGTTGCAAGATGGCAATAAAGATAAGCTGAAGACAAGTCATAACAATAGAAGTGTTTTCTTGGATGATCGGCAATATCTTTTATAAAGCCCATAAGCTGGTTGCTCTCAGAAGGGAGGAATATTTTTCTCCTGCTTTATCAATTAAAAATAAAACTATACTTTATATTTCTCCTGTCATGTCATATAGACAAGTTTCTGCAATGATTCCGATAAAACAAATTCCAGTTTCGCTAAATCATGATATATTTACCTTTCAGGAATATTCTGACTCTGTAACTTTTGAATAATAAATTGGTTCCAGTTGCTCCATAGTTTTTATGAGTAGGTAATTGATATTTTTTCTATTAACTGAAAAGACAGTTTTCTTAAAGTATATCCTGATGTACTCCCATAGGAGGCTTCATATATAGTGACTTCATTGTCCTAAATTTCATTGTCTAATTATTTTGACTCTTCAGAGTAAGGATTATATTAAATTTACATTTCTTCCTTGATATTCCTCTAATCGAAAACAGTAAACGTTAAACCTTCAATAGATCTGGGGAGAATAATTTGTAAGAATTAAAGAAAGTTTTAATTTTCATCGCTATCAATCAAGTCAAGCATAATATTTGTCCAACATTTGTTTATTTCAGATAAAGCACTGCTCAATGGACGATAATTTACAAGTAAATAAGTGATTTCTCTCTTTATTAATGATGATTTTGTGGCTACTATCTCATTGACTCCCTGAAGGCATAATATAATGACTGCCTCATTGACTGCAAACTTTTGAGATTGAGTAAGAATAGGTTAAATAACAAATTAAATATATTGAGTGAGATAACGATAAAGTGAGTTGGGACAATGAAATGTTAAGAGGTTAATGCATTTAAGATATTGTTGAAATAATACATTTTGGCATATTTCTTAAATTTTATATCCAGAAATTAAGCTAAATATTTCGTGGTAGATGTTTTCAATTGCCTTGATAAATTCTTTTTCCTCGAAAATATTGTAATTTTATGTATTAAATTTCAGATCTTCTAAAATGCCGTTAATCATAGTGATATGCTATACATTAGACTTTAAACCAGAAATTAGAAAGCTAAACAATTCATAGTCAAAGTGTTATTTATTGATGAGTCCGCTAATCATATTACTTTTTATATTAGTCAGCTCTATGGGACTAGCTCGCTCAAGTAGTAAATATTTTATACGCGTCAACTCACTTGGCTCAAAATGAAGAATTGAGCCATTTCTTTTGAGAGCAGAGCTCATTGTTAATCCTGCTAATTTCCTTATATTTAGACTAAGATTTTAGTTGGCGAAAAGATAAGTAAGGTATATATAGGATGTTGGATGCTCTTCAATCTTTTTAAGAGTATCATAGACTTAAATTTGCTTGGCATTATCGGAAGACTGTGCAATTTAAAGCAGATGAACAAGCTGAGCAAGATCTTGCTGGTTTATAGTGGCTTCAATATCGTTCATATCCTTTGTTGTAGTTATTAAAATTATAGAATTGCTTCAAATATTCATTATTTATCAATTGTCCTCAGATATTCAAAGCAACAACTAAAAATCTTAAAGAATTAAAGAAACTTTCCAATATTGATAATAAAAAGACAGATTCTAAAGTAATGACATATTTTACATTCTCTCAAACGACTGAATATCTTGCATGCATAAGTTGTTTAAGTTTAACTGGAACAATTTAAATCAATCATTTCTAAATAACTTAATCTGCATAATTCAATGAAGATAATAGTTGTTATTTTGTAAATGAATATACATGATCAAAAATTGAATGGAAATGGACAATATTCTCCACTTCGGTAGCATACAAGAGAAATATACCTTATATATGCTAGTAATCCTCCAAATAAAATTAGAAGGAAGGAAAACCGGTTTAGGAAATAATTCATATATGCGCTGATTATAAATATGCAGATGGGACATGAAATGTCAACTTTTATGCAGTGGGTTAATATCAACATTATCTATATTCATTCATAATTACCATTGATAATGTTAGACCAGTTGTCGCACATACAATGCCTTGATAGAGTCTTTGTATTCCTTGCTTATCTCTATAATATTTCCATTGAGGTAAAAGTCCAAAAAGAGAAAGAAAACAGGGAATATAAAGAAAGACAGCAGATAAAAGTGCTCCTCTCACTCCATCAAGCATGGAGCCAAAATATATTCCTATATTTAAATGAGTTCCTGGCAATAAAAAAGCTATAGGTATGCCAATCCATATCTGCATGATGTTAATACTTCCCTGCCGCAAAAGAATCGCCAGCAAATATGCGAATATTGTATCTATTGGTCCAATAATAAAGCATCCCACAAAATAGAAACCAAACACATATGCATATTGATCCTAATTATAAATTGAAAAATAGACCCACATGCTTAAGAGGATGAGTAATAGCATATAGATTGAAGGTTTGCCTAGAATGAAATTAAATGATAGTTTCTTAAACAACTACTATGATTTTGAACTCATTCTTTTTCTATTATCTTACACTTATAAGTATAAAGATATCACTGCTCCTAAACAAAGACAAAAAATTATAGAAGAAAGATTTTGATAGTGATAGAAGATTCCAGCAGTTACAAGAGTTAAAAATATCTTGGGCCAGTTCCAAAGAGATTGCTAAAAATAAGTCAAGAAGTTCCTCACCATAATGCCAGCAGCAGCTGCGTTAAACCCCATGAATATCATATCATATGATCTTGAAAAAGTATTATCTCGAAGAACATAGTTAGAAAGTCCCCCCATGATCGTTAAAACTATCCAAGGAACTATGTTATAAAGCAAAAAGGTATTGATGGCTATGCTGAGTGATTTAAATTTAAGGGTAACAATGGTGAGAATTATCTGCATGGTAGTAGGTCCAGGCAGACTCCAGCATAGATCATATATTTATTTGAACTGCGTTTCGCTTAGCCATTTATTAACTACTACTAATTGATCATGGGTAGTCTTCATATGGCTCTGTTGGTCTCCTGTATTGATGTAGGAAAGCTTAAAAATGCCCGTGTATATTTATTAAGTGGAGGATTGATAATCAGCAAAAGATAATCGCGCTTGGCTATCTCTTGACATATAATAATTTGAAAAAGTTGATTATTAAACAAACGGCAAGCTATTTATCCAAACGACCATTATAAACTTAATTAAAAATATGTTAGTCAACTAAATGAGTCAACCGGTATGAAGTATACATATTTTATGATCAAGATCATATGATCTTATTTTTACTGTTTTTAGTTTTACTTTATTTTCAGTAAATTCATTACCTGTTATTTTTTTTATCGGCAATATTGATGAAAAGATGAACGTTAAAAAATACCAAGTTGGTTTTGACCATGATTTTAATTTAATTACTCTTATAAACAGCCAATTAACCGAACAATAATGAAAAGAATAAAATTACAATATTACAGTTTCATAATTTAATGAGTCCAACCTTTCTTTATTGCAAAACATATAAAAGAGTAAGTAAATCAGACGCTGTATTCTTCTATTTTGGTGACGTTATCGAAAGTTCTGATTTTACTATATTTTGGCAAACGTTTGCTGATGGCCCCATTTTGAATTTCCTCGAGAAATTTAGCAAAGTATTATTGAAATTGTTCACTTTTTTGCATTCTGCGAGAAGAAAAAACATTTTCTGAAAGCAATCGTTTTCCCTGATCATACACTTATCTTCGTAAAAATTACTGAGCTCTTTCTATTGAGCTTATTTCATAGGTTTAGGCTATCTCCTGGAAACCGGGATATATCTTGTTAATGTCCTCAGTTTTTTTTTGCTGTCGGCTTGATGACGCCACACCAAATAGAAAATGAAGAATTTTTTTAGAGAAATAATTGGACTTTTGGAATACTTTCCACATTTTTGAAGCCAGAATGGAGGTTAAATCACTTTTGGCAGTAATTTTTGGAACAAGAATACTGATTTTAAGAGTAGTGATAAGGTGTTTTTGAAAGTTGTGGTAAGCGGATCTTTTATTCTTGATTTCCGATGAATTTTAGAGGTTTTACAATTCCTATTGGTCAATTTCAGACTTAACTATAAAATTTATTTCATTATCTGCACTTTTATCCTTTGATAACGTTTAATTTGGTTCCTATTCTCCATTCAGTTCAAGAAACTGACTAACAAACTCAATTTCACTATTATCCTTCCTGTCTTTGGAGTCACTGCTGGCCAATTAACTCTTAGCATGATAGTCTGAAAGAACTGATGTTTCAAAGATTATGTGATCGCTCATGGGTAATGATTTTTAAATAATATACTGAATGATTATAATGATAATACAAAACCGCTTTCCATTAATACAGGAGTAGTTTTAAGTTATTTTATTCAAAGAAGGAACGAGTCTATTCGGATGATTGATTTTACAAGTAGTCATCTTTCTCTCTCGGATCATATTGTGTAAATTTTTAAAACATAGCTTTTTAGCTTTGAATATTTTTTAAGCTCTAAAAAATGAACAGAAGAATAAGAAGCTTATCCAATTTTTTTAATTTTGCTATTTTAATTTCTTTACTAATTTTTCATATCCAAAAGCATTGATTTTGGACTGTTGATCAAAAATTATCAACTTTGCTCGTTTTTTCATATGAATTCTTTGAATTCCATCATCTTTTTCATTATTCTTTATTTTCAACTCTCTTTTGCGAAAGGTTTTTAAATCATTCTGGTCTTTTAAACTATGATAGAGCACTTTCGTTTTGAAAATACTTTCTACTTTGTCAATAACGAATTCAAAGATGCTTGGTTATTTTCTTGATGCATAAAACAGCAAATTGAAGATGCAAATTAACAACACAACAATAATATTCTTAGTTTACTTCAATAATAATGGAAATGTTGATGCCATCACAATCGCATTTTAATTAGAGATCTGTTTCTAGTTTATTATTTAATTCGTATTTTTGAAATTATCCTACACAGCCAAGATAAAACTAGTTTAAATAAAGATCATGCTCAAAAGACTATCCAAGAGGGCAAGTGTCAATTTTTATGGCTGATTAAGACTGGGAGAATTAAATAAAGGTTTGATAAAATTGATAAATATAATTCTAAACATGTCAGATAACTCTAATAAATGAATGAAATGGATGTTTAAACAATTATCATCAGTTTTACTGTTTTTTTGAAAGTAAATCGTGAAACATATCCTGGAGAAGCACTGATATCATCGCATGAGGAGCAATTCTGGAGTAAAAGGTGGGAAGACCCACCCATAGACCCAGAACACCTTCATTTTTGATACTCTTTGCGAAACAGTTAATGAGTCCTGAATAAGGGAGTTGGCCAGCCGCATCTCATATAAATGATGATATACTTGCTTTCATTTTTAAAATCTTAGTCTTAACATTGTCGAATGGCAAAGCCATAAAAGATACAGCAATGCCAGAAATAGCTGAAGCAGCCAATCTAATAGTTAAAGTATCCTTTTTTTATCCCATATATTTTTGGAGCTGTTCCTTCGATTCATTATATCCAACTAAATGAGAACAGTTGACAACCATAGCTCTAGCTACAGTTGGAATAGATCCTCTCCAAAGTCCAGTGAGTCCTTATTCAGAGTATATTCTTCCCAGAGCATCAAACACATTTTTATAGTTTCTTTTCTCAGCGACAGGCAAATTGTTATCTGATTGAAACCGAATCAATGCCATATCTGTAGGATTGGCAACAACTGATCCTATTGCTCCTGTAAAAAGTGAATAAGCTATTTTTTAAGTGAAGGTGAGACTTCTTTTTTATTTGGCTTTGACTTCATCTTCAATCACTTTGAACATTCCCATACGAATTCCACAGTATATGAATTGCCGAAGAATAGCAGAATCTAATCCTCTATATAATCCTATATGAGAGATAAGTTACCAATAACACCATTTTCTTAAACAATTTGTCGACCAACAAAAAAAGGGGAAAGGTTGATAGTATTCTTGCCAGCCACTTATCTCTTGGACTGAATGATAACCTTGACAGTATCTATGGGTTGAATCACAGCTGAAGCTACGCTACCTGAAAGAGAGCCTACTAGAAAAGGTTTGACATAGACCCAAAAAAATCCATCACTCATGTTTTATCGCTATTATCAAATAAAGTTGATGGAAAATTCTTGATAAGGTAGAATAGTAAGATCAAGCCACAATTATTATTATAGTACGATTAAAATAAAATGTTACAGATTGACTTGAAAAGGATTTGGAATTATTTTATTTGTGAATCATTCATATAGGATTAGTTTAGAATTATGTCATGATGGTTGTTAATTTATAATTAAAATCGTTAATTTCGTAAAATGGGAAACGATAACAGCACAAACAAATGCCAGATTGACTTCGATCTTGCCAAGGATTATAAATAAATTAAAAAGGAACAAAATGGCACTATTTTGTTGCACAACGAAACCAAAATAACTTACCTTCTTAAGGAATTGACTTATGGTTCGGAGATGCAGTTTGAAAAAGACAAGCAAAGATTAGAAGGATAAATAGAAGGGAATCTTTGCGACAACATTTTGAAGGTTATTAAAATCAAAACCCACACCATTCATGGTCTATGCTCGACTACTCACAAAATATATGTTATCTATTAATATCCACAAGTCACTCTACAGGATGAAATTTTGGCAAGACAGAAGGAAGAGAATCGATTTGATGAACACTAGCTTTGGAGTATTCTGCAAAGCTGTAATTATGCACTTTCTCTGCTAAGACCATCTATCAGTCTCAACTCCCAGCAAGTATTTATTACTCCTGATGGACAGATAAAAGCTATTCATAACGATATGATTGACGAAAACTATAGATTCTCAGTCAATTCCAAATATTTTTATGCTCCATAAAAAATGAAAAATTTTAATAAGCTCGACACCTAAACAGGCCTTATAAAATAGGCGGTTTTTAGTATGGGAATGACTTTGCTCCAGGCTGCTGTTCTTGATGAAGTGACTGACTGCTATGACTACAATCAGCAACTCTTTCTTGAACAAAATTTGGCGGCATTGTTATAGAGTCTGAGTGAAATGTATTCAGAAGATTTTATTGAAATTCTTGGAAGTATGCTATAAGTTAATCCCAATATACGATCTTCTTTTGCAGATATACAAAAAATGCTCGATAACTATTGGAACAATGAGAACACAGAGCAAAGTCCTACTCAAAAAATGGTTCCTAATGGGGAGTCGTTAAATATTCAAGCAGGTGAATAACGACTCAATTTTCTCACTTCTCAAGAGGGAATATTCAGAAATTTAGTAACTGTGGCAAGTAATTAAAAATAAAGTCTCAAGCAAGAGAATAGCTTCGTCACGTCAATAAACTCTAAGCCCCCTTTGAATAAAAGCAAAGTAAACTAATCATTAAAATACTCAAAATAAGGCTAAAATTAAAAAATACCAACACATATGGCGGGATCAAAGCAGTAATTCAATTCTACTAACAGTAAATAAAATTTATACACTGATCCAAAATTAATAGCAATGATAAAAAAAGATTTAGCAGATATAAGCAAACTTAAACTAAGTACGCTTAAATAAACGACTAAATACTCCATTCTTCACCAATAGACTGAATCCATATTTTCTTCGATTTCAGATGCGAGATTATCATTAAAAACACAGAATTAAAACAACAGTAACAAATTATCTCACAAACCATTATTGGAAATGCAAAACAATAGTATTCATGAAAGTCTCAAACCTAAAGAGTGGAAGGAAGATAAGCAACTTAGACAATCGACCGGGACAGATATTAATATTCAGGATAAATTCAGTAAATTGCAGATCAGCAAAGAATCTTTTATTTAAAGACAAAATTAAATGCAGGTCAGAAAATTAATGAATAGCAATAAGGACAAAATATCTTATTCTCAATTTAGGGATGAGGAAGGCAGATGGTATGAAGGATATGTCCTTAATGGTAAAAAATAGGGAAATGGCAAATTAATGTTTTAGGATGGAGCCTTTTATGAGGGAGAATTTAAAAATGGACAGATGCATGGAAAAGGAACACTTTATTATAATACAAGCAAACCTGCTTATGATGGAATGTGGTTTAAAGATCAGTTTCATGGTTAAGGCATCCTTTATAATGAATGCCCAGTCTTGCTCAAAAGACCTTTTAATTTTAAAGATTTCTAAGATGTGGATGAATACTGGATTAAATATGAAGGTAAAAATCGAATTATATAGGCTAATTCCGTGAAGATTATAAATGTGGCTTGGGAACACTATACTTGACTAACGGAGAGATCATTGAGGCCATGTTCCAATAGGACTGCGTTAATGGAGAAGGTAGATTTACTAAAATCAATGGATAGGAGATCAATGGACTTTGGACAATGAATCGACTCCTGTAAATAAGAGAATTATGAATGCTTTTTATGATATCGATTTTATTTTTTGATCAAATGAGATAAAGTTACTATCATTGGGTTTATTCTGATTCCATACGAACTCTATTGCCATTGGTACTCAAAGTAGCTACATTTTATCTTTATGATAGTATTTTTTATCTTTGACAGGTTCTATTCAAATATTTTTGCTGCTGTTCCTCGTATCTTTTTGAGTTCGGAGACTAAATAACATAAACCTTACCCAAATCTAAACATAACCACTGTCATAGCCCATGTACAGATCTTCATTGATCCAAGTCACGCAGTTAACTGCAGTATTTGATACTTTTAGTTTACTAATAAGCTATAAGTGATCTAAATTGAAGATGCAGACTTGTCCGTCTTAGCTTGTTACAGCCAGTAAATGCCCTTTAGAACCTCCAATACTCATCCTCATTAAAAAGTTCCTCTGCAAATATCCACTAAACCTATACTTTAATTGATAGCTTCGTGTACTATAGACATGAATTTACATTTCAGCCATATTGACGAATACCATTTTTTCACATTTTGATAGCTCAATATTAAAACTTTTGCCGGTTGTTAGGACACGTTTTTTTGTGACTGTTTATTCCAAATCAATGTAATTAAGTTAACTTTTTTTGCCATCATGAGTCAGTGCAACAAGCAGTTTTCGAGTAAGCATGTACTTAGCATCTGCAATTGTCTTCATCTTGAGTTTTCGAATTGTATCAGGTTTAGAGATCGACTTATGAATAACAGTAAGTCCGTTGTTATCAAAGGTGATCATGCCCACAGGTAAAAAAACGATAGAGTTGATTCTGGCTTGATGTACGGCTGTCTCATAAATATTTTCGAATCGACTATTCCACACTCTACAAATTTTGTCCTCTCCTCCAGTAGCAAAGCATAAATCTCTCTTTGCTGCTAAACAATATATTCTTCCCTCATGAAGTTTATTTCTTTCTGTTAAAACTAAACTTCCTCGGATAATTTTTCCGTTCGAATTTTCATCAATTACAACGACTTTGTCTCCTAATGACTTGACAAACCAAATTTGACTTGTAAATTTATGAAAGGCAACTCGCTTTTAAGGTATGTCTTTGCACTCTACTAAAAAATCCTCAAATAACTGGCCAACCTATACATCTCCGGCTTGTTTATCCCCAGCGAATAGGGTCGAAAACTCTTCTAAACTTTAAAAGTATAGAGGAACATAATTCTGTAACAAATTAACTGCATCTTGGATAAGTCCATTTTTCACGTGTTTGGAGATATATCTCTTGAAATATAACTCCAGCTTATTTTTTTTTAGTTCCTAGGTCAACCCGCTGATGTTCATAATTTCATGAATATCCTTTTAGACGTTGCGCTTACATGTCGGCAGAGCTTCTTCCGATAATTTACTGGCAGTCAGGGGCAAATTCATCTTTTCAAGCAATTGGATGAAATAATTGGCCTGAATAAGTGAGCGATTACTAAGTCTGTTTTGCGGTCTTATTATAAGTGCTTCATTGTCTAAATTTAAATTAGGCTATACCAAAGAAAGCATAAGAGAGATTAAGTCATTAATTGCAAATATAACTGATTTATTTATAGAAACGATATTAATAATGATAAATCTTTAATCTTTTATGATTAAATCACTTGATTCATCTTGATAAAGAGTGATTCGAGTAATAATTTGTCTATTAAATAAGTTCCTCAATTTGATTTCCATTCCTCAATTTCATGTTTATTTGATGTTCATCTTGACTGGCTTTTGATAAATATTAAAAATTTGCATGCTAAATACTCAGACTGCAAGAGCATTATCCTTAAACACCTATTCTAAAGTAATCAAACTCCATCTAATGATAAAATTAATAATCCAAATTTAATAATCAAAGTTTATTACTATCTTAAGTTAGATATTAGCATCAAATTATATCAAGATAGCTTGGCATACCCATCTTTTTTTGCAAAAGACATGAGAGATGGTTTTATATCAAAATGTTTAAATAAATCAATCTATTACGATCTCGTAAACTATAAGCAGGATGATTAGCTCCTCACTAGATTTATTAATAAAATATTTTTAAAGTACTGAATGATTTGAAATTGATTTTGAGAATAAAATAATATAATTATTTTCCCTAATGACATATCGCATAGATGAATATTCAATAACTTTAAATATACCCATTAAAAACATTAAATTTTAGAAATAATTTAATAAGACCGATTTAATTTAGCTGAATTTTTTATATAAAACAATCAAGAATCTATGAATCCTAGCACCAGCATGATAAATTTGTTTTAATTTAAAAAGCTAGTAATAATTTAATAAAGTTAGGTCTATTAATAGTGTAAATGAAATTGTTTAATGATCTATCACGTCTGAAGATTTTACACTTTTATCGTTTGTACGTTTACGCCTCCGTACATTGATTTTTAACCCACTGGTATTTTGTTTTGATCTTACTCATCGTTCCACCACCTGTGAGTAAATGCCAAAATAATAACTACATCAATAGGAATGGCCAGAATAAAAGTAATAACGCATTCAAATGTAGTAAATCTGCATGCTGCTACAATACTTACAGTAATTGAATCAGTGCTACTACTTGTTAGATAACTTGCATATGCATTAGCTAGGTAGGGAGATTGTATTCCTGCACTCACAGCTGCTCCAAAATTAAAGCAAAGATCTGCAATGAGGAGTCCCAAAAGAATTTTAAACCACAGTGACCTTGAAGTCTAACCTAAAATGCCTTTGAGAATTAAAATGACTCCAGTGCAAGTCACAAGTTGCAAGATAGCAGTAATAATAAAATAGGCCATTGTTGGTTGAAACAAAGAGGAGGTAGCTGTTGACTTTACTAAATTGGTTTGTAAGGATAGAGTATTGCCGTATATTCCGCTGTCTGCATATATGTAAAATTACATGCAAAGTGCAAAATTGCCAAAACAGCCAAAATAATGGTGCCAATTAGAACAATGATTCCAGTAGGACCTTCATCGAAGCACTTGAGTTTGAAATAGGTGTGAGTTGTAGGAGGGGAGTTCATCAATAAAATTATGAATAAAATTATAAGTTATGCATTTATGAATAATATTTATACACAAATAAGTCTACCTTTTGACAAAATTAGCAAGCTAATAAAAACTATGAATAAATGCTCGCCAAAAAGTAAAATTGATTTATGAAACTAAAAATCTTCAAAAGACATACACAAAGTTTAAACAAACACTCATTTAATTTTTTAATTTTATCAATAAATAATAAACCTTTCTCTTATCTCATTTCTGACAATATTTTTATATTTTGAGTCTTTCCAAATCGTATAATGGTTAAGCATTAGTTCTAATCATTTCACAAATTATAAACAAGTTAAAATTATTAATAAAGAATAATTAGTGAAGTGATTTTATTGAATGAATTTCTATTTGATAAGACTTATTCTCGGCAATTATTATTGCTTTGAATTAAAATATATTTTTTTCTCTTCTTTTATGATAATTACTTAAAGTTTCTTCTCATAATAATATAATCATCTATTCTTATTAATTATAAAAAGTACAATGAAGGGAAATCAATTTAAGGTAGTTCATTTACAAACATTAAATTCATAAACAAACTGTTATTAGTATCCCTTTGATGCACATAGCCTTTGGAATGAAAATGGAAGCAAGAAGCTCCTAACTTACGAGGAAACATGCAAGGCTACTAAATCAGCTATGTTCGACAATGGCTTTTTTGATGCTTTTTATTCAGCCTACAGTTATCATGGAGATGTAAAAGTAACTCCTGATGATGTGTGGCTCGTGATCTCGCTCTATTTTTCTAAGTATGTAAACTAGAACGCTGAATAACTGCGATCGGCATTCGTTACTCACGAAGGTAAACAAACATTGACCATTACCACTGCAAATGAATTGTCAGAAAACCAATGGGATTAATTTTTTACTTTGATGATCTCTGCAATAAAAAAAAATACCACAAAGGGAATCGTATAAAAACTGTAAAGCGATTTCACAACAACGGGAAGAGTCGAAAGAATTTTCTCTACTGCAATGATCATGAACACCTGTCAAAATTACTTTAACTACGAAAGGCATATTCCTTTATGTGGAATTCAAAATATTCATTTCGGAGGAACTCTCGAAGACTGGCAAAAAATTTACTAAAAAACATAAAATTTAATGGAATTTGATATTGACGGAACATTGAAGAGATATATTAAGAATGTCCTCCATATTCTATAAAAATTTATTTAAACATACCAATAGAAGGTGGATTTAGAGTTTTGGAATACTATGGTTAACATTTATTACGGGAAGGGTGGGTACGGTTCTGTGAGAAAGTTTAGTGGATGGCTCATGAATTTCTTTGGATTTTAGGGATGGGAAAAAGCAATTCCCATTAATACATTAGGCTTTGATATTAAAATTATCAATTAGATCACTCAGCAAATTAAAATGGTGAAGCTGGTCGGGGGCTTTAAAGCAGTTTCAAGGGAAGGATGTGTGTTTAGACCTCACCTTTCTATGTCAATTCTGGATGATGAAAACCCAAAATCAATGAAGAAAAGATGATAATCTTGAACTTATTGAATATATTTGTTTATCTATTTACCATATAATATTACCTAAATATATCCATCTTAAGGATCAATCGCATCATAAGCCTAATTTTAGAGCCTTTATTTAAATGGTATTATATATTTTATCTTTATTCCATTTGTCTAAAAGTTTGAGAAAAGTGGTTTCTATTTAGTATCCAGAAAAACAAAAAAAATGGATTAAATTGTTTGAGAAGAATTGTAGAAATTTACCTATCTATTAATGATTCAAATACATTGATATATTGATTTGCTTCTAAATAAGTGCTTGCTGCTGCTATCTCTTCTAAAGATCAAATATAATTGGTCATATGTTGCATTGATTGAATTAAATCTCTATCTGTTTACAAAATTTATGGGGTTGGGGTTGGGGTTGGGGTTGGGGTTGGGGTTGGGGT
>Ga0302186_10000598_pt1 | contig 31903 bp, 20 predicted proteins | sample II_Bog_E1_2_FD_198782 | JGI IMG/M metagenome (GOLD analysis project Ga0302186, IMG submission 198782) | Peat permafrost microbial communities from Stordalen Mire near Abisko, Sweden - II_Bog_E1_1 | ecosystem: Environmental > Terrestrial > Soil > Wetlands > Peat | place: Sweden: Abisko... | reverse complement strand
ACACCGGCAAAGCAGAATCGTTTGAACGCACTCTGGGGACGGGATATCTGCGCAAGCGCGTGACCGGACAGCATTACGAGATTGACCAGGTAATCTTCGTGCCATACGGTGACGATCCAGTGGTGATTTCGCAGGTGACCATCACCAACCGCACGAGCGAAACCCGCAGCCCGCGTTGGGTTGAGTACTGGGGGTGCCACCACTATCAGTTCTCCTACCGATGTCTCATGGAAGGCGCGATGCAGGGGTCAGCAGATGGAACGCCTCAGTTGCGCCGCGCCTTCAGCAGCCGCTTCAGTCATCGCTTCGAGCATGCCAGCCATGGCGCAGGGCTGCTGGAAACGCAGAGCTACCCTGACCGCGCACCCGGCGAGGAAGAGGCATGGAAGAAGGTTCAGGAGCATCTGAAGACTGACCCCAACGAATTCTACGGAGGGCCAGTTCCTCCACTGCCGCAGGGGGCCGCAATGGAAGATCTGCAGCCGCCGTCCACCTTTCTTGTCTCACTGGATGCACCGGCCGATGGCTACGGTACCAGCGCGGCGAAGTTCTTTTTCGACGGAATAGAGAATCCGTCTGGCATGAAGGGTCCGCTGGACAACGATGCCTCCACCAGCGGCCCTGAGAGCGCCTTCTTCCTGGAGCGCAAGCTGGTGTTGAAGCCGGGGGAGAGCCGCACCATTCACTTCCTTTATGGCTACTTACCCGAAGGCTTCACTTGCGACGGCCTCGTGACGAGGTACGCAACGGACGCCGCCTCGCATTGGCGCCGCTCCTGTTCGCGGTGGAAGGCAAGCGGCCTGCAGTTCCGGATTCCCTCAGAGAAATGGGTGGAAAGGGAGATTGAGTGGAGTGGCGCGTTCCTGCGCAGCGGGTTTACCTTTGACAGCTTCTTCCGCGAACACATTCTTTCGCAGGGGGCTGGATACCAGTACCTGGCCGGGCTGCAGGGAGCTGCCCGCGATCCGCTGCAGCATGTGCTGCCTTTCGTCTTCACGGATCCCGATCTCGTGCGGCAGGTTCTTCGCTACACATTGAAAGAAATTGAGCCAGACGGTTCGATACCTTACGGCATTGTTGGCAGCGGCGTTACTATGCCTTGTCGATATCGCCCAAGTGATTTACAGCTGTGGATGCTTTGGGTGACCACGGAATACGTGCTGGCTACGCGCGATACTGCCTTTCTCAACGAACGCATCGCGGCAACTCCGAACAAAGTGGCTGGGGTCTCTGATCCAACTGTTCTGGAGTTGCTCGATCGCTGCTGCAAATTTCTGGTTGTTACGCAGGGAAGCGGCAAACATGGGTTGATGCGAATTTCGAACGGTGATTGGAACGACAGCATTGTGGTAAATCGCCTGTCGGCAAAACATGTGGCGGATGCTACTCGGAACGGTGAGAGCGTGCTGAATGCCGCCATGGCTGGCTATGTTTTGGACTACTACGCGCAGATGCTGGACACCGTCGGCCACGGCGAGCGGAGCAAAGAAGCGCGCCTAGCGGCGGAAGCTCAACGCGTGGCTGTGAGAGCGCAGTGGACCGGCAAGTGGTTCAAGCGGGCATGGATGGGCGAGGCAATCGGTTGGAACGGCGAGAAGCAGCTATGGCTTGAGCCGCAGCCCTGGGCCATTCTTGGCGGCGCAGCAACGGCAGAGCAGAGGAAGACTCTTGTCGCGGCAATCGACGAGTTGGCGCGCAAGCCATCGCCAATCGGCGCCCTGCTGCAAAGCCCTGCGGATCTGACCATGAAAGATGAGCCGGGAACAGGAACGAATGGAGGCATCTTTGCCGCCATCAACGGAACGCTGATCTGGGCGCTGGCAACGATGGATGGAGAGATGGCATGGGATGAGTGGAAGAAAAATACGCTCGCCCGCCACGCCGATGTGTACCCGGATATATGGTTCGGGATTTGGAGCGGCCCCGATGCCTACAACTCCGTCCTTTCGAAGGATCCTGGAGGTACGGCTCCAGATTTTCCGGTCCTGAATATGCACTCGCACGCATGGCCGATCTACAGCCTGATCAAGTTGCTGGGTGTGGAGTTCCACCCTACCGGCATCCGGTTAAGGCCCACACTTCCATTGCCTGAATATGAGTTCGCATCCCCGTTGATTGGCTTCAAAAAGTCTCCCGCTGGGTATTCCGGCTGGTATTCGCCGGCAACAGCAGGTCGCTGGGAAATCGGGATCACTGTTCCCACAGCTCCCTCCGCGCAGAAGTGGCAGGTCACCGTTAACGGCGCGCATGAGAAATCGAGGTCCGAAGATGAGATGGTGCATTTCAGCGGTGAAAGTCATCCTGGTGTTCCGCTCATCTGGCAGCTAACCTCCCACTCCTGAGCCGTCGTAGTCTCCATCAACGCCGCTAGTGCAAAAGATCGGGCAGACCACGGTCTCGTAGTCCCGAGGAAGTGAGATTTAGCAGGAGTTGTCCGACTGAGTTGCACGGATGATCGCTCTGGATTGGAATGGCGTTGAGCCGTGAGGCTCAAAGTGCAATAGACTTGCGAGGGAATGCGGGCAGTCTGGAACTTTTAGTAGTTTTCACATCGTTTTGAGTCTGCAACCTATTACTTTTCTTAGTATTGTATTTGGGATGCAATCCCGTCTCAGGCCACCACCTCTTCAATATGAGTCGAACTCTTCAGCAGGCGATTAAGTTACAAACGCGTGGCAGAGTCGGTTTCCTGCCAACGCGCAATTGTGAAAATGCTGGCCTGCCTTAGGGGCGGCCACTCTCAGATACTTGCAATCACGAGCAGGCATCCGCAATTTCTGAACGGCGTGTCTTTTCTGCCATTCGGCGGAAGGTGGCGCATGTACTCGCTTGCGAATTACGGCTGGCGAATGGGGGTCTTCGCGCGAAACATGGCGAGGCGATTGGCGAGGATCGCTGCAAGTTGGGTGTCTCCTTGCCGAGTGGCTAAATCAGTGGCCCGCCGCTTCCATTCGATTGCCTTGTCGAACTCTGCAACTTCAGCGCAGGCGGCAGAGAGGGTGGCGATTTCCTGCGGCCGCTGGGCGGGGGTGAGTTGCGCAGCATGGCTTGCCATGGCGACTGCTTCGCGCCTGTCTCTCAGGTTAGCGTCTGAGGAGATTGCGAGCAGAGACGCTAGGTGATCAAGAATCGGGAGCCTGTCTGGGTCCAACTCGAGCGCTGCGCGCCATTGGGCCGCGGCTTGCGGACCGCGGCCAGTTTCGACAAGAGCCTCACCGAGGAGGTAAGACGCGGAGACGGAGCGGGGAGCTAGGTGCAAAGATTTCTGAAAATGAGGGATTGCCTCTGCCGCTTGGCTTGTTTGCAGCAGTGCTGCTCCCAGGCTGGTGTGAAGATCTGCAGTTTCCGGCCCGAGCTGCAACGCCATTTTCAGATGAGCAATAGCCTGATCTGGGTGATCGCTGGAGAGAAGAGCACGGCCCAGATTGGCCTGTGCATCGGAGTCGGATGGATCCAGTGAAACGGCGCTTCGGAAATCTTCCGGGGCCTCATCCACTTTGCCCCGCTTGGCCAGCACCACTGCGAGATTATTGAAAGCTTCCACGCAATTTGGGTTGATTTGAAGGGCGGGTTGGAATTACTGCCTGGCTCCCTTTGGATCGCCGGCGGCCTCCACCGCAATGCCCAGGTTGTTGCGGACTTCGGGGTAGTTTGGGTTTTCGTCTATCGCCTTTCGGTATTCCGCGAGTGCTGCCCCGGCTCGTCCAACTCGGGCAAGAGTCTGACCAAAACCGCTGTGGGCTCGCGCATCGTTTGGACTCATCGCTAAAGCTTTGATCCACTCTGGAATGGCCGCATCGAACCGACCTTTGTTGGCAAGAGCCGCGGCTACATCAATCTGTTTGTAGAACTCGACCGCTGGCGTGGCGATGTGCTCAATTCCGGTTGGCGGCATGTTGACGAACTCCGGAGTGTTGACCGCGCAAATTCCTGCCGTTGAATTCCCTATCAGGATTGCGGGCTTCAGCACCTGAGAAGACGAGATACTTTCCATCCGGGCTGCACACCGCGTTGGATTGCAAGTAGCGTGGATCAGAGGCACCAGGCAGGGGCTGGAGTTTTTTCGCTACCTGGTCATGCCAGTTGATCACGCCCCTTGTTGGATAAAGGACCTATAGGAAACGATAGTCTTTGAAATTTGCCACGTAGCCAGGCTGGGAGGTACGCGTGTCAGGCGGCCGGACTGTTGTAACCATGTGCTGTCCATCCGGCGAGATTTGCGAGATGAATCCGATACGAACTGGGCTGTCTGTCTCCATGGGGAAGGACGATCACGAGATCGTGTCTTCCGTGCGGGTTGTCATCTGCCTTTGGACTGGCACGATGGCGCAGAGGCCCTTGTCGCTTTGCGGACAATCCATGGCGAGGCCCAGGGTTTTTCCGTTGCCCGCAAACGAGTGGCGGTTGGCGCAGGCGTGCAGGCCGGTCATGAGCACGGGGCTGGAGCTGTCTGCAACGTTCCGCATGCGCCATTCGATCAATGGAACAGCCTCAGCGGCCAACGGCTTGATGAATCCCTTTTGTGTTTCGGAAGGCATGCGAGGCACGTCGCGATAGAAGATGGGCGCGCCCACCGGGTCTGAGGAAACGTGAAGTTGCATCGTGCAATTGAAGCCGCGGATTTCTAGCGTCACTGGGCCATTGCCAGCCTGCTTCTCGATGGCTGTGCATGTAGCTGCGCCGGCTTGCAAGTGTGTGCCTCAGCCTGATCAGCTGTAAGTTCAGGCAGCTTGTTGGTGTTCGAGATGCAGCGCTCATCGATCTTGCCAATCTGCCGCCGTTCGCCTCTTGAGATGAGATGGATGCTGGGAGAGTTATCGGCGAACGAAACATCGACTTTCCAAGTGCTGTCATCTGAAGAAGGATCGCGCCATTGAACGGTCGGCGGAGCAAAGTCTGGGGGAAAAACCGAATCGTTAAGCGGATAGTCGATGGAGATGTGGACTGGGTCGGTTACCGCGGCAACGACAGCCATCCGGAGTCCCGCCAGGAGCGTGAGCAAAATCCCGCACAGGAGGACAACGACGCGCGGGAAGGCGTAAGTCGCATGCTCGACCGGCGGATTCAGCGGTGATGGCGGACAGATTGGGCCAACGAACACAGGACTCACATCCAAAGCAAGGGCGCCCTCCTGCGGAGCCTGGTTGTGTTCATTCATCACGCTTGCTCCTCTCCTCATTACCGATCAGTCTTTTCGCTTCCAGGCGGGGACACCGGGTATAGCGCGCCTGAGATGGTCAGAGTCCTCGCTGGTGGCGGCAAGTCTGGTCAGGGTGTGACTTTCAAGTTGTCGAACTGAATGTGATCCCACTCAGTGCCGAGGGCAAACATGCCGTGGGTGTGCGCCGAGTTCTCGAGGGAAAGAAGCACCAATCCATCCAGTGAGGCTTTGATCTGCGCGCCGTGGAATTGCAATTCAAGGTGATGCCACTGGTGCCGGTCAAGGGCCACCGTTCCGGCCGCAAGCGTTGCGACAGGCTTCTTGAATTCACTCGAGAGTAGTTCCCAACCGCCATCGGGATTGACGCGGAGGATGTAGCCACTGGGCCAGCGCGAGTTGCCATCCTGGAAGACGTTGGCGGAGTCGACTCGTCCCATAAGCGCCGCAGGGGCCGAGGTGAGAAAGTGCAAGTCTGCTGCCACGGTGTAGTCCGTAGCATCGGCATTGCCAGTGAGGGTAAACGGATCCGGTAACGGACCCCATGGAATCGGCTTCGTGCTGATGACCTGATCGAGGCACAGCCCCGGGCGTCCGTCGCAGGCATGAACTTCGAACGCTCCGTCCTGGTCGGAAAGATACTTCGGATTATGGTTGAGCGGAGTCGATTCAAAGTCATCGGCGTATGCCCGCGGAAATGGCGCCGCAGGCGGGGCCTGCGCGCTCCCTTTGCCTTGCCCAGTGGTTGTGGTGAGAGAATAGAGTGACTCCGGCTCGAAGGAGTAGTTGAAGGTGCCGTTGACCGGCTTGATGCTGGCCACCTGCTCGAAGATGTGGGTGCTGTTGGTTTCCCAAATATGAACTTGAGTGGCAGCAAGGCCTCCGGCGAGCTTGAAGGAGACGGATTGCGGATGCGTTGCGTCGATGGTTTCGAGGATAACGCTCCAGTTCTTCTTGTCGGTGGAACGGAGCGCGACGTAACTTCCCTTCTCCGGAAGATAGCCAGAGCTTGCGTCAAGGTACTGCCATCCGGGCTGGGCGAATTGGGTGGTGTGCGCCGTGGACCAGATGGTTCCCTGTACGTTGTAGTAACCGGACCAAGGAGTGTTGGCATACATCAGCCCGGAGTTGGGCGCAGCAAGGTTGTCGCAATACGAGGTGATTGGGCTCCATATCTCAGTCGCAGTGAGAGTCCCTTGGAGATAGTTCTGGTTGTAGAGGTGTGCCAGAATTCGCCCGCCTACGGCCCACTCGCGGCTGACGAACGGGCCGCCACCGTTGTTTGGCTGGTCTTCGCTGGACCAGAGCGGCTTCCCTGTTTTGCGTGCGGCATCGGTCGTGGTGATTTTTCCATCCTGGAGCGGATAGTGAACGCCGATAACATCGATGTCAGCAGCGAGCTCAGGGTCTTTCAGCATCTCGCCGGCGATGGACCATTGGCCTGCTCCCTGACCAATGTATTCATCGCAGCAAACGATCTGCGTTGCCAAGTGCCTTGCCTTCAACTCGCGATGTAGATCCTTGATGTAGGGGATGTCGAAAACCTTCTCATTCCAAATGCCAGCGTAAGCAATATCCAGCGAATAGTCCCGCTTGGCCGTTTCGATAAAGTCCGCGACATAGGCAGCCATCTTCGGCGTATAGAGTGTGTCTTTTCCCACCCATCCTGGTGCACCCCAGGGAAGGACATCCAGGGCAATCCTGGGATTGCGTTTGTGCGCCTCCACCATCAGCCACCACTCGTAACCGCGCGTAGAGTCGTGGTCGGCAGGCGTCCGCATGTGGCTCGGTTCCGAACCATCCGTGGAGTTTACATCTCCGCCAATCTCCACCTTGAGATGTTGCAGCGCGGCGCCATATCCGGGCTTGAAGAGATAGTCGAGAATCTGACTTCGCTGCGGCTCGGGATAGTCAATGAGCAAGCGGGAGGATGCGCCGGCGCTGAGCGCGCCCAAGCCATCAAAGACCCTTCCCTTGCTGGCACCATCCAGCACGATGTTTGTCTGTTGGGCAAGTCCGGCCGCAGTGGCAAGTGACAGGGAAAATGCCAGCAGAGTGGCCACTAGAACCAATCGTCGCCTGGCTGAAGAAACGCGGTCAAAGCATTCTTGGTGTAGTGGCATCTTTACTCCTTTGGGCGTTGCTCATGCGTATGGTTGACTCGATTTCTTCGAGAGTTTTTCCCTTTGTTTCGGGCAGGCGAAAATAGAGAAAGATGAGGCCCGCCAGGCAGATTGCAGCATAAATCCAGAAGGTACCAGCCGCACCCAGCGCCCTATTCAACAGAGGAAAGGTATAGGTGAGGACAAAGCAAGCAATCCACAGCGCTGTTACGGCGACGGAGACGGCACTGCTGCGGATCCGGTTGGGAAATATCTCAGAGATAACGACCCAGGTGGCCGGCGCCAGTGACATGGCATAGCAGGCGATGGCCGCGAGTACCAGAAACAGCAGTGGCTTGCCCTTGATATGCAAGTGATAGAAGGTGCCCAGAACGGAGTAGATCACGACGAGACCTGACACTCCGGAAAGGAGGAGGAAGCGCCTTCCGAAGCGATCGATTGCGGCGAGGGCAACGAGCGTAAACACCACATTGACTGCGCCGGTCACAACGATATTGAAGAGGATGTCGGATACCTGGTAGCCGGCGGCCGCAAATATCTCCTGCGCATAGTTGAAGATTACGTTGATTCCGCACCACTGTTGCAGAACTGCGAGCAGGACACCGAGAAGGAGAACGTTTGCCATACCCGGCGAGGACAGCTCTGATAGGAAGGAACGCTCGGGCTGTGCCTCACTGACGGCCTCAAAGTCTTGCAGGACTCCCTCTGCGTAGGCAAGGCCGCCAATCTTTTGCAGAGCGGCAATCGCCTGCCGGTGGCGTCCCTTGGAGGCAAGCCAGCGTGGGCTCTCGGGAACGAGGAATGTGGCAATCAAGAAGATCATGGAAGGAACGGCAGTGACGGCAAACATCCATCGCCACCCGAACTGACCGTTCCATGAGGCGAGAATTTCAGCAGCGGTGGCCTCTGCCGGGACCGGGCGGGCGATAAGCCAGTTGACGACCTGGGCGAAGAGGATGCCGAAGACAATGGCCAGTTGGTTGAGCGAGACGAGGCGTCCACGCAGATGAGCTGGTGATATTTCAGCGATGTACATGGGTGAGATTCCAGAGGCGAGTCCAATGGCACAGCCGCCGAGAATTCTCCATGCGACGAAGACGTTGAAATGGTTGGCCAATCCTGTTCCCACGGACGAAGCCGCAAACACGAGAGCGGCAAGCGTCAACAGCCGCCTTCTGCCGAAGCGGTTACTGAGTGCGCCAGAAGAAACAGCACCGATCAGGCATCCGATGAGGGCGCAACTCATTGCCCAGCCCTGGAGCGAGGGAGAGTCCAGTTGGAAGTAGCGCTCATAGAATGGCTTTGCACCGCCGATGACGACCCAGTCATAGCCAAAGAGCAGGCCACCGAGAGCGCCTGCGGCCGCGATGAGCCAGACATAGCCAACATGAAATGTGCCGCTTTGATTGGGGCGGGCTCCAGGTTTTGTGGAAGGAAAAATCATGAGGCAACATCGACCGGGAGCCCTTCCTGGCAAGCTTTGCTCCGCTGCCGGAATGAGTCGAGCATTTCCGCTGCAAACATGTGGTTGGGGTCTTCGGAGACTACTGCTTCAAGCTGCAGAAGTGCCTCTTCTTCCCTGCCCAAACCGTCATTTGCCAGCGCAATCAGGAGGAGCGAATCGATGCGGTTGCGCTTGGGAAGGTCATCGTCAAAAAGGAGCAGGTTGGGGAGGGAGGTGGCGAAGTAGTCGATAGAAGGCACAGTTTCCATTTGCCGGGCAGCAAACTCCGCCAGACTTGAAAAGATCGTCTCCGCGGACTCTCTGTTGCCCAACCGTCTCAGCGCGAGCGCTTGGAAATAGGAGTGAATGCCAGGCGCCGGCAGAGGCTCAGCGGCAGCGCGCCAGTGCCGTTGCGCGGCCTCTGTATTGCCGATAGCTTCGGCTGCCAGGCCGGAGTAGTAGTCGAGATCCCGCTCGAGCGTGAGCAGATGCTTGCCTTCACCGAGGTTGTTCGGGTAATGCCGGGCCTCTTCAAAATGCCGCAACGCTTCGGCTGGCTTGCGCATCATCAAGGCCATGCGTCCCAGTGCACAATGAGCATGGACATACTGTGCTGACACCAGTCCCTCGCCGCCCTCCCATGGGCTGAAGCGGCGACCGCCGATGTGGTCCAGGGCAGCCTGCCACTGTCCGCATTGATTCAGCAGGGTGATGAATTCGACGGTCAAATCGTCTCTGCGTTCGACCAGTCTCCAATGCTGGGTGAGCCAGCGGAGCCGCTCCTCGGGCGTTGCCAACCCGGCGCGCTTCTTGAGTTGATCCAACTCGTAGAGCACTCGGGCATCGTTGGGTTCAGCCGCGAATGCGCGAGCATACATTTGCTCCGCAGCCTCGGGGTTGTGCCGGATATTGAACTCTGCAATGCCCAGGTTTCGCAAGGGAATGGAGAATGTTTCGTCCAGTTCGGCCGAGCGACCCCAGCAGTGGATCGCTTCTTCGTGGCGGAGCTTGTCATAGTAGAGATTGCCGAGATAGTAATGCGCCTTTGCGCTGTTCGGATTGCGCCGGATGGCATCTTCCAACACGATCATCTCTTCCAAGCGCGCGGGGAAGCAGTATCGCGACGGAGACGCTTCTGCCATCGCCAGATAGGCGCCGGAAGCCTCTTGTTCTCCGGCCCGCGAAGCGAGCCAGGACAGCAAATACCAGATCATCGGATGATCGAAACCGCCCAGTTCCGCGCAAGTGTGCAGGAGGGTGAAGGCATCTTCTCGAAGCCCGGACCAAGCGAGGTCATACGCGACGTCTATCAGGGTCTGGACATCTCCTTCAAGAGCGGTGAGGTAGGCACGAAGATCTATCTCGTCGCGGCTCAGCAGAAATCTCTCTGCCATCATGCGAAAGTCGAGGGGGTCATCGGCAAGCGCCGCTTCCACAGATTCCTCGGCCTCAAGAGGGCGGTGCATTCGGCGCAACAGGGTTGCTCTGAGAGCCCTCGCTTTGAGGTGGAGAGTGTTGGTTTGAAGACTCTGCTCCACCTGCTGAAACGCGAGAGTCAGATTGCCGCGAGCTGCACTGATGGAGGCGAGAGCGTAATAGCCACTGCTCTGCCAAGCGTAATTCCACACGGCTTTATGAAAGGCATCGTATGCTTGGTCAGCGCTTCCCTGATAGAGACGTGCCAGACCAAGGTTGTAAAACGGCTCCCCGTCGATGGGGTTTGGATTGAGGATGGTGAGTCGATGAACAGCAGCGGTAAAGTGCTCTTCCGCCAGAGCGAATTGCCCTCTTCGCAATTGGATCAAGCCCACGGCGTTGTTCAGCCGCGCATTGTTCGGCTCGCGTCGAAGCCCCTCCAGCCAATAGAGTTCAGGAGACCGCGTGGCGTGACGATATTGCTCAAGATGCAGACCGGTGAGGTATAGTTCCTCGACGCTGGTCATCATCTCTGGCGACAACGGCTCGCTCGCGGGGTCCGGCAGTTTTCGCTCCGCACGCGTTTCCGGCTGATACGCGAGCAACTCGTTGCCATCGCAATCCAAGACTGCCAATCGATAGTCTTCTGGAGAAGCATCTGGAGCATCCACGTCCGTAGTGAAGGGATGGCCTGGCAAAAGGTCAAGAGTCGCTTCAAATACAGGGTGACTGGCACAGGTAAGCACGACCTTCACAGAGCGCCGAGATGTTACGCAGACACCGAAATACGCGCTTCCGTTGGCAAATTCCAGATTGAGAGCCGCTTCCGCATTGGCATTTTTGGCGGGGCCGATTTTCTGAATCGGATACCAGAACTGGCTCACCGTCTTGGTTTCGTATGGCTGCAGCCAGGAAAAGTCCGGTTGATTGTCCGTAAAGGCCCCGGCCATCAGTTCGATGTAGGGGCCATCTTCATCTGTCAGGTTACGGTCCCAGGCATGGCCAAACTCAGCGTTGCCCCATGTCCACATCTTCTTACCGGGCGCAACATGGTGATTCGATGTCTGCACCACCCCGGTCTGCTGTGCATGATCGTAGCCTCCGCAGAAGTCATACTTCGACTCGGTAACCATGTAGGAGGTGGGTACCGGAATGTTCTTGTACCAGGAGATATCGGTCCCCGGTCGATAGTCTACGCCGTAGTAGAGGTTGTCTGCGACTGGGAAGGAGGAGACGGCGCGCTTGGCATGATCGGCAACATAGGAAACATCGGGCGGGAAAAACGCTTGATACTGATCGTCGACACTTACCGCCACGTTTGCCCACCACAGGAATGTCTGCGGCAAGGGCGTACGGTTATAGAGCCTGACCCGCGCCTCCACAATCGCCTTGCCGGGCGCAAGATGAATGCCCACCATGCCCTTCATCCGAAGCATGGGATCGTGCTCGCTGAGCCAGACCGTACGGCCACCATCGGCATGCTCCTCAATGCTGGTGTGAACGGGCATGTAGGTGGATGGGCGGTGATGCTGTGGCCAGTTGAACTCCACACCGCCCGATATCCACGGCCCCAGCAATCCGACCAGTGCTGGCTTGATAACACTCTGGCGGTAGAAGAAATCGTATTGGTTTGTCTTGTCCAGACCTGTGTGAATTCGCCCGCCGATCTCCGGCAAAATCATCAGCTGGATATATTCGTTCTCCAGCAGGATCGCCCGATAACTTGCATCCACTTTTTCAAGAGCGACACGGTCCGTAAACGGGTTTGGATAGACCTTGCCGCTGCTGCCCTGGTAGACGCGTTTCTCCAGAAACATAGGATTTGGATCAGCTGGCTGTACAGGATAAGTTGGAAGAACGACCTCTTGCTCCCAGCAACGGACCGGTTCGGGTTGATGTAAGTTATGCATTAGCTTTAGACCTAGTTACGATGGAATCATCCCTTCGCCTGATTGGACAACCCGTGAATGAGGGGGGCTTAGATACCGCGTGGGACACGGCGCACCAGCTAGGCGTTAACGTACACGCCGCATCTACGAAATGTCAATCCGGGTGCTAGAATCCAGGGAAGTTGTTCCCTGGTTACGAATACGATGAAGCCGCCAAACATTAAAGATATAGCTCGCGAACTCGGCATCTCCATTGGTACCGTTGATCGCGCCTTGCATGGGCGCTCGGATGTGAGCCTTGCGACGCGAGCTCGTGTCTTAAAGAAGGCCGAGCAGCTCGGATACCGGCCCAACATCGCTGCCCGCTCGCTGAAGCTGAATCGCAGGTTGCGTATCGGGGTCTATTTCCCGCGGGATATCACTTACTTTTTCGATCCCTTGCGCGCTGGCGTTCGCGCTGCCGCCGCAGCCTCGACCGGAGTCAACATGGAGCTTGTCTTCAGGACCTTCCCCCGGCTTGACGAAGGCGATGTTGAACTGCTCTCAGAAGACGTCGAAGTGAACTTCGACGGCATCCTCGTTGCTCCTGGAAACCCAGGCCGCATTGGCCCTGTCTTGAGCGCCATCGCGCGCCGCGGTGTAGCCGTTGTCTGCGTTGCCAGCGACGCTCCTCGAAGCGAGCGCCTCGCTTCAGTGGGGGCCGATGCTCATGCCAGCGGAGCCATTGCCACGGAAATCTTCTCCCGCACGATCCAGATGCCCGGACACCTTGCAACGATCACTGGAGACCTGACCACACTGGACCATGCCGAAAAGCTTCGTGGCTTCGCCGCAAATCTCGCCGTCTATGCTCCCCATCTCGCCCTTCTCCCGGCCATCGAATCCCATGAGCAACCCGAGATGGCATATCGCCAGGCAATCGAACTGCTCTCCCGCAAGCCTTACCCGCTGGGAATATATCTGAGCACCGCCAACAGCGTCCCTGTCCTCAAAGCCATGGAAGAGAAGAACCTGCATGGGCAAATACAAGTCATCGCCACGGATCTTTTCCCTGAACTGATCCCATATATTGAATCCGGGAATATCCTCGCAACTCTCTATCAACGTCCATTCACCCAAGGTAAAACCGCCCTTGAACTGCTTTTCCGTTGCCTGGTTGATGGGGTCACGCCCGAGCCCTTTACCCGACTTGCCCCACATATCATCCTGCGCAGCAACCTTGCGCTCTTTACCAGTTATCTCTCTGAACCGGAAGATACAACCAACTCGACAAGGTAGGTCACTTAGTCTCAACTCCTGCCTTGTCGAGTTTCAGCCCCTGGTTCTTCATCTGCCGAACCAGTGCGGACTCCTTGAGCGCTCTTGACTTGTTACCCGTTCGATTGCAGAGCTGGCTAGTCTTAAATGAGAAGGAGGGAAGTCCGGCTCGCTTTTGACCGCCGCCTTCATCTCACGAATCGCCTCCGCGTATCTCTTGACGCTTTCATACGGCACATCGAGTTGGTAATGCGGGCGTACCAACGGGCAGCTTGAGATTCCGCCACCTTGAGCAACTCTTCGATCTTGTCGAGGTTGTTCTCGTCCTCGCCTCCGCCTCGCGCCCAAGGATCGAGGGCATAGTAGTAGCTTGTTGCTGCCTTTTTTGGGTACCACTCAGCGAAGTCCTGCAGCCTACGATCCACTTCGTCAGCCAGATCAGGAGAGACCTTGCGGGCTTTCCCCAGGAATCCAAAAGCACACCGGTCGGAGGGATCCAGATCCTGCCTGTTTGACGGGAATGGGAGAAGTCTCTATTAATTAATGACGCGGTTAATTATGATAGATGTCAGAATGAACGGAAAAGTCATTGGCCGACCCGGCCGTCCGGCTGCAAGGCTCAAGCGCGATGCGCGGGATTTGCTATTGGCTGCGGCGACGGAGTTGTTCGCGATGCACGGAGTAGCGGCAACAAGCTTTGCCATGATCGCGAAGCGCGCGGGCCTGACGCCTGCGATGGTGCATTACTACTTCCTGAACCGCGGACAGTTGCTGGACTCAGTTGCGGAAGAACGGATTGTCCCACTGATTGCCCTGGTCTGGGGTCCAGTTAACGCCGGAGATTCGCCGGCAGAAATCGTGCGTGGAGTTGTGGAACGCATGCTGGCCGGGATTGAGCAAATGCCCTGGATTCCGTCCACATGGATGCGAGAGGTTTTGAACGAGAGTGGCCTACTGCGGAGCCGCGTCATCCGCCATTTGCCATTTGACAAGTTGAAGATCCTGGGCCAGTCGGTTGCGGGTGGGCAGGCGGGCAATGCGATCAACGCCAATCTCAATCCCGGACTTATTGTCTTCTCGACGATAGGGCTGGTGATGGTTCACTTGGCCACAGTTCTATTCTGGGCAGAGATATTTGAGAGCGAGCCGCCCAACAACGAAGCTTTACGTCTTCAAATTACGAGCCTGCTGCTCAACGGATTGAAGCCGGGAGCCTCTGCTCAAGCCGTCCGAGGGGCGAAGAACAAGTAGGAATGGAGGAGAGATGCCCGTGCCAGGAAGAATCGGAACCATTGCATTGCTCGGCATTGCGGCCGTCGTCCTCTGCGGGGTGACAGGGTGCAAACAGAAACAAGTGGCCAGCTATCAAGGGTACGTTGAGGGCAAATTCGTTTACGTTGCCTCGCCCCAGAGCGGCAGGCTCGACCACCTGACGGTGATGCGCGGTGAGTCGGTGGTTGCAGGCCGGCCGCTATTCAAGCTCGACAGTGAACCGGAAGCAGATGAGGTGCGGCAGGCCGAGCAACTGCTGAAGAGTTCGCGTTCGCGCCTGGCGGATCTCGAAACAGGCAAGCGTCCGGCTGAAGTCGACGTGACCCGTGCGCAACTGCTTCAGGCGCAAGCGGAACAGAAGCAGGCCGACGAGATACTGGCCAGCGACGAGGCGCAATATCGTGCCGGCGGCATTGCAGAAACCGAGTTGATTGCGGCGCAGGCCGCTGCGGAGTCGAGTGCGGCCAAGGTTCGAGAACTGCGCGCATCCCTTGCCGTGGACGCGCTGCCGGCACGCGAACAGCAGATCAAGGCACAACGGAACCAGGTCGCAGCCGATACTGCTGCGCTTGCAAGCGCAAAGTGGAAGCTCGACCAGAAACAGGTCGCTTCGCCGCGGCAAGGGCTGGTATTCGACACGCTGTATCGCGAGGGCGAGTGGATTGCTGCCGGCAATCCTGTTGTGCAATTGCTGCCGCCAGAGAATCTTGAAATCCGCTTCTTTGTGCCGGAGCCCGTGATGGGCAAGCTGCGCGTGGGAGAGGCGCTTCACGTAGGCTGCGACGGGTGCACGGGCGAGACCGGAGCCACGATCACCTTCATTTCTCCTGACAATGAGTACACACCGCCGGTCATCTACAGCAACGAGAATCGGGCGAAGCTTGTCTACATGGTGATTGCGCGGCCGAACGATGTAAAAGCTCGGAGTCTGCATCCCGGCCAGCCCGTGGAGATTACACTCGAATGAAGGTCGCCTCCAGTCCGGAGTTCGCCATCGACGTGCATGGTTTGAACAAACACTTCGGCGACAAGCACGTGGTCAGGGACCTATCGCTGCGCGTTCGCCGCGGCGAGATCTTCGGCTTCCTGGGGCCGAATGGAAGCGGCAAGACAACCACGATACGCATGATGTGTGGACTGCTCAAACCAGACTCTGGAAGCGGAAGTTGCCTGGGATTCGACATTCTGCGCGAGAGGGCTGAAATCAAGCGCAGGGTTGGATACATGACGCAGCGATTCTCGTTTTGGGAGGACCTGACGATCGCCGAGAACCTGGATTTTGTCGCGCGCATGTATCAGATTTCCGATCGCAGGAAGGCAGTGCGCCAGACGCTGGAAACCCTGGGACTGACAGCCTGCTCTTCACAACTGGCAGGCGCGCTTTCCGGCGGCTGGAAGCAGCGCATGGCGCTGGCGGCCTGCATGCTGCACGAGCCGCAGTTGTTGCTGCTGGACGAGCCGACAGCGGGCGTGGATCCGCGCGCACGGCGCGACTTCTGGGACGAGATTCAAAAGCTTGCAGCGAACGGAATTGCCGTGCTGGTAAGCACGCACTACATGGATGAAGCGGTGCGCTGCCACAAGCTGGCGTACATAGACAGCGGAAGAATGCTGGCGCAGGGCACTGCGGCTGAAGTGATCGAGAGTCAACATCTCGTTACATGGTCTATCCGCGGCGACCTGCTCTCGGAGTTGCAGGACAAGTTGCGCTTGCTGCCCGGGATCGAGCAGACAGTTTCATTCGGAGATACGTTGCACGCAAGCGGGAAAGACGCCGAACAGTTGCAGCGCAGCATCGAAGCGGCAATTGAAGGCACCGCCACACGAGCACAAAAAATAGATACAGGGCTCGAAGACGTATTCATCTACCTGATGGGCCCGACGGATAGCCAGGAAGGAGCCACGCGATGAAGTACAGCAATGGCTTTTCATTGGCCCGCTGGTGGGCCATCGTGCTCAAGGAGTTCATTCAGCTCAAGCGCGACCGCATCACCTTCGGCATGATCTTGGGCATACCCATTTTGCAGATGGCGCTGTTCGGCTACGCCATCAACACCAATCCGAAACATCTTGACACGGCCATCATCAGCGCGGACGACACCGACATTACGCGCAGCCTCATCGCCGCCATGCAGAACTCATCGTATTTCAAAGTGGTCGGCACACTTCCGAATGAGCAGGCAGGACGCGAAGCGCTGGCACGCGGGCAATTGCTCTTCGTAATCAATATTCCCGCAGGGTTCACCCGCGAGCTGTTGCGGCACGAGCATCCGTCGCTTCTGATTGAAGCGGACGCCACAGATCCCACGGCAACGATGGGCGCGCTGGCCGCGATCAATGGCATTGTTCAGTCCGTGACTCAAAAGGAACTCACCGGCCCGCTGGCGATGCTTCAGGTGGGTTCACCGCCGTTCAGCGTGGCGGTGCATCAACTCTACAACCCCGACGACATTACGCAGTACAACGTAGTGCCCGGCCTGATGGGTGTGATTCTGACGCTCACCATGGTCATCATGACGGGGCTGGCCATCACGCGCGAGCGCGAGCGCGGCACGATGGAAAATCTGCTTGCAATGCCCGCAACGCCCCTGGAGGTAATGACAGGAAAGTTGCTGCCGTACGTGGGAATCGGATTGATTCAGGCCAGCATCATCCTGCTGGCTGCACGGTTCATCTTCCATGTGCCGTTCTTCGGCAATATTGGCGCGGTTTACCTGGCGACGCTGCTGTTCATCGCAGCCACCTTGACCGTCGGAATCGCTTTCTCGTCTCTGGCGCAGAATCAGCTGCAGGCGATTCAGCTTTCTGTCTTCTACTTCCTGCCCAACATCCTTCTGTCCGGATTCATGTTTCCATTCAAGGGCATGCCTGGTTGGGCGCAGTTCATTGGGAATCTGTTGCCGCTCACTTATTTCAACCGCCTGATACGCGGCATTCTGCTCAAGGGCAACGGCTGGGCTGACTCGTGGCCCAGTGTGTGGCCGCTGATCATCTTCACACTGGTGCTGATGGCGATTGCGGCAGCCACCTATCGCAAGACTTTGGATTGAGAGGTACCGGCCATGCGTATGCGTGGATCGATCAACTGGAAGCCCGCAGCGTTGGCAGCTCTGTTGGCGCTTCTGGTGCAGGGTTGCACCGTAGGCCCGCACTATCACGCGCCCGTGCCGCCAACGGTCGCTGGGTACACACCGCAACCGCAGCAGACGGCAGGCAGCCCTGGCCCCGCCGGCGTCGTCCAGCACTTCAACTCTTCGGCTGAGATTCCCGCCGAATGGTGGACTCTCTTCCGCTCGCCCGAACTCAACGCCATGGTGAGCAAAGCTCTTGAAAACAGCCCCACGCTCACGCAGGCCACCGCGAGACTGAGGCAGGCACAGGAGGAATTGGCCGCCCGCACCGGGCAGACAAAATACCCGACTGTGACCGGCACCGCATCGATACAGCAGGAGCAACCAAACCTCTCCGCATACGGAATTCCGTTTCCCAATCCATCGCCGTTCACGTTGCTGAATGGTACCATCGGAATCTCCTATGCACTCGACATATTCGGTGCCAACCGTCATCTGATCGAAGGGCTTCGGGCGCAGCGTGAGTATCAGCAGTGGCAGTATGAAGGAGCGCGCCTCATTCTGGCCGGAAATGTCGTAACCGCTGCCATCGCTGAGGCTCAATTTGAGCAGCAACTCGATTTGACCCGACAGATGCTTGAATTGCAACGGCGGGAACTCGCAATCTCGATTGAGCGCAACCGCGCGGGTGGAGTCTCCGAGTACGCACTCCGCACGCAGCAAACCGCGGTCGCTCAGTCCGAGGCCAAGCTTCCTCCGCTGCTGCAGCAACTCGATGCCATCCACGACGAGCTAGCTCTGCTGATGGGCGAGTCCCCGGCCGAGACTCATGTTGCCCACATCCCACTCGAAAGTCTCACTCTACCCGCCGAGCTCCCGCTCAGCCTTCCCTCTTCGCTTGTAAAGCACCGCCCAGATATCCGCGCTGCGGAGGCACTGCTGCATCAGGCCAGCGCCTCCGCAGGCGTAGCCACTGCCAACCAATTTCCGCAGGTCCTATTGTCTGCAAGTGCCGGGGGCATTGGCACCAGCTTTCTCAACGGGGGCGCCCTTTGGAATGTTGGCTCATCCCTGACACAGCCGATCTTCAACGGCGGCGCATTGCAGGCGGAAAAGCGCAAGGCGCTGGCAGCCTACGACGAAGCGAACGGGGTCTACCGTCAAACGGTTCTTGAAGCCTTCCATCAGGTTGCCGATGCCCTCTACGCTACGCAGCATGATGCTGAAACCCTTGAGGCGTGCACGGGGGCCGCAAGCCAGGCGGACGCCGCATGGCAAATCGCGGGCCGCCGCTACAGTGCTGGAGGCATCAGCGATTTCGACCTGCTGGAGGCGCAACGCCAGAATTTGCGAGCCGCGCAGGATTGCACCCAGCCAGCAGCCAGCCGCCTTCAGGATTCCGCAACCTTGATTCAGGCCCTCGGCGCGGGATGGTGGAACGAATCCCCAGTATCGACGTCGGGGAATAATCCCCTCGCAGAGCCAGAGAAAAGGGGCCGACGTGGAGTATCCGGCCCCTTGCAGACAAAGTGACTTGAGGCCGACTCATTATCTCTCGCTGCGAACGATCACAACACCGTTGGCGGCGCTGGGGATAGTGGCAAGGCCCATGAGGGTGAGATTGCCATCGCCATCCACTTTGAAGGTGGAGAGATGAGAAAGCGACCCGGAGTGGTCGATGACTGCTACCCGGCCGGCATGATAGGCGATGTCAGTCGGACTGCCGTTGAACGTTGCAGCCACCGCAGCGTCCTGTATGATTTGCTGACCGTAGACCACGTACCGCGACACGCTCATGCTAGGCGAGTTGGCGGAGAAGAGGTATGGTCCATCGAGGGCTACCCAACACGGAGCGCTTTGGGTGCCCGATCCTGTGACCGTGAGAACGGCATCTCCGCGCACCAGGCTGATTTCGTTGGCGTGTGCGATGGTGACGTAAGCCTCGTTGTCGCGGGTCACGAGGCCGAAAGGTGCATTGACATTTGAGGGGATATTCTGGACGAGAGTAGCGGTACCTTCGACCGCTCCCTCAGGTGTGAGGTTCACCTTCTCGATTGCGTTGCTTTTTTCGGAGATGATCAGCTGCCTGTCGAGCACACCAACCTGAGCCGCTGATCCGTCGGCGACCACGAGCCCCGCCTGACCGTCGAGTCCTGGGCTAACGCCGAATTCAAATATCTGATGCGATTCAACTTTCGTTGATCCTAGGATGTAGAGATGATCGTGACCGAAGGCAACGCTCACGGGGCCCGATTCGGCTGGGACAATCTGCTTCAACCGAAATCCCTCCTCTGAACGCACGAAGATGGAAACATTGTTTGACCCGAAGTTGACTACAGCAAGCAGGTCTCGGGATGTCGCGATGCCACCTGCGTTGCCAGCGACTCCACCTTTGCCTCCGGTGGGGACGGACTGGATAAGCTTACCGAGGCTGTTGTAAACGAGCAGATTGTTTGAGGGTGTGTTCGAAGCAGTAACAACGACCGATTGTCGGTCCTGCGCATGAACCGGAATGGTGGCAGCGCCTCCCGCCAGCAAGGCCAGTGCGGTAAAGAGTGAAAGTGACCTCATGTTTCTCTCCTGTGAATCGGGGATGGCCACTTCGAAACTGCATACGCAACGCCCGTGGTGAGGGAAGACTGAACACCCAGGGAAACGGCGACGAAGTCAAGCGGCAAAAGACTAGAGCGTTGCGAGGAGAGAAAGGTTACAGGGTTGATGCTGCTTTCTTCATTTCGTTTCTCGCTTCGATATCATCCAGTCTCAGGACCAGCCTTTTTCCGCAACAGCGGTGACGATGCAACATCACCAGGGGCACGAAAGGTGAGAGATTCGTCTCAAAGGAAACTACGGTAGAAATTCGAAGCGGGACAACAAGCAGGGCATCCGAGACCGGCAAACAGAAAATTCTCACAGCGGTTCGTTGCTGCCGAAGCCGTTGGAACTATGGCCACACAAATGGCTAAACAAATAACGGTAATTCTCTTGAGGCTGTCTAAGGCTATTTCTGGGCGATTGCCTGACGGTCGTACGCGATTGCGGGGGTGAAGGTCATGCGGATTCCATGCTTCGGACGGAGGATGACCATAGCTCGCGGTTCGATTTCCTGACCTGGAGCCAGTGCCATGTCATATTTCCCGAGCACGGTGCTGAGGATCATCAGAATCTGCAGCATCGCGTAGTTGCCGCCTATGCAGCCGCGAGGGCCGCCGCCGAAGGGCAGATAGGTGAAGGGCGTGTGCAGCTTCTCGTTCGCTTTGGTGAAACGCCCCGGGTCGAAATTTTCGGGGTCTTGCCATGAACGGGGCTCATGATGCGCGCCGTATGTGAAGACAATGACCGTCGATCCGCGGGGTATCGCGACATCCCCGGCTTGGTCGTCGGCCATTGCCATGCGGTCTACCATCCAGAACGGTGGATAAAGGCGGAGGGCCTCCGAAATGACCTGAGTTGTGAATTCGAATCTGGGAACGTGAACGTAGCTGAGGGGCGCACCCTCCAGCACGGAGTCGAATTCCTGTCGGACCTTTTCGAGACAATCGGGACGCGAGCTTAACAGGTAGAGAAGCCACGAGAGGGCATTTGACGATGTTTCATGGCCGGCGACGAGGAGTTGCATGCTCTCGCTGAGGACCAGGTCATCGCTCATGCCTTCGCCATCGCTGTAGCGGGCATCCATGAGGGTCTGGAGCAGATCGTTGGCGGGCGGTTCGTGGCGTCGCCGTTTGATGTATTCGAGCAGGAGGGCGTCGGCGCGAGCGCGCATCTGCTCGTGTTTGCGCAGTTCGCCGGACATGGCAAACCATGGATTGAGGTAGGGCTGAAGGGTTTGCCGAACGATGAATTCCTGGACGGCGAGGATGGTATGGCTGATGCGGTCGATCTCATCGCCCTTCAGTTGGGCTCCAAAAAGGGACCGGGCGACCATGGCGAAGGTCATATTCATGAGGTGGGGGTAGATATCGACTGGGCCTGCACCAACCTGTTGATCGAAATTCCGCATGGACTCGGCGAGTGAGTCCTGCATGATCGAGGAAAGAGCTTCCAGTTGTTTACGATCGAAGCCCTTCTGGATAAGGCGGCGCTGTGTGCGCCAGGCTTCGCCGTGCGTGGTCAGAAGGCCCTTGCCGAGAAAGTGGCCCATGCGTTTTACCTGGATCTCCGATTTTTGGTAATTTTCGGCATTGGTTTTCAAGACGTGCTGGATGACGGTTGGATCGGTGGTGACGATGGCCTCTTTGATGCCGCCCAGATAGAAGCGGAATGTATGGCCCAAGGTTTGGGTGTATTTTGCCAGCACCTGAATAGGGTTGGCTGCCATGGCGCGCGAATCCACAAAGGAGCGCAGTCGTGAAACAACGGGAATGGATGTGGGCAATGTCATGCCTTCCTGCCGAGGTGTTTGCATTGAACGGTTGGTGAGTTCAAGTCTTCTGCCTGAAGTAGTGGAGTAGCCATAGTTAGGGGATTAAGCTCTCAGGATCAGTTTTCGGCTCCCAATTGCTTCAAAAGTATCAGATGATGGAGGATTGCGCGGGACATTGTGGGATGTTGCCGGTAGGGAACCCCAAACTCTTCGGCAGTTTGCTGGACGATCCGGGTGAGGGGGGGATAGTGGGTATGGCAGACGAAGGGGCATAGATGATGGACGATGTGGTGGTTGAGCCCACCGGCGAGCCAACTTACCAGCGGGTTACCGGTCGCGTAATCGGCCGTTGTTGCGAAGATGTGAAAGACGCCGTTGTCGAATTCGCTGCGATCCGCGGGAAAGTAGGTGCTGTCGATGGTGTGCGTGGTCTGGAATACCAGGGTTACAGACAAACCAACGACCAAATGGAACAAAAGGAAGGCTCCGGCTACGAGCAGAGGTGATTCCCTGAGCAGCACGACCGGCAGAATGAGCATGTAAGTGAGGTAAAATCCTTTGCTCGCAAAGAGGATGGCGTATTCTCGTGCGGGATGACGGGTGCGTTTCAGATAGCCATGGGTGGGGAAGAAAAAGCTCTCAAAGTCTCTTACGAAGACGTAGTCGAGAGAGAACATGGCGTAAAAGAAGAGCGCGTAGATGTGCTGGAAGCGGTGCAGAGATGCGCGGGGTTGATGAGGCGTAAAGCGGAAGATGCCACGTCCTGTGAGAGCGTCGTCCTCGCCATGGAGATTGATGCAGGAGTGGTGGCCTCGATGATGGAGAATTCGCCACATGTAGGAGTTGATTCCGCAGAGATCGAAGGCGTAATTGAGGAGTTTGTTTACGGACGGCGAGGAGGAGATGGCGTTGTGGTTGCTGTCGTGGGCGATATTGAGCAAGAGGAATGTCTGGGCTAGACCGCTCAACAAGTAAAGGCCCACAAACCTCCAGGAGCCGGGCCTGAAGGCATAGAGTGCCATCCAGCAGCCCAACAGCACCGTCAAACCCGTGACGATCTTGGCCCACATCATGCGGTCAGCCTTCGGGGAAAGGTGCCGCTCGGCAAAGAAACTGTCGAGGCGACGACGCAGGACCTTCGGGAAGGAAGAAGGATCGGCAGGCTCTGTACCGGGTTGTCGCCGGGAGGCCTCAGGTGGGACAAGATCATCGATATCCGGGCTAAAGATGATCACTGTATCGGTCTCAGAAGTCACCGAAGCCTCCACGTTCAAGACAAGCCCACACGGGGCGCTCCGCCCGGCAGTCTCCCGGGCCAAGACGGTCAGCCCTGCCAAGACAGCCAAAACTGCCAGAAGGCGCAGTGAATTCGCTGCACCGCCGCAGCCAGCTTCAAGGCAGATACTAGCGCGAAGATTCAGGGAGAATCAAGAAAAATCCGGATCGGGCCGGGGCGGCGCGGAGCTTCTGGCACTGGAACACGGGAGCGGTTCGCTTGTCAACCCGGGTATTTTGACATATTTTGAATAGGCTAGGCGATTCACGGACGGTGAATTTCTTTGCAATTCTTCTGAATTTTGCCCTACACTGGGATTCCACACTCCGAGACTTAGTCGTATTCCACCTCACCGCGACACTGGGAGCAGCCAGGCGCTTAACAATTGTCACATTGAGTATTGCGATTCCACCTCGGAGGTATGGCGGACCTATTATGGCGTCGATTCTGGACCAACTGGATAGACTGGGTGATGAGCACCCGCACAAACTCCTCTACTCGTACCTTGACGTGAACGGCAATGAACTTGAGATCTACACGTACGCGTCGTTTCTGCACCGGACGAAGGTGATCGCCGAGCACTTGCGGAGAGAGCACGCTTTCGCGCCAGAGGACCGGCTTCTGCTGGCCTACCCGCCTGGGCTGGAAATGATCTGCGCCTTTTTTGGCTGTGTGCGAGCCGGGCTGATTCCCGTGCCGGTCTACCCGCCAGGTTCTCGTGGGTTCCTGAGCGCCCTGTACAAAATGGTCCACATTGCCAAAGACTGCCAGGCGTCCGGAATTCTGACGAGCCGGGATTACCACGCTTCGCTGAAGACGAATCTGACGCGGAGTGGAGTCGCGGCGTCGGGTGTGGACATCGACTACATTTCCGGCCTTCCGTGGATCGTCACGGAGGGGTTCGTAGACAGTGTATCGGACGATTTTTCTGCCGATCCTTCGAAGATTCTGTTCCTGCAATACACCTCCGGCTCGACGATGGAGCCCAAGGGTGTGATGGTGACGCACGAGAACATCCTGCAGACGGCGCCGCTGGTGATCGATCATCCCGATCCGATAGTCGTTTCGTGGCTTCCTCAGTATCACGATATGGGCCTTATCGGGTGTTACCTTTATCCCGCGCTGAGGGGTGGCACGACGTACGGCTTCGCTTCGATCGACTTCATCCAACGGCCGATTCTGTGGTTTGACGCAATACAGACTTATCGAGCCACTGCGACGGCGGCGCCGAACTTCGCGTACGACTACTGTCTGCGTGCGGGGCGGATTTCCAAGGAGAGTCTGGAAGGCTGCGACCTAAGTTCGCTCCGGGTTTTGATGTGCGCAGCGGAGCCTGTAAAGGCAGATACATTCACACGGTTCCTTGAGGCGTATCAGCCTTACGGACTCAAGTCTGAGAGTTTTTATGCCGCTTTTGGGCTGGCCGAGAATACATTGGCTGTCACACTTGGGGGCCGCAACATCGTTTCGGTGAACAAACGCGCCCTGGCATTGGGTAAGGCTCGCATGACTACCGAGGTTTCCGAAATTGGGGCTGCGACGCAGATTGTGAGTTGTGGAAAGCCGCTGCGGAATATCGATGTGAAGATTGTGGATCCGGAACAGCATGTCGCCTTGAAGCCAGGCCACATCGGGGAAATATGGGTTGCCGGAAGCGGGAAATGTTTGGGCTACTGGAATAATCCGGAGTTGACGCTGAAGCAGTTTCGAGCGCGGCTGGTGGATGACAGTCCGTATGACGATGGCTACCTGCGCACTGGCGATATGGGATTCTTCCACGACGGAGAGTTGTTCGTTTGCGGGCGTATCAAAGACATGATTATCCTGCGTGGTCAGAATTACTATCCGCAGGATATTGAAGCTGTCGTGGAAAAAGCTTCTGGGCTGATCCGTCACAATTGCGTTGCAGCTTTCCAGATTCACGAAGACAGTGAGCCTGCACTTGCAATCGTGGCGGAGGTGAAGAATCCGAATGCGCTACCGGACTCGCGTCAGATTGCCGCGGCGGTGCGGAATTTTCTAAATGTGGAAGTGGCGCTGATCACTTTCATAGCACCGCGAGCGATACCGCGAACGAGTTCGGGCAAGATTATGCGCCACAAGATCAAGCAAATGTGGCAGGCAGGGCAATTCACAGTCCTTTCCGAGTTTTCGCGGGAGAAGGATGCGGGGACAAGTGAGTCTGACGCGGGGATCCATTCACCCTTTGACGAATTGAAAGCCAGGTACAACCTGACCGGCTCGGAATCGTACAACCTGGTCGAAGCAGGACTGGATTCCCTTGATCTTGTCATCTTCATGCATGAACTGAAGGAACTGCTGAAGGACAAGGGCGCTGAGATGCTGGCGCGGCAGGTTGACATTAGTGTTATTCAGCGAGTCAGTGTGGCGGAACTGTTTGGACTTGCGGAGCAGTTGGAGCGAGCTCCGGAAGAGGCGCTGGTGCACCTGCGGCACGCGCTGGCTGCATTCCGGGAAGAGCAGCGCGTGGCAGAGAAGGAGATGATGAGCATCGACAGCAAGCTCGTCTTCGCGCCTGCTGCGCCGAAGTCAGTGCCGGAGATACCAGTAATGAATCATGTGCTGCTGACCGGGGGCACGGGTTTCATCGGACCCTTTCTGATGAAGAGCCTGCTGGAACAGACGCCGGCAAAAGTCTATGTCCTGGTAAGGTCATCCGACGAAGACCAAGGCAAGCAAAGACTGAAGGCGGCGATTGAGACGATGGGGCCATGCCCGGCCGGATTGATGCAGATGTTCGAGTCGCGCGTAATTCCGATTTGCGGTGACCTTGGCTTGCCACAATTGGGACTGACGCAGGATGTCTGGGACTTTCTTTCCAATGAAATGGATGCCGTGTTCCACAACGGCGCGACTGTGAACTACCTGTTCAACTACGACCGGATGCGGGACGCGAACGTGATGGGGACGAATGAGGTCTTGCGGCTGGCGTTTGAAGGGCGGCCGAAGGAATTCAATTACGTATCGACAACGTTTGTGTTTGGCTGGGCGGTGAAGAGCGTTTTGAATGAGACCGACTTCAACCGGGATATGGAGCTTCTGGATTTCGGTTACAGCCAGTCGAAATGGGTAGCGGAACAGGTGGTAGCGGACGCACGCAGCAAGGGACTTTCCACGCGGATCTTCCGGCCTGCACTGGTGAGCCCCTCGGTGACGGGCGGCGGCAACAATTTCGATATTGCGGTTCGCCTGGTAGCGTTCATGGTGAATCATGGCATTGGCGTGGATGCGCTGAATCAGGTGAGCTTCGTGCCCGCCGATGTTGTGGCCAACAACATCGTAGCGATATCCTCCACTGGCGGTACAGCGAACAAGACGTACCACGTGGTTCGGGATGATTACGCAAACATGCTGGATATTACCTCGCTGATCACGAAAGCGACGGGACGGCAGTTCGAGATATTCAGCATTGCCGATTTTGTACCGGAGCTGATCCGCAGGTGCCGGAAAGAAGATCTGCTCTTTCCTCTGCTGGATTTTCTGGTGGGCTCAGTGGACAACATTTCCGCGATGGAGTTCAAGCGCTACGAGAGTTCGTCGTATCAGGCGGCGCGGGATGCCAGTCGGGAGGGCATGGCGGACCCGTCGCTGGAGGATACAGTGAATGGCATCTTGAAATTCATGCACCGGAAGGGGATTATTTCGGTGAAGCCTCGTGAGCACAAGGACGCAACGCTGCTCGCCACGGACATGGCCTGGACGGAGGCGTGAAGCTGCTATTGCCTTTTGAACAGCAGCTTCTCGGTGATGCGCTGGCCGGTTTCCAACTGGCCAGCGGTGGTCATCGTCATCTGTTGCCCGTCAGCGGAAACAACCCATCTATCTTTTTCTGTTTGATTTTCGTCGCGACGGTAAATTGAATCCACGGTATTGGGGTCGACGAGTTGAAGCGTGACGGTATCGTTGCGAGAGTTGCTCAGGTCGTAGGGTTTGCCGTCAAAACGGGCTCTATATCTAAAGTCGCCGGAAAAGCGGATCCCGCCGTTTCCATCGGCCTCAATTTTCAGCAGCAACCCTTGCCGCAGGCGAGTTTTGCTGAGATCTTGCGTCCACTCGCCTGCGAATGGATCTCCGACAGCCCTTGCGCCACTGCTCCTTGTCCACACCGTGACCTGGTCGGGATGGCCTTCGCTCACGGTGGTGATGGTCAAGTCGTTTCCGTCGTTTGAAAGTTTGTTACGAACCGTGGCGACAATAGCCCCGTCCTTTTTTTCCGTGACCTCGGTCTGCCTCTTGTCGATTCTGCGCAGGGTTACTTGATTGAACGCTGCGTTGCCGGGAACAGCGGTTTCGTGGCCATCTTTTTTTGCCCTTATATCGGCGTGAGTCTGCCCGGTCATCAACACCTCCACTTCATCATGCAGAGACTTGATGGAAAGTTTGTTGGGAGGATCGAGGGTAGACTGCGCGGAGACGAGGATCCAGGAGCCGATGCGCGGGTCGGGGACACGAAGGTCGACGGAGCGAAGGGCCGGGACGGTGCCAATTGGCAGGGCGACAGCGAGTGCGAGCAGGGCGAATTTGCGAATAGGTCCTCCTGAAGCGCTTATGCGGACAAATTTTAGCAGATCCAGAGTGCCGCGTCGGATGCGCCCTGGTTCTGCGGGAGAATCCCTTCACTCGCGACTCCCGCATGTGACATGATGTTTCTCATGAATGTGCGCCGTTTTTGGGTAGGCGGACTGGTTCTTGCCGCCCTGGTAGTTCTTCTCCCGTTCTCATTTCACGCCGAGCGCCACTTTGAGACAGCCACCCGCGTCGAAGGCAGCCAAGCGGATTCGGTGCGTCAAGAACTAGCTAGTCGATTTCATTCGCCATTCGTGGACCGCGTGGTCTTGGTGATTCAGGGGCTTCCGCCCGCTGATTCGGATGAAGGTGAGCAAGCGTTAGCGATTCTTGTGGCCGGACTGAGAGAGGAGCCCGGTGTATCGGGAGTCGTTTCGTATCTCGACTTAAGGGATCCAATTTTCCTGGGAAAGGGTGGGGGAACTTTTGTTCTCGTGGGAATCAGGTCGACCGATGGTTCGCTGGAGTCGCTCGTACCGAGACTTCACGAGCGTATACGCATCCTTGAAAATCAATTGCGGAGCCACTATCCGGCAGCAAAGCTGGAACTGACTGGCGAGCTTCCGCTGAACTTCGACATACGGAAAGCGAGTGCGGACGATGTACGGCGCGGCGAGACTCTGGTGGTTCCCGCAACTCTTGCATTGTTGCTGTTGGCGTTCGGGAGCCTGGTTGCCTCGGTGATTCCGTTGGCGGTTGGCCAGCTTGCGATTGCAGCAACGCTGGCGATTACGGGGTTGTTGGCCGAACGCTTCCACATTTCCATTCTGGTTCAGAATCTGGCAACGATGCTCGGGCTTGGTTTGGGGATTGACTACGCGCTGCTGATGGTAAGCCGTTTCAGGGAGGCTCTTTCCGCGGGTCACGACGAACCTGCGGCCTCATCGATTGCGGCGCGTCAGGCAGGCCGTACACTTCTGATTTCAGCGTCGACTGTCTGCATCGGGTTTGTAGCGCTCTTGATGGTTCCTATCAGCGAGATCCGTTCCATTGGCCTGGCCGGCTTCCTGATAGCTGGAATCAGCGTGTTGCTGACGAACACCCTCGTTCCAGCAGTGCTGGGGTACCTTGGTCCACGGATCAATGCGGGTCGAATGCCGTTTACTCCAAAGCTGGATAGGGATAGTGCGGGAAGATCGCAAAATCGCTGGAGACGATGGGGAAGGTTGATTGTCGCGCATCCCTGGCTTGCCCTGGCTGTTGCCGGAACGCCATTGCTTTTGCTCGCCTGGCAGGCACGACGGCTTGATACGAGCCTGCCCAAAGGGGACTGGCTGCCGGAGTCGGCGGAATCGGTGCATGCACTGCACACCCTGGAGCGAATGGACCGTGTGGGCGTGGTGTATTCGTTGCGCATTTTGGTGGAGATTCCGCAGGATTCCATCGCTGAAACGGATGCTGGATGGAACGCCATTGATCGATTGTCAAAGCGACTCGCGCGCGACCCGCGCTGCGCGCGCGTTATTTCCATAACTACGATGGCTCAGGGTGATCGCTCGTCTCTGCTGGACCTTCCGCGGGAGACGCGCCGTACTTTTCTGAGTAGTGACGGGCGAGTGACACTCGTTGAAGTGTTACCAACAGGCTCCGTTTCCTTGCGCGAACAGGTCGGCTGGTTGCGGGAGATTCGCAAGACTGGCGCGGTTGCCCTGACTGGGGTTCCCGGCGCAACGCTGCGAATTGGCGGAATTCCGGCACTGAATGCCGATTACCAGACAATTGTCATAGGCAGATTTGTGCAGGTAACCGCGCTTGTGGTTGCGGGGACATTCGTGGCGTTACTTTGCGGGTTTCGTTCACTTTTTGCGGCGGTAAAGGCAATCGCACTGAATCTGGTTTCGGTGGCTGCCTCCTTCGGGGCACTGGTTCTAGTTTTCCAGGAGGGGCACGGCAGCAGTTTGCTGGGAGTTCCCGGGGGGACAGGTAGTGTGTTCCCTCTTGTACCTATCGTTGCCTTTGCCATCGTTTTCGGATTAAGCATGGACTACGAGGTGTTCCTGGTCGCGCGCGTTCTTGAAGCAAGGAGGAGCGGACTGAGTGAAGAGGAGGCGATCCCGGAGGGGTTGGCAAGAACCGCCGGTCTGATAACGAGCGCCGCCGCGATCATGATCGTAGTGTTCCTTGGGTTCACGTTCGGGAACTTCCTCGTGGTGAAGATGATCGGATTTACGTTGGCGGTAGCTGTTTTGATTGACGCGACGCTGGTTCGAATTGTGATTGGCCCGGCACTCCTTCGATTGGCAGGTGATTGGAATTGGTGGCCGTGGGGACTCAGTGCGGCGCATAGGTTATCTGGCCACAAGCGAGCGCAGATTCCGATTATTTGAGACGCTGGCCTATCAACAAGCCTCCTTTGCGAGGGGCCTGTTGGAGGGTCAGCAATGTGCTGCAGCTTAGAAGCTGTAGCGGAGGGATAACTGCATACGACGCCCTTGTGTGAGGAGTGCCGAGTAGCGGCCGTAGCTGCCCGGGTTTCCGAATGGATTATTCGACACAGAACTTGGGTCGAAGCGAACCGAGTTGGTCGCGTCGAAGACCTCCCACGCAAACTTGAACTGATTTCTTTCCGTAATGGCGAGAACTTTCGAAAGGCCGGTGTCGACGCTGAAGTAGCCATCGCCGCGGTAGAAGTTGCGTTCACCCGCTTCGCCGGGATAAGGTGCGCGGATATTGGTGATGGCTGCGGACTGGTCTTTGAAGGCGTCGGGTTGACCACCACTGTCACGCGCGTGGCCACCGGATGCAATCTTTCCTGTGGCAACGTTCCAGCTTTGATCGGCCCAATCGGTGCCCCACCCAAGTCCATCGACGGAGCTGAAGGGAAGGCCACTGGTCCAGTGTGTGAGGCCGGTCATCTGCCATCCACCGAGAAGGAGATTGGGCAGGTAGCCCATTTTTGCCCCGAGCAATTTGCCGCGGCCGACTGGAAGCTCAGCGACGACGTTTCCAGTCAAGGCATGGCGCACGTCGAAGTCGGAGGGCCCTCGGTTTCCGACTGGTATGTAGACGTTGATGATCTGGCTAAAGAAGCCGCCATTCGTGGTAGCAGTGGGGCCGGTTCGCTCGCTGTCTGAACCCAGGTCGCTGGACTTGGAAAGTGTGTAGTAGGCATCGAACTGAAAGCCGTGGACGCGCTGTCCATGAAGCGCCAGCTGAACACGGTGGTAGCTGCTTGTTCCCATCGACGACCAGACGTAGAGGGAAGAGTACTGTGGGTCGAAGTACCGGTAGAGGTCCTGGGGTGGAGTGAGGTACTGCGGGACGGCATCGAGCACGAAGAGAGCAGACGACTCATTGCCGCGGAAGGGTGCGAAATTCTGGTATGCGACCTGAGTTGCAGACATGCCGCCGCCTGCAAGCCAAGGGAACATGTCTTCCCAGTAAGGAATTTTAGCGACGGACCCAACGGCGGTTCCCGCGTCAGCAAGCTTATCGAGGGCAGTGGCAGCGGCGAAGTAGTCGGAGCCTCCTGAGGGATCGACGAGATCGAGAGGGGCTGCGATATCGCGCATCTGCATGAGGTGCCGCCCGAGACGTCCGGTATAGGTCGCCTCAGCCATGAGCGCGTGGGGGAATTGGTGTTGCACAGAGGCATTGAACGAGTAGGAGTAAGGAGTCTTGAGGTTGGAATCGATGCCCCATGCCAAGGCAAGATCGTTCCCGGGAGTGACGGGAGTTGGGCCTGTGACCGTGATTTGGGGAATGATGCTGGTGGGTACTGTTGTGGGAGAGGAGAATCGCGGCGTGGTGTCAACGTATTGGCCGACGGGGGCACGATCGGCGATGACGAGGCCAAATTCGCCTTGTTGATCGAAAGAGTCAACGATGCCCTGCCCGAAGTGGTCGTAATAAATGCCGGCTCCCATGCGAACCGTGGTGGACGAAGTTGGGGAATAGGCGATTGCGAAGCGAGGTGCGAGATTCAGTTTCCCCATGTCCCAGAATCCCGGACGACCATTTGCTCTTCCAGCCTGGGTGAAGCCAAATGCAGGCTGGTTCGAATTGCCCTTATTCGCAGCTTGCCAGCGAGCATCGAACCATTGG
>Ga0302186_10000597_pt1 | contig 31926 bp, 10 predicted proteins | sample II_Bog_E1_2_FD_198782 | JGI IMG/M metagenome (GOLD analysis project Ga0302186, IMG submission 198782) | Peat permafrost microbial communities from Stordalen Mire near Abisko, Sweden - II_Bog_E1_1 | ecosystem: Environmental > Terrestrial > Soil > Wetlands > Peat | place: Sweden: Abisko... | reverse complement strand
CCAACCCCACCCCCAACCCCAACCCCAACCCCAACCCCAACCCCATATCTTTTTTTATAAAATATCAATTATTATAGTTTGCAATAAACAGGATAAACTTATTGGAATTACAGACTTGCCTTTAAAATGCCAAAAGAAACTCATTCGAGGATAAGAATTAAAACAAAATCTAATCTTTATTTTATGAATTCAAAAGATGTCCGAGTATAAAATTAATCTAACTTTAAAATATCAAATTTATTTATTGTTGCAGGTCATCCCTTTAATAAACGAGATCCTCTTTGAAATATTTAATAATTCTATTAATGCCATTCAATAGTTATTCAATATTCAAACATGATTTTGAAATTCTGTTTAAATATTTATGTAGATCTTTTTAATAAATCAAAAAGCTTGGGGAAACATCTATTTAGCCTTGGCAGTAGCATCTTCAGACCTTATCAAGTCAGCTTTTAAGGATTACTCGGTTTACAATTCTTTGCGATGCTGTTCCTAAATCATTTTTAATTTACCACATAGGCCATCATCTTTTTTGTGAATTTTATCACTCTCACTTCCACTTGCTTGAGAGCTTCTTAAAACTCATCATGATACGGCTGCTTCATCTTGCCCTTGGAATCAACAGTGTGAGAATATTCTTTTTTGAGTGAAGCTTTGTATTTTATGTACTAAACAATTTCCTCTTCGGAAGATTTTGTTAGTTTCTGTAAGACTCTTTTTAATTCCTCCATTCTAATAGATTAATTATTTAAAAAATGATAAATAAGGCATAATAATCATCATTAATTTGGCAATATATTCATGATAGCTAGGATATCTCTCAACCCATAATTAATAGAAATATAATTTGATCAATGAAACCATAACAATAGAAGTCGCATTTTTGATTAGATATAGTTTCAATAATCATTTAAAAATACAGAAAGCAATAATATAAATATCACAATCTTAAAATTATTGATCTATGATTGTATTCAAGCATCACATCAAATAAAAATCAATTTAACTAATCTACATAATCAAACTAAAATAAATTTGCAACAATAATGATATCAAAATAAAATACAATTACAAATAATAATTTCTTTCTTGAGGTATTTATTCTCAGTATTTTGTCATCTATTTACACCTGAAAGTTTTATTAAAATAAAAATCAGTATCATTCAGTGTTAGATATCACCATCAAGCCATTTTAGCATTTGCCTTTACTCCAACCTCTCAATTAATAACTCCAAATATTATTCATTCTCATATTGTTTTTCGCAATTCAGCAATTTACTAATAAATTTTATTTGCCATTCGAAAGTAGGAGCTTTTAATGAAGACTTCAAATAATCGATAAAATCGATAGAATCGACAATCGAACTTCTGTAACAACAAAATTATTCCCATTAATGAACATCATTTTAAGATGATAATTTTTCTTGATGTAATGAGAGCTCGAGAGTACTTTATTTTTACGGTTGCATTTCAAATTCCTAAAGGATGGAATTGCTTGGAAATTCTTTGGTGATAATTGGATTAATCAATCTTCTTAAAATTTCTTTAATATGCTTTTATGAGAGTCTTTTAATTCTTCTTTTAAAGTGCTATTTGCAAATTGAATGATATCTGTTTTTAATTGCGTGCTCAGTTCTTTGGGCTTGGAATTATTTGGCAATGGCTGCCCACTTACATCCATGCAATCCGATGAACTTAAATAACTTTATATCCTCCTCAATTGTCCAATTGTATTTATTTAAACTAGGATGCAAATGGTTAAAATAATGTTAGCTGCACTGTCTTGGACTTTTAAACACTGTAAAGTTTGATAGTTAAAATATTTTATAAGAAATGAGTTTCCATCGTTTGTTTTAATGATTTTACAAAAATTATTTTTCGCTTTAAATGGCCTCCTTTATCAATATTTAATCATTTAAACTCCAAAGTTTATTTGGATTATTTTCTATGTATAAATAGAATGTGAGTTCAAACAATAGTTTTTAGGCAGTCTTATTGGCAAATATGCTCTGAACATATCTCATGTCTAAAATATTCTAAATAGAATATTATTTACCATTTCGCCTAATTATTTTTATAGAACACAACTATACAAAGACACGATACACAAAAACAGCTTTTTCTCATTCATTGCCCAAGTAGAAACTCCATCAGATGTGTGTCCACATCTTTTTTAATTAGAAGTGCTTTCTTGCTTTCTTTTAATGATCTAAGCTTTTTAGAGAATCGACAATGTCGATGTCTAAAGTTGGTGTGAAAATGTATCTTTCAGCTTAAATTTATAGTCTTGCAAAACCTTTTTAATTAATTGTTCCAGTTAGACAAGGTTTAATGATTTCGATCTCATACGTAAATCTATCATTTCTAAGTATATACATTATAACAATGAAAGAAGATTTTGTAATTAAATAAATTTAGTATACTTTCCATTGCAATAGAATTAATCAATACGAATTTATTATTAGTACAAATGCGAATTGATTTTTATCATACTTATTACAAATGAAAAGTGATGAAAGTGGATAATAGATACAAATCAACTATCTTCCCGAGGGACGGTTATATAGACTACAATGCCTCTTCTCAGAAACGCCAAAAGTGTTGGAGAATCTTTTTAAAAGAAATTTGCCTATCTAAGCCTACATAAAAGAATATGGTTTTCCAACAATATCAAAAACAATTTAAGGCATTAGGAAATATGCTGAACACTTTCAGATAAAAGCTGATTAAATCTTATCAAAACTCAAAAAAGCAGAAAAATCACATGATTTAACTAAAATAGGAGAAACATGCGTACATGTTTATACTTTGACATCATTTCTCTACGAATCAATCAATCAATATTTAACGAATGAGGAATACAAAGAAATTGATGAAAATCATATTTTTTTTAGTTTGCTTCCATACTGCTGCCTTTTGCAATATTTTATTTTAGCTAAATCTTAGGTCTTTAACGAGTCAGTTTACAGAGGGATTCCCTGGGAATAAAACATAGTTTAGAATTACGAACAGATGATAGGAAAAACTGTGATATTTCAAGGATTTACATCTACAACAAAAAACAAATAAATTGCGCTCAAACACTTTGGAGATCTTTTATTCGTGATCAAATTAAAATAAGTAGGAGGGCTCCAAATTGATAGAATGTCTTATTTTAAAGGGGGAAGAGAAATTCTTTTGCCAGCTGGGGTCAAATTGAAAGTTAAAAAAGTCAAGAAATACTATCATGAAGAAAAAGAGTATGAAGGACACAGAATAAAAGCTATTATATATTTTGAGACTAGAAGCGGATGATATTTATTGGATTTATTTCACTTGAATTTCTTATTATTCTCAGTGAATCCATTGCGAAATTACTTATTTATATTCGCCACATGACGTCTATTCATAAGAGAAAAATCATACTAATATATTTTCAAGGAGATATTTAATGTTTAGATATCTTAATTTATTGGTTTATGCGCTTTTAATTACAATTTATTTACATAGATTTACAAATTGGGTGCGCTGGATTTTTCACTATTTTAGAGTTAAAAGATAGTTTAATTATGTAATGTTTTATAATATGACAGTATAGTTGTGTTTGAAGAGAAATACGGCGTTGTTGGTATATTGCAACTGTGGGAAAGGGAAAACATCAATATGTTCCAGAATAGGCTAACTCTTAATTTTAGTGCTCCAAGACTTAATGGCTCAAAAATACTCATACTACCTTTATAATATCTTTGTAGTAGTCTTTTATGTTCCCAGCTCCGAGCTTTACTCCTAACCACCTCCTTCCTTTCTCGAATTTTGATGATACGTTCTTCACTAAATTAGGATCCATTTGAGCTTTTTTCTTATCTTAAACTAATTGATAATAGTTCTCCAAAAGCATTTTTTTTCTTTGTTTTTTCTTATTTCTTGCCAGTAGAACAAAAATATCACCTGCACTTTAATCTTTTTAAAAAATAGACCGATTTACATATGCTAAGTCCCTGTTCTTTGTTGTTTGATTTCATAATTTCTGTATAAGTATGGAGACAAATTGTGAATTTGGATGTTTCCAATAGAGAATCTTGCCTATAGCATTAAGAATGATCTGTGTTGCCATCAATAGTTACCTTTTTAATATTTTTATCCACAGATCGATCTTTTCTTTCTTGAACTGATACTTATTCACTCTTTTTTGTATTTGACAACACAATCCCTCATGCCACTTCTTCTTCTTTTTTTGACAAATATACAAGATACCCAAAGTACATTTTTCTCTGCAGTTAATGAGAATTTATATGCACCATTGATATGAAAAGATCTGATTTTAGTTGATGCGATCGTATCATACCTGCGATATTATATCAAATTGCTGGCGAGCCACTAATATCAAAGGATTTGCATTTTATTTCTTAATATCTTGAGCCATTTCTTATACTTTTTTCGCGTTCCTTTATTTGCTTTCCTTTTCCTGTCCAAAATGAAAGAAACTATTTTTGTCTGAGCTCTTTTATAAGAATTAGTAGCATCGAGATAGTCTTTCTCCTGCAAATATCCCTATTTTCTTTTTCTGAGTCGAGTAATAAATTGCTTAATTCTTTGGAGGATATTATAATTCATTTCCTATATGGCTTAATATTAAATGTGATAAATTAATATTCCATCAAATTCTATATTAAATAAAAATAATTTGACTGTTGATTTGCATAATTCTCCTTCTCCCTCAGAAAAATGTACTGATTCATGATTCAACTCATTCAAAGAGACTGTTCAATAAGGATTGGCGGCAAATGATGTCAGTTATATTTTCATAAAATAGGAAAAAAACAATCTTGATTTTTAAAGAATATTAAAAGAATAATTAAAAAAGACCCCAATTTCTTTTATGAAAACCATCAAACCATTTTAAGTGACTATCCTATTCTATTCTTTATAATTTATAAATAATTGCACAAGGACCAAAGATAATACTATCATAAGATCCAAACTTGAAGAACAGGACAAACATAGAAATATAGGACTCCAATTTCATATATAATGGCTTGTGGCTGCCAGAATAACTCAGAGTTCAGGCTGAAGTCTTCAATCTGTTAATTTTGGTTGATCCGGTCAATAATTACGTTTTAAACAATATTAGGTTATATTTGGTTTTCAAGACTTTCTTGCCATTCTAATTCATGAGAATCTTTGGGTTGGTTTCTCATGCGCCTGTTGAACATTTTCCCGGTCTCTTTAAAAGTTTTAATGATCAGTTTGGCTGTTGATAATTTGATGTTTAATCTTTTGGCAGACCTTGAAACAAGTTTACCCTGTTAAATAACTTCCTAAATCAAGCTAGCTCTTCTCTAAATGATGATAATCGTACCCTGATAGAAATTTTAGCATATTTCCTGCTAAGTTTGTTCATGCTATCCTTCTTTTATTTAAATTAATTATAACTTAATTAAGCCCCTTTGATTTCTACTTTTATTTGATCAGCAAGCTTAGCTATTCGATTAATAAGTGACAATAATCTTTGGACAACCCGAGCTATCAAACAATAAACTCGAGAATGAGGTATGTAATGCGAGTTCTAATCTTTTGGAATCGCATTTTAAATGATTATCGAATAACAGGAGAAGACTCATCTTATATAAAGGGAAAACATTCCAGGATTGTTGGATATTCTCCATATTCGTCAATAACTAAAATTCCAGCTGATTGACTATTTAACGTTCTATATTTGTATTTGAGGATTTGAGGATTTGAGGATTATTATTTACAAAAAATGTATAGAACATACCGAAAGCAAATTATATCGCTTTTCAATGATACTGAATTGCAGTCTATTCAAAAATTTGCTGGTGATTTGCAAAGTATCGAAATCAAGACTTGTAAAAAATACAAAAATATAAAGCCATCCTACAGCCGACATACAGCCGACAGGATGTAAGATTTGAATACTTAAAGTAGTCGGAAAGCTATTTGTTGTCAAAGTAATGCACGAGTAGTAATAGAGTATTTATAAATTTTGAATGATAAGTTCATAAAGTCCAATTATCATTCTAAAGTCCATGAATATATATCTGATCTTAAAATAAACTACAGGTCTCATTAGTCAGATGGCGCAAGTTAAATAAAGATGATAAACAGTTCGAGAAAATCAATATAAGAATAATTTGATAATTCTAGAATTAATGCTATATGATATCAATTATGGTTAAGAAGGATTAAGTAAAATTTATAAGAGGACCCTTTCAACTTTACCATCAAGTATATTTGTGAAATATTGAGAAATGACCATTTTAGAACTTCTCCGTGACTCGGTCATTCATAATAATTGCTTGGTCATGATTCTCCACGCTGACTTCATTACACCCTTCTTGGCAATTGAACCTTTAATATGCGGATTAGCAATTAGTCAAGGTGATAGATATTATTATTAAATTGCAGAAATTAACATTTATCTGTTAAGAAATGATAAAGACACATATTTATCTTAACTTATATTTCTGCAATATTAAATACTAAATCAATATATAATCCTTGGCAAAACAACAAATTATAATCGTTCCTCTGCTATCCAGAAATAATATCATCCTTGCTGAAGTAATCATATACTCAGCAATATAATCTTCATCTTCTCAATCCTCTTTAGGGGCTTTTATTGAAAGCAAGATAGAACATGATATGACCAATACCTGAATCTAGCTAATATAAGATTGCAAAATGCAAAGAATCTACCGCTTCATTTCAACTATCATCCGAAAGATTTAGCCGAAAGAGAAAAATGAAACTCAAGTCAATAATAATGGTTTTTGACGACTGGACATTCTGAGGAACATCAACAATTTGGAAGCAATATCACTGAAAGGGTGCACATTTGCCTATGTAGCTAATGCATTAATAGAAACCAAAATAAGGAACTTTAGCAACTCCAATAAAATTTAAAAGAGAAGATTATAGCATTCCAATATCGGTCTACTTTAAACTATGGTGTTTCGATGAAACCTCCACCAACAAAATTTATAAATTTTAATATTTTATTGATCTATCTTTTCATATTTTACCTGTTATCATCCATCTTTTTATATTTGGCAACATAAACATGAATAGTACTTCCACTCTTTTCTTAAATAAATTTTACTTTTACTTTTATTAAAGGGACCTAAAGTCATTTTTATAGTCAAAATTTAACTTAAAATTATATGAACTATTAGTTTGAGGATTCGATTTTGACAGATATATTCTTAATATGATATTTACTATTTCTGTTTATATCTAATTCCTGGAACTCACTTATATCTATAGCCTTGTCTTTTATTTCTAAGTTGAATAGTTCGATCAACTTCTAATATCTTTCCATCATTTCTTTATTTCCTCTCATATGACGACCCAAAATGAAATAAACTATTTTTTTCATGGTTCTTCGATAAGGGTTAATCGATCGAAGTTTTTCTGGTTTGCAAAAATCCTGATTTATTTTATTAATAGGACTGAGAGATGGTTTAATTCTGGATTATATAGCTCATTTCATTTTTCTTTACTTTCAAATTATTTATTAAACAACAATAATTTGCTGTTGAATTTGAATAATTTCATTCTTTTTTTTAGAAAATGAGGAATGTCTTTTCAGTCAATTTAAAATACTGATAAAATAAGAATTTGTTGAAAAATGATGGTGGTTATATTTTTAATAAATAGCAAAGATCAATCTTAATTTTTAAAAAATATTGGAAAAATGAACTAAATTTGGTTAGCAAAGCCAACAGACAATTATAGGTCATCACATGGCATTTTTAATAATTTATAAAAAAACATTGTAAAAGGATAAAGGTAATATCCATCATAACATCCAATATTGGAGAACAGGCCAGGCATACTAATATAGTATTACAGGCGAATCTAATACTGCTTGTGGCTGCCAAAACAACTCCGAATTTATGTTCAACTCTTCAATATTCTAATCTCTGTTTTCCACATCGATATTTACATTTTAAACATTTTTATGTTCTATTTCGTTTTCCAATTTTTGTTGGCATTTCAATCCATTAGCATCTCTAGCTTTGCTCCTCATGCGCTTGTTGAGCAGTTTTCCAGTCTCTTTGAAGGTCTTTACGATTAGCTTGGCCGTTGACAATTTGATGCTTAATTGTTTTGCAGACCTTGCCACGGGTATTCCCTTACAGATAACATCTTAGACCAAACTTCTTCTTCTCTGAATAACGAAAGTGTTACCTTGATGGAAATTTTAGCGTATTTCTTGTTGAGTTTATTCATGTTCATGCCTTTCTTTCTTGGTTTATTTAAATTAATTATAGCTTAATTAAACAGCCTTTCATTTCCACTGTGATAGTATTCGAAACTTCGCGATTGGATATCGAAACGGAAATATTCTTCGGAATAATCCAAGCCATCAAACAATCAACTCAGCAATAAGATTTTTAATGCGACTTCTGATTTATTCATAAATGAGTTCTAAGTGTGGAAGAAGAAGAGGAAACTGATTTTATTCAAAGGAAAGTTTTTTCGGATGATGACTGTTTGTAGATTTAGGCATTATAGCTTAAAATAGAACTCCAACTAAACATTTGATATTTTTGTTTAAGGATTAATGAAATTAAAAAAATATAGAAAACGCCAAAAGTAAATTATACGGCTTTTCATCTATATTTAGTGATTTCTTATTTAAAAATAGGTTCTTTTGGCTGGCAGAATGTCTAAATCAATATTTGTAAAAATAAAAATTTTCTAAAGTCAATGCTATATAATATTTAAATATTCAAGATATTATGAAAGTCATATATTGCTATCTTAATACAAGAATAATGAAATAGAGGCAATTCTTTAGTAAAGCCTAAATGATAATCACGGAAATTATAATTATCATTTAAAAGTCCATGAATATCTGTCCTATCGTCAAATAAACTGGAAGATTCATTAGTTGGATGACGTGGGGTGTAAATTAAGATGACAGACAGCAGGTGAATCACTACATGAATAATAGCTTGATTCTAAGAGTATTCTTATATATTATAAGCTATTTTTATCAAAGATTAATAACCTGATAAGAGAACCCTTTCCGAGTTATGGTCGACGATATAAATAAAGATTATTTGTGGCCATTTTAGAGCTTTCCACCGATCAATAATTAATATTATTTTTTGCCGATTAATTCCATGTTTAAATTATTATTTTCCTTGGAACCATCGTTTTAAACTGAGGAATAGCAAACCAGACAGGTTGCAAGGTGTTATCCTGAATTTGCAAACAATAAGTATTATTTTTTTAAAATTCTAAAATTTTAAATCTCTAGCTTAACTTATTTCTCTTAACTATCTAAAATTATAAATTGTCATACTAAATCTAATATTAAATATACACCGCTTTCCCTTAAATCGTAAAAATAGACCTCTTGGCTTCCAGAAATAACATCTTTATCGTTGAGGTTATTTTGTACTCAGAAAGTAATCTTATATATCTCAATACATCTTCAGGCTTTCACTACCAGCAAAAACATGCATTAGAAAAGATAGAAGATAATGTTGGCGAGAATAACTGGATAGCATTGGCTAGATCAATCGAAAGGCAAATTTAAAATATTCTTTGGCAAGCTAATCATCGAATCTATTTCATGGTTGATTGCACAGTTTATTTATAGATGAAAGTTTAAACTGATCAGATTGCCGCATCAGTTCGATCTATCCGAAAGCTCCTGCCATGAGTATGTTATCAGTTAGGTATTCTCTTTAACAGTATGACTTCAATCTGAACTAATCTTGTGGCTATTCATAGTGGAAATAGCCTTTCAGCGAAAATTTTAATGTTTTTTTATAAAGCCATAAATAAAGAATATAATAGAACAGTTTTTGGATCAAATATAATAACAAAAGACAAAGCATTGACAGTCTCTAGATCGGAAATCATTTAAATACTTAACTAAAAAATAAGGATGCTCTCCAGATGATGAAGTAAATAATAATGATTCCTGATGATCGACCTTTGGAGGGACATAGACAGCCTGGAAACAATCAAGCTGAAAAGGTGTCCAAGTGCATTGCCATGTAGCTAATGTGCTATTGAGACATTAATAAGAAATCGAATGAGGAACTTTATCAACCCCAATAAGAAATATTGGTATTTTATTAAATTTGAATTGCATATTACATCGACTTATTAAGCTCCATCCAATATCCATTCAATGTTTATTCAATATTAATGCATATAATTGAAAAGAGAAGATTATAGCATTCAAATGTCGGTCTACTTCAAACTACGGTGCTTCGACGAAGACTCTACCAAGAACGTTTTATTAGCAGGCTCTGCTATTTTGGTTGTTATGGCAATACTACACTTTTCCTGTAAGTTTACGTATATGCAGATAACTATCCCTTTTACTGCTAAAGATATTTTTTTTTCAGGTTATTAAAAATACCAAAATCAGTTTGTTCTTTTGTAAGTTTGATGAATAAATCCGATTTGCTTGATATGGTCGTTATCATCTTTTCTGTATATATTATATCTAATTGTTAGGGTTCCTTCGTTAAATGTTTGAGCAATTCCAAATAATTTTTCCATTTTATCGATTTCTTCTCCAATTATTGTCGAGTTCTTCGCAAAGGATCAACATCAAGATAAGCCTTTTTACGTTGCAACATCCTTATTAATTTATAAATGGCTTAATTGGTTTGGGATGTTAGATGTCACTTCCTGTGATTACTTTAATATTATAAGTCAAATTAATTTAATCAATCATTCCTTAATAAAATAATTTCATTGTCGCCTTTCCATAACTATCATCACGTTCTCTTCTCCTGCAAATGCAATGATGTTACATGCATCCAATTTTAAGAAAAAATGTTTTAAGAAGCATTTGTCGGCATAATCTAATTTAATATGTATTTTTTCATTGCGAAAGAACAATGATATTTTTAAATAATATTGGCAACTATTGTCAAAGACAAGAATTTGTTTAAAAAAATCATCATTTATCATTATTTTATTTTCTGTTAATTATTATGTCATTATTATAGATAAATGTTAAAAAGATATAATAAAGAGTTATCATACAATCCAATAATGAAGAGGCCAACTATAGTAATACAGCACTTCACTTGCATCTACCGTCACTAGTGGCTGCCAAAATATCTCCCCATTCATGTTAAATTCCTCCCTATTTTTATTTTGGATCATGTTGACCAAATCGATATTTTTGTTTTAAACAGCAGGATTTTCTATTTCATTAACGAGGGTTTATTGAAATTTCAGCTTATTAGCATCTTTGGTCTTATTTTTCATGCGCTTGTTTAGCAGTTTCCCAGTCTCTTGGAATATTTTGATGATCAGCTTAGCCGTTGACAATTTGATGTTTAATCTTTTAGCAGCCCTTGAAACCGGTTTACCCTGATAAATTGTCTCTTAAATCAAGCTAGTTCTTCTCTGAATATCAGTAGCCGTACCTTGATGGAAATTTTGGCATATTTCTTGCTTATTTTACTCATTTTGCTGTTGTTCCTTGATCTAAAACGAATTATAATTAATCAAACAACTTTTTAATTTCCACTGTTATTTTATTGTAAATCTATGCTACTTGGTCTAGCAATGAAAAAGTTCATCACCATAGCTCGACCAATATAGCAATGACCACTGCAATAATATTTAATCCGAGTTTTGCTCAATTTCAGAATCTGAGTTCTAAATTCTGAGGAGGATTAGAAATGTGATTTGATTGAAAAGGATAACTTTTAAATGCGAGGATTGTTTAGATTTTCCACTTTATCGTCAAAAAATAGAATTGCAACTCATCGATTGTTTAACATTCGATTTTGTTATTTGAGTATTATAGCTGATAAAAAAATAAAGAGCGTACCAGAAACAAATTAGAGGTTTTTTCCATATATTTGATTCCAACTGCTTCGAAAATATATTTTTTCGATTGCAAAGTTTTGAAATCGATACTTTTATAAAATACAATATTCTAAAACTTCGTCAATATAATATTTAAATCTTAAACAATGTTTGATTAAGTTTTCTGTTATCGTACTGACAAAAGAACGGCAGCAGTCCTTCTATAAATTTTGAATGATAATTCTCGAACAGCAATTTTCATTATACAAGTTGATGACTATAATATCTTATCGCAAAATAAATTGGGTGTGTCATTAACTGGATGATATTAAGCTAAATCAAGACCATTTCTTTCCGGGGAAATTAACTATCAACAATTTATTAACTTTAGAGTTACTGTGATAAAATATAAATCAATTTAATCCAAGAAAAGATATAATTTTAAAAAAGATCTTTTCGGCAGAGGAGATGCGATAAGTATCGAGCTTTATTAATTTTATACCTTTTCGAATGCTTAAATAGCAAATTGGCAGAAGTTTTTCTTTTCCAGTTTTGAATTTACACTCGATTTAATATTTAAATAAAGTATGATAATTTATAGAATAAAAACAAAAACAACAATCAAATGAATATTGCAGTTTATGTTGCTTTGAAAATATGTCAAATGGATGATTTTGATCTCGTAATTATTAGTATTCCTTGTTGACCCCTCATGTTGAAGCCTTACCCTTGGAACTAAAGTTTAGATATCGGCATTTAAAACTGTCAGTTTTTGAGATGTTGTGATAAGTTGGTAGAGGATTAATGTTTATATTTTCACAATTCTGCAGATGCAATATCTTTCTTGACTATATCTCTATAATATTAGATCAAAATATATTTTTTAACACGTCAATAAGAAATTATTCCTTTTCTTTAGAGAAATAATATCACCAAGGCCGATATTAATTTATACTCAAACAGTATTTAATCTCCTCTTAATCCTTAATATCTCTTAAAAGGATTTTACTCGAGACATACATCTATTCAGCAAAAATAGCATGTTCTATTAATTAAAATTAAAATAACTGGATCACAATCTATTCAGATCAATCCATCAATTATCGAAAAATGAATCTATTCTATATCTTTGCATTGCTAACAATCGAAATTATCTTATGTCATTGATGATAGATACATAAATTCGACTTTCAACAAAATTTAAAACGAAATTCTCCTCAAACCATGCACATCGACGATACGAATAATCCTGATTCAGATATCATCGTGAAAAATAAAGAATCGGGCGTTTCATGCCAACTGTCATCCAAATGACTAAACTCAATAGAAAGACATAAACCCAATGATGAAGTAAAGAATAGTATGCCTTATCTATCAAACCTTCTGACGGATATCCATCCCTAAAAATACCATAACTGAGATGGCATCCAGGTTCATTATATATATATACTTCTGCGTTTTGGAAGGGATTCACATAAAATAGAATAATCTAATTGGGTCAATCCCAATAATAAATGTTAGTATTTTATCATCTAATGTATTTCATATGATCTGGACTTATTAAGATCCATCTACCCATTCCTAAGAGAAGCAATGTTCATATTTTACTAACTCATGTATTTCATACGATCTAGACTTATTAAGATTCATCTAATATCCATTCCATATTTATTCATATCAAAATATAATTGTAAAGAGGAAACTGTAACAATCAGATGCCCGCTTATTTCAACCTACGGTGTCTCGATGAAGACTCCACCAAGAAGATTCTATTAGCAGGCGCAGCTATTTTGATTGTTCTATCAATTCTACACTTTGCTTGTAAGATTCAGTATATACAGATAGCGGAGTGCTGAGTGCAGTAGTCAGTCTTCAATCCTCACAGCCCACATTAATTCATTTCTTGTATGGCTTAATACTAGATGTGATAAATTAATATTTCGTTAAACACTACACTAAATAAAAATAATTTGATTGTTAATTTGCATAATTCTCCTTCTCTACTCAGAAAAATGCATTTATGCATTATTCAAATCATTTACAGATACTGTTCAATAAGGATTGGCTTCAGATGATGTCAGTTATATTTTTATCAATAGAAAAGAACAATTTTCATTTTTTAACAATGAAAAAGATATGATTTAAAGACAATGCTTTTGTTTAATAAAACGCCATCGAGCAGTTCTAGGCTATTAGATTATATTTGATAATTTATAAAAATATTGTAAAAGGATAACGATAATATCCATCATAACATCCAATATTGGAGCAGAGGCCAGGCATACTAATATAGTATTACAGGTGCATCTAATCCCACTTGTGGCTGCCAAAACAACTCCGAATTCATGTTCAACTCTTCCATATTCTAATCTCTGCTTTCCACATCGATATTTACTTTTTAAACATTTTAAATATTTTTATGTTCTATTTCGTTTTCCAATTTTTGTTGGCATTTCAATCCATTAGCATCTCTAGCCTTGCTCCTCATGCGCTTGTTGAGCAGTTTTCCAGTCTCTTTGAAGGTCTTTACGATTAGCTTGGCCGTTGACAACTTAATGCTTAATTGTTTTGCAGACCTTGCCACGGGTATTCCCTTACAGATAACATCTTAGACCAAACTTCTTCTTCTCTGAATAACGAAAGTCTTACCTTAATGGAAATTTTAGCGTATTTCTTGTTGAGTCTATTCATGTTCATGCCTTTCTTTCTTGGTTTATTTAAATTAATTATAGCTTAATTAAACAGCATTTCATTTCCACTGTGATAGTATTCGAAACGTTGCGATTGGATATCGAAACGGAAATATTCTTTGGAATAATCCAAGCCATCAAACAATCAACTCGGCAATAAGATTTAATGCGAGTTTTGATTTATTCATATCGAGTTCTAAGAGTTAAAGAAGAGGAGGAAACTGATTTTATTCAAAGGAAAGTCTTTTCTGATGATAATTGTTTATATATTGTGCATTATCGCTTAAAATAGAATTCCAACTCAACATTTGATATTTTTTTTTTACGCTTAATGAATACAAAAAAATATATAAAACGCCAAAAGTAAATTATACGGATTTCAAGATGTCTTTAGTTCATATGTATCCAAAGATAGGCTCTTTTGGCTGTAAGAATGTCTAAATCGAAATTTGTAAAAATAGAAAATTCTAAAGTTGATGCGATATAATAGTTAAATATTAACAATATTATGAAAGCCATATGCTGCTATATAAGTGCAATAATAGCTGCAATGCTTTAGTAAAACATGAATGATAAACCTGTAAAGTATAATTATCATTTAAAGTCCATTAATATCTCTCCTATCGTAAAATAAGCTGGACGTTTCATTGGTTGGATGACTTGGAGAGTAAATCAAGGCGACAGACAATAGGGTGAATCACAACATGGGCAATAGCTGGATTCTAAGATTATTGTTATATAATATAAATCATTTTATCAAAGATTAATAACATGATAAGAGAACCCTTTCCGCTTTATGATCGACAATACAAATCAATATTATTTGGGGCATTTTAGACCTTCCCACCAATTAATAATTAATATTATTTTTTGCCGATTAATTCCATGTTAAAATTATTATGTTCCTTGGAATCGTCGTTTTATTAGCAAACCATGCAGATTGAAAGGTGTTATCCTGAATTTGAAGACAATGAGTATTTATTCTTTATTATTTTTTAAAAATGCTAAAATTTCAAATCTCTAGCTCAACTTATATCTGTCATCTGAACTTATAAATTATCATACTGAATCTAATATTAAATATACACCGCTTTCGGGTAAATCGCTAAAAATAGTCCTCGTATCTTCTAAAACTAAATTGTTATCGTTGAGGTTATTTTGTACTCAGCAACGTAATCTTAGATCTCTCAATAACTCTTCAGGCTTTCACTGCCAGCAAAACATGTATTAGAAAAGATAGGAGATGATATTCGCTAATAACTCATAAGCAGTAGCAGCTAGAACAATCTCGAGGTATTCTTTGACATGCTAATTATCGAATCTATTTTATGGTTGATTGCATAGACTATCTATAGATGAAATTGTAAACTGATCAGATTGCCTCAGCAGTTCAATCTCCGAGAAAGCTCCTTTCATAAGTATGTGATCAATTAGTTAGGTATTCTCCTTAACAGTATGCTTCAATCTAAGCTAATTCTACGGCTGTTCATAATGGAAATGGTCTTTCTGCAAAAAGTTAAATATTTTTTTATAGAGCAATAAATAAAGAAGATAATAGAGCAGTTTCTGGCTCAAATATGATAACACAAAACAAAGAATTGACAGGATCAAGATTGGAGATCATTTAAATATTTAATCAAAATAGAAGCATGTTTGCTAGATGATGTAATAAATAATAATGGTTCTTGACGATCGAACTTTCTGAGAGATATAGACAGCCTGAAAACAACATAACTGGAAAGGAGTCCAAACGCATTGCCCATGTAACGAGTGTGTCATGAAGAAATTAATAAGAAATAAAATAGGGAATTTTAGCAGCCCCCATAAGAAATATTGATATTTTATTAAATTTAAATTGCATACTATATCGACTTATTAAGCTCCATCCAATATCCATCCAATATCAATGTATATAATTGAAAAATAAAATTATAGCATTCTTCTCCAATTATTGTCCAGTTCCTCTCAAAGGATTAACATCAAGATAAGTCTTTCTACGTTACAACATTGATTTATCAATGACCTAATTGGTTTGGGATGTTAGATGTCACTCCCTTTGACTACTTTAATATTATAACTAAAATTAATTGAATCAATTATTCCTTAATAAAATAATTTCATTCTTGCCTTTCCATAATTATCATCACGTTCTCTTCTCCTGCAAATGCAATGATGTTACATGCATCCAATTTTAAGAAAAAAATGTTTTAAGAAGCATTCGTTGCCATAATCTAATATATAATTTTTTTCATTGAAAAAGAACAATACTATTTTTAAATAATATTGGCAACAATTGTCAAAGACAAGAATTTGGTTAAAAAAGTCATCATTTATCATTATTTTATTTTATTTGTAATTATAGTGGCATTATTATAGATAAAATTTAAAAGGATAGAATATAGAGTTATCATGCAATCCAATATTGAAGAGGCCAACTATAGTAATACAGCACTTCACTTGCATCTACCATTACTTGTGGCTGCCAAAATATCTCCCCATTCATGTTAAATTCCTCCTTATTTTAATTTTAACTGATGTTGACCAAATCGATATTTTTGATTTAAACAGCAGGATTTTCTATTTCATTAACGAAGTTTTATTGAAATTTCAGCCCACTAACATCGTTGGTCTTATTTCTCATGCGTTTGTTTAGCAGTTTCCCAGTTTCTTTGAAGATTTTAATGATCAGCTTGGCCGTTGACAATTTGATTCTTAATCTTTTAGCAGACCTTGAAACAGGTTTACCCTGATAAATTGTCTATTAAATCAAACTTGTTCTTCTCTGAATATCAATGACCGTACCTTGATGGAAATTTTGGCATATTTCTTGCTTATTTTACTCATTTTGCTGTTGTACCTTGATCTAAAATGAATTATAATTAATCAAACAACTTTTAATTTCCACTGTTATTTTATTGTAAATCCATGCTACTTGGTCTAGCAATGAAAATATTCATAGTCAGAGCTCGACCAACAGAGCAATGACCACTGCAATAATATTTAATTCGAGTTTTGTTCAATTCCAGAAAATGGATTCTAAATGCTGCAAAGGATAGTAGAAAGCCGATTTGATTCAAAAGGATAACTTTTAAATGTAAAGATTGTTTAGATATCCCATTTTATCGTCAAAAAATAGAATTGCAACTCATCGATTGTTTAACATTCGATATTGTTTATTTGAGTATTATAGCTGATAAAACAATAAAGAGCGTACCAGAAACAAAATAAAAGCTTTTCCCATATATTTAATTCCAACTGCTTCGAAAATATGTTTTTTCGGTTGCAAAATTTTGAAATCGATACATCTACAAAATGCAATATTCTAAAACCTCTCCAATATAATATTTAGTTCTTAAACAAGATTTGATAAAGTTTTCTGATATCGTACCGATAAAAGAACGGACACCTTCCTTCTATACATTTTGAATGATAATCCTCCAACTCAAATTTTCATTATACAAGTTAACGACTATACTATCTTATGGTAAAAATGAATTGGATCTGTCGTCAACTGGATGGTATTAAGCTAAATCAAGGCCATACTTCCCGGGAAAATCAACTATCAGCAATTTATTAAGTTTAGAGTTACTGTGATATAATATAAATTAATTTAATCCAATAACAAATATAAATTTTTAAAAGATCTTTTCTGCAGAGGATATGCGATAAGTATCCAGCTTTATTAATTTGATATATGCTTACATAACAAATTGGCAGACCTTTGTTCTTTTCCAATTTTTAATTTACACTTGACTTAATATTTAACGAAGGATGATAATTTCTAAAATAAAAACAAAAACAGAAACAGCAATCAAATGAATATTTCAATTAATGTTGCTTTGATAATATCTCAAATGAATGATTTTAATTTCTTAATTATTAACATTCCTTGTTGACCTCATGTTGAGCCCTACCCTTAGAGCTGAGGTTTAGATATCAATATTTAAAGCTACCATCTTTTGAGATGTTGTAATAAGCTGGTAGAGGATTAATGTTTATCTTTCACAATTCTAGAGAATCAATATCTTTATTGACTATATCTCTAATAATATTAGATCAAAATATATTTTCTAGCACGTCAATAAGAAATTATCGCCAAGACTGATATTGATTTATACTCAGCAAAATTATTTAATCTCCTCTTAATACTTAATATCTCTTAAAGTTATTTTACTCAAGACCTACATCTATCAGCAAAAATAACATGTTCTATTAATTAAAATAATTGGATAACTATCAATTCTAATCAATCCATCAATTATCGAAAAATGAACTTATTCTTTAATTTTGCACTACTAACAATCGAAGTTTTCTTATGCCATTGACAAGAGATACATAAATTGCCTTTCAACTAAATTTAAAACTAAATTCTCCTAGAGTCATGCATGTCCAAGATAGGAATAATCCCTGACTCAGATATCATCACAAAAAACAAAGAATTGAGCATTTCATGTCAACTGTCATGTCATCCAAATGATTAAGCTCAAATAGAAAGACGTTAACCCAATTATGTAGTAAAGAATAGTCTACCTTATATCATTTTTGATGGATATCCATCCCTAAAAATACCATAACTGAAATGGCATCCAAGTTCATTATATATATATAGCTTATGCGTTATGGAAGGAATTCACATGAAATAGAATAATCAAATTGAGTGAGTCCTAAGAAGCAATGCTCATATTTTATTAACTCATGTATTTCGTACGATCTAGACTTATTAAGATCCATCTAATACCCATTCCATATTTATTCATATCAAAATATAATTGTAAAGAGGAAACTGTAACAATCAGATGCCCGTTTATTTCAACCTACGGTGTCTCGATGAAGACTCCACCAAGAAGATTCTATTAGCAGGAGCAGCTATTTTGGTTGTTCTATCAATTCTACACTTTGCTTGTAAGGTCTAGTATATGCAGATAGCGGAGTGCTGGCTACAGTGATCAGTCTTCAATCCTCACAGACCACATTATTTCAACCATCAATAGCTTATTTTATTACAACTGGCTTAGAGCAGATCATAACCTGTATTGGAGTAATTTTAATTCTCTGCGAAGTATTTGAAAAATAGCCAACTTCCTTTGGGTTTAAATTGATGCTGGCTCTTCTTGTGGCAAATCTCTGCCTTAATTTTGGAGCGGCTGTGAGTATGGGTATGAAATCGCCTTACCTAACGTATCTATTTGACTCATACTTATCATCAGATAGCAATGACCCTCTAACAGTTAAAATTCAAGCAGCTTGTGGATTTACTACCTTCGAATGCATTATAACTTTTATATTGGCAATTCCTATCGATATGATCTTGATTCTCGCTCTGACACATTAATTTTGGAATCATGAAAGACGAGTTTATGGGGAGGGGGTGCATTGATATAATTTTCATCAGTTAAGCCATATGTATAATGTTAATGAGAGATATTCTATTTATCCATGATAAATAAGATTCAGTTTTACATTGGTCAACTTGTATTTCGTATGAATTTACTTTTTAAAATACTTTTTGTCCTTGAATACCTAAACTAACTCAATAAAATTCTAATTCAATAAATAATTTATTAATATACGTGGTCTGCTCAAGATTCTCTCGATAACATCATCATAGTATCACATGATTAGATCGATAAAATGTCAAGAAAAGGGATATAATAGTGAAGCATAAATAAATATTGTTAATAATAACTGACTTACCTATCGTTTAGATCTATTACCTGTCTTGGGTTATGTTTAAATTCCTATTAATCTATTTTATATTTTTGACAACTTAATTTTTGTTGTAAAATTATCGGAATCCTACACTATTATAAAATTGCTAGTCGACAACTTTCTCTGAATAGGAATTAAATTAAGTATACTTATTTTGGAATAGCAATAATTTAGTAGACTTATCCTTGCAATAGAATTAAAGTATATTTATTCTTGGATAGACATAATTTAGTAGACTTTTTAGGTACTAATATTTATTCAATCAGAATTAATTTATGTATACTTAATACTTAATACTATCAAAAATGGATGACAATGATGGAAGTGATGGAAGTGAATCATGCCAACAACCAACAGTTCTTCCTAAGAAACGGTTGAATAGATTGCAATGCCTATTCAAATAACAGCCTAAAAGATATACGCATGGACAAAACAGACTTTTACCTATTTAAGCTTATTTATAGAAATATGGCTATCCAAAGATCTCAAAAGCAATAAAAGGGATCAAGAAATACGCTCAAAGCAATGGAGAAGACGCTACCGATATCTTATAGAGACTCGAATAGGTGTAATAATCAGATTAAACTGAAATAGGGTAAGCATGCGTCTATGTTTATACTTTGTCGTCATTTCTTTATTAGGCAATCAATCAATATTTAAGAGATTCCGAATATGCAAAAATTAATGAAAATCATAATTTTTTTAACTTGCTTCCTTATTGTTGTCTTTTACAATCGTTCATTTTATCTAAATCTTAGGTGACCGACAGGTCAGTGTATAGAGCAATTCCATGGAAATAAAACATAGTTTAAAAATATTAATCAATAATTGGAAAAACTGCTGTCTTTTTTGGATTTACATCCACAACAAAAAAAAAGACGATAGCCCTCAAAAACTTTGGAGATCTTCTATTTGTAATCAAGTTAAAATAAATCAATGGACTCCAAATTGAAAAAATGTCGTATTATCCAATTGAGAAAGAAGTTCTTTTGCCGGCTGGAGTCAAACTGATAGTTTAAAAAGTTAAAAGATATTAAAAATAGGAAAAAAGGTATCGAGGATATCCAATACGAGCAATTATATATTTTACAACTATGAGTGAATGATCTTTGTCTTTATTTGACTTCATATTTAATTTGATTTTACAATGCAAGGTTCCTTTTACTGCTAACTATTTCATTTATTATAAGAAAATATACTGCTCTAATTGCTTTATATATGTTATACTAGATCCTCAATGGTACTTATAACATAAAAAATTAGAAATCAGAAAAATTATATGATCAATTGGTCGAGAGCAGCTTAGACTTGAAAGGATTCAATATGTTATTCAATTATAATTGAACATTCTTTTTCCCTGTAAAGTAGTTGGGACTTTATGGCTATCTGATACTCACATTTGATTGAGTTGTCATACCTTCAAATAGCCGCTGCTTTTCAGTACTATTACAGAGCTTACGATCAATTATCTGAGAGAAATGATAAAAGCGGTCAAGATACCTCATTTTTTTCTACTATTGCAAACGCAAACTGTTCTTACCATTAACTTTACTTACAGATAAATTCTATGAGACAATGGTTGACTTTTTGTCAAATTCCAGCTGTTTTAATTTCTTCAGCAGCTAGATCAACTCCTGAGCTTTTTGTTGCAGGTCCTCAGTTAATTTATTGATTTGATTTTGACCAATGATGCGAGCACTTTAAAATTCTGTTTTTAGAGCATTAATTTATGTACGATGTGATAGATGAATACCTTGCAATCTATTTTGAAATTCAATACTCATGAGTTTCATCATATTTTCGTATCTTTCGCATTCCTTCCCTGCTTTCTCATTGCCACTAACTGTCATCCTCTCCACCATTTCCTCCAGTTCAATAATCCTCTACTACTTTTACTTTAGAATTTATTTACATTGATTTAATTCAGTTCGGAGGCGATTCACTTACTTTTATAGTTTCTGATTGTTTTATTCTGATTTTTAGTTCTTCTTTTTGTAGATCAGCAACTCAGATTTTGTAGAAATCTACACTTCTGCAAGTTATTCTATATCATGAGTCAATTTTTCAATTTTACGGCGCATTGCTTCCCTCTCATATTATCGATCTACGTAGTCACTGGAGAGAGATAGTTATAACTTGTCCTTATCATAAGAATGGCTTCGCCTTATACCCAACGAATCAAATGTTTTAATTGGTGCGGCCATTACCAACTCATTTAAAAGTTAGCGTTAAAAATGTGTCAATTCGTCATCAGCAGATTGTTACGCATTACCTTCTCCCTCAACTTCAGGACTGCTCACACTAAATTTAGGAGGAGGTATCAGCGGATCTACAAAATATTTCATGGAGAGAATGTTATCATCTGTTTTGAAAGGTGCCTAAAGATCCTATAAATCTCTCTACAGTTTATTTTTCTCCTCTTTCTACAATTCCTCCTCTAATGAATTAACTTTAAATGTTCTTCTTGTCGGAATGACCTAATCTTCCGTTTTTTTACTCATAATTATAATTTTATTAGGTTGAAACGGAAAAATGTAAAAAAGATGTGATTTTATACTCTGACGAATATATTAATTTTTTGTTATCACCTGCCCTACAGATTGTTTTGCTTATAAGAAGTAAATATAATTCTGTTTTGCTTATAAAGTAGACAATAAAATTAATTTCGAATTTATTAATAATAAAATAAGAGTAGTATAAATTTAAGAGAATCACTTCCTAATACAATTATAGTTCAGACTTCTGAAATATTTGAAATATTATGATATTTTTATATTTATTGCATTTATTAATAACTTCTACATTCATTCGTCTCTTTTAATCTAGCATTAACGTTATGCAATATCAACAACATTATCAATAATCAGAAAAAAGAGAATTTATTCGGAACAATGATTAATTGGTATTGATCTTTTTGCATACACTAACTCCTCCATTTTATAAATTATCAAAAGCCAGATAAGATTGATTGCTCATATTAAAGTAAAATAATTCTCCATTTCCTTTGTGAATAACTTTGACCAAGACAGTTTATTTATAAATCTCTTCCTATTGATTAACTCAATATCTAAAACTGATTTTTAATTATTACCGTTAATTTTGACAAAATTGAATGTGTTCCTAGTTAATTTAAATTATTGTTAAGGTATATATATCAATCATTCAAATTATTAATTTTGACTAAACCCTTTTAAAAGAAAGTAGGACAATAGCCATCTCATCTTCAAGTAATAAGTTTTTCACAAAAATATTTTAAGGAAAAGAACATAGCTTATATTACCCTATAAGAGGCATGAATAAATCTCATCCTATCTAATATTTTTATGCCACCTCAAATGAGTTGATCTTCAAATTATCAATTAACTCCAAATAACATAAAATTTGATAAAAATAATCTCTATAAAATTATTTTAACCAATCATTTGAAAAGAAACTTTAATAATAAATAAAAAATAATTTTATTCTATTTTTTAAACTTATCCTATTTTTATAGTTTTGTCGGTAATTAATAAATTCTTTGTTAATTGCAAGTATAGACAAAAACAATAGTCTTATATTTTTACATTCATTTTCTTTTATATTTACAATGCGCAAAGTTTTAGCAGTTGCTTCAGTCGGTGTTCAGCACAAGGAGTTAGTGCTGAAAGACCTGAGAAATATTTTCAAACGCATCAGAATTTCTGAGGAAGTTCTTTTGCAGGAAGAAATTCAGCAGAATGTTAGTCATAACAACAGTAGTGATAGGATATTGTTCAAATCATATCCTTATATCACATTAACCATACCGAACTACGAATAGCATCGCTCCTATTTGGAGAAGGCCTACAAGAACAATGTACTATTCAGCAAATTCATTCTATTAATATCCAAGGGAGATAGTTATGAACAACTCATCATGAACCGCAATTAAGATATCCTTCGCGAGCAATGCCGCAACTGGAATAGCAAAGTTAGCTGCGAGTTCGATAGTTCCTCCGTTTTTACTGAAATTGAATAACAGATGAGTAAGATCGACAAAATATTTGGATAAATGGATATTCGTGGAAAAATTACCATGATTGATGCAGAAAAGAGGTTCCACCTTATCGAAGATCATTTGAGAGATGATGTGAACAATCTCCCTCTCAGCAAGGATTACGATGTGCCTAACCAGAAAGGATTACTCAAACTTTTCTTTGGCTTTGAACTCACCAAACGCAATAAGGGTGATGGAGCTAGGGCAGGAAGAATAGCCATAGCTAAAGATCTTCGAAATACCTACTAGTCAGAATTCATGGAATATGAAGAGGAGACCTCAGTAGAACCTGTAATGAAGATGGACGATATCAACATTTGGAGTGACAAGATAAATGACGATATTATTCAGCAATAAATTTTGCAGAGAGACACAAATGGAAGGGCGGACTTGCGGGGAAAACGCGTTATTGAGAAGCGGGCCTGCAAGCGCCGCTTAGATAGATTGAACAACAAAAATGCCAAAAATCCTTATCTCAAAAAGAAGTTCGCTGATGAGGTAGACCTGACTCAAAATATTGTCTCAAACTGAGAATGATTTTACATCAGTTATAATATTGTTTTTATCTACATCTCTTGGATTCCTCTTATTATGATTGCTATCATTCTCTTTTTATTGGTATTGAATGTGGCAAAATAGTCTTGATAGTATGAAATACAAATATTAATAAAATACGAATATTTATGATTTTATTAATTCCTCAAGAAGGAATTAGTTAGGCAATGCTATTAGATGTTATTTCAGCTGCTTTTATATTCGACTCTCTGAAGGTTTGATAAGTCAAGGGTTATTGTAATTTACGGCATGTCATCTTTCGATTTGGGCCAAATATTTTGAACTCTAACTGACTTTGCAACGGTTCATCCTTCGTCTTTTGCCATCATATCGGAAGCAGCGACTATTCTTACTATATTTATGCCTAGTTATGAAAGAAAGGAATTTATTTTAATTTGGTGTAAATACACTGAAGGAACTAGCCTATATTTTGATCAATAAATAAAAAAGCATCACATTGATTGTGAATACTACTCAGGAGAGTACCTGACTGATAACATACTCATGACAGCAGCATCCAAAGAGATTGAACTGATGAGGCAATCTGATCAGCTCAACTTTGATTTATAAATAGGCTGCCATGAAATATATTCCATGATTACCATGCCAAATAATACTCTAAATTAGCGTCTTGATTGATCTAGATGCTGTTTATGAATTATTTTAGCGAATATGATCTTCTATCTTTTCTAATGCATGTTTTTGCTGATAGTGAAAGCCTGAAGAGATATAGATGGATAAAGTGCTATTACTAAAATAAAATAGTTTGAACCATTATGATATTATTTTTATAAAGCTCGGAGAATTGTGACTGTTATAGGTTATTTACCAGATTATGATATATTAATTTAAGATAATAAATATATAAGTTAAGATTTATAAGAGATATTACCATGATAAAATTTTGAATCTTTTCGAATTTATTTAAAAAAAAATACAAATTCTCTACAAATTCAAGATAACATCTTTCGACATCACAGGTTTTTAATCTTCAGATTGAAAGGACCGTTCCAAGGAGTTTAATAATTTCAGCATGGAGATCCAAAGCAAAACATAATAATTTTGCTATGTAGCCATTAAAAACCTCTGAGATTGTCATATTGTCAATACTCATTTAATACTCGATCATAAACCTCAAGGGTTCTCTTATAAATTTATTTTAATCATTCATGAAAATGATTTATATTACTTACTAATAATTCTAAAATAGAAAATTATTCATATAATGTTTTATTGTCTGTCAGCTTAATTTACCATCCACGTCATCCAACTCATGAAATTTTCAGTGTATTTTATGATAGGATAGATATTAATGGACTCAAAATGATAATTATACTTTGCAGACTTATCATTCAAGTTTTACTAAAGCATTGCTGGTATTCTTGCATTAAGATGGCAGTATATGGCTTTCATAATATTTTTAATTTTTAAATATTATATTGGATCAGCTTTTAAAAATTATTTATCTTTTAAAAATATTGATTTCGATATTTTGCAAACGAAAAGGGCTTATTTTTAAATACATATAACATAAATATAGCTTAAAAGATGCATAATTGTCTTTCAGTATGTTCTATAAAACTTTCTTGTTTTTTAATAACCCTCAAACGAAAATACCAAATGTTAAACAAGTGGTTATTTAGAGTTCTATTTTAGGCAATAATGCACAATATCTAAGCAATTATCATACTAAAATGATTTTTACTTTAAATATAATCAGTTTCCTCTTCTTCTTCCACTCTTAGAACTCGTTTATGAATAAATCAAAAATCGCATTAAATCTTATTGCCGAGTTAATTGTTTGATGTCTTAGACTATTCCAAAGAATATTTCCGTTTCGATATCCAATCGCAACGTTTCGAATACTATCACAGTGGAAATGAAATGCTGTTTAATTAAGCTATAATTAATTTAAATAAACGAAGAAAGGCATGAGCTGGCTCAACAAGAAATATGCTAAAATTTCCATTAAGGTAACACTTTCGTTATTCAGAGAAGAAGAAGTTTGGTCTAAGATGTTATCTGTAAGGGAATACCCGTGACAAGGTCTGCAAAACAATTAAGCATTAAATTGTCAACGGCCAAGCTAATCGTAAAGACCTTCAAAGAGACTGGAAAACTACTCAACAAGCGCATGAGGAGCAAGGCTAGAGATGCTAATGGATTGAAATGCCAACAAAAATTGGAAAACGAAATAGAACATAAAAATGTTTAAAATGTTTAAAATGTAAATATCGATGTGGAAAGCAGAGATTAGAATATGGAAGAGTTGAACATGAATTCGGAGTTGTTTTGGCAGCCACAAGTGGGATTAGATGCACCTGTAATACTATATTAGTATGCCTGGCCTCTGCTCCAATATTGGATGTTATGATGGATATTATCGTTATCCTTTTACAATATTTTTATAAATTATCAAAATGCCATGTGATGATCTATAATTGTCTATTGGCTTTGCTAAACAAAATTAGTTCATTTTTCCAATATTTTTTTCAATATTTGTTAAAAGATAAAAATTGATTTTTGCTATTTATTAAAAATATAACCTCCATCATTTTCCAACAAATTCTTATTCTAGCTGTATTTTAAATTGACTCAGACAATATTAGTGCTGATTTAGAAAAGATAATGAAATTATGTCAATTTAAAGGCATCTATTTAATTTATTAAATTATTTGATGGTTTAATATTAAAGGAAATATATGAAATGAAGCAGTAAAAGGAATTAAGCCATTTACGATATTAAAAATAATACAAATAAGGATGCTGCAAGTTAGAAATACTTCCATAGATGCTAATCCTTATCGAAGAACTCGGTTCAGCAATCGTCTATTCCATGTCGAACAGTAAAATATAGGATTAGTGGAAATATTTTACGAATTGCTTGAACTATTCAGGTCAAAAATAAATGCGGAACTCTTGATATGAATGACTCCAGCAATAAGATATATACAATAAGTATGACATTAGGAACATAGCTATCAGCATCGGATCTTCTTAGATTAATAGTTCATAGAATTTTTGTCAAATTTTGGGAAGAATAAATTGTTTTGGGTGTCTTAATAAACCTGCAAAGGAAAATATGTTTATCAGAAGGAGGGAAGCGCAATGAGTACTTATACTTGCCAAATATCAAAAAGAGAAAATCAGCCAAAATACAAAAAGATAGATTAAAAAACTTTGTTGGAGTCATCATCTCAGCAGCTTAGCTTTCTTAGTTTGAAGTCGACCGACCTAGTTATAATAGTGATAACTATAAAAATAATTTTAATAGTCTAATATTATTCTTTTAAAGTTTGGAATCGTATTAAACCATATTTGTAAAAATGATAAACTTTCTATTTTATAAAAAATGATTATTTGTGAGACATAAATCCTATTGAATAATAATAAGAGAGGGTCATACATTAAATCATGTATCTCAAAGAATATTTTTAATTGATAGACATTTATAGTTTTCTTCCTTCACTGTTGACTTCTTACGCTTGCATAGAAGAGAATTGTACTCTTTACAACTTTACTTTTTTATGCTCAGCCATTCCTTCACCAAATCTATCTCCTGCTCACTACTTTCCGAATATAATTTAATGAATTTGCTATTCTCCTCGAGGTATCGTCCTCTCTTCTTATTAAAGCTTACAGTACCATAGGCGCCTAATCCCTTTTCAAAAAGAATGTAGTTGTTTAATCGATGATTCGATTTAATAAAACTGGAATTGTTTTCGTTTAAATTATTCTTGGCGATTATCATCGGTAACTTTTCCGGCTTTACATTTTATATATTTGCTGAAACACGGTGCTGTCTATCTTTATTATGGCTTTTGATTTTCTTGGTTTAATCTTTTTTAGTCCAATGATAGCACATCATCCTCTCATCTTCATTGCTAATTTAAGCGAGAGTGCAGAGCGCTCTTCTCTCCCTCTCTATTAACTCTGATTAACTGAACATTTTAATAATAAAAAAATAATAATGAACAAAATTAAGAATGGCTTCATCGTTATTCAAGGTTGATGATGAATGTGGAGGACCTTGATTAAATTATATTTTGTTTAAAGACCATCTTAAAGAAGCTTAATACTAAAGCATTCAAATTGTTTTGATTAGTAATAGCATAAAAAGACAGATAAAGAACTATCAAAATTTGCAAATGATTTTATTGCTTCTTTCCATCGAATTCATCAACTAACCGACTAGTCTCTTCATCTTCAATTTATCAATCTGAAAAGAAGGTTCAACTTTCTTTTTTATTTACGAACGGTTTGATGCATTTGTACTTCGAACTCCCTTTACAGAACTGTTGTATGATTTAGTATCATCCTTATTATAATCCTCCATATTATCAACATAGGCTTGATGTGCTTCGATATCCGTGGGATTCTTTTCTATGACACTCTTAAAAAGACGCCACTCTTTCAAAATTTCTTTATCTTAGCAGGCGTCAGTCTAATGATGCTCATGGAGAAACCTATCAAACTGGTTTAGCACAAGCTCTACATTCTCTCTGGCTTTTTAATCAATATTTCTGTTCACCTTCATTTCTCAGAATATAAATGAACTTAAAGAATAATACAGAAATTTACTGATAATTGTTATATGGTAAAATACAAAATAATTTTACCAGCTTATAAATAATTTGCGTACGATTGATGGAGAATATAAGTAGGGACTTCATAATTAAGAAGAATATCGATATTTTACCGATGTTTTAAACTTTTGGTTTTTGAATACATTTTAATAATGAAATTAGAGCAGAATTTTATCGAGATTAAGATCAAATAAATTTTAATTTGAATGATAAACATTCATGCTTTATTGACTAAAATTACTAGCCAGTATAAATATTAATAATGCAACCAATAGGGAAAAAGACATACAAAATTACGTCGGACTATTATCAATAACTCATCGTTGAGTCCAATTATATCGAACGAACTCTTTCAACTCTCTCTTCACTGTTTGCCCCTTTATACTTGCTACAAATCAGCTAGCTCACTACTAAAACATTTTCCATTCGAGAGATGTAAGATGTTAAAATTCGGATTTGCGAAATGATCAGTCGATTCAAGGAAAAAATATATGAAGATGTGTGTATTATTACAGAAATCATGAAAAGTGCTGGGAGAGTAGCAACTTAATTTCAGCAGCTCGTCGATCTAGTAATTAGACAATAATACAAGATGAACAGTGAGAACGGCAAAAGCGCTTACACTCTGCTCCAACTATAAAATCAGCTAAACTTGAAGAATATATAAATAGTCAAATGCTAGCAAGCGATTAAAGTGAGTGAATAGAGGAGTGAATGCTAGTAATGGAAGAAAAATCACTACTTTAAAAATCAATATACGGTTCCTAATTAGAAGAATGGAGCGACCTATCTCAAAGTTCTTAAGAACATCAAATATAAACTTGAGATGCAGTTGTCTCAAGAGTAAAAATAACAATAAGTACTCAACAGCAGCATCAAAAGCAAATTAAGTCAATTTAAAACAAGGATCATTAACATTTGGGACACCCTTCCAAATTTTATAGAAAAATAATAGTCCTCTCTTAGACATGCGAGACATTTTATCAATGATGGATTTTCACCCAATATGGCCTGTTAGATATCTGAGTTAGAGAAGCAATATGTCAACAAATAAAAGCAAATTGATGAATTTTCCCTTTCCAAATTGGATGAAATCAAAAACAAGCTCAAACTGCTTGAGAAGGCAGAAATGAACTAATCAAGAGATTTAATTTGTACATATTCTATTATTCAGATTCTCGTTCAGTCAATGAATTGATCTAGGAGAGTGAAGTCAAAGAATGTGGCGATATTTGATCTCAATACAATGATGATGATGATTTACTAAAGCTCTGTCAATATAATATTTACTTTCTCATTAATTTTGATAGATAATAGTTCATGCTTCTGCTCTACATTCTCCCTCTCATATGGATGACAATGGCTTAGTTTATGGCTGAGAATTGGAGGATTTAAAATAATTTAGTTACCCCTGTTGATGGCTCGGGCTTGATGTTCAATTTGCATTCAAATCTAAAAGGAATTAATAGTGACAATATCCTCATTGATTCATCAATTATGAACCAAGTAAATTAAGCAAGTTCTGCTTCATAAAAGGATGCATTCACATCATTGGAGCAGAACTTTAACACTTTCACACACTAAATCCAAACTCCCAATCATGAATCATGGAACAACATTGAAGATGAATACAGAAAGCCAATGATTGAAATATCCCAACAGGAATCCAATCAAATAATCAATGATAAATTGAAGAATAACAAAGAAATGAATATAAAAATAGATCAAAGCTCATTTTATAATACGAAGACAATCTATAATGTTAATTAAATTGATCAATAGACAGCAATACCGATTATTCCTACGCTTCCAAAGTCTTCCAAGATACTGCGGGTCAATGATTTTCCTAATGTTTCAGCTCAAGTATAATTATTTAAGGGGTAAAATAAACAAATATACGGCTTTAATCATATTAAAAGTGGAGACTAAATGGCAAAACACAACAAACTTAGAAATTAAGATGAATATCTCTCCGATGACAGCGATTTGGCTAGCAAAACTGAAAAGATTCTCTTCACTTCTTTCATTTCTACCCTTATTCGCTCCATTCAACTGCTTGACAATACCAATGGAATTAACTAATCATCTACTTATCCAAATACCTCTCTGCAAACTTAAAATAGTTTAATTAATTTAACTGTAGTCGCTGCACCATAAAACTAATCTCTAACAATCTAGAATCCCTTTGTAGAATCAGCCCATAGCTTTGACTCCAACAAATTATAAAATTTTAAGCTAAATCAAGACCAAAACTTATTTTAACTCCAATAATACGATCTTAAAATGAAGCACTTTCGTAAGAAAAAGATATACTTCGTTATCTGCACCATGTCTTTTGGAATCATCAGCATATTACTCATCAAAAGATCTCAATCCAAATCATTAGCTGCTCAAACACTACATAATAGGGACATATAAAGGAGAATCAGACTTCCCTCAGAGGAAATTTAATAAATATGAATCATTGATATTTGATTATTATTTTACAGTAGTTTCGACTTTGAAAATTATCATTAAAGTTGTATGACACCAATGATGAATATTGCCCTTTATGGCGATAAATTAACGAATA
>Ga0302186_10000595_pt1 | contig 31955 bp, 23 predicted proteins | sample II_Bog_E1_2_FD_198782 | JGI IMG/M metagenome (GOLD analysis project Ga0302186, IMG submission 198782) | Peat permafrost microbial communities from Stordalen Mire near Abisko, Sweden - II_Bog_E1_1 | ecosystem: Environmental > Terrestrial > Soil > Wetlands > Peat | place: Sweden: Abisko... | reverse complement strand
TGACCCCTCCATTTTTCTCTCAAAATACAAAATATGAATACATTTGCCCTTTTTAAGTTCCTATATTAAGACCACGGTCTTAATTAGGGGGTCCGCCAGCGAGGGACGAAGTCCCGAGCGTAGGGCGTAGTCCCGTAGGGGCACGCCCCATATAAACCTGTATATAAATCTTTTCTCTCAAAATACTAAACCAAAAATAAAACGAATCAAAATATAAATTAGTTTTAGATTTACTTTTTGATTTACGAGATGTGTAGCCGCAAGGCGTCTAAATATATTATTCTACATATTAAACCTTTTCTCTCAAAATACAAAATAAAAAATAAAATAAATCAAAATATTAATTAGTTTTTAGATTTACTTTTTGATTTATGAGAGAACCCAGCCGCAAGCCGTCTAAATATATTATTTTAAAACAATATAAAAACAAAACAATATATATATTTTAAAGGTAGGAGGCAATAATGAATCAACCAAATAAATTAACGCCAAAGCAACGTTCAATTAAAGCGATTGAAACATATATGAAATCATATGAACATTTTTTTGAGGATATTCTTCGTAGTGTAAATAAGATTAATATTGACTATCAAATTAATCATAATTCTATTAATTATTATTCATCGCCAAATGATAAACTAGCATTTTCAAATCATTTTAACGGTGATAATTTTAAACTTATCACACATAATGATATACATGGGGGGTCTATTGATTTAAATAAATATAAATACGCCGATATAACAATAAATATTAATAAATTATATAATGCATTAACAGGCAACAATGATAATAAAGAATGCGATGAACATTTTTATATCTTTAGCATAAATAAGAATCAAATGTGTTATAAAGAAGCGAAACAAATAATACCAGACAATTATGGTGCATTTAATGAACTAAGGTTTGAATTAAATGATGTTCATAAAATGAAAGTATGCAAATTTGAAACTGACAAATATTTTATTTTTATTATTTTTAATGACAGTTCGGTAGATAATAACGGAAACTTTATCTTTAAAGACCATAATAAGGTAGAAGAAATAAAGAAGGATGATTTTAATTATAATAATGTAATTTCTGCAGACATCAATTCGTTTGACATTACAAAATATAAATTTATTAATACATGTGAAATAACGAGACTTGAAGATAAATTTAAAGAAATTATTAATACAAAAAATGTTAATGTAGAGTTAAACGAAACCAACATAAAAAATATTATACCATACTTAGAAAAAAATGTAGGATTTTTAAATACTTCTATTGAAGAAATAAACGTTTATATTAGTAAGGTTAATAAGTTAATATATGATTTAAAGTAAAAGTGTAATAAAAATACATAATAATATTTTTTTTAAATTATTTAAGTGGTATTATTATTGGATATGATACGAAAAAATGACATTACTTATAATGTCATTTTTTATATTTATATATAGGTTTCAACGCCTTGAGGATGGTTTCTCTCATAAATCCAAAAGTAAATTTATTTTTGTGTTAATTTATTTTTCATTATGTATTTTGAGAGAAAATGTTTTATATATGGAATAATATGTTTAGATGCTTTGCGGCTTCACATCGCTTTGTAATAAAAGTAAATCCCAAAAAACGGACTTCGTTTATTTTGTATTTTGAGAGAAAAGGTTTATATACAGGTTTATATGGGGCGTGTCCCTACGGGACTACGCCCTACGCTCGGGACTTCGTCCCTCGCTGCGCCGCCCCCTAATTAAGACCACGGTCTTAATATAGGAACTTTAAAAGGGTAAATGTATATTGTATGTTGATGGAAAAATGGAGAGGGGGTCGGGCTAGCGAGGGACGAAGTCCCGAGCGTAGGGCGTAGTCCCGTAGGGACACGCCCCATATAAACCTGTATATAAACCTTTTCTCTCAAAATGCAAAATAAAAAATAAAACGAATCAAAATATGAATTAGTTTTTAGTTTTACTTTTTGATTTACGAGAGAAACCTACATTTAAACCTTTTCTCTCAAAATGCAAAATTAAAAATAAAACGAATCAAAATATGAATTAGTTTTTAGTTTTACTTTTTGATTTACGAGAGAAACCTACATTTAAACCTTTTCTCTCAAAATACAAAATAAAAAATAAAAAATAAAACGAATCAAAATATGAATTACTTTTTAGATTTACTTTTTGATTTACGAGAGAACCCTGTATATAAACCTTTTCTCTCAAAATGCAAAATAAAAAATAAAACGAATCAAAATATTAATTAGTTTTTAGATTTATTTTATTATAAAGAGAGAAACCTACATTTAAACCTTTTCTCTCAAAATACAAAATAAAAAATAAAACGAATCAAAATATGAATTACTTTTTAGATTTACTTTTTGATTTACGAGAGAAATCTGTATATAAATCTTTTCTCTCAAAATACTAAACCAAAAACAAAACGAATCAAAATATGAATTAGTTTTTAGTTTTACTTTTTGATTTACGAGAGAAACCCTGTATATAAACCTTTTCTCTCAAAATGCAAAATAAAAAATAAAATAAATCAAAATATTTATTAGTTTTTAGATTTACTTTTTGATTTACGAGAGAAACCTGTATATAAATCTTTTCTCTCAAAATGCAAAATAAAAAACAAAACGAATCAAAATATTAATTGGTTTTTATTTTGTGAGATGTGTAGCCGCAAGGTGTCTAAATATATCCGCAATGCATCCAAATCCACCATAAAAAAATGACATTACCTAAATAAGTAATATCATTTTTTAATACATTTTATTTTATTGCACTATATCAATATCAATATAATAATGAATTGTATTATTGAGTGCCAGCACCAATTTCCAAAGGAACCTGCATAAAATTGGGTGTAATAGTGGATTGGTTCCAAGGTCCAACATTAAATTGTGGGCAAATGGGGTCGCTTCTAATTTGTTGATTACCATTTCGCAATGTGGAACCAATACTGTCAATACCAATATTATATCCGGCACGCAATAAATTCACATTCGCTAATTCACCTTTTCCACTCGGGTTCAATTCCGCCCATTGACTATTCGTGTCTTTCGGAAGCAATTCTGCCGGATTTGTAATCATCGGAGTTGAACAAGAGGATGGCATCATTGGAATACTTGTTTGAATACCACTTACAGATGCATATGTTTCATCGTGTCCTAAACCATCAGACGGCTGAACCATTGAACCCGTCCCATTTGGAGACTGTGATTGACTACCACCCACACCTGAACCACCATATTGAGACGGCATAGTTTGAGCAGTTTCAAGTCCAGACATTCCTTTCGTTCCTAAATGTTTAAATAATAACATAATTCCATAAAGAACTAAAATAATAACAACAATCCCGCCAATTCCATATTCATTTAATAATTTTTTAATAGACATCTTATTAACTTAACTATATTATATAAATATAAATATATAAAAAACATATTAAAAACATATTAATATTAAGAATACCCCGCCATTTTCATTTTATTAAATATTTATCCATCCATTAATCCATTAATCCATTTATCTATCTATTTATTCATCCTTAATAAAAATCAAACAATTTAGATAAAGGGATTTTTGTGTATTGGGTTTCAATAAAATATTTAAGTGTGAATTTCATTCAAATCGGTTTCATCAGTGTCTTCGATTTCATCATCAAAATCACTATTATCATCGCCTAATTCAAGCATATATGTATTTTTAATATTTTTTGCTGCTAAATATGCTAAAATCGCGTTTTTTTTGGCTTCTTTCGCCTTTATTTTTGCATCCTTATATAATTCATAATAATAATCCTCTTTTTTTTTCAAATTAATTGTTTCCGAGGGCACTTCTAAAATAACCTCCTTCATATCATCCTCATCCTCACATCTATCATTTTCCTCATCCAAATTATCTATAATGTCATTCATATCGATTTCTCTGTTGTCATTATTGCTATCTACTACATCAACCTTCTCTGCCGATGCCGATGTTAAATTTTCCATATCATTATCTGCATCAATCATATCTAAATCATTCACACTTGTATTCATTACAACATTATTATTATTATTATATTTATTTCTCTCATTCGCAATCGCATCTAAAAAGGATAATTCCGCATTTGTTGATGTGGATATGTTAGATGCAGTGGCCATTTGTTCATTTAATGAGTCGTCCGTTTTTGAAGAAGATACCGCATTTAATTTAACTGTATTATTGAGCGCAATTTTTTCAACCGGAAATGTGTTTATAGCAGGTTCCACTTTATGAATAAAATAATTGTTTAAAATTTTGTCTTCTTCTAAAACCATAATATGTTTCGTTTCCATTTCAATTTGAAAATTTTTGGCGGAAAAACGAATGCCTTTAATTTCTAACAGACAGTTGAAATAAGTCTCATTCGTAATTTGTTCAATAGGTATGGATGAATAACTTTCATTATAAATTTTTACTAAAGGAATGTCTTGTTCAGTATTTGTTTTAATGGATGTGCGAATATTATAAAGTCGTCCAGATTTAAATACTTTAATAATACTTATAAAGGTATCGTCAATATCATCTTGTGTGAGAGGGGTTTCAAACCATATATTCGTTTTATCATAAATAATTTGTTTGCACTTATTCTCTAAATTTTCAAACCAATGAATGATTAATTCGGAACTATTATCAAATACAAGGTCGCAATAATATTTCTTGCCAATTTTATTAATACCCTGTTTTGTGCCTGCACGCGTGGTCTGAATAATAAGTGGAGTTCCATTGTAAAGCAGTTTTGCAAAAAATGACCCTCCGGGAATTGATATAGGCGATTCTAAAGTTAATTTATTAAATTCAAATGACGAAAAACTACTCGGTAAAATAATACTATTCGGATTTTGGCTTGGTGTTGAATTCATCTTCTATTGTGCAAAAAAAACCTTAAATCTTAAATATGTTTAAAGATGCGGTTTGGGCGGGTATTTTTGGCTATATATCGGTTTGTTATATTTTATTACTTAAATAATTTAATAAAATATTACGCAATAGATAAATAGATATATCTATTATATTTCTCTCTTTTTTACATAAATATATTTAGTTTATTTAGTTTTATTAAATATATTTAGTTTATTTAGTTTTATTAAACAGACTTGTTAATAAATCCCTCATAAAATAATATAGCAATATAATAATATATTATTATGACTGATAATTTTTTTAAGAAATATGGCAATCTGGTTTTAAAACAAGGGTTAGAATTATTAGAAAAGGAAGAAGTAAAATCAAATTTAAAAGAACAATATAAGACTTTAGTAAAAATTATTTTCGCAGAAATCAATATTTATGTGTATATAACAATCATACTTGTCTTTTTTATATTCCTAATGTTATCCATTATTTTATTTATTCTGGTTATTCGCGTAATTCCTTTTAGAGACATATCATCCACCCCCATCAATATATTGGAAATTCCAGGCTTATTCCATAAACAATCACCCTCTTAAACCTCTTAACACATTTTTTTCTCTCATTATTTATATATAATTATATAATTCAACAATAAATACATAATGGGAAGAAGACACCGACGATGCAAAAGTAAAAGTAGAAGCCGACGACATCGCGGAGGAGCAGCAGATGCAGGAGTTGCAGCATCTGCCGCTTCCGCGCCAAATCCCAGTTCATATAGTTCAGGTTCCACATTTGGTATGGCTATAAATGGCACTGAAGACTCTCAATATGGACGCGTATTTAATCAAAGCAGTCAATTCCCACCCAATGGTAATGCAATTATTGGCGCACAAGGACAGCGCGCAGGCTCACGACGACGACGACATCATAAACGATGCCGAACACAAAAGCATAGGGGCGGATTTATGGGAATGTTAAGCAAAGCACTTGTTCCAATTGGTCTTATTGGACTACAACACACATTCGGAAAACGATTAAAACCACATAGCAACTCATCTCGTCGCCATCGCCGCCATTAAATAATAACACTTTGCACATCAAAAAATTAAAATAAAATAAATATCATTTAATAAGAGGATTAGTTTATGAGGAAAATATATCGTTTAGGATTGAAGTAGTGTGGGAGGGAAAGTAATAATAATATTGTATGTTTATAGGTTTAATCACAAACAATATTATTACAATGTTTATGTTTATGTTTAGGGTCTAATAATGTTTATGTTTAGGGTCTAATAATGTTTTTATGAATTAAAAAAGTGCGAACAGCCAACGAATATAATCGGGATGCCAAAAAGTTATCTCTAACATTATATTGCTTATGAATATGACTAACATCATTATCGGTGCGCATACCCCCATTATCATCACGTGGTAAATTGAGTTTGCGTTTTTTGTAAGTATTTTCGGACTGATAAACATAGTGCGCAATATAAATTGGGGCCATATAAAATGGTAATTTAACATTATGAAATGGTGGCGAAAAATGCCCACCATCAATGCCATAATTACGATGCGGGGTTTTCGTTCTAAAAAAATGGGGGTTATCTGCCCCTTCTACCAAATGCGGTCTCACAAAACATTTTACGTGATTATTTAATAGTTCATCTGAACGCGTATATTTTTCCAATATTAAATCCCCATTTGAGAGAGAAAGTTCATTAATAATGCCCGATGTTCCATACATTAGCCAATTCACCGCCAATTGATCGACTCCATTGAATTTCGCTAAAAATTGTTTTATTCCCGCAATTTTTGAAATAAGAGTGTTCAAAACAATAAACTCATCGGCATCTAAATAAAGCATCCAATCGGCTTTTAAACGCATTGCAATATTTGCTGCAAGAGACATTAATTTCATTTTAATAGCGCCTTCCATATTTCCGCAATTAATAATGCGAACACGTTTATCAAAATGAGAAAAATCAATGCTTAATGGGATTTTGGATTTATGGTCAAAAATAACAATATTGTCAAATCCTAATAATAAATGATGCGCCGCCCATTCTCTCAAATGAGATTCATCTCTTGCATTCGTAAAAAGAACGACTTTCATTTTGATTTATCAATTTTAAAACTTATATTTATTTATTGTGTTAGTTTATGTTTATAATATAATACAAATAAATAATACAAATAAATAATATTTCTCTCAAATAAATAAATAATTTATAATATACAAATAATATTATTTTTGAGACAAATGTGTTAATTAAAATTTATTTTACAATTATTTTGTGACAAACTTATAAACCAAAATAAATCTCACAGTTAAATAATATTTCTCTCAAAAAATAATAATAATAATATAATAATAATATAATAATGTCAATTATAACTCCCGATGATTTAGTTTATTATACAGATAAAAACAATAATGTTTATAGTGGTGGATATAGCATTCAATCTGCATTACTTAAAAACAAAATATCACCTATTATGACATTAAATAATGGCACTATAAGTGGTGGAAATGGAAGTGGAAGTGGAAATGGAAGTGTTAGCGACATTTTTAAAGATTTAGTAGTTCCTAATTGGGCATTATATGCGCCTCATTTAAATTCTCATTCAGACCCTTTAAAAGGTGGAAGAGAAAATATATCCGACACCAACACCGATGATAACTCCGATACCGATGAAATGAATAATAATAAAAATAATAAGAAATTAAAAAATAAAAAGACTGAGACAGGTGATGAGGCAGATAATTCAAACAAAGAAATCGATAATACTTTATATGATAAATTACTTAATTTGGCTACAGTCATCGATAATAAAGTAGATAAAGAATTATCATCGATGACCAAATATATTAATAATAATAATAATAATAATAATAATAATAAAAGAAAAACAAAAAAAAAAGCAAAACACATACTTGATGCAGATACTACTAATACTACATTAACAAATATGCAAACGAAAAATAAATCAACTAAATCACCATCTATAACTACAAATAAAAAATTAACTAAAAAACATAAACTAAAATCATAAATGTAATTGTTTGTTTATTGTTTGTGTAATTGTTTGTTTATTGTTTGTGTAATTGTTTGTTTATTGTTTGTTTATTGTTTGTTTGTTTAATTATTATTACATAACTAAAAATTATATAATAATATTATATAATGAGTAAAAATATAACTCAAAAAAAAACAATAAAAAATAGTTCAAATAGTTCAAATAGTTCAAAACTATCTCAATATATAAATCACATTAAATATAAAGATGAATTGGCAACGAATATAGAAACATTTAATTCAAAATGTATTCGTCAAAAAAGTAATTGGGCGGGACCCATTTCAGGCATAAATGAATTTAATTTAATCGATAAAAAAGGAATAAATATGGGAATGAGAAACAATGACACTAAAAATATGCCCGACGACGTTTATCAATTTTATAATAAATACATTGATAGTGCATCGCCAAAGTTGCAAAAATTAATGGACAATATTAAAAAATTGGACGAAAAGGATTTAAAAGAACACGGCAAACACTTTAAACATTTTATTTATACAGACATAAAAGCGCGTTCATGTGGTATTAATGTTTTAGGGTCTGCATTAATATTAAATGGTTGGAAATTGGGATATAGCGCACCTGTTGCGATTACAAAAATGCATAACAATTCAAAGTCCGTGCCCGAAACTGGTAGGCAAACACAAACGACATCAACTACAAAGGAATTCGGCAAAATTGAGTTTGGCACAAATGATATACTTGAAAAAAATAAGTCATTTAATTTTTATATATTAACATCGCGTCCAATATATGACCAATCGATAACTGTTGCAATGAAAAAACAGATATTAACGCGGTTCAATGAAAGACCAGACAATATTTACGGTGAGAATATTCGCATTATTATAATGGATAGTGGGTTTAAAGAGGGAATTGACCTTTTTGACATTAAATATATACATATTTTTGAGCCACAAGAAACAGTTGCCGATTTAAAACAAGTAATTGGACGGGGAACACGAACGTGTGGTCAAAAAGGATTGCCATTTGATAATGAGAATGGATGGCAATTACACGTATATTTATATGATATGAATATTCCACCTAAATTATCCCCTTTATTAGATAATGCCGACACCGCATTTGACTTATATTTGAAATCCCAAAACAGAGATGTTCGCATTTATAATCTTATTTCTTATATGGAACAAATTGTCGCAAATTCGGCGGTTGATGCTGTATTGACTGGTCCTGTTCATTCATATTCTATAAAGGCGGCAGAGGCTGCAGATGCTGATATAGACGCGGCGGTAGTATTAGGCGGTGCAACAACTAAATCAAAAAAATCCCCGTCTTCATCTTCATCTTCATCTTCATCTTCATCTTCATCTTCGTCTTCATCTTCGTTATTATTGAATGATGAAGATGTTGAACCCATAAAATATGCGCCTCCAACCAGTCAAATGAAATTAGATGATTTTAGAAAATATATTCGAAAAGAATATAAAGACTTCATTTGGGAAACACCGAAACGCGAGAATGGTTGTATCGATATATCGGGCACAGAAGATCGGGAAAATAATAAAACAAAATTGTTGAATTTTACGATGACACAGGAATTTATTTTGAATTATTTTACGCCATCTACATTTGCGAGGGGTATGCTATTATGGCATTCAGTAGGAACGGGTAAAACTTGCACGGCAATTACAACGGCATCGAAAACATTTGAGGATGCAGGATATACTATTTTATGGGTTACGCGGACAACATTGCGTAGTGATATATGGAAAAATATATTTGGAAAGGGACAGTCTTGTCACGACAAAATACGGTCATATTTGAGCGCAAATGAAGGGACAATGACAATACCGAATGAATTGAATAAACAGCGTAAATTATTGTCGCCCTCGTGGAAAATACAGCCACTCTCATATAAACAATTTACAAATCTAATAGAAGGTAAAAATCAAATATATCAAACTTTAACGAAACTGAATGGAACAATTGACCCATTGCGTAAAACACTTATTATTATTGATGAAGCACATAAACTTTATGGTGCAACCGACTTATCCGCATTGGAACGTCCAAATATGGAAAAATTGCATAATGCATTAATGACATCATATGAAATAAGCGGAGAAAACAGTGCCCGTTTGCTTTTAATGACTGCTACGCCAATTACGATGGACCCAATGGAAATAGTAAAATTAATTAATTTATTAAAACCGATAAATCAACAAATGCCTGATAAGTTTGACAGTTTTGCGGAGAAATATTTGAATAAGAGTATTGCGGGCAGGGAGGAGGAGGAAAATGTGGGGAATTTTTCGTCAAAAGGTAGGCGGGAATTTTCGGATGAAATAGCGGGATATGTAAGTTATTTAAATTTGGAGCGAGATATTCGCAAGTTTGCACAGCCAATAATACACGAAATAAAAACGCCTATTGAAAATTATGAGAATATGATAAATCACGACAAGAAAAATATAAACACTCATTTTAAAATTGCTGAAAAAAAAATAAAAGATAAAATTCAAGAATATGAAATTTTAAATACGATTCATCCAAAAATAAATAAAAACATAACGGATGAAATAAAGAATTCGGTTCAATGTTTAAATGAAAATGGGGAATTTAAAAAAATATGCAATCGGGTTGTTAAAAAAAATATACAAACCATAAAAGATAAACTAAATGACGAAAAACAAGAAATTATATTTCAAATTAAAAAACTAAAACAAGATAAATCGGATATTATGAAAGAAAAAAAAGACCTGTTAAATAAATTTATAAATACGCGACCTGTTTCTATCCCTATCCCTATCCCACATTTAAACATAAATAATAAGTTCGACTCCAATTTTAATTATGATGACGATTATTACCATTATTATTCTAAACCATTATCTGGGGGCAATAAAGAAAATAATACCCACAAATCAACGTCGTCACCTACTCATACCCATACTCATACCCATAAATCGGCATCATCATCGGCATCATCATCGGCATCGTCATCGGCATCGTCATCGTCATCGGCATCGGCATCGTCATCGGCATCATCATCGGCTATAAATGATGATATTTTATTGGATTCATTAAAAAAATCTAAATCGATTCCACCCCCTCCTCTTCCAACTGACAGTTCAAAATTAGAAGACAATGAAATGGAAGGTGACATAAATTTAAAGCAAGAACATCCTGCAACACAATCTCATAGATTAAGTTATAAAACAAAAAGAAGTGAATCAAATGGAAAGGAGGAGAATAAGTTTAAAACAAAACCTGCGAAAACGCGCAAAACCGCAAAAGGTGATAATGATAAGGTATCTCAAAAAGGATTATATGAGAGAGAACATGAAATGATTAAAAATTTTAATGGTTCTGATTTTTATTTTAATAGTCCCTTTTATAAAATGCGAACAAAATGTAAAAATCCAGTGGATAAAAAAGAATGGTTAAATAAAGTAATCGCCGAAAATCCGTCAGTTCAACAAATTGATATTTCAATAAATGCAATAAAAGAAAACAACGAGCAAAAGAAGATGGACATTAAATTAATAAATACGATTTTAAAGAAAATTATAATGGGGGTTAAAAATGCGGAAAAATTGAATCTACCAAAAGGGAATATAGATGTGGTGGAGGAGGAGGTGAAAAAGACAATATCGGGGGGCGATGTTCAAAATAAAAAAGATGGAAATGATTTAATAGTTCGCACAGCAATATATAATAAAAATGTGAAAGAAATAGAGAGAAAAATCGCTGAATTGAGAGAAAATGAGAGAAAATTAACAGAATTAGATAAAAAACGTATTATTCTTATAGAAAAAACGATTGAAAGAGAGAAAAAGAATGCGAGAATGGTGAATGAGAAGGATGTAGATGAATCCAAAATGCCTAATAAACTAAATTCGGTGAATTTGAATATGAATTTGAATATGAATTCAAAACAAATATATATGAATAATTTAAAAAATGAATTTGAAAATAAAAAAGAGGTAAATATTTCATTAATAAATGAATTGAAGAGAGAAATAAAGGAGTTAAATAATACCAAAAAGAAAACAGTTAAGAATTTTATGAAAAGTTTAAAGGATAAAAACAAAAATGAATTGAAAGAATTGAAGAGTGAAATAAAACAAATAAATACGAATACCAGAAAAATAATTCGCGATTGTATTCAAAACACCCGCGAGGAATTTGATTATGAGAAAAAACATTTTTCGTGTCCAAAAGATAAAATGCTTGACATTAAAACGGGTAAGTGCGTGAAATCATTGGGTAAATAGAATTTAATTGAATTGAATATTATTATTTATGACGATATAAATAATAATAATAATAATAATAATAATAATAATAATAATAATAATAATAATACAAATTTTCTATTTCATTCATATTCATATTCATATTCATTAATAGCAATGGTCCTTTTATATAAGACTATATTATTTAATATCTTATTAAAGGGGGGGTGATAAAACATATTAAAAATAAAATGAAGGTTTAAAGTTGGACACTCATAAAAAGTCAAAAAGCATATATAAAAATGAAAATAATATTATAAAAATGATTGTTTTTATTTTGATATTAAAATAAAAACATAAATGAAATAAAATGGATTCAATAAATATTGAAGATTTAGTAATTAGTTTAAGTTATAACTATACTAAAATAATTTCAATTACAGAAATTAAATTGTATCCAAAATTATATTGGGGAGGAAATGGAGTAGGAGATAGATGGGCAAATAAAAAGTTTAATTATTGTGTAATTTATTCAAATAAAAAAATAAAAAATTATAGTGAAAATGAAGATGACAATATACCAACTTATTTATTAGACAATTTTCTGGAATTGAATAAAAATTTGATGGGGATTATTGGTATATATGTATATTCCAAAAAAACAGAAAATAAAACAAGACCAATAAATAAAATTATTCATAAACAAATAATGAAAATGTCGGGTGTTATATGTGGTTCAAATACAGATATTATTTGTGATCATAAAAATGATTTATATAATGATGAACGTATTTTAAATCAAAATACACAAAATATTAATGATTTTCAACCTTTATGTAATCATTGTAATTTACAAAAACGACAAATAAATAAAAACGAAAGAAAAAACGGCAAAATTTATTCTGCTAAAAATATTGAAAGATATAAAAAATATCCGTTTGAATTTCCTTGGGAAAAGAAGGCATTTGATAAAACTGACATATTATGCAAAATAAATACATATTGGTATGACCCTATTGAATTTGAATATAACATATATCGTTATTTATCATTTGTTGTTCCAATAATAAATGAAATTAAAAATAAAAATAAACAAAATAATAATAAATAAAAATGCGCATTAAATCAAGTTAATTATTTTGTTATAATATTCACCTGATATTTCACATCCTTTAAATTTTCTTTTAGTATTTTTACAAGCAAATGCGGTTGTTCCTCCTCCTAAAAATGTGTCTAATACGACGTCATTTTCATTCGTATGTTTTTTAATTAAGTCTTCAAATAATGGCAAACTTTTTTGTGTAGGATGGAATCTATTTTTACCACCTTGTAATGGATACATATAAATACCGTTATCATATTTACTATTAAATGTGGGCTTGCTACCTTTAATACCAACTAATGCAATTTCCCTACAATTTGTTAAATAATTTATATTTGAATTTAATGGTTGAGGATTTGTTTTAATCCATTCAATATATCTTATTTGTTTAAATTTATATTTTTCCATTAATTCTTTGAGATATGAAATTTTCCACAAGTCAAAAAATATTATGAGAGTTCCACCGTTTTTAAGTTTTTTATAATATTCGGCTATAAATTGTTCTAATTTTTCAATCGTGAATTCATTGTCCCAATCTCCGTAATTCGTTTTAACACAATATTTTTTTCCATAAATAGTTCCATATTTTAAATATTTCTCTTTATTTGTGTCATCTAAAATATTATGTCCTTCTTTATATTTTTGCCAATCCTTGTCCGTTTTAATATATGTAATATTCAGTTCTTCGTTTTTTTTAACCATATTATAATGAATATTCATTCCTGTTTCTTTTGAAATAATATATGGCGGGTCAGTCAATATTAAATCAATTGAATTATCCAAAATAGTCGTCAAATATTGAATACCATCCATATTTTTAATATCTATATCATCAACAACATTATCTACAACATCATCATATACAACATCATCATCTACAACATCATCATATACAACATCATCATCTATATTATCATACATATCATTTAATATTTCTTTATCAATAAGTGAGTTGTTATTCATTTAAATATAACATGCAATGATATATAAAACAATTTATTTTTATATATTATTATTTTTATATAATTAGAAATCAATTTTTCCCACCTAAAAACATATTAAAAATAAAATGAAGGTTTAAAGTTGGACACTCATTCCATTACCGTGTCGTGTCGTGTCGTGTCGTGCCGTGCAAATTATTATATTATTTGATTCCATATTTTACTATTAAACGGACTAACAAGAACATCATTCAATTTTTGTTTCCAATAATCAACACGATGTTGAAATGCAATATCTTTTTCGGTTATTGGATAAGGTGGAACGGTTTTCATTAAATCCGATTCTTCTTGTGTTATAAGTGGTTTATGACCATAACAATTCACTCCAAATTTGGCTGCTGGATTACTCATAAAACCACCATTTATTCCCGGGCGTCCGCAATCGTGTTCGTGCCCGGGTATTCCTTGCAATTTATCAAATGTTTTTTGTTGTGTGGGAAAAAGCGCCATTTGTCCATCTGACCACCCATAATTACACCATTCACCACCTTTATTATATGTTTCTTCAACCTCTTTATATGTTGCCAGTCTCGCACCATATGCCGAACACAGTGCTTTTGCATCATCATACCCGTATGTATTTCCGGGAATATTAAAAACTTGTTGTCGCAATCTTTGTTCGGCAATTGGAGCGGATTTATAGCCAGACTGATCCACTGTAATATCAACGTGTGGATTAGGCGTAAATATGTTTGTGAGTTCTGCAGACACATTTACACTAAAAAAATATTCCAATGCTTTTGCAATAACCAACATCAAAATAATAATACCAATGACCATTAAAAATAATCGTGTATATGAACTCTGCCCCTGTCCCTGTCCTGTATGGGACGCGGATGCTGTTTCAAATAATGATGCAATTGAACTTGTATTTGAACTTGGACTTGAAGCACCACTGCCCATATTAAAACCCTTAAAAATAGAATTGGACGATTTAGATTGCATATTTCCACCAAACCACTTTGTATTAGATGAAGATGATGTTTTTTCGGTTAAACTTAAACTATTTATTGGTGAGAAAAAAAGAAAAAACGCAATAATAATTATAACAATTCCTAAAACAACTGGATTCATTGCAAAAGAATTCATTATCCCATACATTTTTTCAGGATTAACCGTCGCAGTTGTATTTATCATAATTGGTTGCGTTAGTTGTGATGAAGATGGCGGCGGTGGTGGCGGTGGTGGTGGCGATGATGATAATGAAGAAGGAGGTGGAGGTGGTGGAGGTGGAGGTGGAGGTGGAGGTGATGATGATGATGTCATTTAATTTATAATAATGAAAGGTATATATTATAAATTAGTCATATAAAAAGATTTTCGTTTTCGGTTATAATAGTTGTTAATACTACAACATAAGAAATAATAATGATGAATAATAAACATAGAATTACATCTCAACACGTCTATAAAATAAACAACAAGCATTAGGAGTAATAATTTGCGATTCATTAATGTGCGATACATCTTTGTCATTATAATGATGCCAATTGCCGGTTTTAGCGTGTTTAATAAAGGAAGTGTAGTGCCCAGATTGCATTGAATGTCCATGATGATTGCATACCCCATAAAGATTATAAACATATTGATTATTATTATTATTATTATTATTATAGCCTTTAACAAGGGAGGTTAAATTCAAATTGTTTATGGGAAATGTAATATGTGCCCGCGATTTACTATAACTATAATGATTGGCCGACGTTTCTTTAATAATGGCGCGTTTAAAATGAATTATTAAAATAGTAGGGAGACTCCAAAAACTGATTTTTTTATAAATGGATTGTTTTTGGTTTGTTTTTTCATTAAACCACGCATTTTCATTTTCCATTAATTCTTCGGCGCAATATGACCGCAAACACTCCCAAAGGGTGTTTTTAGTGGGAGATAATTCTAAAATAAAAAATAAATCGGGTTTAAGACTTAATAAATGTTGTTTATTTTCGTGGTTTTTGAGAGAAATAAGTTGCGTATATTGAATTCCATAAAATATAGAATATATTTCGGAGAAATTGTCGCGATATGTTTGTTTAATTAGTTTATAGCAATCTACCGCGATTTTGTCTGCTATATTTTTTATTTTACCTTTAATAGACATACTTACCGTGCGTTTTAAAACATTGTGAAATATATCAAATATGAATAACAAAAATTCGGCTATATCATTCTGTTCAAATGCCTCAAATCTCATATTTTTTATTTTACACATTTTCTGCAAATAACAAAGAAATCGTGCGGGATTAATTGCAGTCTGTTTGTGATTAGACCATAATGCCTGCGTTAAATAAATCCATTCACGAAAAAATATTAGGTCTATATTTTTGGGGTCTGTTTTCATTGATGCGTTTAATTGGGATAAAATATTTTGTGTTTGAGTGGGGGTGTTTGGAGTATTGGGCGATATTAAGGAGTTTTGTTGAATGTCGGTGGTGGTGGTGGTGGTGATGGTTGGCATAAAATCCATAAATTCAAATGTATGCGCGAGTATTTGCAAACACGAATTCATATAACACGTATTTCCCAAATTCATTAAACCAATGCATCCTAACTCATTATTCATATTATTATTCATATTATTATTCATATTATTATAAATAATAATATGTAATATAGTTTAAAGATTTATTAATATAATAAAATATCTTTATTATTTTATTGTCCTTAAAAAATATGTTAGATGAACGACCATTCATTACATGCGGGCATCTTATCAATGTGTTCAATTACATTATTTGATGTTAAACCAAATAGTAATTGCGATATGATACCATTGCCTATGTAAAGACAAAATAGCCGACCGATTTTAGCCATGTGTATTTATTGAGTGAATTAGTGAAAAGAATATAAAGACAATTTCGTGGTTAATAGTTGGGCTTTAGAGGCGTGTTTTAAACGGTGGGAAGGTAGGGTGTGGATTGCTTACAAAGTCGCACGATGTAGTAATTCGTAATTGCAATCATATATTTGATTCCAATAGGATAAAATATTGTTTTCGTAATAATAAAAATGTCCTTTACAACAATTTAGAGACTGGTTATTTATGGTATTATAATTTTGACATAATATAATGTTTATGTTAAAATTAGATTTTTTGTTTGACTTCTCTCATATATTATAAAAACCATAAAAACCATAAAAACCATAAAAAAATGATAAGTTTATTATTTAATTTAATAATAAAATATATATAATTAATGCACATTGAAGAAGACAATAATCAACAAGACCTTGCAATTCGCCTTTTTATTTTATTGGAATTAAATATGGAATTAAATAACGATGAATATCAGTATGACAACGATTTTTATCGTCATTCTCATTATCATTTTTACCATAATTATGATACGCTTTTTAATGATAACAACCATAATGTAGAAATTAATAATGTAGAAATTAATGAACCATATAATCCGTTAGACATTATACAACAAGGAAGTGAAGGTAGAATACATATAGTAATTAACGCAGATGAAATCCAAGAATGTACATTTTCGGACATTGAAAATCCAATTTCGCTTATTTGCCCGATTACATTTATGGAGTTTTCACCAAATAGTAATGTTTCTATGATTACTCATTGCAATCATATATTTGACCCAGACAGTTTAAAAGTGTGGTTAAGCACCCATAAAAATTGCCCCGTTTGCAGATATAACCTTAAAACAACACAGTCATTTACACCACAAAATGAGTCAATTGTATCATCATCGTCGCATCCACCACGATTACGGCGACGCGAATTTAGACATATATTTAATATGGATTGACACAAATATCACCACTTATAGTAATTACACCTTTTACATTTCAAATGCCGTTTTACAGCATTAAAAAAATAAAAAATGTAAAATCAATTTTTAATGGTCTCACTTTTATTCAAAAAACAACAAACAACAAACAACAAACAACATACATACAAAAAACAACAAACACAATGAAAAATGATAATGTTTAATAATGTTTAATAATGTTTATTTTTTGAAAAATCCAGTGATTAATTGATTACCAGTTTTTTTGTTGTTAAGTTCTCTCAAGAAGGGTTCAAAAAGCAATTTCTCTATTTGCGCAATTCTTAAGTCTTCAATTTTTTTCTCCATTTTTTCATTATCCCATTTCTCCTTTTTCGCCAAGTTTTTAATATTTTCAATTTCTCTTAAAAATGTGCGCAATTGGGGATGTTTGTTTTGCAATTCCCAAATTCGTTCTAATACTAAAGCAAATACCTGCACAACTGGTTTCTTTATTTGATTTGTAATATAAAAAGCATAATCAATTTTGGTTTTATTTGCGGAAATAAATGCAGGTGTTTCGATACGATTACCTTGCAATACTTTTTCGGCACGTTTGAGTTCGGTAGTGGGCGTTTGTATATATATAAAATCAATACGGTCTCCGGGTTTGGGGCGATTGCCTGGTTCTCGGTCGCCAATGCGGTCGGCCAGCACTTTATGCGCAATTTGCTGTGGTTTTGCATATCCACTTCGTAATTGTTTAGTGATAATTAGTTTATTGATTTGCACATTTTCGTCAGCAATATTTTTTAGATTTGTTTGTAAAAATTCCATTGCTTTAATGATGTCTTGTTTTTTAAGTAAAATATCAATAATACCGCCATAAACATCTTTTACAATGGGTGCATTATCGCGTCGTTTCAAAACAATTCCCATTTCTTTTCGTTTGCCTTTATTTGGGTCTTCTTCATAAAGAATTCCCACATAACGTTTTTTAGATAACAAACAAAAGGGCATAAATGTTTTTTCATATTCCCAATTGTGCGGCTGTTTTAAAAAGGATGAGGCTAATTTACCGACTTCTTGTGCCAAATCAAATGTGATTTCTAATGCAGTGCGTCCTATAATTGGGGTTCCATCTAATTGTTTTAAATTAAACGTATAAAATATACTATCAGTATCGCCATAAATATATTCGGCATTCGTTCGCACTTTATAACCAAATTTGGTGTCGCAAATGGTGTCATTATATATTTCTTCAATAATGCGTTTTGCATATGTAATATTAAGTCGTCCAATGGCGGTTGTGGATGCTGCAACATCTTTGTCATAAAATGAACTGGTGGTTGCGCCACATTGTCCATAAACAGAGTTGGCGCATTTTTTATAATTGAGTTGTCGCACTTCAAGAATATTTTTGCGAAATGTATCGGTTTCTGTTTTTTGAATGGCGCGTGTATCTTTGCGTGCTTTCAATAGTTTTTCCAAGATGGACGGAATGATGCCTTTATTACCATTTGGAAATTGGGCGAATCTACAAATTTTATATCCACATTTGACTTTTTTAGCCTTACCATTGGGTCTTTTCGGGTCAGAAACAAATTTATATGTATCATATGTAATATTTACATAATCATAATTTGGCAAATTATCATATGCATATTTATTCTCAAGTTTTTCGCCGGTTTCTCGTATTAAATTATCATTTAAGTCATATTCTTTAGTCCATACTTTGCTGTCGTGCGAAATATTTTCGCTAATCATTGATGACGGATAAAGGGAATTATAGTCATTTACTGCAATCGGTTTATCTAAATAAAGGTCGCATTTAGGAGGCAAAACAATAGCGCCTTCATATCCGCCATCATTCACTTTTTCGATGACTGGAATGAGTGTGCGTTTTTCTCTGCAAAATTGTGATAATAGTGAAAACAATTTGATACCTTGACCTCGCATAATAAGGAAATTAATTGGGACAGAACATATTTGGGACATTTCCACAAAATCGGTTACAATATCGATTTTATTTGCTAAATAATGAACTAAATTGCAATCTTGAATACAGTATTTTGCGATAATGGCGCGGTCTTCCAATGTTCCATTTGTCATACGGAAAATGTCTTGTGGTGATACATCGTCCTTTGCCATTCCCCATTTAATTATTTTGGTCGCAAAATTGGGGGTAGGTTGTCCCTGAATAATAAAGCAGTTTTGTGCGTAATCAATATTTAAAATACGAAATTTCTCCCCATTATTATAGTAATCTGCTGTATGTCCTACTTCTTCTATGTGGATATAACTTCCTATAGTGAGACCAGTCATATTTTTAGTTGTAATAATGGAGCAGGAACAATTGAACAATGTATCATCCTCTTGTGGAATCAATGTTTGAATGACATCGCTAATAAAGTTGCTTGCGACGGAATCCAATTTATAGGAGGACAGATTGAATTCTCTGCGAAAATATAAATATAAGTCGATTTGTAGTCGCCCAGTCATATTAATATATTTCATTACATATTCTCCACTGGAAATTTTTAGACTTGTTTCGCTTAATTTATAGTCTCTAAACAGTTCAATTTCTTTATCGGTTTCATTATCTCCACTGGTGTGTTTTTTAAGTGCTCTATTTCCAGAATTACTGGAACATATTTCATTGCGATTGCGCGACAATTTTAAAAATTCTTCAAGACACTCATTTTCATCTGCACGATAAAACATAAATTCATAATCAAACCCGAAAATATTATAACCAATAATGATGTCTGGATTTTCGCGTTGAATAAATGATGACCAAGCCAATAGCACTTCTTTTTCGGTATTATATGTTTCCATAATGCCATTTTGAACATCGGGCATTTTTGCACAGTCATTTAATACAATGCAGTGATTCATATATGGGTCTTTATCTCCATATTTTAATAATGTGGAACCGATAAATGTAACTTTATCTCCTTCTAATTCGGGCAATACTGATTTTAATAATTTGTCGAGTTCATTTATGCTTGATACGCGGTCTTTTTTATTTGTGTTATTGGCACCAGTTGCGATAGAATTGTTTTTTGAGATATAAATATCACTTAATATGTCAAGTATTGCTGAATCGGTGATATGTTGATTTATTTTATCTTCATAACCCACTTCTTCAACCATATTTATTGATATTGATGCAGATGCAGATGCAGATGCGGAGGTATGTGCATTATCCATATCATATTCAATATTTGGGATTAATTCCCCATCTTCATCTAATTTGTAGTCAATTTCATGAAATTGATTGTCGGAATAATCACAATCATCGTCATCATTACCCATAAAATATGATTCATTGCCATCAATATCTACATCTCCGTCGTCATCCGCAGTCCCCCCGTTTGTTCCATCCATAGTTGTTTCAAAATGTTCAAATAAGTGGTCAATTGTATTTTTTTGAGATGCGATTTTGCGAGCAGTTGTTCCAGTAATATTTACTAATTTTGAAACCCACCTTTTAATGGTTTGAAATGTAATAGATGTTGAGATTAATGACATTTTTGGATATACTGTTTCAATAGTGCCTTGAAAACGAGGTTGTAATTCAACACCAAAAACATGTAATAAAATGGCTTGTAATTCGTTTTTATAGTATAAAGGTGTATTATCCGTTTTAAATGTAGTAGTATTGGTATTATTGGTATTATTGGTATTATTGGTAGTATTATTGGTAGTAGTATTGGTAGTAGTATTGGTATTGGTAGTTTTTTTTTCAAAATATTCGAAAATATTTTGTGCAAGTTTTTTGTATGTTTTTTTTGGAATTGGGAAGTCGCCATGACTGCTACTTGCTTCAATATCAAAACTCAATATTTTATAAGGAACTACCATATCTTTATTGGATAGACTGACGATATGTTTATGGTCAATGCAGAATTCATAATCACAAGAAGTGAATTGACGAGACCCGCGATAGGTTGTTTTTTTTGTTGGAATTTGTATCCAACCACTGGGGCTAATTTGGTTTATATGTAAAAATCGCAATATGGCGGGTATATTTGCTTCATAAAGAGGTAAATATGTATTTTTATATTTATATCCAGACTTTAATAATTTATGTCCTTGTTCATAAGATGAATACCATAAATTTTTGACTTGATTATATCCAATCATATTTGTGAATTCCAGACGCAGAAATTTATATTCACGTTCGGAATCAAACCCATAAAATTTGCGTCGTTTAATTATCTTACAACCACTTTCATTAATTGTAGAATGATAAAAAGGTTTAATTTGTTTTTTAATATGAAATATAAATTCTGTTTTTTTCGCAAGGTCCCATGAATCTGGAACTTGTGCGTAAAAGAATGGGCAGAAGTTTTCGGCGATAATTGAACATGTTTCTCCTAATTCATTAATTCCAAACATTTGAATACGAAATAGTGAGGGCGAGTATTCAGTGTCATTATCATCATTTTCATTGGAAATTGGAAAACTGGACGCGCCATTATAATAATTAAAATCAATTAATTTAAAATCATATGTGTCTTTTTTTAATGACATTTCTGCGAATTTAACCATTATTATTAGATGTTATTTTGTTTATATATTTGTTTATGGATGTTATATTTATCATTTTTTTATTTGGATTACACTTACCTACCTACTCTCCATCTCCCAATCTTCATCTCCCCCCATCTCCATCCCCCCATCTCCATCCCCCATCTCCATCCCCCCCATCTCCATCTTCATCCTAAAATTTAAACCACAAATAATACTGCAAAAGGAATTATATTTTTATATTCTTTTTTTATTATAAAATAATTGTTTTTGTTCTCTCAAATGAAATGAATTACAATTTATTTTTTGATTTATAACGCTGAACCTATAGGACGCCTACATTCATCTTTATTTAATATTGAATGGGTCGCTGCGAGCCTAAACGGCTCTTGCTCCCACGCTCGCCCCTTTCGGGGCTCGCTAGCGGACCCTAATTAAGACCATTGGTCTTAATATCGGGATAGCGGGGAATGTTTTAAACAAATTATTGGATTTGATATGCATTATTTTTAGGTTCGCAGCGAGCCCCGAAAGGGGCGAGCGTGGGAGCAAGAGCCGTTTAGGCTCGCAGCGACTCATACAATATTAAATTGAGATTGGATGCCTCATGGCTTGGGTAAGAACTATCTTTTTAATTTGTTTTTGGATGAACTCATAGGACGCCTTGCGGCTGGCTCATTTTTATTTTATCGCAAGCGATAAAATAAAAAAGTTCGCAACATTAATCTTTATTTAATATTATTTATAGGACGCATTGCGGCTACACTTCTCTCAAATTATTTAATTTATATTTTGATTTAAAGAGAGGAGTGCTCATTTTTATTCAAACATTAACCCTTCATTATGTTTTTATATTATTTTATTTTTTTGAAGTAGATAAAAAAATATATGGTTAAATTAAATAAGAACAGGAATGAAAGCGGTTGCAGTTTTTGGGTCATATCCGAATAAAACGCCTATAAAGGGGACGGTTTATTTTTGCGAAATAAATGGCGGAAAGGAAATAGAGATAACATTGAATTTATCTGGATTAAAATCCAATGCTCTTTGTGGGTTTCACGTTCATGAGGCGGGAGATTTGACTGATAGTTGCGAAAGTGCTTGTGCTCATTTTAATCCATTTAATGCAACACACGGGTGTCCAGGTAATAATCGCGCACACCGACATGTGGGAGATTTAGGAAATATAAAATCAGATGCATTGGGTAAGGTGCATTATAAAATGAAAGACAATATGATAAAATTGCGTGGTCAAACCACAAATATTATTGGACGCACATTAATTATTCATGCCGACCCCGATGATTGTGGTTTAGGAAAAAACGATGCAAGTTTAATAAATGGAAATTCTGGAAAACGGATTGGTTGCGCTATTATTGGATACTCTAAAGAAAATTTTGACAAGCATTAAAATTTTTAGGTGGAATATAGAGAATTGAATTGTTTTTATTTTTTTATTTTTTTATTTAATATACAAAAAAAAATAAAATATTGTTTAATTGTTTAATGTTTGCGATAGGTTTTTCTTCTGCGATAACGAGATTTACGCGTTTTTCCACGTTTGCTTTTACGGTGTCTTCCGCCCCCTTTACTAAATATACTGGTATTAGAGCATCCACAACTACCGCCCCTTTTTTTATGAAGTGATGATGTATGTTTTTTGCCTATTTTTGATTCAATCCAAACTTTAAAGTCATCAATAGAGCGCCCTCCTTCATATGATTCAACTTTATTATTACCTTGAATAAATTTCATAGTAGGGAAGCCTGCAACATTTGAGATGTTGGGAAAATCGGATTTTAAGTCTATTAATAGGTCACTGTCAATATCGAAAAACATTGCATTCCCATAATTATGTGACATATTTTCTATTTTTTTCCATTCTGGACGTGTTGCATTACAAGGTCCGCATCCTTCCAAGTAAAAAAGCACAAATATAGGGGTTTTTGAATGTACCGCGGATTTAAACTTTTCTAATTCGTTTTTATTAGATGTATCAATATGAACATAATTTTTAGATTTATTGTGGTTATGATTTGTTTTATCATTATCATTATCATTATCGGGATTATAACGATGTCTCATTTATATTTTATATTTTATATTTAATAAATAAAAAAGTATAATTAATAAATAAAACTTTAAATTATATATTACTAAAAGAAAAATTTAATCCTTTTTATATATTATAATACCAACTTTCTCTCTTATCATTTTATTTTATATTATATTATAAATCATAAATATATAAACTTAGTTTTTATAAATAACATATAAAACAATGAATTATTTAACTATTTTTGGAATAGTTGTTTTTATATTGGGTGCATTGTTTGTTTGTAATGTAAATAAAGAGGGATTTGATACGGGTATTGTTCCTGCATCAAGTTGTCCAAATTTACTGATTAAAAAAGACGGTAAAATTTATCTTTACAATACGAAAAAGCAGGAGGTTCCGGGCGTGAATCCAATTATATTTAATAATTTAGAGGATTATTCCGAATTTTTGGATTGGCAACACGCAAATAATATTCATTGTCCAGTTCTCAATCTTGAAAAGTCCTATAATGCACAAGGAAATGAAGGCTATAAAATTCAGTCTGATATATTAAGTCCGCAAGGTGGATTACCTCCTATGAGAGAATATGGATTAGAAAATCCAAATCCCACATTACTAACTGATGCGGGACGCAATGACCCACCATATAATTCTAATAGTTATCCCGGGTTTGACTCACAAGGTCAAAATATTGGCGCAACGACTCCCCTTGACACAATGGATTCTGCCTCACAAAATAATCCGCTTTATCCCAGTCCTAATCCAATGGACCCCAATTGGGGAGGCGCCGAATTCACACAAACATTAATTAGTAAAGGTTATTATAACGGTAATGAAGTAAATCTTTATGTTCCTTAAAGAAAATATAAAAAAGAATATAAAAACAAAATATTATATTTAATTGTTTGTCATTTTTAGGATGAGATAGTATAAACAGTGCTTTGAGTTTGCTGTTTTTTGTCACTAACTTCTTTTTCATTTGCTAAAAATGACGCATAATTGGCTTGTTGAGTAGCACTATTATTAATACATCCACGGGAGGATATTTTTAATTGAACAAAAGAAACAAGCAAAATACCCGTATAAATATACCATGTGGCTTCACCGATATTATCTTTCGTAAGGACCAGTTCAAATAATTGTTGTTGCATATCTAAAGCATCTGCTGAGGTCCCATTATCATATTTTGATTTCATTAACGGTTTCATTAGATTCCAATATTCCAAAAAATTAGTGGGAGTAAATTGGTTTATAAGAATAGAAGTATTGCCGCAAATTTTAATAATCATATCGGCTGCATCTTGCATTCGCGCACGTTCTTCTTGTGGAATAGTGGTATCTTTGTCGATATTTTTTTGAATATCTTTATTAATAAGCAACTCAACTAATATTTTATTCGCACTGGAAGATATAAAAAAATAACCAATTACATCCCCAAATATTTTGCGAAATCCCGGATAAATCGCTAATACAACAATGAGAACCCCAAAAATAAAAGTCCAAGGCAATAAAGTAATTAAACTGCTATATCCAATGTTTTGCGTTATTGCACCTCCACACATCGACGAAATCGTGCCAACATTTATTATAATTTGAATTAAAATAATAATCAAAAAATAAATGGCTAAATATTTGTAGGATAAACCAACATATGAGTCGTACAGATTTGGGACACTCAAATCTTCCAGTTTTAAAGAAGGTTTAAGTGCTAAATAATAAAATAATGTCGTCAATAAAAAAGCCAGTAAATTTGAATACGATGTAATTGATGATGCCATTATTTTTTGCGGTTTTTATGATTTCTATATATTATATATTTTATATATAATAATCATCGTCAATATTACACCCACTCTCACATAAAAACCCACTTGTTTAAAATATATGGCATTTTCGTTTCCATCATCTTTTACTATAAAACCAAATTTAGTTGAACCAAGTGTGCGTCATTTTTTAGACAATATATTATATCAAAACTACTTATATAGGAGTCAATGGACTAATTTTATAATGAATTTTTTTTTAATGATTGTATTTTTGTCTGCTGTTATTATTTTTTTCATTTACAAATATAAAAACCGACTAACACGCAGTGAAATCGAACAGAGAGAAAAAGAAAAATTGCAAAAAACATTAATGACTATTAAAAACTATAAAATCGAAAAAATGCAAGAGCAACAAGGCATTATTAGTGGGATGCCCAATTGGAAAAATGAATATGAATCAATCATTCAATCTCAGCAGTTTTATCGATGAGTGCGTTAAAATCCGCCCTTTTAGAGGTTATTTAGGCGATTTTTTGCGGCGGCGGCGGCGGGCGGTGAGTGAGAGATGATGAGGAATACAAAAAAAAAATGATTGCAATTTTTATATATTATTTATATTTCACACAATTATAAGCCCAAAGTTTAAGACCGAAACAATGAATACAATGCTAACTTCTCAACAAAGAAATGTTCTTATTGAACAATATTTGAGTGACACAAATGATACATTTCATATTTATAATTCAAAAAACAGGGTTCCATTAAAAACCCAAACTGATTTAAACAAATTAATTCTTATCAATTATGAGTATATCAAAAAGGGATTGCGTTCATTTGACAATGAATGGACAAATTTTGGAACACAAATGCCTTATACAAATGGTGATGCAATTAACCACAATTTTAAAAAAATTCTGTATGAAATTCATTCTGGGATTATTCCAAAGTGTATTCAAACCCGTCTTGCCGAACTTTTCAAGTTATATACAAAATATGGGGAAAAAGATATTGAAACATATATGAATCATTTTCAGGTTTATTTATATAAAAATATTAAAAATGATTATTCAATCGATTTCTATATTTATGAACTGTCATTACTAATTCGTGCTTATGATGGACACGCTTATATTGAAAATATTATGAGCGATAATGATGTTTATTTTATAAATAAACATGATTATAGTATTATTAAACGATTGAAAAATTCATATAATCAATCAAGGTCATTAGCGATATTATTTGACGATTGTAATGAATTTTACAATAATTTAGTTGAACATTTTGATTATATTAACATTAATAATGTTTCATCTTATTTCAGCACTGAAGCATCTAGCGCTCAATTGCCCGTATCTATATATTTCATTTTTATATATAATATTATATTAGAATCTATTAATATGGAGAATTATAATGAACTTTCCAATAACAATTCTGCTGTTGTTGCATCACAAATAAGTAATCTTAAATCAATCCCATCTACAACCACTGCTTTTGAAAATAATAATACCGTAAATGTAAATGTAAATAATGACGACGATGACGATGACATTGATAATGATGAACGTTCATGTGCTACATATAATACAATTGACAAAGATAATGATAATGATAATGATAATGATAATGATAATGATAATGATAATGATATTTATTATATGGAAAATATAGATGAATCATATTATCTTAGTGATGATGGAGATAAAATATGGTCGTGCGCATATTATTCTAATAAATAAATGTTTATGTTTAACAACAATATTTTTTTTGGTTGTATTCTAAAAAACAATAATATATGTGTTTCATATATTTAATAGGATAATAGGATAATAGGATGTAATTTATGTATAATTTGATGGTAACGGTCCGTCATTGGAGAACATTCCAGTAATGGATGGACGGTCGGAATAGTCCATTTTGAATGCAAATTGTCCAGATTTGGGACGATACCGTTTATCATATAAATTTTGACTGAAATCGGAACTGTATCTCCAACTATTCGTGCCGAAGTCTGCTTGAACGGGTCCTTTATCCAAATTATTTTTATCAAATATCGATGCCATTGTTCCAATATCGGTTGTTAAACTGGAATAATTTGGAGTTATACCTGCGGTTAATTTTCCAGAGTCATTATCGCCTATAATGTTAGAAGGACTAATTTTGGGTGACGAGTGATTATTATAAGGATTGCATCCTGGACAATCAATATCCGCTAAACATTGTTGTCCAGTTGAAGAACATCTCGCATTAATGCACATATTTTTACAACCAATTGGATTGTTTAAAGGTAAATCAACAGTATGCGAGGTGTCTGATGTTCCACGGTCATATAATCCCTCTATTATATTGGGAAATGTGGGAAAAATACCATATAATTTTTCTCTCATCCAAGATGGAAGCCATTGTGTGAATGGATATAAACCATAACTATGACTGAGTGAATTAGTGTTATTGCTTAAATTTACTTGAGAAAATCCTTCTCTCTCTTCTCTCTTATAAACGCGATTATTACGATTACGATTACGACAAATATCACACTTTTGACAATTACAATTCATTGACGTTAAATAATTGTTATCCGTAAGATAATTAATCCATTTAAAAATAAGTATAAAAAGAATGAAAAATACAAATGCTAAAAACAATATAAAATACTCTTTCTTATTCATTTATAAACTATAAATACAATTTATATTATATGTATAAATTATTAGTATGAAATTGATTAACGAATTAAAAAAGATAAAAAATAATATAAAAACATATTTATATTATTATGTATTGATAAAAAGATAAAAAATAATATAAAAACATATTTATATTATTATGTATTGATAAAAAAGATAAAAAAGATAAAAAATAATATAAAAACATATTTATATTATTATGTATTGATAAAAAGATAAAGCACTACACTCCAAAAATGAAATGAAATAAAATTAGATTATATTTTCTCTCTCAAAATAAATATAATCTAATATTGGATTAAATAGAAAGTCCCCGAGGGGGCTTCTGTTTGACCTCTTCAAATTGTATGTGTGTCTGTCTGTCTGTCTGTGTATGGAAGGGTATGGATATTGGTGTGCTAACAATAAAATAAGTTATCAATAATATATTAACGTGAGTTCTTTTTTAGTTTTTTAGACCTATTTATTTTATTCATGCGATACTTTCTTGAACATTTTATATATCGATGTCGGTATCGGTGTCTTAAACTATTATAACCATTGCGATTTCCTCCTCCTCCTCTAATATTGGACGACGGTGCAATTTTAGTTTTTGTTGAAGATAAAAAAGATTGCATTTTTTTGAATTTAGTAGGTGCCTGTATGGACGTATCCAGATTTATATCAGTCAGTAAATGTTGTTGCATTGGAACCACATTTTTGCGAGTAGCCGTGGCAGTATGCATTCCATTTCCAAAAAATCGGCGATACCAATGATGATTAGAAAATTTAGAAGGAGAAGTTGAACTTAAATTTGGTTTTAGAATAGGTGAATTATTCAACGAATTTTGCAATGTTACAGGGGCAGTATTATTGTATGGATTATTCGTTGTTTCTGAATACGAATTCGAAAAACTTATATTTGAATCTGTCAAATTTTTTTTGGAAGAAGCATAGCCCGACATATACGGATTTTTTAAAAACATATTTCCAACAAACGCATCATTATTTAAAATGGTTGTATTTAAAGGCTCCGTAAATATTATTTCCATATCTTGGTTTAAATTTAAATACACATTTATTTTACAATATAAATTTACATCACTTACATCCACACCATTTTCTAAATGTTCCGTTTGCATTAAATTAAACATTTTCCTTTTTGATATTAAAATATTTACTAACGCATTGGCAAATTTTTTAACATTACATAAATCATATCCATTTAGGGTTTTACAATTAGGGTCCATTATAGGCGGTCCCATACGATTTTTAGAATTATAAGGTATAAATTCTAATGCATTTTTAATATTAAACCAAATATTATTTTGCCCGTCATTAGTGTAAGATGGTGATTTAAATTCAAATCTTTCGCGAATATCAACCGCCAACCATAAATCCCTTGCAGTATTTGGCAATATTAAACTTATATAGTGATTGTTATTTGTCATTTGATTATTAAACCAAATGTATTTTTTTTTTATCGCATCATCTGAACAAGCAATATTTTTTTTAATATTTTTATAGAGAGAAATCGAATTAATGTCATTTATGCTATCATTAAAATAACATCGTCCATAATCAATCATTTTTGCAATATACTGTGTTTTAAATGTAATTTTGACCCCATTTTCCAAAACATATGTTAGTTCAATATATTTGTTATTGGGTATTTTATAAAGCAAGACATTTTCACCATGCAAATCATTATGCGAAAATTTACCCGTTAATGCAGAGAGGGGCAAATAAATCTGCAATAAAATACATAATAATTCAACATTTTCAAAATAAGGGTCGCCATATTTTAATTTTAATAATTCACCAAATGTAATTGAATTCTCCATATATTGAATTAAAATTGCGATATTTTTGGGATTATTACAAGACATATTTATTATCTCTGTTTCATCTGTTATTTTCGCAATTTGACCATTATTTATTAACGTTTTTATATTCATGCTTTTTTGCTGCGATTTTAATAATAAATTATACGTTGGATTATCAATATATTTATATGCCCCATATGTTTTTAAAAAACAAGGGACTTTCGTTAATAATTGATTTATATATTGGGTTCCAACAAAATATTCATATGCTAAATTATCAACCGCTTCATCATTCGTAGCCGACTTTAAAACACTGTATAATTTATATCCTTCTTTTTCAAAAATAAATTCATACAAAAATCCGTTATTAGATTCTTTGCCGATTTTTATGATTGGGTCTATCAAATATTTAAAATTTAAATCGTCAAAAAAATCAGTTAGTTGTTTAATATACATTCCAAATATTAAACAATCCCCGCTATTAGGACAAACTAATTTTAAATGTATATCTCTGTCCCCATCCCCTCCATATATTTTTGAACGAGATGAAATTGGCACAAAATTTATCTCGTTCGGAAAATATGTTTGTTCTTCATATTTACTCACGTTTTGTCTCTGTTGTGGGGACTCTTCTTCCTCCTCCCTCATAATATTCAAATGTTCTTGAACATATTTGTCATATGGCTGTAATGGCGAATATGGGGGCTGTATATATTTACCACCCATTTCAACTTCTTGCGAATATGGTGGCTGTATATGTTCCCCATTTTCCCAATTCTGTGGGGGCTGTATATGTTCCCCATTTTCCCAATACTGTTGTGGCTGTATATGTTCCCCGTTTTCCCAATACTGTTGTGGCTGTATATGTTCCCCGTTTTCCCAATACTGTGGGGACTGGGAATGCTCTTGTTCTTCTTGTTGAATAATATGCATATGGTTTCGAACATAATCATTATATGACGATTGTAGGGGTGATAATTTTTGTAAGGAAGGTAATTTTTGTAAGGAAGGTAATTTTTGTAAGGAAGGTAATTTTTGTAAGGAAGGTAATTTTTGTAAGGAAGGTAATTTTTGTAAGGAAGGTAATTTTTGTAAGGAAGGTAATTTTTGTAAGGAAGGT
>Ga0302186_10000594_pt1 | contig 32001 bp, 31 predicted proteins | sample II_Bog_E1_2_FD_198782 | JGI IMG/M metagenome (GOLD analysis project Ga0302186, IMG submission 198782) | Peat permafrost microbial communities from Stordalen Mire near Abisko, Sweden - II_Bog_E1_1 | ecosystem: Environmental > Terrestrial > Soil > Wetlands > Peat | place: Sweden: Abisko... | reverse complement strand
AAATTCCATAGAGCAATTTTAATTTTTAAAAATATTTTGTAAATTTATCAATAAAAGTTATTTATTAAAAAATGACCTTTGTTTGTTTTTTTTGAATTTTCCTTAGAAAATATTTTATTAAATCTTTATCCTTTCATAATTTTTTCTCTTTTCTTGATATGGACTTTTCTTCTCACGAAGGATCCTTCGGCATTATTAGAGAAAGGATTTCCCCAAGCCAATGAATACTCCCAACCATCAGAACCTTCCTTTTGTTTGAGTTGCCAATCTTCAACCCATTGAAAATCTTCATCTGAGTCTTCCAACTCAAAACCAGCATTTTCCCCGTTCTCATTAACATATTTACCTCTCTCTAAACAATTAACTCATTTAAAATATTTTAACAAATATATGAACCTTTCGGTAAAAGAGGACATTCTGTCCATTGGTTTTTCCACCATCTTTGACTTTCAATGATCACATGAACTTGATGTTTCACGTACATCTTCGATCGGCACCCGAAGCAAATGTCATAATTGTCTCCTTCGGTGAAACAATGATTAACTCCTTCAGTCCATTTCAATTGACCTCCACAAATGTCACATAGGAACAAAGATGAATTGTATGCCTTCAATCCTTCGAGGTTGTTTGTAAATTTCAGTTCACACTTGCATTTCTCGCATTTGACCAAACATCCCTGGCTGTCGCAAATTTTGCAAACACTTGAGTTGCAAGGCTGGCATCTGAAAAACCCTGATGATGAAAGGAATATTTGGTTGCAAGTATTACAAATGAGCGTTTCTTCGACAGGCGCCTCTGGTGCCAATTCCTGAAAATTGTTAAAATACTTCATAATGCTCAGACATTTAGAGCACTTTAACTGTTTTTCTTTGTATTCATGTTCTATTATAAATTATGATCATTAGTTGTAAAGAATAATTAAAATACCCGCTATGATTTCCTTGATTTCCTTCTCTAAAAAGTCTGGACTTACCATATTTTTTCCTAAAATATAGTCAAATCCTTTTTGGAAATCTCCTTGCAAATAAATATGATCTTCCAATGGGCTGACTTTCTCTAATTGAAGTATCAACGATTTGAACGCAAGTTCAATATTCAAAATTTTATTCTGGGTGACCTTCATCGCATCTCGATTCGTCAAAAAGTCTTTTTCCTCCAAGTCTGCTTGGAATTTGACAAGAGCTTCTTTTAAAATATGAAGAGCATCATCATCATGCTCGCCTTGTGGTTCTTTTTCAAGCAAAACAATTTGAATTTTCAATAAATAGGAATAAATCCCATTGAGGAAGATCCCCAAAGCGTCTAAAGTTTCAAATCGTTTAATATGAACCATAATCGAATTGATGCAATTATCTAGGATGGCAGTCGTTTCTGATATCAATGTCATGAAGGATTTGGAATCGAGAATCTTTGGTTTTCGACGTTCGGTGGAACAACAGAAGCCCATTGGACTGAAAAAGATGCTGATATATTGAAAATTTTATTTGAAATATTTTGATATTTGATTTCAAAAATAAACCCATTTGGCTATTAGTTTTTTATTTAATTTAAAAATTCAAATTTTTAGATGGTTGACATATGGACCGGACCCTATATAAGAACTGTCTGTGAAAATGAAATTCATTAGCATTGTAAATTCTATAAAGAAAAAATGATGGTAGGGATTAAAAGGCGCATTACAAAACTTAATATAAATTTTGAATATAATTTATTTTTATTATATTTATATAATGAAACAACTTTAAAATGTCAAATAACTCACCGATTTTTTGTTTTTGAGCTGTTTATGATTTTGGATTTTCTTCTTATTAGTTTTATTTAAATTCTTAATTATTAATCAAATCAAATCTTTTAAAACTGTTAAATTTATTTTTATTAGTCGTCCTCCTTCATAGTGATAACTTTAGGATGAATTTCCCTTTTTTTTGATTGGGAAAATGTTTTAAATTTGGAACTTTTTCCAATTTCCCTTGCCGTTGTACTCATCATAGTGCTTTTCTTCTTATCCACATTAGAATGACTGCCTCCCTCATTTGATGATTCGTGACTTTCATAAGTATTAACAAGAGTGGTGCGAATTTTTCCGAAATTTTTCTTCACATCTTTGAAATAACTGCATAAATTGAAAGTTTTTTTGGTTTTTTCAAGAGTTAGGAGCAATGCCACAAGAGAATATGTGAAATTGGGAAAATATTTTTGAAATCTCCCCAATTGAGCTTGAAACACCACATTTAACAGCGACACTAACCAACTGATGCAAAATGCGATGTTGACAAGAATTATAATAGCGAAAGTGAGTGCTTTTAAATCGTCACTTACATCGCAAATATAAAGAGCTCCTGAAAAAAGTGTGATAATTGCCGATGATAAAGAGTACTCTTCAATTTTATTGAGTTCTTTAAAATTAAAAGGCTGACAGAAGATGCTAAGTACAAAAGAAAAAGCCGCAAACAGAAGAAGAATTGTCACTTTCGTGAAGGAATTTATTGAAAGCAAATTTATTGCGATAAAAATAATTTTTCGATACATAATGATGAATTCCCTTCAAGTAATTAATTAGTTATTTGAATTTATTAAAAAGAAATTACCAATAGTAGTAATCATCTTGGTAACCATTGATATAAAAGCCCAGTTTTGCATTTATTTCAATATCATGCAATTTATTCCTGTTGTGGATCATGTAAATCAGGCAAGTCACAGGATAAATTAAGATCCAATATGCCATAAAAGGATAAACAAATATACTATTCTTTATAAAAACATTTAATTTTTTTTTTTTTTTGAAATTACCCATGTTTTTTTATCTTCATCATTACAATTTATCAACATATTGGCCACCAAATATGAGGAATTTTCAATAGTTTCACAAGTTAAATTATCGAAAAGGACTTTGATGATAGAAGGTTGAAGGAAAATAGAAACAACAATGACAATTACAATGAATCTAATAAGCTGCGATTTTCTTTTGTACAAATATATCAAACCTAAAATGAACATTGAGATTAAGAAGACACCATAGGGCAAGAAAATTGTCAACACCGTTTGAATATATATGGATTTTGTATTTATATTATAGTCTTGTAAGAGACAATCAAATGACAAAATCTGGGTTGAAACTCCTCCGATATTAGAATAGACATTAAGGTAATTCTGTACATAAAAAGGCCATTGTAAATCTAGGCTTTGAATTATCGAAACCATTTGCAGATAATTCATGAGAATCTTCAGATACACTGACATTCCTTTTTTAACATCGAATGCGCGATTGCTGCTTTTTTTGATGTTGCTGCCTTTATCAATACTTCCAAGGTTTACAGTGTTCGATCTTTGCGTTTCAATCATTTTATCTGATTGTTTGACAGAAACTCTAAGAAATATTTCAATGTTTTTAATATTCTCCAAAATTAATTACATTATAAAAATAGTCAACAAAAATAACACCAAAATCAGCATTCCAATTATTGAAAGCATGTTTAATGCTTGATCCTGACAGGCAACGCACGAATTAACGCCCATTTTTGAATAACCCCAAGCGCATGTGCTACATAAAGGCCCTTGAAAGCCTGTGGAGCAACTGCTGTCATAACCACCTCTTTTACAATTAGCTGTAAAATAAAAAAACTAATTGATATTTTACAGGCAACTAGCTTTGAAATCGCCGCATGAATAGATACTCTCGGAAATCAATGAATATCTCCAAAAACCTCCAAAATAATTTTATTTTTCCAAGTTAAATCATAGGCAATACCTGCCGATACATCAATGATGGCTCCATAGCAAAGATCAGCATTATTGGGACATTTTAGGCATCCCTGGGCTGTCATTCCGTCAGCAAAGGAATATTCACCTGTTGAACATGATTCACATCTAAAAAAATCTAAATAATTTGATTTCAAGAAATTAGAAAGACAATTGCAATGAAGAGATGTAGTATTCGCCCATTATACATTCACGAAAATCCACCTCGAAAAGCATAGTATAAACAGAATTTGAGTTTATTTCAGTTGTTGATTCATTTAGATATTTAGAATTGAATTTTGTTATAGTCGAGGCTGTGACTCCCATCTTTACTTGTAAATTCGGAACATAATAAAAAGTCAAATCATCCATTACAGCATTTCCTGATAAAATTAATAATTTAATTAGTTTGATTTTTTAAAGAAATAATAAATTTTATTTATTAAATAACCTTGACTCATAATTTGTGGGTTGGAGCCTGTGGTAATTAAATTTGTAGTGGAGTTAGCAGATGAAATTAGTGAATAAAATTTCATTTCAAGTTTTCTATGAAACAATATTTTTTATTTGATTTATGGAAATGCATTACCCTCCATCCAGATTAACAATTTTTCCATAAACATCCAAAGTTTGAAATTGTAAAATGTAAGGGATGGGGTTTCCACTGCTTATGTTTGTAATGGAGACATTTTCATTATTGTTTGGCCATAAAATATCATCATTTTGTGGGAAAGTTATATTTTCTATTGAGTAGTTGCTTTTGTCATAAATATTTAAAATAATTCTGATTGGAAAACATGCGATGTTGTCTCCATATATCGCCGAATTATTCAAGAACAAATTATTCAAGAAAAACGGCATTTCGTCATTCCATTTGATAGCTCCACCTTCTATTAATGCAGTATTGTTCACAAATGTGTTATCAGAAATGTTCATTTTCATGGTCGTTGATGCTTAAAATAGAAATATCATGTAAAAATTAATTATAAATATAAAACCATCATTGTCACAAAATATTCCCCCACCACTTTGAGCAAGATTGTTTGTAAAGTTGGATGACAATATGGAAAAATTCTGATTATAAATATAAATAGTGCCATCCCCTGATGCTACATTCCCATAAAAGATTGAACTGTTAATGATCACAGCCTCTAATTTATCAATTATATTTGCAACAATATAAATAGCTGATCCATTCATTGTATTGGAATTTTTTATAAAACTTGTATTAAAAATGATCACTTGGTTGCAACTAAAACAATAGACTGACCCATAATCTAAAACAATTTGGAATTTTTTGTTTTCAGAATTGTCGAAAATAGTGTTATTTAAGTTGATGTTGCTCTGAAAAGAACTAATGCAATTTATCTCATAGTTCACGAAACTTGAAGAAACAAAATTCAAATCACAACTGTAACTAACAACACAGGATCCTGTTTTTGGAGTTTTTAATGTATTCATTGTCATGGAGTCAGCATAAACTGTTGAAGAGTCAAAATAGAAATTTCCTTCTTCAATACTACTTGTAACGTTTCCAAAATAGGAAGATTGAATTTGGATTGTCGAGGCTTGTTCTGCTTCTAAAATGCAACCAGGTAAATTTGTATAGCATATGAGATTGTTTATTTTTGAGCTAATCAAAACGAGAGTTGCTTCAACTAAAGAGAACAAATTATTTGTATTGTTCTCTATAAGGGTGTTATTGATAGATATAATGCTTGTCCCACTATCAATAAGGGTATAATAAGCAGAGTTATTCGAAAAGACACAATTCTCAATTTGAATGGAAGCCTGATAATTCTCAATCAAATAAAGGATGGCTCCATACAAGGCATAGCTATTATTGATGCTGATATTTACCATTTTCACATTTGATTTCTCAGATATATATATTGCACCACCTTTTTGAGTTGAAATGCAATTCTAAAAAAAAAATATAATAATAAATTTAATACCAAAAAAAAAACTGTAAAATTGCAGTTGACAAAAAGGAATCGTGCGTTGTCAGTAATTGCAAAAGCTCCTCCTATAAAAAAATTTTTCCTTTATTAAATAAAAAAAAAACCTCCAAAGCTTGAAGTTTGGTTAATGAAAATACAATTGTAAATTACGACATAAGCTAGTTCAGTAGTATACATCGTACCACCATTTGTTCCATAATTATTTAAATATAGTGATCCATTATCACTAAAATTTCCTCCAAACATCGCAAATGTGCCTTTTATTAATTCATTTATAGTCGATAAATATAAAGACCTTTATTTTCTCCCCACCCAGACATATATGTATTGTTATTTCCTACATATGTGCTATATCTAGAATCGGTTCCTGCGCTCATGATCATTACAGAACCAGTTCCAATTCCATTTCCAAAATAGGATTTCGCTACACCATCAAGGAACAAATTATTTGAAACATAAACAGCAAAAGAAGATTCTAAATCCAGTGCTCCGCCCCAATCTGCCAGACCCTTTTCAAAAACATTATTAATTATCCATACACTCGTATTAAAAGAATGGGTTCTTATTCGAATACTGCCACCCACTAGAAAATATTAATCTTTAGAAGAAAATAACATTTAATTTTATTACATGCAGCCCAATTCCCGAGGAAATAATTGTTTCTAATAACTCCTGTTAATATTTGAATATTTTCGTTTAAGCCAATGGCACCACCATTTCCTGAAAAATTATCTTCGAAATCCGAATTTTCAATGAGAAAACTCTGATTGACGTAATATGAGCTATCTATGCAAATAGCTCCACCAATCAATCCATTGTTGTATTGGAAGAAAGAAGAATTGACATAAAAGTATACGCCATAAAAAAGAAATGCACCGCCAAACTTCAAGGCACTTGTATCATTTTTCCATACTAAATCTGTATTGTTTATTAGCCTCACCCCTAAAATTAATATACAAATTATGGGTTGAAGATTTTGGAATAAAAACTACTGGATAATGTTAAACGGAGACCAAGAAAACTTATGCAATTTGAGGTGTAGTCTGAATGATTTTCAATAAAAATGGAATCTTCTATAAAAACTCTATATTTTTTTAAAGAAATATTCTTATAAAACAAAAATAATATAATATTCACGTGTTGTCAACAGTAAGTGATTGAATGCAAGGGCTTGTAGGTTGTAGTAGGGAATGTGGATTAGAATCAACAATATTTCCCTAAAAAAAAAACTTTAAACAAAACTATATTTTGTTGAATATACTAAAAATTGAGTGTTATAAATTTCCAAATTGACATCACTCGTCAAATAAAGTGCTCCGCCTGACTCTTGGTCAGGTCCATTCATAAATAGTGAATTGTTTTGAAAGAGACAATCATCAATGGTTATCTATAGAAGTTAGTTTTCGTTTATTTATTTTTTAAAGTACCAGGGGAACATAAGGAAATGATTTGATATTTTGGACAACGAATAAATCATCAATAATTTTGATTCCATATGTTGTTTGGTCACTAAAACTATCAAATACCATCACATTGCGAAATTCACGATAAAAAATGTTCTCTGTTCTGAAACATCCTCCAATCAATTTATAAATTATTTCTCGGGCTTCATTGGTTGAGTTTGAAACTGTGCAATTTGTGTCCACTATTGTTAAATTCTCAGCCAAAATTACATTTAAAAATTGATTTTTGAGAACTCCATTGTAAAAATTCACTTGTTCTATTGTGATATTTGATTGTGAATTCTCAAAATGGAATAAATCATTAACTTGACCATATAAAAATATAAATTTAAATAAAAATTGTTTACCTAACAAAATGGAATAAAATGAACAATCAGACAAAATAATAGAAACCAACGGTTTGATGATATAAAAAAAAGGACTGGTTTGCAAGGACAAATTTTGAGAAATATAACTAAACGAGCAATTTTGCATATAAAAACTCGTATTTATAGAGGAGTTTGCAGAGGAATGACTCAAAAATCCGTTTGAGCTCATTGACATATTATTTATTTGTATCCCAATGAAAGAAACAGATGAATCAATATTTTGAATAATTTGTGACTTTTTATCAACGCTGAGAGTTATATTTGAAAATCCGCAAGCCTAAAATTTTTTTATAGTAAAAATTTAATTTAGGGTTTTACTTGTAATTGAAAGCTACTGTTCTTTTCGAGGTAAAACAAATATCCCATGGTCAGTTGATGAGAGAAATTTTCAAAAATAATATTCAAAAAAAGAACGGAAGAATTTGAAATATAAAAATTTCCAGTTTCCGAAAAATTTATCAATGGATTAAGAGAACCAGCAGCTGAGCTATTTAAAAAATGTAAAAACAATCACTTTGAAAAAATTACCAAAAAATTATTTGTAGTGCTGAATCCTTTATCAATATTTGAGTTGTAATAAAGAAAATGTTTTGGATAAAAAAACTGTTAGAGTTTCCATTTCCGATTATTTGGTTGATAATAACTGAATCTATATATGGTTTGTTTGAACTACCGTCTGAATCATTATTTTGATAAGAGGAGTCAATGTAAATGTCAGCAGATAAAAGAATTGTGAAAAATAAATAAAAAATGTATATTTTTGTTTGGGTCATATAGTCTAGTCTTATTTTCAAATGTTGTTATTTTATAGGCTTTAATATTATTAATTTTCTCTAGTTTGATTCCGTTTAATGTATGAATGTGAATATTATTATGAATAAACTACGTCACGTCATTCATTGAAGAAAATTGGGATTAAAAAATTTTATTTTATTGATTAAGTATTTTTTTAGAAAATAAAATTTAGAAATTCTTTTTTTTTGATGTTTCAAAAATTTATTTGGAGTGATTTTTTTTAAATTTTTCAAAATTTAGATTTTTAAAAAAAATTCATTTTCTTTTTGAATTATTACATCCCAAATTTGGAAAGTTCTAAAAAATCATAAAAATTTTCTTACCCCAAATATTTTCAAGTATCAAAATATAAAGGTTTTTCGGTAATAATCAGAATTCTTTATTATAATTCGCTATCGTGTTATTAAAAAAATGAATAAATCTCTCTACGATCGAAACCCCAACAAAGTCATCATAATTCCATTTCGTTTTTATAGAGGCCAGATAGAGATTCTCCTCAAGATCCACGCAATCAAAATTAAACCGTTCATTTCCGAAATTTCGGGCAGAATTACTGAAAATGACCCCTCTCCTGTTTTTTGTGCTGCTCGTATTTTTCTGAGCGAATTTCTAAATATGAATCACAAATTAGACGAAAAAGTAAAAATGTCAAAATCCTTTGATTTGTAATATAATAAAAACAGGATGTCAATTGGGACTCTCAAGAATTCAGGAAATGGATGGGTATTATTTGCAATGCCTCAGAATATCACGAAAGCGAAAAGTCCATCACCTACTTCATTGAGGATTATTCACTCTTGGCCAAATATGATGGCAAAACTAATAAAGAATACACATTTTCTTGGTACAAACTGTCTGAAATCGATGAAGACATCAAGAAATTTTCACCTTCCATTTCAGTTCTAATTTATTACGATCTAGGGGGAATTCAAGAATTCTTACAAACAAGATCGCAGGAAAAAAAAGTTTTTGGGATTCTTAACACCGAACCTGATGATTCCTGGGAAAACGTTTACGAGGCATGCTATCAAGGATATTTCCAACGTCCCCATGAAAAATGGATCAGTTTTAAAGTCTCGAAGTCAAAGTTTCCAAGTGAAGAAATCGAGAAAAATGTTAGTGGATGGATTATAACTGGCAGCAATAGCGCTACTTATGAGAAGAAAGACTGGATGATGAAACTTTATGAATTAATAAGAAGAATAGTTGACAGAAAAGGAAAACAAAAATTGATGGGCTTTTGTTTTGGACATCAAGCAATCGCTACGGCTTTGGGAGGAAGTGTAGAAAGAATGAAGAATCTGGAATTTGATGTCATGCTGTTATATAAAAACAGAATTTATTTACAGCCAGAGTTTTTGAAAACTAGCTACGTTAAAAACTCGTTGGCCTTTAAAAGAATCAATATCACCAGAGGGATTTATCTCAATCAAGCTCATGGAGATTTTGTCTCAATAGTGCCTAAATGTGCTACTCATTTTGGGTATATTTCTTTATTAATTTTTTTCATTTTGAAAGATTTTAATATCATTTTTTTTTTTATATAATAAATAGATCTTCAGATGATATTGCAAATGAAATTATGGGAGTAGGAGATTATGTGTTGAGTATGCAATCGCATCCTGAGTTTTCAGAAAGCATGATGATTTATAGATGGTTACCAGAAATCTTAAAAAATGATCCAGAGCTTGAAGATTATAGAAAACGATGCATTCAAAGCTATTATTTGGGAGAGTTGCATTCTAAAGAAATGCAAATGGTTTGTGAGCATTTTTTGAAGGAGGGTATTGAGCAATAAATCGTAAATGCTTTTAACTATTTTTTTTCTTAAACCAAAAATTTCATTGAATAATTATAAACTCATATAAGTGCATTAACATTCCTTTATAGTCAAAAATTTCAAATTTGTTCGAAATAAAAATAAATTGGTTTTGAAAAAATGCGTTTTTTAAAAATGTGAACTTTTGCAATTTTTCAGAAAATTGATATTTTTAAAAAATTGTTTTTTTCTTTAATATATCATCTCTTAATTCAACATCTGTTACATGGTATACTTAAAAATATCTCTGAATTATTAGGAGCTAGTAGGCATTAGAAAAACTTGGCCTCACTTTCCGTTAAAAACCAAGTTTCTTAAATGGGAGTTTTTTTTTTTGGCCATGGGATTTACAAATTTTATTAACAAAGATAATATATTTGAAGGAAAATTAATTTTAGATATTGCATTGACTTTCAAAAAGCAGGTGTTATAGGAGGGATGAAGGGATGAAACATTTCTTTGAAAAGGAACAAATATCAACAGATGTGAATAAATTTTCTTAAGTTTTTTTTTCGAATAAAATTTTAATTTTTTTTCCAGATGAGATCATATTATTCGAAAAAATTTGAAAAAAACTTAGAAAAGATTTGATTAGCCAAATTTTAATAATAAAAAAGGGTTCAAACGTTAAAAATCCATAAATTTGAAGATATTATTTTTTGAATAAAATTCAGGCCATTGCTTTAATAAATAAAGTATTTGTAGGCATATTTAAAAAAAATATTTTCAAAATTTATAAATAATTTTTCTTTAAACCTTTTTCAAGAAAATACAAAAACATCTACGTTTTTGCGTCTAATTTATTTAGCCTTAACCCAACCATCATCTTACCAACCCAAATAATTAAAATGAACGAAGCCTCTCTACGTTGTTTAAATACCCATAAGGTCTATTAATATTTCTTTTTATTGGTATATAACATTTTTTTTTATTAGCTGGAAAACAATGTCCATGAACAAAAAGCAATCGATCGTGTTTTTACAAAGAAGCGATCAAGAGAAAATTATTGCAAATTGAGCGAAGAGAAAAACGAAGTCCTAGAAAACTGGTTCAATAAGGTATAGAGGAGTTTTTTCATATTTTTGGTTTTCTTTTTAACTATGAAAAAAAATGAGTGCATTTATTCCACAAAAAAAAAAATTTAGCCCCTTTTGTTAAAAATTATTTTTCTTGATATGTTAAATTAAATTTCGCAGAAATTCTTTATAAAACCAAAATAAAAAATTTTGTTAAATTTTATAATTATTTTTAAAACCTAGACAAGATATCCCAAAAAAGAAGAATATGAGGCAATTGCTGAAGAAATCAATGAAATAGTAACTAAGATAGAAAATTGGTTCAAGCACAAACGTCGGAAAGTCATGATTGAGGGTAACTTCAACCTTTATAAAGTAAATTTTTTTTTCTTTCTAACAATCAAATAAATTTTATTTTAGAGAAGAAGATTGTTGAATGAGAAAGAAAAATCTCTCTTAGAAGAAGCTTTCAGAGAAACTATGCATCCGAACAAGGAAAAATTGCATGAGCTGTAAACATATTCGAATATCTCCCATCTAATTTTTATATAAAGAGCCAAATTCCTGAAATTTTCGACAAAAGTCATTTCAAATTGGTTCTCATATAGAAGGAAAAAATTCCTAAAAGTCAATTGTTTTCAGCAAACATCTTCTAACTAGTATATTTCTTTTCTAAAAACTATGTTTAATTATTTTTCATCAGCGAGAAAAAAAGTTACAAAAACAAAAAACAATTCATCCATGATGATTCATCTCGTCAGTCCATAAATCTAAATGGATCAGGCTCCAACTCCGATTTTTCTTTGCCAGTGAACCTCAAAAACGACCATCAACCAACAACAAATTGCACTGGCCCTAGTGAGTCCAACCAAAATTCAAGCAACAACAACAAATCCGAAAATACCAACGAAAACGAAAATGAGCATCCAAAAAAGGTCAAGAAAATGCATTGCGAAGAGCCCAACCGTTACAACCCCGAGAATTTCCAATCACAAAGTGAATTCAAACGAAATTCTCATTATTACATGAAGAATTCTCAAAACTTCACAAATTACTTTATAAAAAACAACAACCTATTACAATCAATGTTTCAACCAAGGCAGAATTTAAACACTGGGTTCACTGCTGGTTTAAACACTATGCCCACAAATAGCATTCAAAATTTCTATCCTGTAAATAGCAATCCTATCAATATTCAAAATTATGAAAATAACATCAATAGACATGTTCCTACTATGTATGCTCCTGTTATGGTCTTGGGACAAGGTTGCATGCTAATTCCAGTGGTTCAACAACAATTGATCATGGGATATCCAACCCAAACTACATCATTTTATCCAAATACCATCAGTCTGTCAAATATGTCAAATGGTAAAATGAATTACATTCAACCAATGATTAATGTCAGCGGAGTTTTCCCAACTAACAACAATAATTTAAGCATGAATATGAATATGAATATGAACATGAACATGAATCATAATCATGAAAAAGTCAGAATTGACCCAAAAGGAGAAAAAGAATAAAGATAAAATGGATGTAGTTTCTTCTAAATGAAAATACCATGTCTATTGATTTTACCATTCTTTATTTGTTGATCTTCTAAGGATTTTTCCACAATCGATAGATGAAGACCTTTTTATTTGTATATTTGTTTTAAATCTACTGTAGCTCTTATTTTATAAGTTTTTTTAAAGAAATTTTAAATAAAGAAAAAAAGTATTTGTTTTTTATTTTTTAATTTGAATGTAAAAGAGCTCATCATGTTTTATTTTAAGTTTCTCATTTGAGATAAAAAATCCCATAAAAACCTTCAAGATTTTGGTGTCTTGTATTATCATTGCTCTTTTTTTATTTATTAAAAAGAAAACTGGTGAAGAGCTCATAATCAAGTGTATATTTTTTAAGCAAATGAAAAGTTATTCATTTAACTTAAAAATTTCATGAATTTTCATTAAATATTTCTTATCATTGCTCTTTAAGATCTCGTAAAATTTCATATAAAAAACCAAAAAATTAATATTATAAAAATTTCCAAACCAAAAATAAAAATAGATAAAAAAGAAATACAGTTAAACAGGAAATTAGGAAACACGAAACCAAAAAAAAGGAAATTTAAAAAAATAGAAAGAAAAAATACTTAAAATAGCAAAAAAAGGCAAGATATATTTTAATTTCTTTGTTTCAAATGTTGAAGAATAATTCCAGCTGAGACACTTACGTTTAAAGAATCCACAAGACTTTTCGGAAATACATAGTTTTCTTTTCCAATTCCAGGCTCAATGATTAAAGAATTATCACAAACCATTCCCATTTCATGACTGATTCCATTTCCCTCAGATCCAAATGCCACAATTACATTATCCTGAAAAGATAAAAAAAAAAAAATGAAAATTCCATACAATTGAATTTTAAACTTCTTTTTTAAGTTGCAATTTTATGTAATTCAAATTTTTTTTCTCAAGTCCTTTCTCCAATTCACCAGTTGAAAATATTTTCCATCCCTCTTTCGAACATTGCTTAAAAAACATCAATGGTTCTTTTATGCAATTAATTTCCATTAATTCAAGTGCACCCACACTCACTTTATTCACAGTTGATGTCAAGGGACATCTATTTTTTTCACTAACTAAAATGCCATCAATTCCCTAAATTACAAGTTTATGAAAATCTTCAAAAAAAATACCAACCAAAAAAAAAGATGTTCTTATTAAAGCACCAAAGTTTTGAGGATCAGTTATTTGGTCCAAAAATACCCAGAGTAGACCTGAACTTTTTGACTCGCTTTTGAGTTGCTCAGTGCTTGAAAGGCGGACATAAGGCAATGGATCACATTTCAAGATGATGCCTTGATGAATCTGGTTTTTTGCGAATTTTTCTATTTTATCCTTAACAGATTTTAAATTTGAATAAAATCTTAAAAACCTTGGATAAATATTTTATTGGAATTTTTAAGGAGTTTGCTGTGTTAATGATGTGGATAATTTTAGGGGAAGCATTTCCTTTAAAACATTAAAAAAAACCAATTTATTTGAAAAAAATAAAATAAAAAAACCTATTTTATTTTCTGCTAACAATAATTCAGATTTGACTCTGTTCGCATTGTGGAGAGCAATAGTTACGGGATTGAACCCATAAACATAATCTAAAAAAATAAGTTTATTTCTCAAAGATTTGTACCATAATGTCTAAAAAATAGAAGGAATAAATAAAATAAAAAAATAGTTAAAACTATTGGCTCTAACTTTGAGGATGTCCCAGCTTGAGATGAAAAAAAGATAGAACATTTTCTATAAATGCTTTTGAAATTCATTAGATATAATTCAGAGTTTTTAATTAAATGATTTTTGTTTTTCCAGTTCGGCTTGATAAATTTATGACATAGTTCCAAATTTCCAAACTAAATATCAGTTTTAAATACTCCAGGTTAAAATAGGCAAAAAAAATAAATAAAGAAAATTTTCAAAAAAAAAAAAAGATTCTTTAATATTTCCTATAATGATGAACTCTGACACATCAATGTATTTAGTTTTCAATTCATCTGATTCTCAATATAAGCCCATCCTTGAGGATCTTTACAAAGGAAATTCTTTCAAAGAATGTGAACTTGTGCACAAAAAGGAATTCAACTCAAAGCCATATTTTCAGAAAAAATTTGGATCATCATTTTTGCAAACTGACAACATACAGGAAATTGAAAATAAAATAGCAGGTTCCTTGGATCGGATATCCAAAACGAAGGTTTTTGATCGAGCTAACGTTGAAATGGCTTCTGAAGGGGAAAAACTTCAAGTAAACTTGCATATAATTGAGAAAAGAAAATACAATGCAAATTTAAAATGGAAACCAGATGGGAAAAATGGACTTTTTCTCTCTAACAGGCTATCTTTCCTTTGTCGGACCCCTTTCAATCGGATGGACTATCATAAATTTGAATTCATTAATGGGTTTTTCGAGAGGAATAACAGGAGAGGATATAGATTGACTTCATCCTTTCCGTTTGTCTGGAATGAGAATAGCGCTCTGAAGCTAGAACTTTTGCAAAAACAGAAATTCATCGATTTAAATATTGAGGAAAACAGCTTGGCCCAGAAAGTCAGAGTCGTGGCTTTGGATAAAAAATGGAACTTTGCGTTCAAGCACAAATATTTGCAAAACCATTTTAACATAACAGAAAGCTCACAATATTCTCTTGATAATCAAATTTTCCCCAGTGATGAATATTCATTCAAGTATAGGAGAATTTTTTTTGATGAGATTGATCTAGGAATCGTCCACACAGGAAAAAAAATGGAAGGGGATGTACTTTTAGGTTTTAACGATAACTATTCCAAATATTTAAAATTTGGGTTAAAGATGAGAAACTACTTCAGAATTTTTGATCCTCAAACTCAAAATTACCCAAGTTTGCGATATATTAATTTAGAAAATGTTTGCAGAGTGGGACTTTATCTTCCTCTTGATAAAAAGCAAAATTTGATCAATAACCTTTTGAATTTAAATAATTTTGTGCCTGGGTTCAAGTCTATTGGAAATCGATATCCTTCATTTGATCCAAATTCCAAGGATAACACTGGAGATTACAAAGGAAATCAATTTTTCCTGATAAACACTTTGAAAGTGAACTTTTATGATTACCCTGTGATGAAGATTTGGAGAGTTGTGCCATTCGTTCATTTAACTGGTGTCATATCAACAGAAAATATAAAGGATACTCTTAAAAAAAAGAAAAATTTCATAGATGGTATTCGAATTTCTGGAGGAATTGGAATGAAATTTGAAAATTTGGAAATCATCTATAATATTGGACATTTTCAGAAAAAGAATGATTTTGCAGCAAAGTTTCAAATATTATTATGTAAATAAGAAATTTATGAAAAAAAATAATTAAAAAAAAAAGTTTAGACTTAATAAAATATTAATCCCATTTTTTATTTCTGATAATTTTATATATAAAAAAACATAAAAATTGATGAATTTGACTTTTTGTAGCAATTTTTATGAAACTCTCAAAAAACTAAATATTGATATTTTTTTCATTTGATTATAAATATTTTGTTTTAAATTCCTATTAATTTATTTGTTTTTTTTGGACAAGCAAGCAAACCAAACCCATAATAGAAATTTAATTTCTTGTAAAAATTTAAGGAATTCAACAAAAAAACCAATATGAATTCTCCCAAACAAGAAGAAAAAGATGAAAGCAAAGTTCTGAAGGAAAAATTAGAAAAAAAAGAGAAAAAGAACGGGATTTCGCATAAAATAAAAAAAGAACATAAAAAGAAGAAAGAGAAAGACTCTTCAAAAATACAATATTCAAAGGTTTTTAATATATACATGGAAAATTTATTGAACAGTTTTAAAAGCTTTTGAATTTAAGTGATTCTGATGATTCAGAACAGACAAAATCGAAAAGGAGTGCCCTTTCAGGCCAAAAGTTATCGATTTTCTTGATTTTTGCTAAATAAAATTCTCTTTATTACTGAATAGAATCTCCTTAAAAATAAAAAAAACCAAAAAGGACAAATTAGAAGAAAAAAGAAGACAAAACTACTTAGAATGGCTGAATTCCTCTTGTTAATTTGTCTATCCATTTTTCTAAATGTTAAAATTAATAGACTTCAAATATTTCCCTAAACCCCTTAAATTTGTTAAATCAAGAAAAAATTTGGAACTTCTACAGACATTAAATTTTTATGAAAACGATATCCATTATTCAAATTTTTTTATCATGAAAAAAAAATGTTTTCTTTTATTTTAGTTTTTATTGAGGAAAAAAGTAAATAAAAGTGTATAAAATATGAAAACTATAACAACAAAATATAGAATAATTCTTCATTTCATTCGTAAAAGCTAAAAACATAAAAAATAAGATAGCTTTTATTTTTTTAAAAATTAACAAAGAAAATTAAAGAAAAAAAAATATTTAGTCAAGAAAATCCTAAAAATCCAGAAAAAATATTAAAGAAACTAAACGATATTTAACAAAAAGTTTGTTTGTGCTTCAAATATTTGTCAAATCAATTATTTTTTGTTTCTTCTTGTAAGAATGCTAGCAAAACAAAAATTATTGAGTAAAGAAAAAATTTGTTATTGAGAAGAAACAAAAAAAAAATGGTTTTGTTAATTTTGTAAATGCTTCATTAAGAATTAATATTGAATCATCAAAACAATGCATGTTCAAAGTTCAAATCATATAAAAGTTCTGATTTGATTTTCACCAACTATAGAAAAAAATCATAATAATAATTAATAAATAAGAAATTTTGGAATAAAATCAAATTTTGTTTATATGTGATTCATGAATTTTTTTTTATGTGATTCATGAATTTTTATGTGATTCTCTATTTTTCCAAATTATAAAATCAATAGTTTTGTCAAAATCAATAATAATAAAAAATAATCTGAATTTCAATCCTAAATAAAACCCCTCGATATAATGGAAGCTCAAGCTGAATGTTGCAAAACAGGCAAATGCAAATGCATAGGATGTAAATGCAAAGGTCAAGAATGCCAAAAGTCTTGCAGTTGTGGTGACAAATGCACGTGTGAAAACAAAGAGTGCAAGGATCCATCTTGTTGCGGAGGAAAGAAGGAATGTTGCAAAGAAAAGAGCCAAGAAAAGAAAGAATGTTGCCAGGAAAAGAAAGAGTGTTGCCAGGAAAAGAAAGGTTGTTGTGAAGAAGAGGAAGATTGTTGCAAAAAATAAATCTTTATTTTGTTTATTTTGATATTTTAGTCTAAATGTTTGAAAACAAAACAAAGTCATTGTTTAAATTTTTTTAATTAAAAAAATGTGTTTAGCCTCCTGAAAAACAAAGTCATTGTTGAAGTTTTTTTAATTAAAAAAATGTGTTTAGCCTCCCCTCCTTATAACAATTATAAATTACCTCACCATAATTGGTTTTTTTTTCTTTCTAACAATTAATTGATTTAAACAAGCATGGCAACGAATTATTAAATTTGAAAAGAAATTAAAAAAAAAATGTAGTAAAACAAAGAAAATTGTTAGAATTCTAAATTCGTCCATCTAATTTATCAATTCCGATTTCTAAACATTAAAAATTACTAAGACTTCTTTGAATAATTTCTGAATTTCCTTTAAACAGGCAAAGAAATTGTTGATTTTCCACTTTTGACCCTATTTATAAAAAAAAATCCTGAATATAATTGCATAAAATCATATTTACGTCAAAATGTAATAATAAAGGAAATCTGCATACAAAACTGTTTGAACAATTCCTCCCAAAGTAGAAGTCCAACACAAAAAATCTTCATTATAATATCTATAGATCCTAAAAAAAGTTTAAAATTTAATCTTTAAAAAACTAGAAAAAAAAACCAATTTAAGATGTAAAAAATTCTATAAAATCCCAAAGCAGCCACATAATTTCCTGTTAGATTTTCTATCTAATTATTCCAAGAAAAAAATTATTTAACATAAAAAAAAACCATATTACATCTTTGATTTTAGCTATCATGTATAATTGCGGTATAATGGCCATTGATTCCAGCCAAATCGAATAACTCCAAACCATTTCAAATTTAGCGAATTCTGTGTGAATGAGAACAGTCAAGACAGCAGCAGCCGGATAAATGAATTTGAGGTGTTGGAAGTCATCTCCAACAGGATCAAAGCTCTGTAGAGCGAAATTTAATAGCCCCCAATTTTAATGAATATTTTACAAGACAATAAGGTTTTTTGAACCTCATGAGGTAAATGATATATATTGTCGATCCAATGAAGAACACCTTCATCATGAAATTGTATAAAGACACCCAATACAGGAACAAGTCTATATATCGGCACAAAAAAACCACCAAATAGATTTCCTGGGTTTTGTAAGATAGACCTTGAATTTCTATTAGAAAGAGATGAAGTTTTTGAAGAACCTAGACAATTCTTTGTGTTTTTGATCTTGAGAATCAAGATGAAGAAGGAAAGCAAATGCAGGAAGTCGGCAATGAATCTAAAGATATTCATGTTTTTTATTCAAAATTTCGATTTTTTTGAAATTCCAATTTTAACACACGTCGATTTATTTAAGAAATCAAATTTCGCCAATTTTTTCAATACTTTTAAAGAATATTAAATTAATTTGCGAATCTGTTTCCATTCTCCAATAAATTTGTTAATTTCTTAAGTCCATAGCCATTTCGATTGCAAAGCAGTACGGGCATCGATTCTTTTTTTGGGGTCAAATTCCAACATTGGCATTAAAAACTCCTCAATCTCAGCTGCTTCCTTTTCATCGAAACTAAAATCGTGTATTAAAATCTCTTTGATTCTATATTCCTTTATATTCTTGATTCTGATCAATTGTCCATTTTTGTTAAAAAATTTCCTACTTTTTTTTCCACTCAACGCCCAATTCTTTGGAATCTTCCCAAGTGTTTCTATCATCAAAGCCAAATGATCTTCGTTTTTTCCATAATCTTCACCTTTTCGAGGCTTGAAAAGAAAAGTATTTGTAAGCATTTCAAAAACCATGCAAGCAAAGGACCACATATCAGTATTTGCAGTGTAGTCGATCCCCAAAATCGCTTCAGGTGATCGATATTCTCTGGTTTGAATACGGTCCGTGAAATGCTTATTTGTCCAACAAGCATTCCCAAAATCTACTAACTTTATTCGAACCTTTTCATCCAAATGAATCAAAACATGGTCTTTCCAACGCAAAATGTTAGGATCATATTGAAAAACTTCAGGTTTTTGTGATTCAACTGTTTGATCATTTAGATCTCCAACATCTTTTTTCTCTTCCTCAGGGTGATTTTCCTTGAGATTTTCAATGTTTTCAGATCCATTTTCATGGTTTTTGTTTTTTTCCTCATGATTGTTTCCGTTTGAATTCTTAGCTTCTTCCTGACTTGAATTTTTAATACTGCTATTATTTTCAAGGTTGTTGAGTGTGTCTTCTAGATTTTTTTTTTCGATATCATCAATATTTTTAGTTTCAGTTTGTTTTGGTAATTCCTCTAAAACACCCTCATTATCTTTGCCTTGTTGACCCTCATTATCTTTGCCTTGCTGACCCTTTGTTTTTTTCTTATTTTTTTTCTTCTGATACTTTTTCTTGTTTTTATTGCTGACATGTCCCAATTTGCTCTTTAAAAATTTCAAGAACTTCATACTTAAAGGCTTCTTTTTATAACTTTGCAGATCTTTGACAAAATCTTCGAGCTCCAAATGATCCAATGCAAACATCACATTTTCTGGTTTTAAATCAGTATGAATCACGTTGCAGATTCTATGAATATAATCAAGACCAAGCAAAATTTGAATACAGATATGTTTCACAAGCCAAATATCACAAAATTTATGATTGAACTCAAAATGTTGTATTAAATCTAAAAGATTTGGTCCCATCACTTCAAATACAGAGCAAGGATGTTTGCCATGCATTCCAAAATGTACAAAATTATCGCATAATTTTATCACAAAATTGTCATTTTGATCTATCATCAGTTTCTGTCCCTTTAATTTCTGTTGATATTCTTCAAGATTTTGTTTCCATTCAGGATTCTCAGCCTGTTTATTTAAATGCTCGCAAATCTGTAGCTCATCCATCGCTGCTTCGAAGTAACTTTTTTTGCTTTTCTGGATTTTCAAAGCAAAAATATTGCTTGTTTTTTTCTCATTTATGAGCCAAACCGTTGAAAAATGCCCCCAACCCAATTTCTGAATCACAGTGAATTTACCATTGTTGAAAGTCTCACCAATAGAAACTGGGTGATACCCGTCAAGTTTGTAATCCTCGAAATCCTCAGCTTGGGAACGGGACTCGAACTCAGAATCTGAAGAAGAAGCTTCTGATGAGGATTCATCAGTATTTTTCCCTTGGTTTTCTTTGGAGTTTGACATTTTTATAAAAATAGATAATTTGCGAAAAATTTGTGCAAAAATCTTCTTTTTAGCTATATTTTTATATGAGAAAAAAAACTTTTTTGATCATGATTAAAAAATGAAAAATTTTAATTTCCAAGTTTTATTTGATTAGATTTTTATTTTAGTAAAAAATAAAGAAATTTTAAGAGTTTGAGAAATTTTTGCAATTTTTGTTAAATTCCCAAAATTTGGATTTTTCGAAAATTTGGGGTATTTTTTTGAAATAAAAACTCATCGATTTATTTTTTTTAAAATATTCAAAATAAAATGATCGAAGAAAGCAAAATTCCTGCCAAAACTCAAAGAGAATTTAAAACCGGCACTGTTCCTTACAAAATAGATAAGCCATTCTACGATTTTATTGACTCTTATAACGAAAGAAAGCAAGTCTTAGATGAGTTAATTCAAGCCAAAAATAAGAAAGTTTTGCAAAGCGAAAAAGAAGAAGGAAAAAACACTGACGATCTCGAATCAGAATTAAGAGAAAAGCTCAAATTTATTGAACAGAACTTCGAAAAATATATGATGGAATATTTGAAAAAATATAAAGAAGATCCTATTGATTATAATGAAATATATTTCCCTGCAAAGCGCACGGCAGCCCCATTGGTTGATATAATTTCAACTATTTGCAAAGAAATCGACATAGCCACTGAATTGAGAAGTGGAAACACTAATAAAAAAACGATTTCTGTGTATAAAAGCAAACCTGCAATGAGAAATGAAAAGTTTGAAAAAGAAGAGGAAACCTTAGAAAAAAAGGAAAATGTTCAAAAAAATGAAAATGTCGAAAAAAAGCAAAATGTTGAAAAAAAGGAAAATGATGAAAAAAAGGAAAATGTTGAAAAACCAGAAAAAAAGAAAGGAAACGAAGAGATATATGTCAATAAGGAAATTCCAGAAAAAATTCAAAAGAAAGAAAATGATGAGGAATCAAAAAATGAATATAAATTCCCTCCCGATCCTATCAAAAGTTTCACAATCAAATCAGTTTCTGAAAATGAAATTGTGTTATTAATCGAATTTCCAGATGATAATGGAGATAAAATCACAGAATATGACCTATACGATCTTCAGAAAAATCTAGTTAAAAAATCAGAGAAAAATGAGATAATTCTCACATTTGCTGAGGATGTCACAAAATGTTCCAGAATTGTTGAGTCTGGAAATTTTCTGTTAAGTTTTCTCATGACTGCTAAAAATTCGATTGGAGAGTCAAAATCTGCCATTGTCTTTCAATCTTTGATTCGTCCTTTTCAAAAAAACGAATGTTTGATGTGCGGGAAAGAAGTTCCGCTTAATGGGGATTTAGTTGGCGAGCTCTCTCAGTTTTCGATTTTCTTTGAAGGTCGCTTTAAAAAAACGATCAACAAACTTTGCATGAGGAATCCATCGTTAATGCTTCTTGATGGAGGGATATTGGTTCAATGGGGATACTCTATAGATTCGTCAGAAATTGAAATCGAGCCTCAGAGATTACCAGAACTTGTCGAAGAAATGATCTCGACTCCATTTTTCCCCTTAAAAAATCATAATAATCCAATTTTGGTGAATTCAATCGCTTGTGGAAATGATTTTTGTGCTGCCATTACATTGAAAGGTTATTTTTGAAAAAATCATTAAGATAATTATTATAAATATCAAATATAGGAGAGGTCTTGACTTGGGGATTGAATAGTTATGGTCAATTAGGACATGGTGATTTCAAGGCTCGTCCATACGGTACCAATGTCAAAGCTTTATCTAAGGAATTTTGCATTGAAATTGCAGCCGGATTGTGTCATTGTCTGGCATTGACTGAAAAAGGACAGGTTTATGTTTGGGGTTTTCGGCAGGCTGAAGAAGGTGAGCCTATTCTTGATAGATTCAAAAACGTGATAGATTATGAAAATAAAGGTCATCATCAAGTAACACCAAGACTCATGAAAACAGGAATAGCCGAAAAAATCAAAAATATTTCATGTGGGGGGTATCATAACCTGATTCTTTCGGAAAAAGGGGCACTTTATTCATGGGGCGATAATGAAAGTGGGCAATTGGGACAAGGGGTTAATTCAGATATAAGCTCTAATGTGAGTAGTTTAATACCAAAAAAAATTGAGGCATTGGTAGGAAAAGAAATTCTTAAAGTTGCTTGTGGAGAAAGCCATTCGATTGTAATTACCAAGGAAAAAGGAGAGGAGGAGCTTTGGAGTTGGGGGAACTCACAGGATGGACAATGTGGATTGGGAGATTTTGAAAATAAGTGGCTGCCAAAGAAAATTAATAAGATTTGGAAGGAAGAAACAAAGGGGATAAGTGCTGGGAAAAGCCATTCATTGTTCCTCACGAAAGGAAATCAAGTTTATGGATGCGGAGAAACAAAAAATGGGGCTTTTGGGAAATTGCAGGATGTGGGAAAAAGAGTTAATGTGCCTTTTTTATTGAATATTGAGTTAAATGAGAAGGAAGTGATTGATGTTGTTGCAGGCCATAATTCCTCAGCTATATTATTTAAATGATCACGATTATTTTTTTTAATAAATGCATTTTAAAAAAAACAAATCGTTTGTTAATCTTTCAAGAAATTAATAATTTTAATTAATTATTATCGACTTTAGAAATTCTTCATTATTTCACCAACTAAACAAACCACTCCAGAAATCAATCCAAACACAAACAGGCCAACTGCCAAATGATAGACTTTTCTTTTTTTTCTTCTTAACATTATATAGAAAGCCGCAGGTAAAACAAATGAAATTCCATTGGCACAAATCGCACCAATCAAACTGAAAACTGGACCGATATCTGAAATAAAGATTGCCAAAATCACAATCAGAGCATATAAACAAAACGAAAATAAATAATAGTTGGCCTGAGTAATCGGTTTTTTATAACCAGGGACTTGCTTTTCCTCAAGTAATTGATCTTTATTGATGATTTGTGAGAAATCGATTTTTCTTTGTTGTTTTTTTCTTTTGTAGATGATTTTTCTGACATCTCGGATAACTGTCAAGACCAAATTCCTGCATCCGAAATAAAACAATGGGACTGTAAAAGATGTTGAAAGGCAAAATGATGCTAACACCAAATAAAAGAACCCTGGTCCCAAATCATCCACATTGAAGCTTTCAAGGAAATTGGATTTGATTGATGCACCATAAGTCAAATAACCTGCAAGTCCTATAAAACAATAAAGGAAGAAAACCAAAGTAATCGCAATTGTTGAAATTTTCATCATTTTCTTATCAGTTACATCTTCTAAGCTTTTGTAGACTGGGAAGAAATTGAATTGGAAGGTAAAGGCTAGAAACACTGTAGGGAAGCATCCAAGAGCATTTTTGAAGTCAAAATCGCTACCAGGGACGATGTTATAGGTGGTATTCAATTCACCTTTGGCGACTTTATGAAAGAAATTGTAGAATGTCACAAAGACATAGATGCCAATGGCTGAGATTGTGATGTAAGGGACTATTCTAAGTTTCTGGATGTTTTTTGCAAATGCGAAGGGCAAAATGACTATAGATATCAGAAGAATCAGGAACTCTTTGGAATAGAAGAAGTTGTCTTCGCCGAAGGCTGTATTGAACAATTTATGCAGGATTGTTCCAAAAATTATGAAATATGAGATGGAAATCCCAAAATTGTTCAAAATTATGATGATCTCAATCAGGATTTTCCCCCTCATTTTGAAGCAATGGATTCCGATTGACCCATAATCAGTTTTTTTGCTATTGTTCTTGGCTCGAAGCAACAACATACATGAGAAAATTGTCAGAACATAGACAAAAAAATAAATGAGTAGCCCCAGAACAATGCCGAAGTTCCGCATAACATTGGGAAGAGCTATGATACCACCTCCAATGATGGTGTTCATTAATGTTAGAATTGCTGTAAAAGACCCAATTTTTTTATCAGTATCAGGACCATGATGTCCTCCGATGTTCTCTTCATCAGAACTTAGAACTGATGGGGTATATTCCTGTCGTTGCAGAGTCAAAGTGTTCTCTTCTTGAGTGATATCCTCGTCTTGTTCCTTGTTCTCATGGTCGGCATGACCAATTGGCTCAAAGGAATTGTCTTCGGTGATTTTACGATTTAAAGGCTCAGCTACTTTTTCCATTTTCAAATAAAGACTTTTTATTAATATATGGAAATTATCTTTAGGTTTGATTTTATAACGATACAAATTTTAATTAAGAAAAAAAAAGTTTGAATTTCATTTTTATTATAATAATAATAAGGTTTTTAGATTTTAGAAAGAAAACAAAAAGAAAAAAACAAGTCAAAATGAAATTTGTATTTAAATTAATGATAATAGACTAGAGTTATTTGTTTTGAAAAAAAAACGAATTTAAAAATTTTTAATTTGTATAAAAAAAAATATCCATAAAATTTTCATGCTCCAAAAATTGGTGCTTTTAATAAAAAAAATCCCTATGAAAAAAACGCGCTTTTTTTTTATTTATTTTTTAATAACCGTATTAATTTTGCGCTAAAAGCCGCGGAAATTTAAAACTTTCCCCAATAATTGAGGAAAATGAATTAAAAATATTCGCGCATTCGAACGGAAACCCTCAAAAAATATATAAATACCGCACTTCTAATCGAAATTCTTAATAACAAAGTGCAAAAATAAAACAAAAACAAAATCCTAATCCAGACCCTCTTCCTCCTAACTTCCTATGGTAAAAGTAGTTCCTACTGAGGATTTATCTGCTTATGACACAGAATCCGAAGAACTTCATAAAGTGATCAACAAAAGAAAGAAAAAGCAAATGAAAAAAGTAAAAATTGTGAAGGAAGATGACATCGACAATATGCTAACCAGTTCAAACGAAGACACTATTACAACAGAGGAATATTTCAAGCAAGTGCATGAGTTTTTCAAGACTCAGAACAAAAAGAATCCTAAAACTAAAAATCGTATGAAAGAGTATATTTATGAAAAGATGTGTGAGGTATGCAAAGACATCAGGGATGATCACTTGTTGTTATTATGTGATTATTGTGATGATGCATATCATACTTATTGTTTAGAGCCCAAATTGAATGAAGTTCCACAGGAAGAAATTTGGTGTTGTCCCGAATGTTTCAAGGAAAAGAAGGAAAAGTGTTTGGAAAATGATGGAAACACTCAATTGACATGTGTCATGATTCAAGGATTATCTAATGAGGAGAATTCCGGAATTAATCCTTCAACTTCAACAAAGAAAAACCAAAGACAAACCACTTTGGATGAACATTATGAGATGATAAAGCAAGAAAATGAGAGACAATTTGTAAAATTAAGAGTTAACGGAGTTTTTTCTTATAATTTGTTAACAGGATTGCCAAAAATGCAAAAGAAGCATCAAGAATCTGAATGAGAAGGAATTATGCACACGATGCCATTTGTATTTCCATAAAAACTGCTTTCCCAAGAAGAAAAACTCAATCCTTTGCAAAAATTGTGTTGATTTCATCAAAGGTTTCTTTCCACAAATTAATTCTTCATTCATAAACATTAATTTATCTAATTTAGAATCGCTTCCTCCCAAAAACGCGAGCATTCTCAAATATTTTTCCAATAAATCAGGCATTCCTTTCCAAATCCCCATTTCCCAAGAACCACTTCAAGAAAAGGAAAAAAAGGCCAGATCAAAATCCAGAAAACATACTGTTTTATCTCTTAAGAAGAAGAAAACATTCAAATTGCCAAAATATTCCACAGATTCTGCCCAGGAAATCGAATCAAAACATAATCTCCTATTTGCTTTAAAAGCCAAAGAAATTGAATTTGATGATGATCTAAGATATTCAAATCCTGCATGTGGTCCTGAGAAAAACCTGGGGGTTTTGGAATCAAGTCTTCAGAAAATGGATAAAGACACTTTGAAGATCTTCAATGAGTTCAAGGGTATGTCCAGACAAGGCAATTATGTTCCAGTTATGATCGAGCCTGATAAGACTCAAGGGTTTTTCGTTAAAGCGCTCGAAGATATTCCGGAAATGACTTTGATTTCGGAATATGTTGGAGATGTGGATTTTGCTCGGAACAGGATTTTTGATAAAAATGATAGCATTATGGATTTGTTAAGAACCACGAGATCAAAGACATCATTGGTGATTTGTCCCGAAAAATTTGGGAATTTAGCCAGATTTTTAAGTGGAATCAATAATTCTGAAAAAGAAGCCAAGAAAAAACAAAATGTAAGAAAAAACGCTTTAAAAATGAATATATTTATGGTTTTTTTTTTAGGTGCAAAGTGTGAGATTTGATGTGGATGGGAATGCCAGAGTGATATTGTACGCTAGAAGAAATATCAAAAAAGGAGAGGTGTTGTGTTATGATTATAATGAAGGATGCTTCGACGAATATCCAACAGAAAATTTTGTATAAAAGCAAGTTTTTATTTTGGGTTATATCATTTTTTTGTATATATTTTCGCTTTTTATTGAACGAATATTTTTTTTTTCATCAATGAAACAATTCATTCTTTTTGTGTTTGTTTTTCTTTGGGCCTTTTAACAAAAACCAAACATCAATTTAAAAATTTATTCTTATTCATATTGAAATCATTTCTCAAAATATTTATATTTTATAGTCAACAAATTATACAAATAAAGAAACAACGTAGACTACAAAAAAATTAAAATGAAAAATAATTTATATTGCTCAATTTTATGAACTTTATCTCGAGAAAAAAATTTTGAATCTTCAAAACTCAAACCGAAAAAAAATATTTGATTATAAAAAAAATCAAAATGAAAAAAATAAGCGAAATTTTTTAGTCTAAAGGCTTTCTAAATCAAATTTCGCAAAATTCAAATCAATAACAATTTAAATTTCCCACAAAAAAAATCGAATTTTTCAATAAAGTATGTCTTCTTTGGAAACTGTGGCTTTTTCTCTCGAATCTTACACCCATGATCTTTCCCTTCCATCTCAAGATCGTCCAGAGTCAGTCACCTACCCTGAAATTTCTTCTATTGTGCGACTTTTACAAATGGAAGTTTTAAACTTCAAATCTTTTGTTGGGGCACATCATATAGGTCCTTACCTTTTCAACACAGCAATCGTGGGTCCCAATGGTTCTGGAAAATCCAACATAATCGATGCTATTTGTTTTGTCTTCGGGATTTCAGTTTCTTCCCTACGATCCTCAAATTTAAAAGATCTTGTCCATAAAGGCCTCGTTAATCAAGCTCCAATCTCAAAAAAAAAATTGAAAAATCAAGAAAAACCAGAAATTTTGACTTCTGTGACCTTAGAAATCGAATTGGAAAATAATGAAAACTTGCAATTGAAGAGAACCATTGACACTTCCTATCGAAGCCAGGTTTATATCAATGGTGATGAATATCATTGGTTTCATTATTCGAAATTTCTTCATATGAGTCTTATCAACACGAATCCAGCAAGTTTCCTCATCATGCAAAGCGAAACCTATAGTATGATAGAGAAAAATCCAAAGGAATTGATTGATTATTTCGAGAAGATATGTGGGTCCTTTGAATTAAAGGAGAAATATTCAGAACTTCAAGATTCTTTAGAAGCTTTGAGAGCTGAAATCAGCGAAAATATGATAACATTAAGTTCAATTAAAGCGGAAAGGAAGAAACTTAGACAACAGATCCATTATTCAGAAGAATATAAGAAGCTTATAGAGGATCTTGAAGTCTTGGAAAATCAGATTTATGGGTTGAATTTCCTCAAATTCGATTTAATCTTTGGTAGAAAAAGCAAGGAATTCAAAGAAAAAAGCAAAATTCTAGAAGAACACAGAAAATCACAGGAAAAAGACAGGCTAGAAAAACAGAAAAAAGCCTTGTATTATAAGAAAAAACGCGAGGAATTTAAGAAACTCGAGGTTAAACAAGCTAACTTGAAGAAGGAATTGGCCGAAAATCGCATCCAGCTCTCGAAAACCTCAGAAGAAAGCAATTATTCCTCTAAGCTTCTCGTTGGGAAAGAACTTTCATTGAAGAAAATGGAGGAAGAATATTCCATAATGAAGGAGAATTTCGAGAAATTGACCAATCAAGAATCTGAAATCTTGAAGGATCTCCAGACCTGTGAGAAGGAATTGGAAATTGATGAAAGCAATCAGGAGGCATCTGGAAAAATGAAGAAAAATTTCAATGAATATCTACAATTTCAAAAGGAAGCCGAAATGAAATTACAGCCTTTGAAGCTCGAAATTCAGAAATTGCATACTCATGAGAAAAAGATCATTGAGAAACTTGATGAAATCCATAAACGACAGGGAAATACTCAATCAGCTATTAATAACACGAATTTAAAGCTCAAAGAAATCATTAGACTAATGGAAACAAACCAGGAAAATTACTCAGAATTCTCGAAAATTCAAAAAGAATTAACCACTTCTTATGATAATCTCAACAAACAAATCCATAACACCTCAGAAAAAAGAGAAAAATTGTTTCAATTAAAAGGCAAAAAAGAAGCCTTACTCGCGGATGCCCAATATTTGATAAATTCAATGCATGATTTCAAAGAGAAAAACGAGTTGTTTTATGAGCTTCGAACCATCAAAGGATTCAGGGAAGATATTTCAACATTGGTTTCACCTTTAAGGCCGGAATTTGAGCTTCCTGTGAGAATCGCTCTCGGTGCAGCGATGGATTATTTGGTTGTTGATACGATGGAAGTAGCGAAAAACATCAATGCGATTTTAAGAGAAAAGGGTTTGCAGAAAGATGTCTTGATTTTGGAGAATATCCCGGATGCGAAGAAGGAGTTGAACGCCAATTTGATTGGAAATTATGGTTTATTGGCTGAAAATACATTGACTTTCAGAAGAGAGATTCCAAATCTGGATAAAGCTATTACTTTTCTCCTCCAGGGGAAGATAATATGTGAGAATGCGAAACAGGCAGATACCATAAAAAACAACTTTAAGAAGAAAAAAGCCCTTATGCCGAAAGAAATCATCACTCACGATGGTTTGGTGATTAGACAGGGGTTCATAACAACATATGGGAATATTGAAAGAATGAAGGAAGGGGGTAAGAAATTTACTAAGCTTTTAGACCAGAAAAGCCTGGAGATGAGAGTAACAAAAGAACAGGAAATTGAGAAGATAAAGCTGGAGTTGAAGAAAAATGAGGAGGAAATGAAGGAATTTAATACGAATCAGGAGGAAAGAGAATTGAGGAAATTGGAAGTCCGGCTTCAGGAAAATAAGGCGAAAGTAATGCTATTGGAAAATGAATTTAAGGGATTGAAAGAAACTAAGAAGGGGGTTGAACAACAATTAAAGACTCAAGAGGATAGTTTGAAGAAATTATTGGTGGAAAAAGCCAAAATGGAGAAAGAGTTTAATGCTTTGAGAGAGGAAATCAAGGAAAATGAGAAAACTCATGATAAAGAACAAAATAATATTTATAAGCCTTTGTTGCAGAAATTGAAGATTTCCAATATTTCAGAAATTAAAGGAAAAGATTATGAGGAATTAGATAAAATATATGAAAGAAAATTGACTTTGACAAAATCATTGGAATCTCTTCATTTAGAACTTAAAGGGAATAAAGCAAATGTTTTAGAGACAAATATTAAAAATCTCAAAAAATCCTTAGAAAACGAAAGCAAAATATATGAAACTTTACAGAAAAACTTCAAAACATTTGAGAAAACCTCTGGAGAACTAAATAAAGAACTTGATTTGCTTAAGGATGAAATAACTAATCAGCAGAATGTGATCAATCTTGAGGAAAATGAAGAAGCTAAAAATTTCTCGATATTGAAAACTTTGGATAATGAATTGTCTCAAAAAGAACGCGAATTGAGGGAAATAGAAGTGACATTACATCAAAACCTCAACAAAAAGCTTCAGCTTTACGAAGAATTGAAAATAAAAAGTGTTGCTTTGAAACTAGTCGATAGACCTAGCAAATATGAATCAAATTTCAGTCAGATAGAATCCAAGCTGTTTCCATCTTCAGGCAGATCACAAAGGAAAGCCCCCAACATTCATATTGATTACGATGCTTTGCAAATGGGGAATCTATTAAAAAAGCTTAGTAGCGAAGTTGAACTTGAGGAGGAGGATAAAGAAGAAGAAGTAGATGTTGAGAAAATTTTGAAAGATTTGCAGTTGCAAAATATAGAGAAAAAACTTGATGAGATGGAAAATGATGTCAAAATAAAATCTGATAAAATTGAGGAATATACATCCAATATGATCCAAAATAGCTATTCTAATACTTTTAATGAGAAATTGGGGAAGTATGAAACAAAGATCAAGGATTTAGTAAAGGAGCAAGATGATTATTTTCGAAAGGAGAAAAAAATCGAGGAGGAATTTAACTTGAACAAAAAAGCGAGAATTGAAAGATTTATGGGTTTTTTCGATGAAGTTAAGAAAATAACTGATGAAATTTATAAAAATCTGACAAAAACGGACAAAAATTATGATGTTGGAGGCAGTTCGTTGTTATATCTCGAAAATCAGAATGATCCTTTCAACGGAGGAATCATCTACAGCCCAACACCTCCCAATAAAAGATATGTTTATGATAGTGAGCAATTGTCTGGAGGTGAAAAAACTATGGGAGGATTAGCTTTATTATTTGCTTTGAATATTGCTGCCAAAACAAAGTTTATGATTTTTGATGAGACAGATGCTTATTTGGACCCTGAAAATAGTCAGAAGTTTATGGAATTTATAAAAGAAGTTTCGGATAAGGCCGGAATGCAAATAATTTTGGTTTCGCATAAAAAGAATTTCTATGAGAATGCGCATTCGTTGATTGGAGTAACTTATTCAAACAAAGGAGGATCAAGTCAAACTTTTTCATTGGATTTGAGAAATTAATTAAAAGAGAGTTTTAATTTAAAATATCAGAGAAATTAGTGGTGTTTTTAATTTTTCATATGTATTTTTTTTCAGAATTTAATGAATTTAATTTAATTTTGTTTGTTTGTTTGGCATTGGCTTAAGTGAAAAGACAAAGATTAATAAAAGAAG